>Ga0302155_10001229_pt1 | contig 18771 bp, 18 predicted proteins | sample I_Bog_N3_1_FD_193508 | JGI IMG/M metagenome (GOLD analysis project Ga0302155, IMG submission 193508) | Peat permafrost microbial communities from Stordalen Mire near Abisko, Sweden - I_Bog_N3_1 | ecosystem: Environmental > Terrestrial > Soil > Wetlands > Peat | place: Sweden: Abisko, Stordalen...
AGTTGATATTGCCAATCCGGTCTTTGGAAAGGCCCCTCTGTATCTTCAGGTCTGCTGTGTGGATTTTCTGGTGGTGGTTGGGACTTCAATGGGACGTATGAATTTAATAGCAATCTCTGTGAAGGCTATGATCCGTCAGTCAACTGCCCATCTGGATATTCTCAGATCAATGCAGGAACGGCCAATACCAGATATTTCTCTTGCATGAAGCAATGATTTTGTACGGAACAGAACTACGCTAGATATGCCCATACTGGGCACAAATAGAAACGGGCCTGCATCATTTGAAGCAGGCCCGTTTCTATTTGGCATGTCTGCGGCGTTTACCCTAGCTAGCAACCTGGGGCTTTAATGCCAGAATATGACCATGAGCCCCCACGCAAAACTGCGCCTCCGTAAATGTCGCCCCAGAAATTCTCCATCCAACCATCGCTATAGTAGGCGTCAAATGCAAAGTTCCCGCCAAGAGCATCTGGAACAAGGGCAATTATCCCTCCATGGCCGGTAACCCCTCCACTACAGAAGCTGGAGCTGCCTACCTTTTGCCAGCTACCGGATTGGCAAGACAGTAGCAAGCCGGTCCCATCTTGAGCGACAGATCCGTTTGGTGTGCATGCCGCACCGGCTGTAGCCGTGGCATTGATGTTGACATGGCCAAGATTGACGTCTGCATAGGCTGTACCCGCCACGTTTTGGACATTGAACGCCCCAGCCTGTCTGATCGCAGAGTTAGTTGTGTCCCCGTACAGATAGGCCGATCCGACTTGGACACTATTACCATTCGGAGTGACAACCTTGTTTGCGGTTACGGTACCAGGAACGGTCAAATTGCCATTCTGATCCACCGCGAGTGCGGTCCAGGTGGCACCGGTCCAAGTAAAAGTTCTGGATGTATCTAGCGTCTCGCGGACATCACCCTGATTGTTGCTAAGCAGCGGTAGCGCGGCGTAGTTGGTGACAGGGTCTTTCCAAAACTTAGACCCTTGATACCCCCAAACCAACGACTGACAGGAAAGTACCGCGCCATTGGTGTCACTAGCAATCGCACCATTCGTCGAGCACGCCGTGCCCGACGTCATCACAGCGCTCATGACCAGTGGTGTCGTCATCGTGTTCAGCTCGGGATGTCCCGACACTGCATTACGATAGACGTAATCGGAAACAAGTGATCCATCACTGAAAAAGAGTGCCGCAGCCAAGTGGCCAGCACCAGGAGAGACGCCATAGGACGAGAGGGTGATCGGTCCCCAGCTACTCCCCTGCGCGACCGTCGAAGCCGAGGATAAGATATATCCTCCAGGCCCACCAACCATCTGGGCAATCCGCCTCAGATTAAGGTCGGTCATCGCCGAACCACCGGTCGAAACCATCAACGTCTGCAAGACGTTTGCCGATGGCTGTAGCACTAAGAATTCGTAAGACTGACCATACGAGTCTGTCGATGCCAGCGAGCTCGACAAATACTTAGCAGTTTGCAGCATCGACGTCGTGATCGTGACTGGGGTACTGGACGTGGCCTGGCTCGTAATGATTGCATTGTTATCCTTGATGTACTGCGTCACCGCAGTAATATCAGAATTGACGTTATTCGCAATCGTCTGATTAGTAATGTTGTCCAGGTAGTGGGTGGTGACCGCACTCCCAAGTCCAATCATTGTCATGATAACGACGCACACCACCATGACTTCGATCAGCGTAAAACCAGCCTGAAGACGGCGTACCCTTCGAAGGATTCTTCTGCTTTGAGTCATCATTAACGACCTTTTCTTTATTTTTTTTGGTTCCACGCAACTTGGCGACTTTGTATATCAACATCTTGCTGGATCAGGGCAATCTGCTGGGTTCTGATCTTTGTCCGAATGCCTTTGCTATCGGCATCAAGCACCAGCCCTTTCACCAGTAGCCGAGAAGAAAACCCGGGCGCATTTTGCCTAGGGACTCTTTCCATGCTTAAAAAGATAATTGCCGCTAACCCATCGGCCACGACACTGTATGCATCCGGAACAGTACAAAGAGAGCACAGGCGCTGAATCGCCTGGCCAATATCGCCCGCGTGAATCGTTGCAAAAATACGTTGCCCATTTACACCGGCTTGCACCGCTTCCGTCGCCGTTTCCGCGTTCCTAATTTCGCCGATCAAAATGAGATCGGCGCCGGAGCGCATGGCGCGCATCATATGCTCCTTGTACCCCCCCGTTTTCCGGGAGGCCCGGACTTGGATACAGCGCCCAAGCCCATGCACACCATTCAATTTTGTTTCCGGAGGATCTTCCACCGTAAGCCCAATACCACCATGGAGAAGCAACCAGTTCCGAACGATAGAGGCTGCCGTACTGGTCTTCCCCGCCCCCATCTCGCCTGCAATCAACACCAAACCACGTCTTTCTTTGTCTTGAACCGCTTTCGAGATATGATCGGGCAAGCCAATTGAATCCAAGGCCCGGATCTGAGCGGCCGAACGGCGCAAGATAAAGACATCGGTATTGTCCACATCGCACATCTGAGTCACACGGAATACAACATCGCCAACAATCATTGAAAATTCCGCATCACCTTCCGCCGCAAACGTTTCCTTGCACTGCAATCGAAGCGCAACGACAGCATCAGCCCACTCAGAGGGGGCTGACACCCGAGTTGCCGATGTTCCGGACAGTCCTTTTATATCGCAGTAGGTATCGCCAACATAAAGGTCGACAAAATCTGATTCTTCAATTATTTTCATCAATGACATCGACCGCCTCCAATAAGACTGATCAGCTTGACGAAGTAAATGTCATCGTATTGTTCGTTGAAGAGCTGCAGTCTATTTGCGCTTGCGCCGATGTGTATTCACTAGTTTGGGCAGTTGCACTATTAACCTGAACAGAAGCGAAGGTGCCGCCTTTATTGGCTTTCGTAGCAATCTTGATGCAAGCATCTTGCGGCACATCGGAATAACCGATGGTAAATCCTTGGCCCGTGGAAACAACAGTTACTGCGCCGCCCCAGTCGTTATAAGGCACGTTACTCGTCACCGTCATATTCCCTGGAATCCCCTTTGCTGAAATCAAAGATAGCACTAAATTGGTGCCGCTCGCCCCATAGCCAGATGCAGTTTTCAATGCTTTCGCATTTGAATAAAGCTGACTAATATTTCCATCTTCTTCCGTATCACTAGACCACCCCAGCGCTGATGCAATCTTGCCGGATGCAATCCCGTAAATCCCAAGAGCAATGACCAAAACAATCATGACTTCAATAAGTGTAAAACCGAGTTGTTTAACTCTGTCTTTACGCTTGTAGTTTAATTTATTAATGCGCATGATAATTATCCAAAAAAGATAAATTGCGTTAAATTGCCTTAACTAAATTACTTAATTAAATTATTTTATATTCATATTTAACGCCCCACATTACTTGTAACTGCATCTTCCATGCCGGACATACCGCCAAGAATCAAGAGCAATAACAAGCCGATAACCACTAAACCACAACCAAGCATAACTTTTGCTGAGAATTGAATTTTTTTAAGACTTTCATTTAACCACCGATCGCCAAAGCGACTCATGGCGGTTTCAAAACCATCTAAATTAGCCAATATCATGAGGTATTGAATTGCACGTTTATCAGGGAAATTATATCCGGCCCTATACAGCGCCTCGCCCAAATTACCACCAATACCAATGCCATACTGCGCAGCCAACAAGCGTTCGCGCAGCCACGGGTTGGCTTGCGTCTGAAGCATGCGCAAAGCCACTTGCAGCTTCACACCGGACTTCAACATCACCGAGACATTGAGTAGAAAGGTGGAACCTTGCAGCGTGCGATAAATCGACCAGGGTGGGATACGGTCAAAATAGGGGCGCAATGGGCCACGGAACGACCCAAAGGTTGTTGTAATCAACAGTATGGACGTCACAACACTCAGCACCGCGACAAAGCCGTAATGCACAACGAACTGTGAGAGCATATAGAGCGCAGCAGCAGCGCCAGTCCAGCTACTCGGGTCCGTACTTTTTGCCATCTTTGGCACAATCGACCCGGACACTAACGCAAGCAAGAAACCAATAATAACGGCAAGCATCGTCAAGTAAATCATGGGGGGAATGATGGCACTCATCATTTGCTTTTTTACCGTGATGGCATTAATCGCCTCATCGAAGGCAGATTTCAAATCACCAGCTTTTTCACCTGCAGATATCAATGAAGTTTCTTGATAATTTGTCCACTTAGAAAGAACAATAGATAGTGGCTTGCCACTTCCAATACCATTCAAGCAATCAATACTGACAATTGCGCGCATATCCTTTCGTTTTTTACCTTTATCGCTGAATATGTCGTACATCCCACGTAAGGAATCATCTAGTTTCACTCCATTTTCCATGAGCAGTGATAACGCTTCATACATTTCAACTCGCATTTTTGAATTGAAAAGCATTTTACGGCGGGCTCCTACAACTGAGACGGCCATATTGACAAAGATATCACTCACCATTTCGAAGGCCATATCAGAGTCCCAATGTAATCAAATCTTCATCGAGCGCGCACACATTACGCTCTCCAAGCAATGGGTCAACTAGTCCAGCATTAATCCACCGAATCATGTGTTGATTTTTAGTGATCCCCTGCATTTCTTTTACCCAATATTCACGCGCTTCATTTTTGCCTTCATTTTTAAATACCTGCATAAATCTCTTTGTCGGCATCACAACTTCAGCACCAATAATTCGACCTGAGATTCCAGTGCCGTTGCAGTCATCACAGCCGATTCCACGTAGAAAAACATTCTCTACTTGACATGTTTTTTCAATACGTTCCACGAGATCCTCCGCCAGGCTACTTTTATGATCAAGATACGGGCGGCGACATTTGGGGCAAACCTTGCGCATCAGGTTTTGATTAATTAAACCCGTAATCAGGGATGGGTCCGTGAGCAAGCTGATATCCACGCCAATGTCGCGCAATCGTTCCAAAATCGTCGTCACGTCATTCGCATGAAGTGTCGTCCATAGACCATGGCCGGTCATGGCCGCGCGGAAAGACGCTTTTGCCGAAGCTAGGTCACGAATTTCGCCAACCATCATGACATCGGGGTCCAGCCGCATGCCATTGGCGATCGACCTGGCCCATTCGCGCGAGATCGCTTCGTCGTCATCCATATCGCACTGGATCGGCGTCTGATTGGCCCCGGCAATTACATATTCAGGCGGATTCTCGAAGGTCAGTAAATGAATGGTGTAGTTGAATTCCGCTAGCAGTTCACTCATCACGGCTTCAAGGGTCGTCGATTTACCAGACCCCGTCGGCCCAGAGAAAATATTGATCCCCGTCGTACGCTGCCACATGCGCCGAATAATCGCGTTTTGTTCGGGCAGGAAGCCCAAGATATCAAGCGAAGTTTTTTCTTCGCGGCGGTCATACAGAAGACGCAGAACCATCAAAATGCCATTGGCAGTTGGTCGAGTGGCAATCCGAGCGGAGAACAGCCCGAGTTGCCGCACAAAGTCGCGTTTAAGGCGCGCATCCTGGCTGCGATTCGGGTTATAAACTGGATCAGCAACGTCACACATAGACTGATAAATCGTTGCGCAGAGTTCTTCGCCATGAGAAACCAAGTGCTCTTGATACAGAGTCAGCTCACCATCCACACGGAATTTGATTGAGCAGTGCTGGTCCCCAATGATGTAGTGCACATCGCTGGCTTTTAGTTCGACGGCGTCTCGCAGCAGTTTGACAACGTCATCCTGCCGATAGGTGAGTTTTTCCTTATGTGACTCCAAACCCAAATTCGAAGAGTTTAAAACTTGAATCGAGGGTGAATTCAAATACAGCGCCTTAATATCCATCAGCGCGCACTTGTTCACCTTAAAAATCACTTTATTGCGACTCAATCTCTCCATGAACCCGAGTACATAGGGATTAGTGGTATGAGACGTCGAAACGTGCAAAACATGATCATCAGTCAAGCACATCATTGCTCGATGTTCGGGGGGCAAAGCATACTCACAACCGACCCCGGTCATCACGCGTGCCGCTTTTTTCATCGGCGACACTTTTGCCACCGTGGGCGGAGGCACCATTGTTGATGGAGAGCTCGCTGTTACTCGTTCGACTGCACCCATGACTGACTCCTGATCAACGATCGCTTAGGAATGGATTGCACCAGGAAGGGGCATTTGCGATAACGGCATACCGTTACCGGTGGCCCCTTGCGGCTTAGTGGATTGTGAAAAGTCTGTCGGTGCAGTAGAAGAAAAGCTGACGCCAATCTTCTTTTTTCCCTTCGTCAAAACCACGCGGTCGACCGTCACCATCAATACTTTTAAGCCGCCAGGAAGGATATCGCCAGCGCTTGCATCAATGCTGCTGCCGTTGCTAAACAGGAATGTGGCGTAGTCCCGACGGCCAACGCCATACACGGCTTTGACCACAGGAACGTCTTCTTCTTCATTCCCATTGGCCGATGATGCCGTATGCGTTTTAGCGTACAAATCTGCTTGCGTAGCAGCTAGGTTCGCCTTGGCCTTCAGCAGCAACGTTTCGCTCTGAATTCGGGATAAATCGCCTACCGTCACGTCATCAGCTGCTAACGCAGCCAGCGGCAGTGCTAGCGCTAGCGCTAGCACAAAGTGTCTTTTATTTCGCATAAATTTCTCCGGCAACGTGCCACGTAAGTACGCCGTCCTGGCCGAGAGCAACACTGATCTCGGTTAAGCGGACACCACTGGTGTTTAACCCTTGGAAAGCGATCTCAGGGGTAACCCCCGAATCAACAACGAACGTATAAGTTTTCCAATCCGGCGCCGGTTCGGCAGCGGGTTGAGGCTGACCAGGTAAGGCTTTTGGCTTAGGTGCCACGACTTTTTCGTCGAGCTTTGGCTTAACGTCTATGGCTTGAAAGTGCGAGGTAAAACCGATCAAGAGCGGCGACTCTAATTGCAGGGCATCATCGCCACCAAACATGAGATTAAGCGGAAGGCTAACGGTTGCCCCCTCACCCCCATCTAAAATCGCTGGATCAACTTTGAAAGCAGCTCTGGCCGCCACCACAAAGTTGCTGACTGTCGGGCCACTAACGGTCTCTGTGCTGGACTTACCAGAAGTGTCGCCATTTGATCCAGTAACAGACACACGCTTGTAAGCGGCATCAACATGGCCCCTCGCGCATTTAGCCGAATCAAAGCCCCAGCCACCAACAAATAACGGCATCTGATTGATCGCCCCGAGGCAACCGGATAAAAAATCTGGCGTGGAAGGTGATTTTGCCCAGGGATGCTCCAGCGCATGGACGGTTTGAACTTGATGTGATCTCGCATTCAGCTCCACCAGTTTTTCTAGTCGATCACGCTCAACTTCGAGACTCTTTTGCCGGATTTCTTCGTCGCGTGCCACGCTCCAGTGGTGATAGCCCATCGCCGCACCGGCCAGGGTGCTAGCCAGTACAATCGCCGTAACCAGCTCTTTCAGGGTCATCCCGAAAGCCAACTGCTTGAGTTGGTATTCCCTCTTCAGCGCCGAGGGGACTAGCAGCGTTTTTACATCTAGCGCTTCACCGCCGAAATCAAAGTCACCGGGAGCGTAAACCTTGTCCCAGGTGCTATTAAATAAGCTGTATGTACGGTTAAGACTTTCGTAGACTTCTTTGCGATAACCAACGATATCGCAACCAGGAATGATGGCGCCTTCGTTTACCGCGACAAAGGCGTACTTATCATTATCGAGCTCAAAAACCCCGATCCAAGAATCTCCCAAAATCCCTACGAGCGTTGCCGCCAGGCTATACATCCCCTTAAAGACGCCGTGATCTTTCGCCACAAACCCGGCCTGCATAATCATAGCGCTGCGACGAATCGCAACAATGTCCATGCCTTCACGCTTACCGATCTCGCGGGCTTCTTTTAAGTAGGCTCTCGGTCGCGTTAACGGTTGCCAGAACAGTCCAGAAACGAACTGTTTGCCATTAATGCTAGAGATCATCACCTCGCCAGCATTGTTCCCATCCGAATCATTGGCGTGCATCATCGCCTCACTCCATGATGAAGGGAGTAATCAGCACGACGATCACATCGTGCTGTCGGTTGGAGGAATAGCCGCCACCAAATGCGAAATTTCCTGGCGTTCCGGTACCGGATTTGCTGCCGTTATCAATTGTTTGTTCAAACCCGGACAGCACCAACGTTTCACCCGATTTCAGTCTTACTTTTTGCGAGAAAATCCGATCGTCGACTTCAGGGATCTCGATTGACGCGCCACCACTCGTGACCGTGCGAATGTTGTCGAGCGCACTGAGGTTGATTGAATATTGGAGGAGCAGGTTGTCATCTGGCAGAACATACGGCAGCAGATTCATATTGAAGCCGGTGGTCACGGTCCCCGCTGTCAACGCGGTAGACGATCCGACCGAGGCCGTTGACGTCGTTTGCACTCCAGCCAGATAGCCAGTCTGTCTAGCGACTTGCACCGGTACCGCCTGCATATTAAGGGTAGTGACTGACGGTGAAGTCACTGTCGCTACTTTGCCTTGTTGGGATAGCGCTTGGATCAGCATCGAGGTCCCAGCGAATTGCGACAGGCCTCCTGTAGCAGTTGTAGGTACGCTGATCGTGCCGCTAATAGCCCCTGTCGTGCTGGCAAACGTATTCGACAAGGCGAGCCCAAATTTGCCGGACAATGCGTTGTAGACAGCGCTCCAGTTAATCCCCAGATTTTCGCTGTCGGTCAGCGTAACGCTGAGCACTTTGACATTCAGCCGAACTTGTTTGGTAATGCTCGCGTTCTCGGCATCTAAGTAGCTCCGTACGCGGTCAAGAACCTCTGGCGTATCGGTGACGAGAATCGTGCCCGTTGACGAACCTAATTCACCATCTTTGCTCGGGTCACCAATCCGACCAATGCCAGGCGTCAGCATGCCTTTGATGTTGCGAACAATATCGTCCGTCAACGAAGCCTTGTTACTGACCGTCGTGGTTTGGTTGCTACCCGAAGACCCAGTGACACCGCTAGAGGCGCCCGACGCAGAACCCGACACCCCTGAGCTCGTGGAAGTGCCAGATTGGACGACTGATGACATATCGGTTGTCGACGGGATTGCGTAAATAGCGAAGGCTTGGGTATCAAGGTAATAGATCGACACCATCCCTTTAACACGCTTCCAACTTAGGCCCAAACGCGAAGTCACAACATCCAACAAACCTTCAACCGGTCGGTTGTCCCACTTGATATCTGAAATCATGTTGGCCGAAGATCCACCCGAAAACTTATTCCGGGCAGAAGAAGAACCATTTGACAGTGTTGAAACGGATTGCCCTGAGAATGAAGGGAGAGAGGGAATCGCCTGACCTGGAGTGGGCGCATTGGCAGTAGCGGAAGACTGTCCGGTCGCATTACTGCCCGTGCTATTGCCCAATTGACCATTGAGCATGGCCAACGCATCCGGGGTAACTCGAACCGGGATACCGCACTGGCGTGTGACATACTGACTAAATTCAAGGATGTCCATCTGCGCACCTTTTGCCTGGAGCAAATCGATTGGGCAATTCATCGACTCGCCGCGCGGTGTTTTGGCGATGTGAAGCGGGGTCAGGGAAACAATCGGATCATCGGAAAAAACTACGGTATCCCGTTTAGCCTGTTTTTCCGCAGAGGCGGAAATGGCTCCAGCTTGGCCCGCCATGTCCTGCGCGCTTTGCATGGTATCGTTCACGTTTTTGACGCTTCCGCACGCGACGAGTGACAAACATGTTGCGGATAAGACAAAAGAGCGGGCGATTATTTTTAACTGCATCATTTTTTCTCCGTAACGACCAGAAGCTTTTGCATCGGATTCCCATCGACCAACATCGGGCGCGGGGCCTTATCAAAGGCATTGAAGATTCCACTGATCGCATCCTTGAATGACCCTTCGTAGGTCAGATCGCCGATAATCGGATAATCAAGGTCATCGGGAACCCAGCGCAGCTGCCATCCAGCCTTTTGCGCCCAATCGCTGACCGCATCACGCAGGGACATACCCGCTTTGGCGACCCAATAAACTTTAGGCGGTGCCGTGACTGGCGCTTTATCAGACGTAGACAGTACCGGGGCAGAAGGATTAACGACAATCATCAATCGACGCATCGTCCAATCCACTTGGATCTGCAAACCCTGTTCAACCGCCAGCGCGTCCAGGACATCCACCCAGGGACGGTTACCTTCCCAGTCAACTAGCTTGTCTTTATCGAATCGCTTCGCGGTATCGCTTTTGATATAGGCGTGCCACCCTCTGGGGGCGATTTGCTGCAGAGCATCCAACAATCGCGCTTTCGTGTTCCAGCCATCCAGTCGCGGTTGTTCGCTTGGCGGATCACCAACGAAGGTCAACGCCGCATACTTGTTCAAAAGATCAGGGCTATCCGGAACATCGCTATGTGCAGCGACCTGGTCGCCTTGGGCGATCAACGCGCGCGCTGGTTGCACCGGTGCCAGCGCAGGAGCGCTCGCCGGAGCCATAGACACTGCAGGCGCAGGATGAACTTCAGAAGGAATTACATCCGGGTCTAACATAAAATCCGCTTTCGCCAGCAGCGGAAAGCTGACGGCGAGCACGCTTACCAGAAACCGTTTTTTAAAATGCACTTTAGAGCTCCCCATCATCACCACCCACGCCCACCCACCAGGCCTGAAAAATCTTCTTCACCCGCGTAAACCGGGGTCTCTGCTCTAATCACTGGAGCACTCACTGGAGTACTGACGCTCATGGCCGGTTCTGGCTGACGTACCGGCTGGACGGTGGCACCTAAACCAGGGCTGGAAACGGATTTATCCGCCTCGGCCCCGCTCTGGCTTCGATACTGTTTCAGATCAAAACTGGGACGACCACGCCCCCGGTGCTTGCCCAATTTTTGGCTCATCGTCCCAAATGCCCGGACCATGCGCCCAAATTTCAAATCCAGTTCTTCGTCCGGCATCTGCATGGCTTCAATAATCAGCATCTTAAAAAAATGCACTTTAATTCCGGGCGGAAGCTGCGCGTGGTATTGAGCAACCCGCTGTTCCAGCTCGTCGTTGGGGTCCAACGAAATATTCAACCGCATCACGTAGCTATCGTCGGCGGAATCTGGTTGCTCAGCGGTCATAATGAGATCAGCCCTTGACGTATTTGGCGATCTTCAGCATGCCGCGCGCATTGGCAAACTGGGGATCTTCAACGAAGACAGCATGCGGATAGATCGATTCGAGTTGGTCGTGCAGCAGGATCGAGCCGCCGCCGAGAAAATGGATACGTTCGATATCGGAACCATCACCGACTTTACGAAAGGCTTCAGCCACAATTTGGTTAGCCAAAACCTGCTTTTCAGCATTGACCAGTTTCGAAACATCATGCTCAGCGCCAAACATCCGGAGGGTGCCTGTGCGCGCGGCTGATTCGATTTGCTGCGAAGAAAGCTGAGAGACATTGAGTTCGTGCTTGATACGCGTCTCAATAGCCTGATTGAGGGTAAGCGCGCCAATTGGCGAGGTACCGCTACGGCCCTTGTCAATATTTTTTCCGCCATCGATGACGACCGCTGTGTCAGTGGTTTTACCGCCGATATCGATGAAGGCCAGCTTGCCGGATCGCGCCAGTTCGAGAAATTCAGCGTCGATCGACCCATCTTGCTTGTACAGCAGATCGTAGAAAGCCGAGACAGCCTCCATGGACACTGAGTGCCCAATAATATGCGGTGTTTTCACCGACAGATTACGATTGGTTGCAGTCTTCTTCAGCAGGTTGTCGACCTTGAGCGCAATGAAATCGTCATTGCGTTTGTTGCCAACCAGGTAGTCATCAATCGGCAAGCCCGACACCATGCGCACATCCTGGCCAGCGTAACCCGCCTGATAGAGCGCATGCAGCACTAGTACACGGTTTACTTCGGAGTGAGCATAAGTCCCGAATCGCGTGTCGATATGCGAAACGGATTCCGAGACGGTGTAACTCACCCCTTCTTCCGTGTCCCAGACATTGTCTTCGTCACCACCGGAGAGGGAGACAATCTGGGCGCCCTCAGCGATTCGCGATGGCAAGTAGAACTGTTTAAAATCGTCACCCACCAATTTGATTCCGAAGTGGCCATCGTCTACACCGGCATATCGGATCGATTCCTGAACTTCACTCATCACTAGCTCCCTCAAGCTTAGTTTTGGTCGCTTTTAGCGACCTCTTGTCACATCTTTTATGGGCCCACTTATTTTTGATCGGGCGAGTCTAATGAAATTATCGAAGTCTAAGCCCTTACGCGAAAGTATAAAGAAAAATACTAAAAATATCACACCAAATAATAATAAATACACACTTTTTATCACTAATAACAATGGAAATGGTAAAAATGATTTTGCATCAAGGAACCAAAACATCACTTGATTCGATGTGTGTCTCCAATGACTATCACCGGCCATGGATTAACTCCGCACAGAAAGTTTGGGTTGGTAGGTGCGCGCGACCGCCTCGGAGATCAAACCGCGTTCCAGGGCTTGCATGGCGGCAGTAGCCATACTGACGCCGCAATCATTGACCATGGCGCCAACGACCGATGTCACACGATCAGCGGGGGTCTTCAGCAACACATCTCGCAGGTCATCTGTAACAATGAGGTATTCACGTAATGGCGTTCTTCGACCATCTACGGATGGCGCCAGAACTTGGTTAATCCAAACCCGGGAGGATGAAAGAATGTCGTACAACGCTTTGCTCTGTTCTTCGGTCGGCGCCAAGGACATTAGGCGCGAGGGGATCGACTTAACGTTGGTCGTATGCAGCGTGGTGAAGACTGGGTGGCCTGTGGTCGATGCTTCAATGGAGGCACTCGCGGTGTCCCAATCGCGTGTCTCACCAATCACGATGAGTTTCGGTGACCGCCGCATTGAGGTTCGGATACCCAGCGCAAACGAGCCAATGTCACGCGGCACTTCGGACTGAGTCAGAATGCTGTGATCGCTCTCGATCGTGTCGTAGATAAACTCTATCGGAGACTCATAAATATTGATGTTGCCCTTGATCGCCGTATCACCTTCCAGGATGTAGCGATTAACCCCAGCGAAGGTCGTCGACTTTCCCGAGCCAGTTGCGCCAGTAATATAGATGATCCCGTCTTTAGGGGTCATCGCTTCCAGTAGCGCAGGATCAAGTCCCAGCGTCTCGATTCGCGGTAGTTCAGACGGAATAATCCGCATCACCAACTGCACACCCAACGTGCCCCGATATTCAATTCGGGTTGCATTGACACGAAACCGTTTACGCACAAATTCGCCACGGGCATCGCGCGCGTTACGATCGGCAAACGAATAACTGCCGACGACCTCTTTCCCTTGGGCGATGCTACTGCTCTCGCCATTGTTTCCGGTCGCCCAATTGATGAGCTGCAGGATTTCTTCGGTACTGATCCGGCGCTCGGTCAACGACCTTAAACGGCCATGAACACCAATCGACACCTGTCGATCGCTGGTGAGATAGATGTCACTTGCTTCTTGCTCGATGGACTCGAACGCCAACGATTGCAGCAATTCACGACTGCTAAACTGGTGCGGTTCGCGGAAATCTGTTTTATAAGTGTCCACTAGTGGAATCATTGAGCCCCCTCGCTGTCCGTGTCAGCCGGAATAACCGGCTTATCCACAGATGTCGGCTGACTCAGCACATCCTCTTCATTCGGCAACGGACTCCAAGAATTCATGCGCGCGTTAAATGACGGTAATGCCGTAATTCTTAGCAAAGTTTCGTCCAGGTTCATCGTTTCGCCGGAGGCATTAATCGGCATGCGTTGTTGCGCGACGATCGGCAACGTCACCATCCCTTTAAGCTCAAGAATGTGATACCGGGTCATCCCGATGTAGTCACGGTTCAACCGGTTGAAATTGGTCTGGAAATTAAACCTCCCCTGCTTGATGCCCTGCTCCCAGCCTTCGGTCACCGCTTTCTTCCAGACGGTTTGTTCTTCGTCGTTTCTGGGCAGCATCGTCGAAGGGGGAAGATCTTGATCGCCATAGTTGACGTAGAGATAGTCCTGCCAGTGCGGCGCCCGCGAAGCGAATCGAGCCTGCGCCTCAACCTTATAGATACGCCCAGCTAGACGCAGACTACTGCTATCGTTTTGGGTGTAGACGTCACGGGACTCGATCAGGACAGGAGGAACCACACGACGCTGGATCATCAGTGACGAAAAGTCATAGACAGTATCCAGATTGCGTTCCACGCGCTTCAATACGCGCGTGATTGCCGTCGTTTCAAATAGCAACCCACCGCGAGCGCCGACGCCCTCGGCGGCCTCGCGCAACGCGGCTAGACGCGCATTGCCTTTGATGTCCCCTCCCGACTCACTGATCACGAGCTGTTCGTAGACAGGCTGATTAATGTTCTGGAGTTGTTCAAGGGTCGGTGCAGTCATATCGCTTACACCGCCTTGTAATGGAGTTCGATGCGGTCTTTGCTGACCTTGACATCCAAACCATACTGATAGCCAATCGTTCGCAAGACTTCCAACACCGGGCGCTTGGTCACAAAAACATTGATGGGCACCCGCTCTGGCGGACGCTCTCCATAAACGTCAAACCCAAAGCCATAACGCAAAGCGATGTCGCGCAAGATGTCCTCAACATCGCCATAGAAGTCCAGGCTGATGACATCCGTTAGTAGCCTGCGTCGCTGCAGAGCCTGGCTCGTCAATTTAGAATCCGCCGTCAGCGCCAACTCGCGTTGCGCATTAACCGCCAGCGTCGTCGAATCATTGATTTGCTGAAGCACGTCCCGAGTTGCATCGGCATCGGAGGATGTCGAATGGGACATCGATCCACACCCTGTCAACGACACCACCAGGAGGGTATAGGCGCAAAGTGCTCTTACATGCTTCATGACCGCTATCCTTTTTAACCATCAGCACCACTAAATAGGTGCTTTATACTCAATAGCATAAAAAAATATGTTTTTTTATTAATGCATTCAGGCAATTTTAACCACATTATCCACTGTTGCCAATTAATATAGAGATTTATCCTCGATATCAGTGAGTAAGTTCCATACCGTCCACAACACCCTCGTGTATTTACGTGAATTCAAATGCACGTCAGCGCCACACAACGCATGATTCAACCGAAATCAGTCCCCGAAGACGTGCCGATGCCAAAAGAGGTAAACCCGTGTATTCAAATGGTTCCGCGTGCAAAAAAAGTTCTTTAAAACACTGGAATGAAATTAGATGTAATGGCATGAAGGCGGTGACATGCCAATAGCTGCAAATGATGACGAGGACAGAATAAGTTGCCTATTTTTTACACAACAACACGGATAGCACACGCCCACTAGCCATCCATCAATCATGCACAGGCTTGTCCACAGATTATGTGTACAACCTCCCGTCCCCTTGCATGCACAGACCGATGACGGCCATATGGGGATACAACCGGGTACAGCCCTCAGAAAATCATTGTGATCAACCATCAAAATCATACGATATCAGCCTTGGATAGAGCCGAATGGCTCAAGATAGGAACCGTTATTTATCCCGTTACGGATTCAGGTAAGCGCCGCGTTACGTGGCGCGTTACTTGTAATCAGTAACGGGGGGAGATACCAATTAAATCAAATTGATCACAATCATTGAAAAATTGTACCCAATCAGTCATTATTGATACCGAAAAGCTTCTTTTGATAGCAACACCGATGTTTTATTAGGGCACAATTCCCTATTCGGTCCCGATCCATAAACCCATGTCGCCAAACCAGCCAGCCAGGTAGATAGCGACTACGGGCTAAAAGAGGAGAAACCATGGCAGTCGTCATCTATCACGATATCGATGGGATATTTCTTGGCAGCGCAATGGGGTTAGGCTTTTGGTCGAAGATAGACCCCGTTGGTCAGGACGCAGCGGTAACGTTTCCAAATGAGGCGGACGCGAAAGCGTATATGGAGCAATGGACTGAAGGCCAACCCGAGGGGGTTAAGTTAGTTGACGTGGTAGTCGACGATCGCGGTTATGCATCGATGGCCGCATGCGTACTTGCAGGTCTGCCCGCCTGGATGGATGAGTGCACCACCGTCGCCAACTCGGCGCCAGTATAAATTCGAGACCAGGTGAAGCCATGGACGCATTCAACCCGACAAAACCTTCGATCAGTAAAGATACGGCGGACAGCTATGAGAAGCGATACGGTGAATTAGAACGGCGCTTTAGCCGCGAATCAGGCGTCAATAACATGAGCCCGGATGAAGTCGTGGCGAGCCTACTGCAAACGAAACCGACGCTCTCTATGTCGACGTTCCGGCAGTACAAGGCCTCGATCCTATACGTCCTGGATCGGCATCATCCAAATCATGAATTGGCCATCGATCTCCTACGTGAGGAGTCGTCTGCAGGTCTTAAAAAGGCATCCACTCAAACATCAGGGACCAAACAAAAATTTGTGCCCGATCCGGTCTGGCATGTTCTTCGTGATGCCCTCTCCGAGCGCGCGCGCCGGGGGTATACACGATCGCGAGGACTCCTGCAGGTCCTGGAGGCAACCTTAGCTTCTGGCCTTCGCCCAAACGAGTGGACCACCGCAGTGATAGCAACCCATACTGAGACACAGCGGCCTATTCTTCGGGCTCAGAATTCAAAGGACAGCAATGGACGGGCGAATGGCGAACAACGTGAGCTATTTATTGACGGCTTGGAACCAGAACAGCTAGAAGCGGTTCGAGATGCAATCGAGTACTGCCGGGTCGATGACAACACAGAGACAGTCAAGATTGTACGTGGGCTAAAAAACGAATTGGCGGACGCCAAACGCTGGATCATGCTTCAAGAACGGGGTAATTCAAAGGTCCGGGCCCGGCACCTCAATCCGGTCACACTCTATTCGTTTCGGCATCAATTTATTGCTGACGCAAAATCGACTTGGAGCGATCCGGTTCTGATCTCAGCGACGGTCGGGCACAGTTCTACCAGGACAGCATTTGAGCACTACGGAAAAAGGAAAAATGCACAGCGCCGCGTGCGCGTGCTTCCCACTCCGGAAAGCGTTGCCGCCGTACACAACGTGAAGATTGAGCTATACAAGGAGTTCCTGCAGGGAAAGGGACCTGCGCACGAGCGCGGCAACACACCGACTTGAATCAAATTTCTCGGCCAGTCCAATTCTGATATAACTGCAGCCAGTTATATCAGATAGCTTTTTTGCTACCGTACCATGCAATCAACACATCCAGTGCTGTAACTGCCTCGGCATTAATTCTGACGGTCCCCAGACGCTGGTCACCATCAGCTAGTATCCCGCCTCTGACACTTGGACCCGCTCTGTCGGCGTCACCCAATAACCAGCAACGCGGCGGTGCTCGAAAGGGTGCTGGACGTAAAACGGAAGACGGGGCTACTGGCCTCGTCGTTGCCAGCTACAAACTGACGCCAGAGCAAAAAGCGTTTGTCTCAGAGCGAGGTGGCGCGGTTTAGCGCCGCTTTCCAGTCCCGAATGGGCATCGTCCATTTCTTGCTGATATTGCGTAGCGCCAGGTAAAACAGCTTGGTCGCCGCCTCGTCGGTCGGGAACGAGCTGCGGGTTTTAATCACCTTGCGGATTTCTGGCGGGTAGTCAAAGAACGGAATCACCCGTGCCCAATTCCGTCGCCAGCTCAGTCCAATCGCCTGGTAATCCTTGTCCCATTTTCCCTCGAATTCGGTCAGCCGCTGTTCGGCCAATTCGACGGTTGCCGAGGTGTAAATCAGCTTCAAATCGGCGGCGATTTCCTTCTGCATCTTCCAGGAAACGAAGTTCATTGAGCCCGTCCACGCAGGCGATATAGATATCCTGTACGCCGCGCGTCTTCAGTTCCGTCACCACCTGCAGTCAGAATTTTTCACCTTCCTTTGTGCGATCCACAAGCCCAGTACGTCCTTGTGGCCGCTCATATTGACGCCAATCGCCAGGTAAACCTCCTTGTTGCGCATCGCGCCGCTGTCGCGCACTTTGACGTGGATGCAGTCGAGAGACACGATGGGATAGAGTGCGTCTAGCGGGCGGGCCTGCCAAATGACCGTTTACACAAAACTAATTACACCCTCAGTTTCCCAAAATCGAACCCTTCATGGATATCACATCTAGGAAGCAGCTCTATATAATTTCATTAGGTAGGGGTCTTCTACCCCTACCCTATATACTTTCTACAGAACCTTACAGAAGTCTTGTTCGAACATTCCTTGCACCGTTCGTGTCGCCGTTTTCATTTCTTGTGTATCTAGCACACTACAAAGCATTGTCGTTCATTTGAATGTATTTAAATTCACAATAACATTCCAACCGTTGGAATGTTATTGCCACATTAAAGCAACACTAAAGATTCCAACGGTTGGAATCTCCTCGCTGCATTTGCGCGCCAGTTCATCTCGCTTCCCTTAGTTCATTACAGTTATCACCAAAGGAAGCAAAACATTCCAACGGTTGGAATGCCACTACCTCTCGTGCGCTGTTGTACACTGATACCAATACATTCACCGTTATTTAACCGGAATCTTCAACATTCCAACGGTTGGAATCTCCACACCCTCATACACTAAAGGGCACCGAGCCAAACACAATCACTTCAGTTAATCATTCGTTCGATCAACATTCCAACAGTTGGAATCTCCCCACTGCCTTTGCACACCAGTTCATCACATTTACCTTTGGTTGAATTGTAGCGGCGATTGTCAAAGGTGTTGAGATAATTTTGCGATTTAAGCAGCCAATAAATTCTCGGTTTTTTCCTGCACAATCGGTCGGTCTGGATTGAGCTGAACCGCATCGTTCCAGGCCCAATTTCGCGT
>Ga0302155_10001250_pt1 | contig 18629 bp, 14 predicted proteins | sample I_Bog_N3_1_FD_193508 | JGI IMG/M metagenome (GOLD analysis project Ga0302155, IMG submission 193508) | Peat permafrost microbial communities from Stordalen Mire near Abisko, Sweden - I_Bog_N3_1 | ecosystem: Environmental > Terrestrial > Soil > Wetlands > Peat | place: Sweden: Abisko, Stordalen...
GTCGACCCAGTACCGACGCCGATGATTTCGCCATCAACCACGTAGGCTATGGCAGCACGAGCTACCGCTTGTTTGAGTTCGTCTTGTGTCATGTCAATTTAGAAAAGAAAGAAAAGAAAAATAATCCCGCTCAGTGTGCATCGTCCGGCTTTTCGGCCAGCGTCTCGAGCAGGGCAATTTGCAGACGGGAATGCAATTTGACAAATTTACTCCAAAGCAACCATAGCAAGCCGGCAGCGCCTAGAAGCACAAGAGCCAACAGGTTGAGCGGCGGCAAAATACTTGCGCTCAAGACAAATATGAGCACCATGATAGCCACAATGGACAACACCGGGATGACTTCGGACACAATGCGTCGCACGCCTTCGGTATATGCGCCGGCCAATTCGGGCTTGACACCGATTTCGGCCAGCAGCATCGACAAGGCTTGCAGCTTGCGATATGTCGCAATCAGGAACGGCAGCGATAATACCAGAGCAGCCCCCCAGATGAGCGCGTGACGCACCGCCAGGTCGGCGATCCAGCGCGCAAGCCAGCCCCCAATGCCTTGCATGAAGAATGCGCTGACCAGAAAAATTGCCACCACCAGCGCCAGGTTGATCATCACTTGCAGCACAATGTGGCGCATGATTTTACGCAGTGGCACTTTGTTGGCCGCCGGTTGCAGACTTTCCAGCCAGCGCACATACCAGCCCAGGATAGCCGCGATGTTGGCCGGCACCAATTTTGCCGCCCGCACCGAGAGTGGATCCGCCACGCGGATCAGGTAGGGCGTGAGCAAGGCTGTCACCGCCGAGACTGCCACCACAATCGGATAGAGAAAATCACTGGTGACCTGCAAGCTCACGCCCAGCGCGGCAATGACAAAGGAAAACTCGCCGATCTGCGCCAGACCCATGCCCACCCGCATTGGCGTGCGCCCGCCATGCCCCATCAAGAAGGTACTGATGCCACAGCTCAAGAGCTTGCCGAACACCACTGCCAGCGTGATCACCAGAATCGGCAACCAGTATTGCGCCAATACCTTGGGATCAAGCAGCAAACCGATGGCGACAAAAAAGATGGCGCTGAACATATCGCGCAGCGGCTCGACGAGGCGTTCTATGCGGTGAATCTGACGCGATTCTGCCATGATCGCCCCCACCAGAAAAGCGCCCAGCGCGACGCTGTATTGCAGCTTGATGACCAACAGGCAAAAACCAAACAACAGCCCGAGCACCGTCACCAGCAGCATTTCATTGCTCTTGAAACGGGCGACATAGTTGAGCAGCCGCGGCACGATAAGAATGCCCAGCACCAGCGCCACAGTCATGAACAACAGCAGCCTGGCAACCGTATTGAGGACAGTGCCGGGATCGACCGTACCGCTGGTGGCCATGCCCGAGAGCAAGGCAATCATGCCGATGGCGAGAATGTCTTCGACAATCAGGATGCCAAAGATGATCTGCGCAAATTTTTCATTTTTAAGGCCCAGTTCATTGAGTGCCTTGACGATGATGGTAGTGGAAGACACCGCAAGCATGGCGCCGAGAAAAACCGCATCCATGGTTTTCCAGCCGAAATACATGCCGATCTGGTAACCGACCCAGATCATCAACGTGATCTCGGCAATGGCAACCAGAACGGCCGTGGCACCAACCTTGACCAGCTTCTTGAGACTGAATTCCAGACCCAGCGAGAACAGCAGGAAGATCATCCCGAGTTCGGCCAGGATGTTGACGGTCTTTTCGTCATGGATCAGGCTAAACGGCGGCGTGTGCGGACCAATGATGAGGCCGGCGACAATATAACCAAGCACCACCGGTTGCCTGAAGCGGTAAAACACGACCGTGACGATGCCGGCGATGAGCATGATGATGCCGATATCCTGAATGAACAACTCAACTTCATGCATGTGAAGTTTCCTCCCTTGGAAAAATGGACAATGGCCGACTGATGATGAGCCCAGACGGCTTGCGTTTTATTGGTCGTGGCGAACCGCCTGGCAAGACCCCAACGGCAGCTCGCCGCATCGCCTGCAATGGCTGGCATGGTCGACTTTCCTGGCGCGCAACCCCGAATCGGCATTGGCGCTAGCCGTTCTTGGATATGTAGCAATTGATAAAGTTGCCCTGCCGGCAAACGCAATGATGATGACCGACGCACGGGCGACTGTGCATTCGTCGTTTATCCCGGTACACGGACCTGTATTTCAGCGGCTTTTTCGTCAAAGGCAATGCGCGTGGCAAACTTGGCACGCTTCATCGGAAAGCGCGACTGAAAATGCCGCACATTGCCAGAGCCAGAAATGACGCGACGCACAAACTGGTAATAGGCATCCATATCGATCACATGCACGGCCAGAAAATAGTCATATTCTCCAGAGACGAAATAGCATTGCATCACTTCCACTTCTTTGGCCATGCGCTTTTCGAATTCCTGCATGTGCTCGTCAGATTGGTTGGTGAGCGAAATTTCCAGGAAAGCCAGCATGCCGTAACCCAGGGCGAACGGATCGACCATGGCGACTTCGGCATGAATGACGCCGGCTTCGCGTAACTCACGAATGCGGCGTAGACAGGTCGGTTGCGAGATATGCAACTTTTCAGCCAGAATACGTGTGGGTATCTGATTGTCTTTTTGCAGCAAGTTCAACAACTTGCGGTCAACCTTATCAAGCGTATGGTATTTGGGCATAAAACCGGTTTTCAATTTGAAGGATGTCTGTTTTCAAAAACGCTTTGCAAGCCGTTTCCAATGTTGTACCGTCTGCACTGTGCTGAAAACTGAGCTTGCATAGTAGCTCAGCTCCACCACATATTTCTGCGCAAGCAAAAAACCCGACTGTAGCGAATATAAAAAATAAAACGAAGACATCTTCAACGCCACCAGGGCAGATGCTATCCATCATCGTTTGCAAGGCTTGTTTGCCGGGACGTTTCCAGCTCGGTGCCAGCCTGCTTTATTTCCATCGACACAAGGGATCCATGAAAAACACACGCACATTGATTGCATTAACCGGCGCCATCGCCTTCGCTTTTTCCTCTGCCGCCTACGCCCAGGAAGTCATCAAGATTGCACACGTCGGCCCGCTCTCCGGTCCCAACGCCCACATGGGCAAGGACAATGAAAATGGCGCGCGCATGGCCATCGATGAACTCAATGCCAAAAATTTCACCATTGCCGGCAAAATCGTCAAGTTCGAACTGGTTGGCGAAGACGACGCCTCGGACCCCAAACAGGCCACTGCCGTGGCGACAAAACTGGTCGACGCCAAGGTTGCGGCAGTCATCGGTCACTTGAATTCAGGCACGACGATCCCGGCATCGAGGATTTATAACGATGCCGGGATTGCGCAGATTTCACCGTCGGCGACCAATCCCAAATACACCCAGCAAGGCTTCAAGACCGCTTTTCGGGTCGTCGCCAACGATGCGCAACTCGGCGCGGTCCTGGGAAAATATGCAGTGACCACGCTCAAGGCGAGAAACATCGCCGTCGTCGATGACCGCACCGCATATGGTCAAGGCGTGGCAGAGGAATTCGCCAAAAGCGCACAAAGCGCTGGCGGCATCATCGTCGGCAAGCAATTCACCACCGACAAGGCGACCGACTTCAACGCCATACTGACCTCGATCAAGTCCAAGAAGCCGGATGTCGTCTTCTTCGGCGGCATGGATGCCGTCGGCGGTCCGATGCTGCGCCAGATGAAACAACTCGGCATGAGCGCCAAGTTCATGGGCGGCGATGGCATCTGCACCGGCTCGCTCCCGGCGCTGGCCGGCGATGGCCTGCGCGATGATCAGGTCGTGTGCGCAGAAGCCGGTGGCATCGACGATGCCGGCAAAAAAGGCATGGAAGCCTTCCGCGCCGCCTACAAGAAAAAATTTGGCATCGACGTGGTCTATAACGCGGCTTACGCTTACGACGCCACCATGACCGTAGCAGCAGCAATGCACAAGGCCAACTCGGCCGACCCGGCCAAATATCTGCCCGAACTTGCCAGGATCAGCTACAAGGGTGTCACCGGCACCATCGCTTTCGACGACAAGGGTGATATCAAGCATGGCGCACTGACCTTGTACACCTATAAAAATGGTCAGCGCACGCTGCTAAGCGTACTCAAATAAGCATCCCGCGCGCAGCAGGAGCATGGGCGCACATAAAAACCGCTCCTCAGAGCGTCATGCCGTTCAGTTAAGCGCAATCAGGCTCAATTGTTGAGACCGAAAGCGCCGTAAAGCCAAGAAAAACGCCGCTGCGAAGTCATTCGAAGCGGCGTTTTTTGTCTTAACTGAACGACATTACTCCTCAGAGCGTTTTTTGGTGTCGAGAAACACTTATTTCTGAATCAGCACCCACTTCACCAGCGAGCGTGCCTCCGCTTCGCTCACTTGCGAATTGGCCGGCATGGGGACCACGCCCCATGACCCGCTGCCGCCCTTGAGCACTTTTTGCGTCAGCTTGTCTTCGGCATCTTTTTGTCCGGCATATTTGAGGGCGACGTCCTTATAGGCGGGGCCAACAATTTTCTTGTCTATGCCGTGACAGGCCATGCAATTTTTGCTCCTGGCCAGATCCAGCTGGGCATAAGCCTGACCAGAAACACTCAGGGCCAGGATCGCCGAAGCGACAAAAAACAGGGACTTCATCTTTACTCTCCAAGAAGTTGAAAACTCATTTCAGCCACGCCCGGCAACGTTCTCCAACTTCAGACGAGCAGCTTTTTGCTGATGAGACTTGATGCACTATGCGGCGCATATTTTACAACCCTTTAGTTGACTGCCTGTATGCGCTGCCATATATACGTCTCATGCCTGCAGCCATAACCGCCAAGCCAAAAGAGCGCAGCCCCCCCCTTGGCTGGCAATCACGCGCAACCGGCCCAAGATGGCTTGCGCGTGAGACGCTGTCAAATATATGATCGACTATCCAAGAATATGAATACGCTATGAGTCAATCTCGCCTGGAACTACGCCAACTTCGCTATTTTGTCGCCGTTGCCGAAGAAAAACATTTTGGCCGGGCTGCTGTGCGGCTGCACATGACGCAACCGCCGCTGTCGCAAACCATCCAGGCGCTCGAACAGATGCTGGACACGCCGCTGTTTATACGCACCAAGCGCAGCGTTGCCCTGACACCGGCCGGGCTGGCCTTGTTACCCGAAGCACAACGCCTGCTGCAACAGGCGGCGGCGTTGCCCGATCTGGCCCGACGTGCTGCCAGCGGCGCTTGTGGCCAGTTATCACTGTCTTTCATTTCGACGGCGGATTACAGTATCTTGCCACCCTTGCTGCAACGCTTTCGGGCCAGCTATCCACTGGTGCAAATCGAGCTGCGCGAAGCCACTACGGATGTGCAGCTGGAAGACTTGATGCAGGGGAAAATCGATGCCGGCCTGCTGCTGCCGCCGCTGAGCGACAAAGCCACTGCCGTGCTGGACTATCTGCCGCTGCTCTCGGAGGCGCTGGTGGTGGCACTGCCGGTCGGTACCGTACGCGGCAAACAAGCCATCGCCCTCAAGACGGTGCGTGATCTGCCGCTGATCATTTTCCCGCGACGTATTGCCCCGGCCTTCCATGACACGATCCTGAGCTGCTTCAGGAATGCCGGCGTGACGCCCCATATCGGACAGGAAGCCATTCAGATGCAAACCATCGTCGGCTTGGTCTCTGCTGGCATGGGCATGGCACTTGTGCCACAATCCGTGTCTAATTTGCAGCGCCCTGGCGTCGATTACCGCCCGCTCAGCGATAACAGTGAGTTGATCGAAACCGGACTTGCCTGGCGCCGCGACAACCCTTCGCCGGTATTGCGAGCGTTCCTCGACATGACTGCGCTAAGCCGGAAATAAATGCGACTTGGCGAACTTGTCTTCCCTACTTTTTTCGTTGTGAAAGAATTTATTCATGCTGATACATCCAATGCCCGATCCGATCGCCTTTCATATCGGCCCGTTGTCAGTGCACTGGTATGGTTTGATGTACCTGCTGGCGTTTGCACAATTCATCGCACTTGGCCGCGTGCGCATCAAACAAGCCCATATCGCAGCCGTTGGCTGGACCAAGGAAGATCTCGATGACATGCTCTTCTATGGCGTGCTGGGGGTGGTCATTGGCGGGCGTCTCGGCGAGGTGCTGTTTTACAACCCGGCCTATTACTTCGGACATCCAGCCGACATCATCGCCGTCTGGAAGGGTGGCATGTCCTTCCATGGCGGCTTCCTCGGGGTGTTGCTGGCGATGTACATCTGGGGCCGCAAGCGTGGCCGCCATCTGATGGATATCATGGATTTCATCGCACCGATGGTGCCGTTGGGCTATGCCGCCGGACGTCTGGGCAATTTCATCAATGCCGAGCTGCCTGGCCGGGTGGCCGATCCTTCGCTGCCTTGGGCAATGATCTGGCCCAATGTCGATAATCTGCCACGCCATCCGTCTCCGATCTATCAGATGTTGGTCGACGGCATATTGCTGTTCATCATTCTCTGGTTTTTTGCCCGCAAACCGCGCCCGCGCATGGCCGTGGCAGGGATGTTTTCGCTGCTTTACGGTTGTGCGCGGTTTTTCACGGAATATTTCCGGGTCCCGGATTACAACGTCAGTTTCGCTGGCGTTACCATTTCGGCAGGACAGATGTTGTCGGTTCCCATGATCGTCATCGGCATCATTCTCTTGATCTGGGCATATCGCACACCGTCTGGATCGGCCGCCAGTTCAGGTTGACAAAAAAAAGCCGCATGGATTGCCAATGCCGTTCAGTTAAGCTCAATCAGACTCAATTGTTGAGACCGAAAGCGCCGTAAAGCCAAGAAAAACGCCGCTGCGAAGTCATTCGTAGCGGCGTTTTTTGTCTTAACTGAACGGCATGACGCATTGATTGCGGCATTTTTTCCGGCATTTCCTTCAACTGGAAAACCGCTGCATCTGGCGCCATTCAATCAGTTCATGCACCGCCTGCGCAATAATTTCTACGCCTTGTTCCGGTGCCAGATCCAATAGCTCCAGTTGCGCAGACCAAGCGGGCAACAATGCCTCTTGTTCGCTCTCATTGGTGATATCAACAACGGCCGCTTGCGCCGCCAGGTGCAATAAATAAGTGAGCCGTTGGCGCCGGGTATGGGTATCCCAGCCCGACAACTGCGGTTCCTGGTGAAAACGCACCGCGTCCACAAACAGTGCCGGGATGTGCCAGTCGCGCAACATCGCCACCGACAATTCTACTTGGTCATACGTAAACCGCTCTCGTTCGCTGTGCCGCAAATCCTGCCCCGGCGCGCCACGGTGCTGGATCAAAATTTCGGCGTATGCCAGTGGTCGCGCCACTGCCAGTCCAAGTTGACCGATACCGGCCAACAAACCACAGGTAAACAGTTCTGCACTAGGCGCGATCTGCACTTGCTGACCGATGGCCTGCGCTACGCAGGCCATGCTCAGTGAACGTGCCCAGAAGGCATGGTAGTCGAAGGCCAGACAAGCGCCGCCTTGATAAGAATTGATCAACGATACACCCAGCGCGACCTGACGCACGGCATGCACACCGACGAGCAGCAGCACCTCGGTGGAAATCGAGACAATCGGTCGCACCGAGCGGTTTCCACCGGCATTGGCCAGCTTGATGAGTCGTCCGGCCAACACCGGATCGGCCTGAATCTGATGGGCCAGATCGATCAGGGAAACATTTTCGTTACGACACATGCGCATGATGTTGAGCGCAACGCCGGTAGGCGAAGGTAATTGTCGGTTTCTTTTTATTTCATCGAAATCAATCGCTTCTTTAGTCATCACGACTCACTTTTATCCTGAAAACCGCTATAGATAGCGAGGATTTTTTCCCTATCCTGCAAGAAGGCAGTGACGCACTCGGGATCGAAATGGCTACCTGCCTCCTGCTGCAGCCAGGCGATCGACTCTTCCAGGCTCCAGGGACGTTTGTAGGGCCGCCCGGAAGTGAGTGCATCAAAGACGTCGGCAACCGCAACGATACGTCCAAGCAAGGGGATCTCTTTACCGACCAGTCCCTGGGGATAGCCGCTGCCATCAAATTTTTCATGATGCGACAAGGCGATGCAGGCCGCATTGCGCATGAGTACCGAATCGACGCGCTCCAGAATCTGCGCGCCTATGGTCGGATGGGTGCGCATGATCCGCATTTCCTCATCCGTGAGCTTGCCAGGCTTGAGCAAAATATAATCGGGAATGCCGATCTTGCCAACATCGTGCATGGGGGCCGCCTCGAAGACCTCATCCTGCTGCTGCGGCGACAACTGCAGGTTGGCCGCCAGCAAACGGGCGTAACTGGCCATGCGCTCCAAATGTTCGCCGGTTTCAGGGTCGCGAAACTTGGCCGCGCTAGACAGCAAATCGGCTGCGCTCTGCTCGTTGGCTTTGAGTTTGGCATTCATGACCTGCACTTCATCGTCCAGATTGCGTGCCCGCTCGCTCTGGCGCAATTGCGCTTTGCGCAGGTTCAACATATTGATCACGCGCGCGCGCAATTCGAGCTTGTTGACCGGCTTGGTCAGAAAATCGTTGGCGCTCAATTCCAGGGCGGCATATTTGACGGCGCTCTTGGCATCGGCGGTAATCATGATGACCGGCACATGATCCTGACCCGACAACGCGCGAAATTGCTGGAGAAAGGCAAACCCGTCCATCTTGGGCATCATGTAGTCAAGCAAGAGCAAATCGGTCTCATGAGTGGCACACCAGGCCAGGGCCTCGAAGGGGTCGGCAATTTCAAATGTGGTGATCTCTGCAATGTCTTTGAGCAAATGCGAAAACAACGCTAGATTGGTACGATCATCATCGAGTATCAATACATTCATATTGCTTCTTTCATTTTTTTAGTTTGATCACGCAAACGTTGAAATGCGTCGAAAAGCTCACTGCAGAGCAAGCGCAAATACTCGTCTCCATCATTTTTGATGGCGCTCTCGGCGGCTTGTGCCAATACCGTCATTTGCAATGCGCCCAGGTTACTGCAGGCACCGACGAGTCGATGCAGCAAGGTAGCCGCCTGCGCCACATCCTGATGCGCGGCGGCATACTGCAACTGACTGAGAATAGGTCCGGTATGGATAATGAAGAGATCGAGCATGGCGCAAATGGTGTCACGGTCATCATCAAACAGATCAAACAGACGCTTCATGTCCAGCACGTCTGGCAATTCGCCGTTATGAGGGCGCGGCTGGATATGCAGGCACAATACACTATCGAGCCGTTCGCGCAGGATCGGCTTGCTCAGATAATCGTCCATGCCTGCCTGCAGACAAAGCTCGCGATCACCGTTCATGGTATTGGCTGTCATGGCGATGATGGGAGTATGTCTGCCGCTACTGTGCTCGCGCTCACGGATCAGGCGTGTCGCTTCCAGACCGTCCATGACCGGCATCTGGCAATCCATCAGCACTGCCGCATAACGATGCGCTTCCAGGGCTGCCAGCGCCTCCCGCCCATTGACCACCACATCGACGGCATAGCCGAGTTGATGCAACTGATGCACGGCGACTTTCTGATTCATCAAATTGTCTTCCACCAGCAAAACCAACCGGCCATCGATGTTATACCTGCTGTCTGCGGCCCTGACCGGCGCCGGAGGCGGCGCCGGGCGCGCCGGTTGCAAGGCCTTGGCCAATGCGCCATACCAAGCCGACCTGCTCAGCGGCAACAACAGTATCGTCATGCCGGTCAAGGCCGACAAATCGGCACGCGCATCTTCATGCGCGGCCAGCAAGATGCCCCCCTCCAGTGGCCGCACTGTTGCCGCTGCCAGCCATTCCTGCGTGAAACCAGCCAATGCCGTATCGAGCACCAGCACCCTGCCAGGAGCGAGCTGACTGAGCATTTCCTGGCCGGCAGCAACACTGGTGGCGCGACGCACCGATAACCCGAATGCCACGGCATAGTCATGCAAGGCGCGGGTGAGTTCATCGTCGGGAGCGAGCAGCAACAGTTCGCCAGCCAAGGCCGGCTCTTGTTGTGCGGCGCGCACTTGCGGCAGATGCAGCTCGAACCAGAACACGGAGCCGCGTTGCTGGTGGCTGCCCACCCCGATGGATCCGCCCATCAGATCGACCAGACCTTTGCAGATCGCCAGGCCTAACCCGACACCGCCATATTTTCTGGTCACCGAACCGTCGGCCTGAGCGAAAGGCATGAACAGTCTGGCCTGGTCCCGACTATCAATCCCAATACCGCTATCCTTGACTTCAAAGCGCACCAGACAGTCGTTTTCCTGTTGTTGAACCAGGCGTACGTCTACGGAAACGACACCGACATCAGTGAATTTGACGGCATTACTGAGTAGTTTGAACAAGATCTGATGCAGACGCTGCGCGTCGCCAAGCAATACTGTCGGCAATTGCCCATCTATATAGTTCGACAGACGCAAACCCTTGGCTTGCGCGAGGCCTGCCACTTGCTTGCTGCAGGATTCAACAAGTGCGGACAGATTAAAGTCACGCGCCTCGATACTCATCGCGCCTGCTTCGATTTTGGAACAATCGGAAATGTCATCAATGATCGCCAACAACCCCTTGGCGGCACGGTCAATCCCTGCGGACAATCCTTCCTGCTGCGCATCTAACGGCGTAGTCGCCAATACATCGGCCAGGCCGACGATGGCATTCATGGGCGTACGGATTTCGTGACTTAGTGTGGACAAAAATTCCGCCCGCAGCGCATGCACCTGATCGGCGACTGCTTGTGCGGCAGCCGGCTGTGACGGTGTTTGGCGAGGCAGATAACGCCACAGAAGCAGCGTATGCAGAACAATGACCGCCGCCGCCGCCGGGCTGATCCATTGTGAGCGGTGCAGATCGGCCAGCACAATACCCATTGGCAGTATGATGCATGCCAACAACAACCCAATCAACAAGCACAGTTGGCGCGCACTGGCACCACGCAGGCAATTGGCAGGGAGCAAGCGGAGCGACATCATAGAACCCTTCCCGGGAAGGACAAGTGTGAGAATCCGCACAGGGAGGAACAAGAAAATTCCACTGTAAACTGTATGGCAACGATTTCGGCGGTTTTCATATTTTCACACTCCCCTTTCAGGCGCGATCATTTCAATTCATAATCTTTGCAATTCCCTGCCAAATGGCGGGAAACATCGGCAAATGAATACGAATAAATTGATTCTAACAAATAAAATATTAAATATACATATTTATTTAATTCGTTTAAAATTGAGTTAAACGAGTAGGAAAGAGAATAATGACGACGAACGATGTATGCACGACGCAAGAAGCAGCGCTGATTCTGGGCATTTCTGTGACGTCAGTCCAACAACTAGTCGAAGCCGGCGTAATCGAGGCATGGAAAACCAAAGGCGGGCATCGACGCATTCCGCTAGCCGCTGTGCAGGCTTACAAGACAACGCCAAACACGGCGCAAGAATCGCAGGAACGGCGCGTGATCAGCAAAAAGACCGCGATCCTGGTCGTCGAAGACAACAAATTGCAACGCGAAATTTACGCCAAGAAAATTGCCTCATGGAATCTTCCCGCCACTACCACGTTTTGTGAAAATGGTTACCAGGCATTGATAGAAATTGCCAGTAACAAGCCCGATATTGTGCTGGCCGACATCGTCATGGAAGGTATCGACGGCTATGAAGTCATCTCGACCATTGTCGGTTATCCGACCCTGGCCGATATCAACATCGCCATCCTCTCAAGCCTGTCGCCTGAAGAACTTGAGGCGCGCGGCGGCATTCCTGATGGCGTGGTGTTTTTCCAGAAACCGGTCAACTACGATGAATTGTCCGGTTACCTGCGCGCATGCTGCGCCCAAAAAGCGCGGCTGGCGCGCAACTGATCTGGACGGAATGCTGCACAAGCCAATGTCGCTATCTCTTCAATTACCCAAACTGCCAGCCTGGCGACGCCTCAAAAAACCGTCGCGGCTGGAGATTGACGTGCGTTTCATATTGTGCATCTTTGCTGCACTATTGATCACTGGCATATGGGCAGCAACACTGTGGCAATTGCACCAAAACGAACAAGCCGAACTCGACAGTGCGCGACGCGAAGCCATCAGCTTGGCCAGACTGTTCAAAGAACACGCCTACCGCACCATAGAAGATACGGATAGAACCATCATCTATCTGCAGCATCGCTACAGCATAGAGGGAAAAAATCTGAACATCGCGCAGAACCTCAAGGAGGTACTGGCGGCGGCAGATATCTACAATCTCTTTACCATCGTTGACCGTACGGGTGAAGTGATCCTGTCGACCAAACCATTTTCCCCGATGAATCTGTCTGATCGCGAACACGTCAGGGTACATGTGCAGTCTCCCGATGTGGGCCTGTTTATCAGCAAGCCGACCTTAGGCCGGGTCTCTGGCAGATGGTCGCTCCAGATGACACGACGTATCAATGCGGCCGATGGCTCCTACAACGGGGTGATCGTCGCCTCCATGGATCCGACCTATTTCTCCGAACTCTACAAGGGCATCGATGTAGGCAACTTCGGGGCAATTGCCCTCATTGGTGAAGATGGCGTCATTCGCGTGCGCCACGTTGGCAAAGATGATGCCATGGGGCAGGATATTTCGGATGGGAAGTTTTTTAAAACCATGCAGGCTCATGGCAACGGCGTGACCCGTGACGTGAGCGGCATTGACCACCGAGAGCGTATGTTGGTCTATGACAAACTCGATGCTTATCATCTGTATGTGGTCGTGGGCATTGATATCAATGAACGGCTCGCCGCTTTCCGCGCCAATCGTACCGAAACGCTGGTGCTCACCGCACTGTCATCGTTGCTCATCCTGCTGGGCACGGCGGCGCTGGTCATTGTCATGAGCAATCTGATAGAAAGTCGCCGTGAAGCGGAACTAGCCGGCCAGGCAAAACTGTTTTTTTTATCGAATATGTCGCATGAATTTCGCACCCCTCTCAACGGGATTCTGGGCTATTCGGAAGCCTTGATGGAAGACCTTGCCGGCAGCCATCACGCGCAATTCGCGCAGACCATACACAATAGCGGACTACGCCTGCTGGCATTGGTCGAAGCCGTGCTCGAAGTCAGTGCATTACGCTCCGGAAAAATCAGCCTGTCGTATAGCGAAGAGCGCTTGCAAGACATTCTCGTGCATGCCATGAGTCATCATGAAGAGCTTGCTCATCAGAAGGGATTGTCCATCACGAATTCGATTGCCGCAGATGTCCCTGAACACATTTACTGTGATCAGGCCAAGCTGCTGCGCGTACTCGACAAATTGCTCGACAATGCAGTGCGCTTTACCGACACAGGTCAGATCACTCTTGGCGTGACGATTGAACGCAACAATTTCTTGTTTAGCATTGCCGACACCGGATGTGGCATTGCACCAGAACTACAAAATAATATTTTTGAAAAATTCGCGCAGATTGACGAATCCGTCACCCGCGAGCATGGCGGCCTCGGTCTGGGCTTGACTATTGCAGCATCGTTGGTGCACCTCATGGGTGGCAAAATCTGGCTAAGCTCGGCATTGCAAGTCGGCAGTACGTTTTACTTCCGATTGCCGCTGATTACTACACCACACGAAGATGCTACGCGTACAATCGATGCGTGAGCAACCTATTAAACTAGTGGGGCAAGCGAATCATGGCGTCAGAAAAAAAACAATACCAACAGATCAATCCCTCGGTATTACTGGATGCCGCCGGCAATGACCTGGAGGTTTTCCGGGACTTGTCGGCAACGTTCCTTGAAATTGCACCGGCAATACTTTCCCGTCTACAACAAGCGATCGGCGAGGGCAATATTGCTAACGTCACGCTGGAGAGCCACTCTCTCAAAGGGACCGTAGCATTAGTCGGCGCCACGCAACTGACCGCGCTGCTAGCACAAATCGAAGCCCTCTCCCGCAGCGCTGCCATTGATCAGATCAAGCCCATGTTGAACGACGTGTCGGCGCGCTATATCGCCACCGAAGCAGAGGTACGCCAGAGCATCATTGATTTCCAGATTCAGCCTGATCAGGCCGACACGATTAAGCCCGATTGATACCCGCAATGCCCAGTCTCGCCCCATTCCAGTTCATGACGGCTCTCAAAAACAACTTGCGTCAGCTAAGTCATAGCAGTAGGCATGTCACCATCGTCATCGGCATCGTGCTCATCGGGCTGCTCGGCAGCGCCACGCTGATGTCGGGCATCATCCTCTACAACTGGGCAATCGAAGACTGGAATAACGATATCAACAACCTGTCGCTGGTCATGGCAGAAAATCTTGCGCAATCCATGGTCTCGGCAGAACTGGTACTCGACGGCATCACTGAAATCGCCAACACGGTAGCGCTCGATGGCAAAGCACCTGCAAGCCAGGTGGAGCAAGCCACGCGAATGATGCACGATAAAATCACCGGCGTACCGCAAATTTCCGGAGCCGCCCTCATTTCCGCCGCAGGTTCTGTGAAAGTATTGACGCACCCGACGCCGTCTAACGGCATCTCCATCGAAGACCGCGACTACTATCAATACCATCTGACCCATAACAGTACCGCGACTTTTTTCAGCCAGCCGGCACGTAATCGCGTCGATCAGGCCTGGACCTTTTATCTCACCAGGAGGCTCAATGACAGCCGGGGGCAGATGCGCGGCATCGCACTGGTCGCCATCTCCTGCGATTTTTTCAACAATTTCTTCAAGCGGGTCAGCGTAGAAAAACACGTCTCCATCGCCCTCACCAGCAGCAGCAATAAACTGCTCGCCTCCTGGCCCGCCACCGACGCCATTGGTGAGCGCTTGCACCAGTCCAGCGGCCCGGACGCCAGCGACGAAAAACCCAAAATCAGCACCACACGTCTGGTGCGCAATACGCCACTGCATGTCGAGGTCAGCGTCACCGAACAAGGTTTCAAGGATGACTGGCTGCGCGCCATGCACCTCATTGGCGGTCTTGCCGCTGCCAGCATGATGGCGCTGCTCATTGCCTTCTACATAATGGCAGCCATCCTCAAGCGACGCGAAAGCGATGCCCGCCGCGCCATACTGCTTCAAGAGCAGGCCGACCAGGCCAACCAGGCCAAATCGCGCTTTCTGGCGATTATGAGTCACGAGATCCGCACGCCCATGAACGGCATCCTCGGCATGAGCGAACTACTGCTCGATAGCCCGCTGGCTCAACCGCAACACGCCTACGCCAGGCAGATCCACGATGGCAGCAGGGAATTGATGAGTATCATCAACGAAATTCTTGATTTTTCAAAAATCGAAGCGGGCAGAATGGACAGCGAAATCATCAACTTTTCTCCCTCACAGCTGCTGCGCGACGTGATCGATTTGCATCGGGTGACGGCAGAAAAGAAGAATCTGGCGATTCACACCGACATCCCTGCCGATGTGATTGATAGTCTCGCAGGCGACGCCTTGCATTTACGTCAGGTGCTGGGAAATCTGCTCAGCAATGCCATCAAATTTACCGCCGCCGGCAGTATCTCGATGAGGCTGCAAACCCTGCCCCATCCAACGGCGGCAGATCAGATCAACTTGCGCTATGCAGTCACCGATACCGGCATCGGCATCGACAAAACGCAACAGGAAGGATTGTTCGAAGCATTCATACAGGCCGACAGTTCAATTAGCCGCAACTACGGCGGCACCGGTCTGGGATTGTCCATCTGCAAAAGATTGGTCGAGTTGATGCAAGGCAGTATTTCCTGCGAAAGCGATCAAGGTAGCGGCGCCACCTTCAGTTTCGAAGTTCCTTGTCGTATCGCCCCCGCACTCAATGCCACCACGCCAGCGCTGCCCACACCGGCAACCAGCAACACTGACGGACAAAACGCGTCGACTTTCCAACCATCGGACTGGCGTGTATTGATTGCAGAAGATACCGAAATCAATCTGCAACTGGCACGCATGCTGTTGTCCAAGAAGGGCTACCAGGTTGGCGTCGCCGAAAACGGTCGCCAGGCGCTCAATGCGCTCACGCGCGAGCACTACGACCTGGTACTCATGGATTGCATGATGCCGCTCATCGATGGTTTTGAAGCAACCCGTCTATGGCGAGAGCAGGAAGCCGCCAATGGCAGTCAGCGCATCCCGGTCATTGCACTGACTGCCAGTGCAATCGAAGGCGACCGCGACCGTTGTCTGGCCGCAGGCATGGATGACTATCTTGCCAAACCATTTAGTGCCTCCGCTTTTCTGAGCATTGTCGAACGCTGGCTCAAACCCAGGCCCTGAGCCTCAAACACCGCGCCACATTCAGATAACATCGTCACGACTTGTGGCGGTCAAACCACGACATACGCGCTGAAAAAACAATACACAAGCAATTTATTTGTTTTATTTAATTTAATTAGTAATATTGTTTTACCGAGTGTTCTTTGCAACAGATCTAACTTTACCGAGTAATCCAGGCAATGCCCGCTAGATAGACAATCTCGAGGAGCTCATCATGATGTGGTTTTACAATCTGAAAATCGCCAAGAAACTGCTCTTGTCTTTTTCGGCCGTCCTGGTGTTGGTCGTGGCACTGGGCGGTTTTGCCCTCAAACAGCTCAATGAAGTCAATCTTACCTCTGGTGAAATCGCCAACAACTGGCTGCCGAGCATCCGCACGCTGGATCAAATCAAGTTGAACATGTCTCGCGCGCGCAGTTTTGAGCTGCAATATCTGCTGGCAACCAGCCCCGAGACCATGGCACTAGCGAAAAAAGGCTGTGAACTGCAGTTCAGTGAGCTGAAGAAGGTGCAAAAGACCTATGCCGCGCTCATTTCAGAAGCGGAAGAGAAGGAAATTTATCCTAAAGCAGTCGCTCACATGAACACGATGGTGGAACAACATTCCTTGATCATGGCACTGGCAGCGGCAGGCAAAAAAGAGGAAGCATTGGCCTTGTTGAATGCTCATTCAACAATCGCCTATCGGGCAGCACTCGCAGAGCTGGAGCAGCTCGCCGACATCAATGAACGCGGTGCCATGACAGCCATGCAGAACGCCGACCACACCTATGCCCACAGCAAGCTATTGATCAGCGGCTTTCTGGGTATCACCATCGTGCTGGCCATCGGACTGGCAAGCGCACTGGCAAAGATCGTTTCGCGTCCCTTGCGCGCCGCCGTTCTTATCGCACAACGTGTTGCAAACGGTGATCTGACGACTGAAATTCTTTCTGAAAGCAAAGACGAAACAGGCGATCTGTTGCGCGCGCTGAAGGCCATGAATGACAATTTATTGAAGATCGTCGTAGAAGTGCGTGCCGGTACCGATACCATCAACACCGCATCAGGTGAAATCGCGAGCGGCAACCTCGACCTGTCCTCCCGTACGGAAGAGCAGGCAGGAGCGTTGGAAGAAACCGCCTCGGCCATGGAAGAACTGAGTTCCACGGTCAAACAAAATGCCGATAATGCGCGCCAAGCCAGTCAACTGGCAGTATCGGCGGCGGCAATCGCCATCGCCGGCGGCAAAGCCATGAGCAAGGTGGTCAGCACCATGGAGGCCATCAACACCTCCTCGGGCAAGATCGTCGACATCATCGGCGTCATCGATAGCATTGCCTTCCAGACCAACATCCTGGCGCTCAATGCCGCAGTCGAGGCCGCCCGTGCCGGTGAACAAGGGCGGGGGTTCGCGGTGGTGGCCTCAGAAGTGCGAACCCTGGCGCAACGCTGTGCTGCAGCCTCCAAGGAAATCAAGACACTCATCGATCAATCCGTGCGCAACGTTGGCGATGGTGGCCGATTGGTCGCACAAGCCGGCAACACCATGACCGAAGTGGTCGACAGCGTGCAACAGGTAAGCGATATCGTTAGTGAAATTTCTACTGCAACACAAGAACAGAGTACCGGCCTTGATCAAGTCCATCAGGCCATCACGCAAATGGATGAAGTCACACAGCAAAATGCAGCGCTGGTCGAACAAGCGGCGGCAGCGGCGCAATCACTGCAAGAGCAAGCTGCGCGCCTGTCACAGGCAGTTGGCATCTTCAAGATCAATCGTGGCGAGGGGTCTGGCCACATAGCAGTTTCCACGGCGGGCCTGTAAAGGATAACGCCCAAGCTTGCCAGCGCCAGGCATCACTTCGGCAAGGCAGTCTTGACGACGTTCCGAACAGCACAATATTTGATCTGCCAGCACGTATTTCTCCCACGTTCACGTTGCGGCAAGACAAGGTTGCCGCTGCAGAATTGCGGCGCCGCAAAAATGAAAAAACGAAGCCTATCAATGCATAGGACGTAACCTGCCGATGAGGTAGATGGCATGTTTTCATGTTGCTATCCGGCAACAGAATATGTGGCATAAAAACCATTTTTTTATACTCCCAACTCTGAAAAATCGCATTTACACGTCTGGACTAATATAGGATCGAGACGGTGTGCTGAAGACAAACAAAAAAATGAATATGGCGCTGACAAATATTTCCCAATATGAGCGTCGCCTGTCTCATGAACCTAATCTGCATTGTCCCTGCGCCCTTGTCGTAACATGTCCCGCCTGCTACTTGGCGGTCGCGGCCCACGCGTGTAAGGATTGAGGACAAATGCATGACACATACAAACTCAATCCACCACTGACCATGTTGTTGCGTGACTTGCGCAACGGACAAGCCATTCTTGTGTCAAACAGCGTGCAACACTTTCCAGATTAGGGGTGGAAACAGCGTCCAATAGTTTCCACCCCAGTGTGTAACCATCCGGTGTT
>Ga0302155_10001258_pt1 | contig 18592 bp, 18 predicted proteins | sample I_Bog_N3_1_FD_193508 | JGI IMG/M metagenome (GOLD analysis project Ga0302155, IMG submission 193508) | Peat permafrost microbial communities from Stordalen Mire near Abisko, Sweden - I_Bog_N3_1 | ecosystem: Environmental > Terrestrial > Soil > Wetlands > Peat | place: Sweden: Abisko, Stordalen...
ACTATAACTCCAATGAGGAAAAGAACCATGTCAACGATTGCAGCAACAAATTCGCTTTTTGAGATCGACGTGGAATTGGATAGCCTTCTTGATGAGATCGAGGAGCAGACCGCACAGGGCGGCGAACCATCCGGGGAACTCGTTGACCGCTTCCAGCAATTCTGCTCGGCACACGGCGAGAAGGTGGATCGGATCGGGCGTTTCCTGCGCCAGATGGAAGCGCGCGAATAGTTCTGCCGCAGCGAATCTGCCCGGCTCAGCGACCGGGCCCGCACCGCAGCCGGCAAGGTTGAGCGAACGAAGAACATGGTTCTCTACTATCTGATGTGCCGGGACCTCAAAGCTATCGAGGGACGCGAATTCACCCTGCGCGCACAGAAGAACAGCCAGGACTCGGTGCGGATCACCGATGAGGCGACACTACCAGCGGCCTATCGCAAGATCGATGCCCGTATCGGCGGTGTCCTCTGGGAAACCGTTCTTGCGAATCTTCCCGACCAGCTTGGCAAGATGCTTGAGAGCGCTGTGGAAGAGTCAAGGCCAGACACGGACACGATCAAGGCGGCCATCCAGCACGAGGAACAGGTTCCAGGGGCGGAGCTGAGGCGGGGCTGGCACCTGAGAATCAAGTAGCAGTGGCCGTGCCCCTGAGAAGATTCAATTCTCAGACGCTGGGAGTAGCGAGATGGCACTGAGTCACCGATCAAGGACACCTTGCTCAAACCCCTTAAAACCTGATCTCGACGATACCCGGTTTGCCCGTTGTGTGCCCGACTGCGGGCCACCCCCGGGCTCTCAGGGAAACAGTAGGAGCTGAACCCCCGTCAGTCTCCTCTTGCCTAATCAACCAGCAAGACTAACCCTAGGCAGCGGCCACGCGTGCCACACGCTTCCCGCTTCTTCTTTTGGAGGCAATATCGTTCGAAAAATTGGCCAGATCATCCGCCGCGATCGCAGCACATGGCAGGTCTGCATCTAGGTCGGCCGCGATCCGGAAAACCGCAGTCCGGCCAATCCACTACAATAACCACGACAGGGCGGAGCGGCCAGCGGCAAGGAGCGGGCGCGGCAGTGGGCCAGGAGCCTTGCCAGCGAACTCCACGAGGTCGATGCAACTGGCGCGGTTACTCTCTGTCAAATCTCCGCAAAATGAACGCGAGCGACTCCAGACCGCCAAGTGGCGGCAACTGGAGGCCCGTGCAAGTGGTCCGGCTGAAAAACTCCTTGCCGACCAGGTACTGGCCGAGAGGCACGAGAATTAGAATGTGTACTGACCAACATGAGCCTGTGCGCCGCGCACCAAACGAAGAAGACAGGAACCAATGGCAAAGCTAACCGAGCAGAACAGGCAAATCAGCAACGACATCACAGCAACGAATTCACGCATGAGCCTAACCAAGTCAAAGCAACGGATCGCCGACCATGGGGAAGTATTCACCCCGGCATGGATGGTGGAGGCAATGCTTGACCTCGTCAAGGAGGAAAGCGAGCGTATCGACTCGCGCTTCTTGGAACCCGCCTGCGGGAGCGGCAATTTTCTGGTCCGAGTTCTACAGCGGAAGCTGGCAGCTGTGGAACTCAAATTTGGAAGGTCCGACTTTGAGAAGAGGCAATACGCGCTTCTCGGCCTCATGTGCACCTACGGAATCGAACTCTTGCCGGACAATATCGCGGAGTGCCGCGCCAATATGCTGGAGGTTTTCGCCGAGTACCTGAATTTGGATGAGGAAGATGATCTCTATCGGGCCGCTTTCTATGTCCTGTCGGAGAACCTCGTACATGGCGACGCGCTGACGATGCGCACGCATGATGGCCAGCCCATCACCTTTGCCGAATGGGGCTACCTTGGCAAGGGCAAGTTCCAGCGGCGCGACTTCCGCCTTGCGGTCCTTACGCAAATGTCGTCTTTCAGCCAAGAAGGGTCGCTCTTCGCCCACCTCGGCAAGCATGAGATCTTCACCCCGTTACGGGTATATCAGCCAATGACAGCGCGGGCGCTTGCTTGCTGGCCGTTGGACGATGGCTTGCGGGAGGCCATATGAATAATCAGGCGAGCTTTACGCTTCGCGGGCGCAACCCCGATGTTTTGACCTGCATAGCCAATCTTTCCAATGACGAGGTGTTCACGCCGCCTGAGTTTGCCAACCGTATGCTGGACACCCTTGCCGAAGCCTGGGCGGCGGCGAACAACGGGGCGAACATCTGGGCGGACGGTTCGGTTAGGTTTCTCGATCCGTTCACGAAGTCGGGCGTATTCCTGCGCGAGATCGCCAGCCGCCTCACCAAGGGGCTGGCAGCCGAGATTCCTGACCTTCAAGAGCGCGTTGATCACATCCTCACCAAGCAGGTGTTTGGCATTGGCATCACTTATCTCACCAGCCTCCTGGCGCGGCGAAGCTTGTATTGCTCAAAGCACGCTGATGGCCCGCACTCCATCGCCAAAGACTTCGCCGACGATGCGGGCAACATTTGGTTCGAGCGGATGGAGCACACATGGGAAGACGGCAAGTGCAAGTTTTGCCGGGTGGGCCAGAAGACTTTCGACCGTGGCGAAGAGCTTGAAACACACGCCTACGCGTTCATTCATACAGACGATATCAAGACTCGACTAGCCCAGTTGTTTGGAGGCGACATGCAGTTTGACGTGATTATCGGCAACCCGCCCTATCAAATGAAGGGCGGTGCAGGTGGTTCCAGTGACTCCTCGATCTACCATCTTTTCGTAGAGCAGGCGCTGAGGCTCGATCCGCGCTTTCTGACTATGGTGATCCCGTCCCGGTGGCTGGCTGGCGGGCGAGGTATGGAGGAGTTTCGCAAGACGATGCTGACAGGCAAGCACATCAGTCATTTTGTTGACTATACCAAGATGTCAACGGCATTCCCTGGTGTCGATTTTGAGGGTGGCGTCGGTTACTTTTTGTGGGGCAAGGACCACCAAGGCGATTGCGAGTACACTCTCTACCAGGCCGAAGAGCTTCAGCCAGTCGTTATTAGAGACTTGGGAAGCCACGACATCTTCGTTCGAGACGAACGTTCGTTGGCAATCCTCAATAAGATTCGTGCCAAGTCCGGAAAAACAATGGACAGCATCGTCAGCTCCGACACGCCGTTCGGATTGCCGACGAACATAGTCGAATGGAAGGACAAGTCGTTTAGGAATTCTGTTGCTCTTTATCTAACTGATCGAGGAAAGCGAACCGTGGGATTCATACTCCGGTCGAGTGTTCGTAAGAACACACATCTGATTGACGACTGGAAAGTCCTTCTGCCCGAGGCATACGGCGAACGCGGCGCTATCCCCGCGATGGTATTGGGTCCGACTATTGTTGCGCCGCCTGAGTCCGTCTGCACACAGACATATCTTGTCGCCGGTCCGTTCAAGAATCAACGTCAAGCGAAGAGCGTGCAGTCTTATATCTCAACACGATTGTTCAGGTTCCTTGTATCCCTGCGCAAGATAACGCAGCACGCATTGCGTTCGACCTACTCGTGGGTTCCACAGCAATCGTGGGACAGGACTTGGACAGACGAGATGCTGTATGAAAAATACGGCATTAACAAAAAAGAAATCGCATTCATCAATAGCATGATCCGGCCTATGGGAGAGGACGATGAGTAAAACCATCGAGGAGATCCTCACGCCGAAGCCGGTGGCTCGGCCTCGCATCTACGCCTATTCGATTGACGACAAGGCGCACAAGGGTCTTCTTAAGGTCGGGCAGACCACGCGCAACGTGAAGCAGCGCGTCGCCGAGCAACTCAAGACTGCCGCTATCAAAAACTACAAGATCGAACTGAACGAGTCCGCCGAGCGCGACGACGGGACCATCTTCAGCGATCACGATGTGCGCGCAGCGCTCGTCAGGAAGAAGTTCGAGAACGCAGAACTGGAGTGGATGCACTGCTCGGTCCGGGAGCTTAAGACCGTGCTCACCGAACTTCGGACAGGGCAGAAGTTCACAGGCACTCACCACCAGACATTTTCGATGCGACGCGAGCAGGTTGAGGCGGTCGATAAGACATTCGAATATTTTCAGTCCATCTGGTCGGAGGATGGGGAAAAAGTGCCGCGATTCCTGTGGAATGCCAAGATGCGCTTCGGCAAGACCTTCACCACCTATCAGCTTGCGAAGAAGCTGGGCGCAAAGCGGGTGCTCGTGCTGACTTTCAAGCCTGCCGTGGAGGACGCGTGGCAGACGGACCTTGAAAATCATGTGGACTTCGAAGGCTGGCAGTACCTATCGAAATCCTCCGGCGGCGACCCGACGCAGATCGACCGCAAAAAGCCTGTGGTCTATTTTGGCTCCTTCCAGGATTTGCTAGGCCGCGACGCGGCGGGGAACATTAAGTCCAATAACGAATGGCTCCATGAGGTGAATTGGGATCTCGTAGCCTTCGACGAGTACCACTTCGGTGCCTGGCGGGAAACCGCTAAGGAACTGTTCGAGGGCGAGGACGAGACGGTTGCCAAGAAGGAAGCCAAGCTCGAATACGCCGCCGGTCTAGAGGATGTGAACGAAGACCTTACCGTGCTCTCGGAGAAGGAAGTAGAATTCCTCCCCATCACGACCAAGGCATATCTCTATCTTTCCGGCACACCGTTTAAGGCGCTGGCCACAGGCGAGTTCATCGAAGAACAAATCTTCAACTGGACCTACACGGACGAACAGCGCGCCAAGGAAGATTTCGCCGCCGAGAACAGCGGCAAGTGGAACCCTTATGGTGCGCTGCCACAGATGCGTCTGCTTACTTATCAGATGCCGGACGAACTGCTGACGGTCGCGAGCGCCGGAGAGTTCGACGAGTTCGACCTCAATGAGTTCTTTGCAGCTATGGGCACAGGAAAGGGCGCGCAGTTCAAGCACAGAACCGACGTACAAAAATGGCTGGATATTATCCGGGGCCAGTACGCGCCGAAGATTGTTGAGGGCCTGAAGTCGGAAAAGCCCCCGTTCCCATATTCCGACGTGCGATTGCTGCCCTACCTGCAGCACTCATTCTGGTTTCTGCCCAATGTCGCCGCCTGCCATGCGATGGCGAACCTGCTTGCTCAAAAGCATAATGTTTTCTGGCATGAGTTCAAGTGTGTTGTGGCTGCCGGGGCGTCGGCGGGGATCGGACTTGATGCTCTCCCTCCGGTGCGCAAGGCGATTGGGGGCGGTTTCGAATCCAAGACGATTACGCTGTCATGCGGAAAGCTCACCACGGGCGTGACCGTGCCGCAATGGTCTTCGATCTTGATGCTGCGCAATCTGAAAAGCCCTGAAACGTATTTTCAAGCAGCCTTCCGCGTGCAGTCTCCGTGGTCTATTAAGAACCCGAACGGTGACGACCCGAATGAGGAAGAAATCCTCAAGCCTGCTTGCTTCGTATTCGACTTTGCCCCTACGCGCGCGCTTCGTCAACTCTCCGAATACGGCATCGGACTCTCACCCAACGAGTCTAATCCGGAAAACGCCGTCAAGGATCTCGTGTCGTTCCTGCCGGTATTAGCCTACGACGGCGCGAACATGACTCAGATCGATGCTGGCGGCATTCTGGACATCGCCATGGCTGGCACCTCGGCAACGCTGCTGGCGCGCAAATGGGAGAGCGCACTGCTGGTGAACGTGGACAACGACACGCTGCGCCGAATCCTTGATAACCCGCAGGCAATGGCCGCCGTGGAACGTATTGAGGGCTGGCGTGCGCTGGGCGACAACATTATCGAGACCATCATCAACAAGAGCGAGAAAGTCAAGGACCTCAAAAACAAGGCCAAGGTTAAGGACCTGACCGAGAAACAGAAGACGCAGCTCACTGACGAGGAGAAGGAATACAAGTCCAAGCGCAAGCTGGTGCAAGAAAAGCTGATTAAGTTCGCGACACGCATCCCTGCGTTCATGTACCTGACCGATTTTCGCGAGAACACGCTACAAGACGTGATCACCAAGTTGGAGCCCGACTTGTTTCTGGCCGTCACTGGTCTGACGGTGAAGGACTTCCATCTGCTCGTGCACCTCAAGGTATTCAACACCGAGCAGATGAACCAGGCGGTGTTCGCGTTCCGCCGCTACGAGGATGCCTCGCTGCGGTACACCGGCATCGAGAGCCACGATGGGCTGTCTCACTACGGTCTGTACGATACTGTGGTCGCAAAAGACTGAACGGCCCCGTCAACTGGGAGCGCCTCCAGCAGTGGTGCGAGGATGCCAGTAAGCTCGATGCCGGGCGGCAATATCGGGCGCTGTTCGTCCGCGAAGAGGGCCGGGAGCGGTACAAGCCGAAGGATTTCCACGATGCGGTAGCTGCGTTCGCCGCCATTCCCCCGCTGAATCGAAGCCAGATACGGTCAGTATTGAAGAGCGAGAGACTCTGAGAGTAGGATTGAACGAATGTTGATGGAAGCCCCATTCCGCTATGAGTGCGAGATGTACCCTGCTCTTGGCACTGCCCTGCACGATACCGTTTTCCCACGCGGCCCAAAGGCAAAGGAACTCATAGAGCCGTCGATCTGTGGCGTAATCCCGGATGTGCTGTATTGCCGTTGGCGGTATTCGCCTGGGCCGAAGGTCAAGCGCCCCGCCACTATTATTGACGCTCATATTCTCTCGGTTCTGGAACAGACTGGCGGGTGTACCCTTTCCGACCTATGCGAACGCCTATTCTTGCTTGAACCCAAGGCGAACGAGTCAGTAAGCCGCCTGCTGAAGCAAGGGATGATCGTAGCGCGGCGGTCGGAAACGTACACACTTGTCAAGGACGCGAGTGCTAAAAGAGTGACCCTAGTCGCCATTGAAATGAAGCTCTTTCGGTGGAGGGAAGCACTCGATCAGGCCACGTCCTATCTTCACTTTGCGGATCAGAGTTTTGTCGTACTTGATGGCAACCAGGTTGATGCCTCAGACAAGGTGGAGAGTGCCTTTGCTTCTGCCGGTGTCGGTCTTCTCTTGCAACATGGGACGGCACTGGAAATGCGGGTGCGAGCGAAATTCACATCGCCCGAGCCGTCGCCAGAGAGATTCATCGCAATGCACAAAGCCACGCTGGCCGTCGATTACAGTCCAGAGTACCCGCGCCATTTCTTGAACGCATTGAGCCAGACTTGTTGATGGTCGATGTCGGTGTGCTTTCCCCTTTCGATGTTTCTATCTCTGCTAACGGAGCCTGACAGCTTTACGGCGTGCTCCAGTAGTTTTTCGACGGCATCGACTCGGCTCGCTGGGGTGTATTGGCCAATCGTGTCGTCAATCGACTTGCACAGTTCATAGTAGTGTCCTGCGCCTGCACTCACGTTGCCCTGACGATACCTCCAAGCTGGAACCAAGTCCACCGAACTGCCTGAAGCAAGTGCGGCAAGCAAAGGCGTGCTATCGATAGTCTTATCCAGAATCGCGCCTCTCAATGTCCCGGAATGGACGACCTGCACGTTCTTTTCAACGCCGACATCTCCGAGCATCCCTTTGCTGTAGAACCGAGGATAGGCGCGACCATCTGAATCCCCAAGGACAAGGCGGCGCTGAGAAAGATAGTGGCCACTCGCCCAGATCGAAGTTCCTGCTGCCATCGTTATCGCGCCAAAAGTACCTGCATAATTACAGATGATTGTCTTCCGCGCACCTCGGGAGAGATCATCTGTCAGCATGAGCAAGGACAAGCATCCTTCCTCACAGTTGTAGCAATGGCCGCTGTTCTCAGGTTGCTCAACCACGAGGTAAGCGCCATTAACGAAACTTCGTGCAGCGATCTGGGCTGTGATCGTCGAAAGCAACGAATTGGCAATTGGGTCAGTACCGCGTACAAGTTGGTCAGAAAATGCCACCGAGGCAAATACGGGAATCGTAACCGCTAGGCGCTTGCAGGCCTCTTCGGCTGCGTCCAGGTACTTTCCTTCAAGGTCGTAGTTGCCAGCAAGTGTGTTCGTCAGCGGCGACGGTAAAATGATCCCGTCTACTCCCATCGTCAACTGAAACCCAATGCAGGACAAAACCGCCTGAAGTATGTCGTTGTCGTTCGTGGGGACTGTTCCGGTCCAGTTGTTAATCAGGTCGTTCTTGTTTGCTTGCTTCCACTCCTTGAAAGTGAGTTGAGAGGAGTGAAAGGGCTGGTTGGCGACACCAAACCACGGATATGTTGCAAGATTCACAACAGCCTTCGATGTCCTTGGAAGTCGTCCGAGGTAGAGTTGAGGATCAAGATACCGATGAGCGAGGTGGGGGTATGTCTTCGACAGCAGAACTTTCTTGTTCCTCTGAAGGATTTGTACAGACGGAATTCCTGAAGCAGAAATGATTCCGCCGGAGGCCATCTGCGGTCGTTCAAGTTTGAAATGGTACTTCGTGCAATGAAAGAACATGCTCACCTCAAAGTAGCTCTGCTGCCAATCGAGCCAAGTCACTGGCCAGTGCGGACGGCATAGGACGAAAGACGGGTCGAGGATGCAAGCAACTGTCAATAATGGCTGCAAGAGCAGCAGGTGCAGTTGGGCAGAGGGTTGATGTTGGTGTACGGCTGTTCAAGAGCGTCTGCTGATCCCCGAGTGTGGGGTGCCTCCCTAAAAGGGCTTCTTGAAGCGAAACCCCAAGGGTAAACACGTCAGAGTGGCAGGTCAGATTCTCCCCAGGGCCATACCACTGCTCAGGCGAAAAGTAGCCCGGCGTGCCCCAAGTCCGTCCCGCCGCAGTCAGGACGCGTAAATCAAGAAAGCGTGCGACTCCAAGGTCGATCAAGACTGCAGAGTCCTCTCGGGGCGAAAGCATGATGTTCTTGGGGTTGATGTCTCGGTGAACAATCCGCTTTTGCCAAATGTGGTCAATCGCCCGAGCTACGTCTCTGCCCACACAGGCAACTGCCTTAGCAGAGATGGGGCCACCCTTGAGCCGTTCATCTAAAGCGGTGCCATGAATAAAACGCCATGCAACGTAACGGTATTGTTCGCCGTTGAGACTGAGCGTTCCATGTTCGACGAGTGATGCGAGGCAGGGGTGATCGAATCCATGCAATGCCGCGATCTCTCGATCAACGCGCACATTTTCAGTCGCGCCAGAATGGATCTTGAGGGCAACATGATCGTCTACAGCCTCTCTCCGAGAATTCAGAGTTCGCTTGGCGCTGAAGACAACGCCTTGTCCCCCTGCCCGCAAGCTCTGAAGCTCGACGTAGCGGTTTTCGAGCGATACCTCAAGCTCTCCAAGGTCCAATTTCGGGTCGAGCACGGAAAAATCTCCCGGTGATGAAAATGAACGTCACCGGAAGTATATGCCCTGGTTTCATTGCAATAGGTGGAAAATGGGTAGGAAATGCGAATTGCACCAGCCAAACCGCTTTTCATTGCCAAGTGTTTCTTGAACTTCAGAGGTAAACACTGAACCTCACCTAAGTACGGTAGACTGACTGGCCATCAGCAGCCTGTACGCACGCTAACGGGTCAGCCCCTTGGTGCGACAAAGTTGCGGTGTGCCGAAAGTGCGCCGGGCTACATTGAAGCGCACTGCTTGCCAAGAATGGTGTTCTTCGAGCGCATTTGACCCATTCAATGAGACTGGCCGGTTCCAATTGCCATGTTTGGGTAGTTTGGCGCTATGAATGAGCGGACAAATTCAAACGATCATCAGCTCAGCTGAAATGGGCCACCTTTGCTTGGCCTGGCACCATGATTTGGATTGGAAGCTTCTGGAGAAGAATTGCCAGAGTCAGGACATCGCCGTGAGGAAGCGCAAAGGATTCGATCGCGAACTCCCATCGCTCTCCGTTCACATCAACGAGAGGAAATGTGCTTTCCCCCAGCGGTCCGCGCGTGCTGTAGCCACAATATGACCGCATAACCTTGAGAGCCTCGACTTCGTCAAAACTCGGAAAGAGCCCCTCGAACGGCGTAGAGGTGATGAAGTGCCGCGTCTTTTCCTCCGAGTTCTTCCGTACTGGATGGCTGCCAATAATCGCAAAAGAGGGAATATCAAGAATCTCTACTGTCCGGTAGAGGGTTGATGTCCACGAATTACCGAAACCATCCGCCACCTTATTCAGCGATTTCAGGGTGTGTTGGATGCCTTTGACATGTTGGTTGAAAAGATCTTGCATGAACAATAATCTGCCGGCTGCGTAGTTGGCCTCTGCTTCCAGGCCAATGTGATACCCCTCGACGAGAGTGAGCTGATCATCGCCGAAGGTAAAATCGCGATGCCAGTCTATGATGCTGTGACCGATCTCATGGGCAAAGTTCCATCGCTTCTTCAGTTCGTGCAGGCTGCCATCGACCAGGATTCTTTTCTGCTCCGGAATCCAGAGCGCCTTGAGATTTGCAGTCTTGATCGCTTCCCAGATACGCGTTGGCTTTTCGAAGAAAAGCTTTGCGCCGACCTTGACGCGACTGATCGATTCACGGACGACTCCGTCCTCGCTTGTGAGGTAGTACTGCGGATCGAGTTGCTGAAGTTTGAACACCGCATCGAGATCAAGCGGTGGTTCGGGATTTCCTAATCCTCGAAGAATCTTTTCAACTTGAACATCGATCTCATTCCGAGTTCCCGGTTTCAGTATGATCTTCCGCAACACTGCCTCCAAGGAGAAAGGGCCCAAAGCCTATATAGCTGCCAGAGCCCGAATGAATTCATGAAGAGCTTCTCTTTGTTCTGGTTCCAAGGGTTTGGTACTGGAACTGGCTGCAAAGGCTAGAGCCGCTAGGGCAGTCGTTTTGTCGGGGATTACAACGCCGGCAGCTTGCGCAAGCCTGCGCGGCGGAACATCGAACACTTTGGCCACCCTGGAAATGATCCTGAGTTCTGGAAGCTCCTTCCCATCTTCCAAGCGAAGAAGGTCGTAAGGATTCATCCCTATGGTCTGCGCAAGTGCTTGCACCGACAAGCCTCGTTCTCTTCGTGCCAGATTAAGAAACTGACCGAACACATTTCCACTCTGAACGTGTTTTGGGTCAGCCTCGTCGAGAACGGTTTCCGACAGCTCGCCTTGTGTGGCTTGGCCTTCGGTTTTCGCCATCGTTCCGGTCAGTTCCGGGCCGAACTGTTCTTCTAGCTCTGACACCCATCCACCGACTGAAAATCTGACATCCTCTTCTTCCTTTGCTACCTTTCGGAGCCAATCTTGGCTGAATGTCATGTCCATCATCGCTTTGCCTCTGTGAGGAAAATGTCCGCAAGCTCTGGGGTTGTCTCCAAGTAAAGCAAATTCTCCTTCGCCGGGTCCCTTTGAAGCGGCATCATCCTGCACGTTTTCTGGTAGAACTGCTCTGTTTTTGGATGAGGGAGAGAGTGCAATCCCACGCGCCCGTCAAATCCTGCTTCCAGGCTGAGCTTTACAGCCGCAGCGTAGAGGTTCATACCTACCACGCCAAAGCGTTGATTTTGTCCAAGCTCAGAGGTGATCTCCCGGAGATTCCAAGGCGCGACTTCAAGGTAATCGATGTAGGCAAGACCCTCCCCTGCTTGTGTAGTAACGCGTGCGGCATGCTTAGCAAGGTCGACCTTCATCAGCCCCTGTAGCTGGCCCGCGTATTCAATCCCGTAGAAGGTGAGCCCGAATTGTTGCAGCTGTGGCACTTTGTTCTCCCAATTCCAGTGCCAATGCCTTGGCTGTAGCATTGGGTCTACGCCTCGCCTGATCATGCTCTTCGTTGCTTCAACAACCATCGGACGCCAGTCGCGCTGCGTTTCGACAAAGTGCTCCAACGTCACCTCATCGAAAAGTCCAGCCTCGACGAATGCTCCGGAGGAGAGATCCAGAATTTGAACGGGGACTTTCAAAGCATCATCAACTCCGACTTTGAGTTCTTGTCCTCGTCCTCGAAGTAAAGCTTTTCACCCTTTTCAAGTCGACTCTCAACCGTTTGGTAGAGACGGATTGCCTGCCGAACTACCTGCGTTTTCGAGAGGTCCTTCCGCCCGGCGAGCACTTCCAAAGCCTCCATCTCCCTGTCCGTTAGGTTGAGAGTCATTGTGCGCCGTTCCATGACTGCCATATGTCACCTCTAGGGAAAATCTATTAGTATTGGGCTATTTTGTCAACAAAAATTAGCTAACAACTATATATTTATTTGCTTGGAAATGAAGCACTTGAACCCATCTAAACGGTTTGCACTTGAGAAAATGGTGAATTTATCTGTAAAAAAAGCTTGCATTGTGGCTAGTTTTTAGCTATATATCAATCAACGCAGACCCCTGCGGGAAGGGAGCGCCCATATGAGCGCAAATGAGGAACTAGAAGTGAAGATTGTTGAAGAAGTCTTTGTTGAGGGTGAGCTCGTGGAGCTTGTCATCATCGAGGAGTTCGCCAAACGCGGAGAGAAGCCTCCCCATGCAAAGACTTACGTCATCCGGATCGACAAGGAGACGTACCGCCTCCACAAACCCAACCCAACCGGCGAAGAATTGCTTCACCTCGCTGGGAAAACCTCTACGGGATACAAGCTGTACCAGATCTTCCGCGGTCGCCAGCCTGAGCCTGTAGCGCCTAACCAGCACGTCGACTTGCACGCCCATGGCATCGAGCGATTCACAACTGTCCAGAAGGACCCGACGGAGGGCGGCCAGGTTGCCGAGGCCCTCCGCAGGGACTTCAAACTCGCGGTCGAGGATACGGAATATCTCGATTCATTAAGGCTACCGTGGGAGACCGTGCGAGAGCCGAATGCCACACTCCTGCTGGTCATCGATGGATGGAGCATTCCTCCTGGCTACAACGCTGCTTTCGCGAAACTTGCACTCGTGATCCCGCAAGGCTATCCCGACACACAAATCGATATGGCTTATTTTTCGCCGGCATTGTTACGTCGTGACGGGAAGCAAATCAACAACCTCAGTTCCATTCAATGGCAATTGGGCACATTCCAGCAATGGTCACGACACCGCACCGGCGCGAATCCCTGGCGCCCTGGAATAGACGACATTTCCACACATCTCTCTCTGGTCGACGATTTTTTGAGAAGGGAATTCGATATTCGATGACAGCCTCCGTGAGAATGACCAGTGAACAACACTCGCAGTTGATGAGCCACCTCTTTCCCGGGGATGGGTGTGAGGCAGTTGCACTACTCCTATGCGGCAGGAGAGAGAGCGGCCCACGCCCGGTTCTGGTCGTGCGGAAGGTGGTGCCCGTTCCTTACGAATCGTGTTCGATTCGTACTCCAGACCGCGTGCAGTGGTCCACCGATGTTCTTGATGAACTGATTCCTGAAATCTGGAAGAGCAATGCCAGCGTGGTGAAAGTACATTGCCATCCAACCGGCTTCGACCGCTTTTCTGCCATCGATGATCTTTCCGACGGAGAGCTCGCTCTCTCCTTCGAGGGCCTCTTCGACGAAGGCCGGATGCACGGAAGCCTCGTCCTCCTTCCGGATGGACGCATCTTTGGACGGACACTTCAGGATGGAAAGATCGGAGACGACCTTGGATTAATTTTCGTTGCGGGGAACAACATCGACCTGTGGTCACGCCGGAGTGTCAGGGAACGTGACGATGACAAGCGTACTCAACAGGCTTTTGGCCCCGGCACCGTCAAAGTGCTGAACTCCTTGCAGGTCGCTGTGATCGGTTGTTCTGGTACCGGCAGCGTTGTAATCGAACAATTGGCCAGGCTAGGCGTAGGAGGGTTTGTTCTTGTTGACCCCGATCATGTCGAACACAAGAATCTAAACCGCATCCTTAATGCGACATTCGAAGATGCTGAGCAAGGAATTGCAAAGGTTGACGTTTGCCGACGCACGATCGAGTCGCTGGGAAGGGGGCAGCTAGTGCTGCCGCTGTGCCTGAATCTCGACACACCTGCGGCAGTTCGTGCCGTGGCTGAATGCGACGTTATCTTCGGATGCGTTGATACGGCCGAGGGAAGGAACTTGGCGAATCGGATCGCAGCCTACTATTTGCAACCCTACATCGATGTTGGCGTAAGCTTGGCTGCCAATGGATTGGGCGGGATATCCACCATCTCAGGTGCGGTTAACTACTATGCGCCGGGGCTACAATCGCTGCTTGAGCGAGGGGCGATCACTGAAGAGCAGATTCGCGCCGAAGAGACCAAACGCATCAGTCCAGAACGCTTCGCGGAGCTTCGAAGACAGAAGTATATCCAGGGAGTGGAGGTTGATCGACCTGCTGTTATCAGCGTAAATGCCTTCTTCGCAGCTTTAGCAGTCAATGAGTTCCTTGCCCGAATCCACGCATTTCGAAACGTCGACAACGATGAATTCGGCACTGTCCGCGGCGACCTATGCGAGTTCGCACTCTTACGCGAGCAGAGTATTTCCTCAGCCGGACATCTTTCCCGATACATCGGATTGGGAGACCAATCTCCTCTTTTGGGCCGTGTTTCGCTACAGGAGTAACCCATGAAAATTCGTTTGACATTTCTCCGTCTACTCGAATGGCTTGGATTCCGAGCGAAGAGTTACCAGATGCAACTGGTAGCAGAAGTGCCTGACGATCCGCGCCCATTTGAGGTTTATGCGATCGGTGATCCACATATCTGGCAAGCGGCGTTCCTCTGTCCATGCGGATGCGGGCACCTGATTCAACTCAGCCTGCTGAAATCGGACTCGCCTCGCTGGGACCTCAAAGTCGATCGCGACGGCAACGCCACCATCTCGCCGTCTGTATGGCGCACGATGGGATGCCAGGCCCATTTCTTTGTGCGTGGCGGCAGAATCATATGGTGCGACGACCACACGAAGTGATGGTTCACATCCAGTCGGCCAGCCTGTCCATCTGGTCAACAGCCGATGTGCCGACAGCGTTAGCTTGTCACTTCGGATCCGACGCCTCGCGGGGTCGGGAATCCTGCCATCGAAGATCAACTACCAAAGGGCTGGCATAATGCCGCCGTAGGGTGACTGATCCGGCATCAGCCTGCACGGGCCGTATCGACGCGTGTCTCGCGATTCGCGCGTTTGCCTGTGTGCGAACAGTGTGCCGGCAAAGTCAATCGAAACTCCGTCGGAACGAGATCGGGAAGGCAGTCACCCATCCTGCCACTGCCCCGCAGACCTCTTTAACAAACACGAGCATACATCTTGCACATGAAAACGCAGTTCAAAGGCGAACCTGCGCAGCTTTCCGGAAGCATGTCGTTGATCAGTTACCGCCGATTCGGGTAGGCCCCAATGCCCGGGAACATGATTTTTCCGGGTACGGGCATTCGGTGAGGGGTGCAAATAATATGAAGAAAGCGCGCAATCGTCATAGTTTTATTCCCGGCGCCTGGGGTGCTTACCTTTACAAATCACTCTTCAAGTCTTCGATTTGAGCTGTGCAGTCAATCTCGTCAAGTCCATTAGGTCCGGCGTGTGTAATGCTTGTCGAATTCTTGAAAGATGTTGCTGTTGTAGAGGCGCTGGACAGCACCTAGGCTTAGTTGGATTGAGCGGATGTGGGAAGCAGAATTTGCGCTCAACCTAAAGACCTCGCCGTAGCCTATGATACTTCGCATTCACCATGAAGTCTGAATACCGTTTGGCAAGCGCGGCGGTCAGAAGGTCATAGGTCATAGGGTAGTTCTTGAGAATGTCTTCCTGGCGCATCGCGACCGCTGGCGCGTTCGGGTCGTCGGTGTACCTGAATTCGACTGCGGCGGTGTCTTTGCCCCTGACGAGGCGAGTTTCTAGCCGCAGAGCCACATGTTGGCCGCCGGCATCGTCCGTGTCGGTGGCTTCACACGCATCGAGATAGGCCAACAACTTCTGAACCTGGACTGGGTAGTCCGCGCGAGTGGCTGGCTCAGCGGGCTTCGAAACCGTGATAAAACGAGATCGGCATCAGGAAGAAGTTGTATTGGGATAAGTCGAGCTTGAACCAACTGGCCGTGAGCAAGAGGTAGTTGCGAAGCGATGCCGTACCGACCTCCTGAACACGGCGCCCGATGTACGGGTCTTTATTAATCAAGTGCGCCGCGTTGTCACGTATTTCGACGAGTGCAAGCAGATTCTCTTGCGCCGCCTTTTCGAGACCCGTTTTCTTATCCGCGACCATCGCGGCGGCGAGATAGGTCAAGCCAACAGATATTGGATTGCCACTACGATTCTCCTTCGGCTTTTGTCTACCGGTGTTGTCCTTGGTCATCTCATACAGGGTCTCGATGGCCTCTCCATGGTCCGCTAGCCATTTCGCCTTCAGCAATAATTCCCAGGCGTTCGTCATCAATAACGAGAACGCCTCTTCTCTATAAGTGAAGCTGGGCTTGTTGTAGACTTCGATCGCGGCAACGGCAGCCTGGACGGACTTGGCAGCAAGATCAACACTTAGCGGCATGGTGCCAACATCTTATTCCACCGAGGCAGAACAACAATTTTGTCAGACCGACCGATCGATCATCCGCAGCATGTGGCTGGCCACGAATAGTAGTTCGAGCGTTTCGGCCTCATTGAGGTTCGGCAGGTTGTGCGGCTCATGCACGAAGGAATTCCGAAACCAGCCTATGCCGCTCGTCAGAAGCCCCTTGAGCTGCTTTGCAAACCCCTCGCGGTCCTGTGGAGAGCCAGCGCCTAGACTCGGATACGGAAACTTTAGGTCGCCGGTGTCGAACAGCTTGTAAGGAAGGCTGACGCCTGACACACCTTTTGCCGCCGGCGCTGGCGATGCGTCGCGGATCTGGTTCAGCCGGTTCTCCACCAGCATGAAAGCCGCAGTGACTGCCTCTTTAAGCTTCCCCTCTCGGAAATAGTGCTCGTAGCCTTGAAGGTCAGTGTGAAGAAACCGGAGCGCTTCGACGACGGTACGATCAACCCTGATGGCGGAGATTTCTTCTGCCGCCTCAGTATGGCCTTCAGGCGTGATCTCGTAAAAGTCATTCCTGGTGAGCCCGATGTATCCGTTGTTGATTAGGTAGCGCCACGGGGAGCCGAACAGATATTTCACGGCGGCGCGTCGCTCCTCTTCAGGCAACCCGAGCGCAAAACCCTCTGGGTCAACTGTGTTGTAGGGCTCCAAGAGCATGTTTTCCCTATTAAAGGAATTCTGCAAGAAACGATCGGCAAGCGCCCTCAACAGAGCGCGGCCTTGCACGTGCTGAGGCAGTTTGCGGAAGTCATTGAGTGTTGGCGCAACCGAAATAATCGTGAATCGAGCCATAGCGTGATTCTAAATGCGATCTTCTGACGATAGGTTGCATTGCCAGGACCCGGTCAAGGGTTTTGAATCGATGAATACACTTCAAACCTCGGGCGGCCTTTAGGTGAATGTTTGATCAACGAGTCGTTCATCGTCACAGATTGATACTGGGAAGGCGGCGAGTGTCCAGCAAATACCCCTGCCTAGGAAAGACTTTTCCCGGACACTGGCCGCTACTGGACAGATTCGGGCCCGTTCATGCGTGATCGTTGGCTCGACAATCGGTGTTTGGCGCTAGAACTCTTAACGGCTGGCGTAGGCCGAATAGCCATCAGCCGGCTTGGTTCGCCCATTCGAAGGTTTTCTGAGGGAAAGCCGCCCTGATCTTCGGAAACGTGCACTGAATCCTTCGCGGTGGCGCTTACGGCCGATGATCAACGGGCCTGCCGCTCACATTCCGCCCCTGCCGAAAGACCCTTGCTAAAAATCCATTCCACGAAGTGAAAAAGCCCGTCCAGCGTCTTCATCAAGTCAATTCTCGTCCAGATGTCTCCCCTTCAATTCTTATCAGCCCCCTCGTCGAAATCGTCTCGATCCAGGCCGCGCCCGTTGCTCGTCCCTCTCGGGATCGTGAGGCTGGGACCGCCTCCACCTATCTCATTGCCCTTCATTCATCTGGAGTCATTCCCAGGCAAACCCCAACACTTTCCTTGGCCACACGCTCCCCCGGTTTCGAAGACCTCATCGAGAAGACCCGAGCCTACATTCACGCCGCCAAAGCCCCCGCCACCCTGCGTGCCTACCGGACCGACTTCGAAGACTTCATCCGATTCTGTCAGGAGCACCATCTGGCCCATCTCCCGGCGACTCCCACGACCGTCGCTCTCTACATCGCCGACCGCGCGGGCGCCCTACGCTCGGCGACCATCACTCAGGCCGCCATGAACGGAGTCAGCGAGCACGACATCATACGCCAGACCGGCCACAAGTCGGCCGAGATGCTCGCCCGCTACATCCGGATCGGGGAGATCTTCACCCGCAACGCCGCCGCCGGGCTGGGTATCTGACCTCTGTGAACTGGCAACTGACCCCTGAGAAAAAGGGCTTCTTAGCGCTTTCCGGCTGCTGAAGCAGACGATCCCGTTTCCTGCCAATCCCAATCACACCATTGCACCCAAGCCAATCAAGTGGACACCATGAGACTCCGCCGGAATCAACTCTGCCCGATCCACCGCTCCCACTTCTGCTGCGGAAGAGAGCAAATCCCAAGAGAAAAGTGCCGGCGCAGGATGGGCATCCGCCGGATCGAGGACCCTCAACATCCCAGGGGATACCGGGAACTTCGCTCCAACGGCGAGATGCGGAAACCCCTCGACCGGAAGATTGTCGCCCAGAATGGCATATGCGCCCTCTGCAAGGAACGGTTCACGGATTACGGAGACGTGGTACCCGATCACATCGATCCCCGCGGCATGGGCGCCGCCTGGCGGGACGACCATCCGGGAAACATTCAGGCGGTCCACTGGTGGTGCAACGGGGAGAAGGGATCGACCAGAGGATGA
>Ga0302155_10001270_pt1 | contig 18457 bp, 18 predicted proteins | sample I_Bog_N3_1_FD_193508 | JGI IMG/M metagenome (GOLD analysis project Ga0302155, IMG submission 193508) | Peat permafrost microbial communities from Stordalen Mire near Abisko, Sweden - I_Bog_N3_1 | ecosystem: Environmental > Terrestrial > Soil > Wetlands > Peat | place: Sweden: Abisko, Stordalen...
TTGTGTACGAAGGCGAAGGCCGACCCGATATCGAACGGATCGAAGCGTACGGCCACCTGCTTGTCCCGGCAGTCGGGATAACGGAACGCCTCACACCAATAGAGAATGTGATTGATCTTCACCCCGCGGTTCGGGATCACTTTGGCGGTGCCTCTTGTGGTCGTGGGCAGCGTCGCCATCAAGAACTCGGCGTTATAGGCGACCAGGCGATGGCATCGTTGTCCGGTCCGAGCGAGCCCCAACTCGAAGGCTTCCCGTGGACTTTGACCGAGAGCCACATGAGTCGTCGAATCGTAAATGTTGTAGAGGTAATCTGCCAAGTGCTGATGGAGTCCGGCGAGAGTCCATACTGCGTGCTCCTTCGGATTCACGGACTGGGTGACTTGCCTGACGTTTCGGGTGATCTGGGTGTTGCCCGCCAAGTTGTGGATGAATGCTGTGTTTACCGTACCGAATAGGCGCTCGCAGACGGAGCCGAAGCGCGCCTTTGCCGGGGGCCGCGTCTTCTTGAGGCACTCATATCGCGCCAATAGCGTCTCGAAATAGACGCTATCGAACTCGCGACCGCCATCCAGGACCAGGATTTGGGGCAGTCGCCCGTTCCGGCGGACGCATTCGCGGAAGATCATCATGCACGAGCGATAGCTCGGCGGATCGAACGTCAGATAAAATGCGGGCACGCGCCGCGAGAAAGCGTCTGTCAGCAGTGTCAGCCACGGCCGGCCAAGCAGCCGGTTGGTACGCGAGCTCCGAAGTTCTATATCGAGCTCGGTGTGATCAATGTGGGCGATCTCGAAGGGACGATCCCCGTGCCGTGGAGTCTTTAGCTCCAGCTCCCAGTAGAAGGGCTCCTCCTTGTAGGCGGACCGTTCTCCCTGGCGTTTTCGCGTTTGGACGCTACCAGAACGTGCGTGGACCGCGCGGCAAAACGTCTTGTAACTCGGGATCGGGAGAGCCTGCTGTTCGCATGCCGACCCAAGCGCGCACCACACTGAATGCCGCGTACGCTGCTTCAGGTTCTCATAGTGCTTATCGATGAACTCCAACATCAACTGCTGGGACAGCTCTGGCAGCTTCGCATTCCTGTTGCCCCGACCGGCGTAGCCCGGCAGAAGAGCAACATATCCATTCCCGAACTCTCGCTCGGCGGACCGGTACGCAGCGACCCAGCGACGCAGAGTTCGGGCCGAGGTCCCGACGTCGTACGGCATAGGACTGCCGTCCAGGCAGGATCGTACCAACTTCGCACGCTGATTGGCAACCTCCAAGTCACGTTGACTCGCTCGCCGTAGCTGATCCGTGATTCCGGCGCGGGGTTGTCGGTCCGCGTCCGCTCGCAGAATGCGCCCGTGCGTCGCAAGGGATTCAAACGACTGAACGGGCAACTCGATGAAGTCCCCCGCTTGCCCGAGTAAGCAAACGTGGCGCTCCCCCATGTTGGCGATCTGCCACGCGCGGCCATCCCAAGTCACTGCGACGCCCATCTCGAATGTCTGCGGCGCCGAGCGAAACGGCGGCGGCGCAGACCCTTCGCATCGAACGGCGTCTCCGGCTACGTCCTTACTGGGAAACACGATTACCTTATCGGGCTCCGCAAGTGGGGCAGAACACAAATCGACGTAGATTGTTTCGTCGGCGATCAGGAAGAAAACCTGATCTGGCGTGGCGATTCCGGCAGTCAACTCGACCAGATCGCGGAGCACGATCGAAGGCAGAGCAGCCACGTGAGAAAGGATGCGCTCGCGGATCGCGGAGGGTACGACGGCTGAATCGCCTCGAAAATAGTCCTCAAGGAACTGCACATTACGCTGGAGCGTCCAATCGATCTCGTCCGAAGATCGAACTCGATAGGAAAGCCCCAACTGGGCGGCGTATTCCTCCCCGGGAGGACATCGCCAGCGCCCGTCTTCTTTCCGGTATCGATTGCAGTTATGCTCGGCAAGCTTGTGAAGATCTTCGTGCGTCTTCCATTCCTCCCATCCGACGGAGTTCTCACGCAACACGAAATAGTCGGGGGTATGCAGGACACCCAATCGCCGCCCGTTTGCAGCCTCATAGAGCAACTTGATCGAGGGCGGTTGGTCGTAGTACTCAAGGGTACCTGGCGCGTGCTCCATCTCGTAGATGGCCGCCAGTTCGACGCGATGGCTTTCGAACTGAACGGTCACTCCCATCTTTTTGCTCGGGTATCGGCCGGTCACATTGCGGCGTCCGCCACCGACCCGGCGGGCCGGGTCGGAAGAGCGGACACAATCAATGACTGCCCGTGCTTCCGCAGGCAGTTGAAGCCGCTCATACCAAACGACGAGTTCGTCTCGACTGAGCATCGGCGATCACCTCCCATCTGCCGAGTCATCCAAGTGGATACGGCTGCCCGTTTCGGCCCGCGCTTACTTCGTCTGCGAGTACTGACGCTTGAGCGCGCTGACGTAACGCACCCCAGCCTGATTGATCAAATCCTGCAATTCCCGGCCGTTTTGAATGGCGGCGCGCACCTCTGGCACCAGCTTCTCTGGGACATAGATTGAGAAACGTCGATTCGCTCGCCTGCCATAGAGCGCGTAGCTGCTGTGGCCTTCGCCGGAGGCGCACGCCGGGCAGTTGGGCCGGATACAAGGCCCTTTTCGCAAAGACAGCGATCCGACAGCGACCGGCCAAAGCTCCCTGATAGCTGCGGCGAACCACCGACGGACATCCTTGGGGGTTTCGGCTTTGGCCATGTATATGTGTTAGTATACCTGTATACATAACAATTTGCAAACATTTTGTTTCGGCGTTTTCGAAGAACGGGTCGTCCAGAGTTATTCAGCGCTCCAGGATCCGATATCGCAGTGAGCTGCCACCATGCTTCGAAAATCATTCCGTGCTCAAGCTGTCGTTGCGATGGCCATTGCGAAAAAGCGGAGACGGAACGTAGTGCCGAGGTGATCGCGGAATGAGGGACGGGAAAACCATAATATCGCTCGCCGCCCTGTGCCTTCACAGTGATGGACGGTGGCGATTCTGAGACCGAGCAGGATCACAGCCGCTCAATCGTACTGCGGTAGAATGGGAGGGGTCGGCTACCAATGAGCCAAGTCACGTTTTCCATACCGGATGAGATCCTGCTTGCCTTGAAGGCGACGCCGGAGATCCTTGCGGCCAGGATTCGTATTGCTGCGGCCGTCAAACTGTACGAGATGGGCCAGCTTTCGTCCGGTGCCGCCTCCCAGCTTGCTGGCGTGCCAAAGCCATATTTCCTCAGCCACTTGGCCGATTATGGTGTGAATACGTTCGATCTCAGCGAAGAGGAACTGAGCCACGATCTCAAGAGTGCATGAGGCGATCTGCGATACTTCGCCGCTCCAATATCTGCACCAGATCGGTTTCCTGCATCTACTGTCCGAGTTTTACACCCAAACCCTGATTCCTCCTGCGGTCGTGAGTGAATTAGAGCGCGGCAAAGCGATTGGCGTCGATTTGCCCGAGGTTCGCGCACTACCCTGGCTGAAGATTCAGGCCCCGGAAGGGATGGACAAGGTGCCCATGGTGGCGGACCTGGGCGCCGGCGAGAAAGAGGTGCTGGCGTTGGGAATGCAGGTTCCAGGCACCGTGGTAATCCTGGATGAACGACTGGGGCGATTGCACGCCGAGGCGTTAAAGTTGACGTTCACCGGCACGCTAGGAATCCTCTTGCGCGCGAAAGTGGAAGGCCGGATTCCCCGGATCGAGCCCCTACTGGCGCATCTTGATCGTTTGGGATTTCGCCTGTCGGCGAAAACACACGCGGCAGTCCTCAGACAGGCTGGCGAATGAGCTTGCCAACATTTTTATCGGGTGACCGTTCTGACACGCCGCCTTCGGATTCTATGGATCACCGTCGCCTCGCGTATTACACGCCAGCCATTCCGGGCGCGGGCGGCATTCATAACCAGTGCGGCCACTTCTTCAATCTGGCCCCGTGGGAATGAGATGGCCCCCTCCTGCATCTTCTCGGCGAACGAGATCCGCGATTTGCGGTCGCCGCGGAGGACCACACGGGAATAAGCCTCGCACGCAAACGCGAATAGCTCGTAATGACAGAAGTCGACGTCTGCGAACCTCTCCTGGCCCCGCCGGACATGCAATCCGTAGTTCCTGGGCTTCAGATAATGCAGCAAGTGTGCTGCTTCGTGGACCACGACGTCACTGTACGGATCTTTGGTCTCGTAGGCGGACCACCGCACATGCGCAAAGTCTCCTGCGAGGCCATCGCAAGCCATCTCGACATCGTCTGGTTTGAGCCCATAATCTCCATATAGGGCCCAGAGAATCCGCCAAGCCGATTCCATGTCACAGGACGGCAATTCCACATCCATGGCGGCCTTGGCCCCCTGAAAATTCAGCACGAACGTCCGTTGGCCAAGTTCACGGAGGGCGAGTTCTCGCCAGTCGCCCTGCACAAGCCCCTTCACCATCGGATCAATGCGCTGCCGAATCGCTTCTGGAGCTACCCGCGGGACCAGTTGGGCTTCTGCTGGAAGCAGATTAGCCAGTAGGTGGAACAAGGTTCGCATGGCGGTTTTCGCCGCTCGGCGGTAGGCTTCGTTGTTTTTGAATTGAGCAGGAGTAAAACGACCGGAGCCTGCTCCGTCCCACGTCTCCTCGCTGGTGCGCAGAAATCGTTCGATGGTCGGCACCGCCAAGCCCCCGGTTGCCGCAGCTTGCTTGGCCGCTTCTCGAATGCACTGATTGACCGTTTCGAATCTGTCGTGTTCCATTTCTCTTACCGACGAAACTGCGCCCAAAACGAAGTTATAGAACTTCCCGCGACCCTCTGCAACTCACCGAGTTCATGGCCTGACCGCCAGGACCCGGGGACGCTTGTCGGCGGCGGCTACGTTTCTGGAAACGTCGCTCTCCCGAACGTCAAAGAAGCTGACGGCAGCCTGCAAGGATCGCCGCGCAAGGACCCTTCGATCTGATGATCGACCGCCTCCTGCTGAGAACACTACTGAGAACCTGGCTCCGCCTGCTTCATTTGAATCTACTTCCCGAAAGCCATTCCATGTCAGTTCCAAACTCGATCCACGATTATCTGCGCATGTTCGCTGGCGAATTGGGCGAGCGAATCCTGCAAAGCTTCCCCGCGCTGCACAATGCACACGATCCGTTATCGCCACGGCTGACCACCTTGCTACGAAAGCCGTTCCCTGCTCAAGCTGTCGCCGCGATGGGTGTTGCGAAAAAGTGGGAGAGGGAACGTAGTGCCGCGGTGATCGCGGAATGTGGGACGGGAAAAACTCTGATATCGCTGGCGGCGCTACAAATTCACAGCGACGACCGGCCGTTTACCGCGATCGTGATGGCGCCGGGTCATCTTACATTGAAATGGTCCAAAGAGGCGCTGGAGACGATTCCCCGCCTGAGGGTATTTCTGATTGACGGTCTGCGGGATCGAGTTCGGGACAGCAGCACGCCATGCGGTGTCAACGAGGTGAAACTGCGCCGCGGGCAGATCGTCCGCGAGGGGCTGCACACCACCCTCACTGATCTCCGCTTGCGTAAAAATCACAAGAGCGCCCGTGCTCGCTGGCAGAAGGAGATATGCTCAGGACCGGCGCTGTTCGTGGTCGGGCGGGACAAAGGGAAGCTGTCGCACTTTTGGCGACACGCGTACCAGATAGCCCGCTCCGGACGCTATCTGGGGAGCGTGGTCAACCCGGACACAGGCATGCGGGTGGAGTTGGGCGATCGCTGGCTGATCGCCTCCGACTTTCGAAAGGCGCGCCTCGGCGAAGTGATCGGCGGCGCCGTTGAGAAGGAAGAGGGCGCCGATTTGAAACTCCGACGGTCGATCTATAGCCCGCTCTGGCAAGCCGATGGCAAGAGAATTCGGCGTGTGGCGCCGCTCGATTTTATTGGGCGTTTCATGCCGCACTGGTTCGACTATGCCATATGCGATGAGGCTCACCAGTTGGCCAATGATACGGCGCAGGGGAACGGTTTGGGAACGCTGGCGGCCTGCGCGGATCGTACGGTGATCCTTACCGGCACGCTGTTGGGCGGCTACGCCAGCGATGTCTACAATCTCCTCTATCGGCTGGAGGCCGGCAAGATGGTCGCCCAGGGCTACGAGTGGGGTGAACCCGGGCTGCGGTCCTTCGCCGAAACCTACGGCGTATTGGAAAGGGTCACGACCATCGAGCCGGCGGACAACAGTTGCTCGAAAGCGCGCGTCACCAAGCAGATCAAACGCAGGCCTGGCGCCTCGCCGTCGCTGTTCAGCGAGTTTCTGATGAGCCTTGCGGCCTTTGTTTCATTAGAGGACATTTCGACGGAACTGCCGCCGTTCACCGAACAAGTGATCGGTGTGCCCATGGACGCACCGCTCCAGGCTGCATACCGGGCGCTGGAGGAGCAGATCAAGAATGCCATCAAAGAGCATCACTTGAACCATTCGGTAGTTAGCGTCGGGTTAAACGCCCTGCTTCTCTATCCGGATCACGCCTGGAACATCGGAGATCTTTATGGCTACGAGTACAATCCTGAAACTGAGCGCCGGGAACGATTCCTGATCGCCCAGACGGAGGATTTGGATCAGAAGTTCGTATACGCCAAGGAACGGCGCCTGGTTGAGATCGTGAAAGCTGAACTGCAGATGGGCCGCCGCTGCTGCCACGTATACGCCGTCTACACCCGTAAGCGCGATGTCACGCGGCGACTCGAGAGCATTTTCGCGCGGGAAGGGATCCGCGTAGCAGTGCTGACATCCGACGTGCCGCCGGAAAAGCGGGAAGGCTGGTTTGCGCAGAGACTGCGAGAAGGAGTTCAGGTTACGATCAGCCATCCCAAAATCATCGAGACTGGAATGGACCTTCTGAGCCACTCCAGCCTGATATTTTTCGAATCGGGCTACTCGCTGCACACTCTCCGGCAGGCCAGCAGGCGCTCGTGGAGGATCGGACAACGACAGCCCGTCCGCGTCTTCTACTTACATTATGAGGATACGATGCAATCGAGCTGTCTGCGGCTGATGGGTAGAAAGCTGCTGGTTTCGCTCGCCATGGAGGGCAAGTTCAGCAGGGATGGCCTGCAATCGCTGGATGAAGATGACGATATGCTGACCGCGATGGCGCGCGAACTCGTCACCGAAAACGGCGTCGGCGAGTCCGCCGCCGCGGTCTGGCGGCAGATTCAGGCGGAGAATAGCAACGTTTTCATTCCCGCGGACATCGCGCCCGAGCCTGCTCCGGTTGTCGAGGATGCGCCGCTAACGTCGCTGGTCCCACCGGCCATGACCGTCGAGGCGGCCGTCAAAGCTCTGAAGTTCGGATCGCGTCCGCCATCGACGCGTCCGCCAATGCGTCGCAGAGAGGTGGCTCCGGTGGATGTGCAATTCCCGCTGTTCTGAGATCCAGCGGGAAGCCGAAAATAGCGAAGGTCGATCACTTGCCAGAGCCGGCGATCAGCTTGGACTTCCGTTCTTCCAACGCAGCTACCTGGCCTTTCAGCCGCTTCAGTTCCCGGTTGATGCGTGCGAGCTCCGTCATCGCCTCCGGTCCTTGAGGTAGCTGGTGCCGTGCTTTTCCCTAACCAGCGCTTCCACCTCTCGCCGGAGAAGCCGAAGCCAGGGGTTGCCGTGCATGGAGTGTTTCCGGCATTTGAGCTTGCCGGCGCGGATTGCTCGGATGATTTCCTCCCAAGTCAGCCCGAACTCCTCTTGCGCTGTTTTGTGGCTGAGGGTGGCTCCCTTGCGCAGCCACTCGGCATTCTTATCTTCCATAGCTCTGGCCGCGCTCCGGCTAACGCTGGATTATGAAGCCAGGGCCCTTCCAGCCGTTCACCTGAGAAACCTCGGAATGAGGACGGCTCTCGGGGATGTCGGGAAGGCCGGCCAGATAGATGGCATCCGCCTGGTGATTCACGTAGCCCTCGAAAACGAAGTCGTTCCAGTATTCCCTTGTCGGCCCGTACTTCATGTGGCGCTCGTAGTCGTCCATTGGCGCGGTGGGGGCGAACGTGCGGCGGAAGTACTCCATCCAGTCTGGGTAATCCGGGTGCAGCACGACATATGGCGTCGTGAAGACGACGTGTTCCTGGCTACCGGGGATTGGTGGTGGAAGCGCACGGACGTACCACAGTTCGTTCTTCCGACCGCTGTAACCAGCCGGAACGATGGCCCTGTACAGGGCACCTGTCAGGAGATCCTCAATAATGGTCACGTTGCCTTCTCTGCCGCGGTGAATGTAGAGACCCATTCGCGAATCCTGCATCAGACGGATAAGGCGCAAGAGTTCAGTGTGCATGCCGAAAGCTGCGCCGAACTCCAGAATCGTCGTGCCGATGGTCTCGTTGGCCGGCCCTGCACAAGCATCGAAAAATGCCCAGCAGGTGAAGTAGGAGGTGGTCAACGGGCTCATCGGGGGCGCGCTCGGCACATAGAGGTCCTCGGCCTGGGAAATCATGTCCGCGAATGGCGCCATCTCTTTCAAGCCAGTAAGCTGTTCCGACATGACCGATACCTGGTTCTGCGTGTAAACATACGCCGCGTGAGCCGGATCGAGGCTGGCAAGGTCCTTCTGGGTGGCAATCGTCTTCTGTAATCCTTCCGCCATAGCGCGGCCGTCCAGGACCCTCTTGATGTTGACGACCCTGCGTCCCAGATGCCGCCTCACCTTGGCAACGACCTTCTTGGCGATAGGTCCGCTCAATGTCGCGTCGGGCTTCGTCTTGTCCATGTCCTTTACTCTGTTATTGTCTTCCTCGGCGCTTCCCATGCCTGCGGATCAAAGGAGCACTGGCGGATGAGAATATCGCTGAATGCCGCTTCGGGTTGTTTCGTCGCGATGGCGAGCACATCGGCGCGGGCTTGGGAAGCGATCCCGAGCGTCTGCGCCGCAGCCATGAAGTGGTCGTAGGCATCCATGACGTCGACACCGGTCAACTCGTAGCCGTACCCCTCAAGGATTCGCTGGATGGCTAGCCGGCCTACTTCCAGGCAAAACCGGGCATCTTTTTTGAGCAGGTCGCGCGATGCGCGGCTGAGCGTGCGCGGATCCGTTCGGCCCGTGTTTGCAAATTCAAGGGCGAGATCGAGGAATCCCGACGTGGCCAATTCCAAAAGGATCTTCTTCGGGTCGCGGCCGGGATATTTCTTGATGATCGACCGGAACGTCGCGAGGCCAGTTGAAGAGCCGTTCGCGGTCAAGGCATACTTCTGATACGCCTCGTCCGTCCGCCCAGTATCGAGCAGGATTTTCTCGCACGCGGCGTCGATGGCCGTATCCGGTTGAATCAGGCCGCGAGAAGCCTCCGCATAAGCCAACGCCTCTTCGATGCGGCTCTGCGACAGCAACGCCTGCATGCCGAACTGGCGGTCATGCCAGAATGGAAATCGTTGAAGCGCGAGCACCTCAAGCAGTTCCTGATGTCGGCCCGCTGCCACCAGGCTGGAGAGGCAGACGCTGGTTCCGCGTACGTAGTTCCCTGGCCGTGGATCGGACCAAGCAGTCCGGAGTAAACCGAGAAGTTTGTCCGCCCAGCGAGAGGCGACTTCGCCTGAACGGCACAGCTCACCCCACCGCTCTTGGACCATGGAGAGGTAATCGACGCCGTCGTCCTCGATTGCCTGCCAGAGGCGGTCCATCCACTCGTCCCGAGTCTTTCGGTCGGCGGGAGCCTCGATCGCAATGGGCAACAATTCGTGCTGCGCCCAGCACACCGCGCCGCCGAGAGCACCTGACGAAGTATCGACGTCTTGGAATGCCGGCCAGATTCTCTCCATCAGGCTCACGACACCTTCACCAGCAGTCAGAGGATTCATTCTGGCCACCTTCTTGATCTCCGTGACGGCCTCTTTCAAGCGCTGGCACGCGAGATGCGAACCCTTCCATCCGAACGCACGGGAACGGAGCCGGGGCTTGAACGTCCAGGGGTGTCTTGTCGGCATCGACTGAAGATATTTTGGCATACGGCGGCGCCCTGAGACCGTAGGAGAATGGATGGGAGAGTCGATGGAAACAGCCGAAATCCTGCACGAGTTTGAAAGGGCTACCGGAAAGTTCGCACGAGCTGCCGTCGAAGCGGCCATGGTGCGCCGAGAAGAGGTCACTCCAGAGCTTCTGCGCGTCATGGAGGAAACCGTGGACCGGGCAGCGCAAATCGACGCCGAGGGCGATTACATGGCCCATCTGTATGCCATGTTCTTGCTGGCACAGTTCCGCGAAACCCGCGCCTACCCGCTTGTGGTCCGCTTTGCGTCACTTCCGGGCAACCTCCTGGATTCTCTCTGCGGTGACTTCATCACGGAAGACCTCGGTCAGGTACTGGCGTCCGTGTGCGGTGGCGAGTTGGCCGGCATCCAGTCCTTAATCGAGAATGAGGACACCGACGAATGGGTCCGAGGCGCGGCTCTGAGCGGTCTTGTAACCCTGGTGGCCGCCGGGCAAAAGAGCCGGGATGAGATCGTAAGCTACTTCACCGGCCTGTTTCGTGGCAAGTTGCGGCGGCAGTGGTCACACGTCTGGGATACGCTCGTCTCCTATAGCTCCGACCTTTACCCCGAAGAACTGCTCGACGATATCAAGCAGGCTTACGCGGAGGGTCTGGTTGACCCCAGTTACATTGGCCTTGACGATGTCAAACGGGACCTGGTGATGGGCAAGGATCGCATTCTCGCCAGACTCGCCGACGATCCCCACCGACGCCTTGTGTCGGACACCGTGGCCGAGATGGGATGGTGGGCATGCTTTCGTGAGGATAGCCAGAACCGCGCGAAAGGCACAGCCCAGGCTTCGGCAAATTCCCGGCTGAATCCAGCCGCCCCCTCTTCCCCGATCAAAAGGGCAACGCCGAAGACCGGCAGGAACGAACGATGTCCTTGCGGGAGCGGCAAGAAATACAAGAAGTGCTGTGGCGTATAAGCACGGGAGCTTGCACTCTTCCTCGGCCGAACGCCTGGGCAGCAAGAATCGCTCCCTGGAACCTCCAAATGTGCTCTGCCACATCCAGAGAACTAAATTTTGGCACCCTCAAGTTTTCGAGAACGTCCGTCCGGGAGTCGCGCCGGCCCGGTAGTAAAGGACGGAGACCTGAAGGCTGACAACTCGCATTGAACCGGCGGCCAATTTATGCTTCCATTTTGCACTCGTGGCCAGTTTATGCTTCGGAATTAGAAACCAGCGTGGAACCGATTTCTTGAATTTAAGCGTGTTCTGATCTGGCCCCGGCCACTTTATGTTCCCAATCGCGGTCATTTTAAGCTTTAAGTGACAGTCATCATCATCGTCATGGCGCCCCCGAATATCGTCGGAAAGTGGTGCCGAGAGGTTCTGATTACGATCCCCGGCGCACGCGTCTTCACGATTGATGGCTTGCGATCTCCGGGGCGATCGAGCACCGTCCCGAATGGAGTGAATGAGGTTCGCTACCGGAACGGCCGGATCGTTCGAGAAGGGCTGCACACCACCCTTACCGACCTCAGACTTCGGAAGAACTCGAAATCGGCACGCGATCGGTGGCAGAAGATCTGTCCTGGACCGTCATTCTGGATCGTCGGCAGGGACCGGGCAAAGCTGTCCTACTTTTGGAAGCATGCGTATTCAGTGGCGCAGTCCGGCCCATGTTTGGGGAGCGTCATCAACCCCGACTCGGGTGCACCGCTGATCGTGAACGATGAGCGAGTACTTGCCACTGAATTTGAAAAGACACGCCGGAGCGAGATCCTCGGCAGCGACGGCGGCGACCGAGAGAAGGACCGGCGCCCTATCTATAGCCCTCTTTGGCAGGCCGACGGCAAACGTATCCGCCGCTTCGCGCCGCTCGAATTCATCGGCCGCTACGAGCCTGCGACATTCTGCATCACCTCGCTATGTGTCTGAAAAACCTATCCGTGAAGATCTCGATTCCATGTTCACGGGGACGGTCGATGGGTGATCCATTAAGAGCCCCGAGGGGCAGGGCGCGCAACTCCAGAACCGACCGTAATGTGACAGACACTGCTAATGATTATGCCATGAGGCAGCGCCTTCTGCACAGACCTATTTTGCGTTGGTAGGTCCGCGGCGGGTCGGCCTGTACAGCGTTTCAATGTTTTACCTTTTTGTATTTCACATTCAGGAAAGGCCGATTCCATGCCGGCTCCAACCTCGATTCACGAATATTTGCGCCAGTTCGCCTCCGAATTGGGCGAACGAATTCTGCAAGACTACCCCGCGCTGCAAAAGCCAGACGATCCTCTGTCGCCCCGACTAAGGACTCTTCTTCGCAAACCGTTTCCGGCCCAAGCTGTCGCCGCGATGGCGGTTGCGAAAAAGTGGGAGAGGGAACGCAGTGCCGCGGTGATCGCGGAATGTGGCACGGGCAAGACGTTAATATCGCTGGCGGCGCTGCATGTTCACAGTGATGGACGGCCGTTCACTGCGATCGCGATGGCGCCAGGGCATATCACCCTGAAGTGGTGCAAGGAGGCGCTCGAAACCGTCCCGCGCCTGAGAGTGTTTCTAATCGATGGGCTGCGGGATCGGATCCGGGACAACAGCGCTCCATGCGGCGTCAACGAGGTCAAACTCCGCCGTGGACAGATTGTTCGTGAAGGACTGCACACTACTCTCACCGATCTTCGCCTGCGCAAGAATTACGAGAGTGCGCGTACGCGCTGGCAGCAGGAGATCTGCTCGGGGCCGGCGCTTTTCGTGGTGGGGCGGGACAAAGGGAAGCTGTCGCACTTTTGGCGGCATGCATACCAGACGGCGCGATCCGGACGATACCTCGGGAGCGTGACCAATCCGGACACGGGCGCGCGGGTGGACATGGGCGATCATTGGCTCACCACTGCTGACTTCCGAAAGGCGCGTCACAGCGAGGTGATCGGCGGTGTCGTTCAGGAGGATGAAGGCGCCGACCTGAAGCCCAGGCGTCCGCTCTATAGCCCGCTCTGGCAAGCCGATGGCAAGAGGATCCGCCGCGTGGCGCCCCTGGATTTCATTGGTCGTTATATGGACCATTGGTTCGACTACGCCATCTGCGACGAGGCGCACCAGTTGGCGGCCGGTGATACGGCACAAGGAAACGCCTTGGGAACGCTGGCAGCCTGCGCGGATCGCACGGTGATCCTCACCGGCACATTGCTGGGCGGCTACGCCAGCGATGTTTATAATCTCCTCTTTCGATTGGAGGCCGGCAAAATGGTCGCCCACGGGTACGAGTGGGGCGAAGCCGGGCTGCGCTCCTTCGCGGAAACCTACGGCGTGCTGGAAAGGATCACCACCATCGAGCCGGCGGATAACAGTTGCTCGAAGGCGCGCACCACCAGGCAGATCAAACGCAGGCCCGGCGCGTCGCCGTTGCTGTTCAGCGAGTTCCTGATGAGTCTTGCAGCCTTCGTCTCGTTAGAGGATATTTCGAGCGAGCTGCCGCCGTACACCGAACAGGTCATTGGGGTACCGATGGACGCGCCCCTCCAGGCTGCCTACAAAAGGCTGGAGGAGGACATCAAGGACGCGATCCAGCAACACCACATGAACCACTCGGTGGTCAGCGTCGGGTTGAATGCCCTGCTGCTCTATCCGGACCATCCCTGGAACATCGGAGATCTTTACGGCTACGATTACGCTCCCGAAACGCAACGCCGGGAACGATTCCTGATCGCCCAACCGGAGGATTTAGATCAGGAGTTTGTGTACGCCAAGGAAAGGCGGCTGATTGAAATCGTAAAGGCTGAGCTGCAAATGGGCCGTCGCTGCTGCCACGTGTACGCAGTCTATACCAGGAAGCGCGATGTCACGCGGCGGCTGGAGAGCATTCTGGCGCGGGAAGGGATCCATGTAGCCGTGCTGACATCCGACGTCCCGCCGGAAAAGCGGGAAGGCTGGTTTGCGCAGAGACTACGAGAGGGAGTTCAGGTTACCATCAGCCATCCCAAAATCATCGAGACCGGAATGGACCTTCTGAGCCACCCCAGCCTGATATTCTTCGAATCGGGTTACTCGCTGCACACGCTCCGGCAGGCCAGCAGGCGCTCGTGGAGGATCGGGCAACGCCAGCCCGTCCGTGTCTTCTACTTGCATTATGAGGAGACGATGCAATCGAGTTGCTTGCGCCTGATGGGTCGAAAGCTGCTGGTGTCTCTCGCGATAGAAGGCAAGTTCAGCCGGGAAGGGCTGCAAGCGCTGGATGAAAACGACGATATGCTGACTGCGATGGCGCGCGAACTCGTCACCGAAAACGGAGTTGGCGAATCCGCAGCCGCGACATGGCGGCAGATTCAAGCAGAGACCAGCAACGCTCTCATTCCCGCGACTATCACGCCCGAGTGTGAGCCGGTTGTCGAGGATGCGCCGCTTCCAGCGTCACTGATCGCACCGGCCCTGAACGTTGAGGCGGTAGTTAACGCTCTGAAGTTTGGGTCGCGCCCACCATCGGTGCGCCCGCCTTTACAGCGAAGAGAGACGGCGGTGGATGTGCAGTTCTCGCTGTTCTGAAACTGCGCTGTGGCCCCTTCATCGGGCGGTTGCGGGCTTTGCGGCGGGGGCGGCGGCTTCTTTCAGGGCGGCGTCGATCAGGTGCTTGAAGTCTTGCAGGCTTGCGCCGCCGCTGATGGCGTGGCCGTTGATGAAAAAGAATGGGGTGCCGTCTACGCCCAGGCGGTTGCCTTCCTGGCGGTCCTGGTCGACTTGGGGTTTGAAGCGGTGGGTGTCCAGGTCTTTGGTGAATCTGGGGACGTCGAGGTTCAATTGCGCGGCTTTGGCTATTAGGTCGTCTCTCAAAGTGGGGACTGGCTCGGATTCCGCGGCCTTTGCGGAACTCCGTGCCTGTACCCACTTTGCCTGCGTTGCGAAGAGCAGGTCGTGCATCTCCCAGAACTTGCCTTGATCGGCGGCGGCGAGGGAGGCTTCGTGAGCGAGGGGGCTTTCTTTGTGCATGGGGAGCGGGTAGTGTTTGAAGGCGAACCTGACTTGTGTGGGATAGGCGAGCAAGAGTTGGCGGACGACTGGGGCGGTTTCGGCGCAGAAGGGACACTCGAAGTCACTGAACTCGACTAAGCTGACGGGGGCGGTCGCGGGGCCGCGCGTGGGGGCGCGAGTGATGTCGATCTGCTGCGCGGGGCCGGCGGCGACGAGTTCCGGTTGCACGCGTTTGTCGGGCGGGATGCCGGCGAGGAGTGTCTCGATGACGGCGCCGAGCGATGCGTAGCCTTGCGGGCCGACCAGGCGGCGGCCGTTGACGAAGAACGTCGGCGTGGTCGAGACGCCGAGGCCCGCCGCTTCGGCCAGGTCGCGCTCGACGATGGGGCGGTAGGTGTGGTTATCGAGTGCGTGCTCGAACGCGGCTAAGTCGAGGCCGAGTGACTTGGCGTAGCCGAGTAAGTCGGCGCGGGTGAGTTTGGTCTGATTCTCGAAGAGCGTGTCGTGCATCTCCCAGAACTTACCTTGCGCCCCAGCCGCCAGCGCCGCTTCATGCGCCAGCAGCGCGTTGGGATTCGACCCCGCCGGCGCATGCTTGAAGATCACTCGGACGTCTCTGGTCTGTTGGAGAAAACTGTCGATGACGCTGGCGGAGCGGGCGCAGGGGAAAGACTCGAAGTCGGAGAAGACGAGGATGGTGATGGGAGCTTTGTCGGAGCCGCGGATGGTGGAGACTGGCTGGGGTGGCTCCGCCTGAGCCGGTGGAGTGACCTGACAATGCAGCTGGCTGGCTTGCGGCGTAGCGATCTGCGGCGCGATAAGAACTAGTAGCGCAGCCAAAAGCAGGTCAAGGGGTGGTCTCATTAGATCACGCTTTGTCACAAAAAGTGCCGCAGATCAGGCTGTCCCGGTATTCCCCTCCGGTATTCCCCTGCCACAGGATAGTTTCGGAGTTTCGTAGCCTGTCCCCGTATTACCGCAAAGAACTGGAAAACACGTAGCCTGTCACGGTTTTCCTTTCTGCTGGGAAAATGGAAACGCGTAGCCTGTCACGGGTTTCCTGTCACCTTGGATCGTGGCGCCTGCAGGATCTTCGCCAATTCGCCGCTGGTATGTCCTTCAGAATTCAACACCACTGCACGCAGCCGCTTCGCCACGCGGTAGGCCCCGTCCCTCTCTGCTTCCCTGCTTAGGCGAGTCAGCCGCTGATATGTGCTGGCATGCAACCGCAACAAGCGTGGCACCATAGACCCAGTATGCCACAAATGTCCCTTTACTTATGCGCGGCTGTATAGTGACAGGCCACGAAAGAACTAGTGACAAGAACTAGTGACAGAACTAGTGACAGGCTACGTGTTACCCAGATGTTTTTCGCCCAAAGAACTGGAAAACACGTAGCCTGTCACGGTTTTCCCTGGCAAATCGAAGCCGTGCTGGGAAAACGGAAACGCGTAGTGCGCCGCGCCCCTGCGGTGAGACACGAAAATCAGGGACAGATTGCCGTTCGCTGAAACATCATAGACAAACGATTTTGATCGTAGCAGAATCAGGCTGGCTGGCGAAGCGGAGGCGGGCTCTGCTGGAGAGCAACTCGCCAAGGAATAACCAGTCGGAAACTCATCCAAACGATGAGAGGGGGCTTGGCCTGTTTGGGTCTTGCCCCCATCGGATGGATAGATTTCCCGATGCCTCAGAAAACTCATTTACGCTACCTCGCTAGCTTCGAACTCAGCCGGAGATCGGTAATCTAACGCCGAGTGCAGCCGCTCCTGGTTGTAATAACACTCGATGAACTGCTCGAGATTGCTGCGAAGCTCATCCATCGTGCCGAAGCGCCGGCAGTGGATCTCTTCCCGTTTGAGAGTCCGCATGAAACTCTCGCAGCGGGCGTTGTCGTAAGGGTAGGCGGAGCGACTCATACTGCCGATGATTTGGTGTTCCTGTAGCACCGCAACATATTCCAAACTGGCGTACTGTACGCCGCGATCGGAGTGATGAACCAATCCCGCTTCCGGGTGGCGCTCGGTGATGGCGTTGAGCAGTGCCCGCTTGGGCAGGCTCGCCGTGAGATCGCGCCCTAATGCCCATCCGACCACCCGCCGCGACCAGGCGTCCAGCACCACCGCCAGGTAGACAAACTCGCTTCGCAGCCGGATGTAGGTCAGATCCGCTACCCACAGTTGGTCCGATCCATCGGGTTCTATCCAGGGCGCCAAGTTCGGGAAGACGGCCAGTTGGTGACGGCTGTCGGTGGTAGCCACCCACTTCCGCCGGCGCACCGCGAGAAGGTTATCTTCGCGCATCAACCGGCGCACCTTTTTGTGATTCACCGGGAAGCCCTGCTTGCGCAAAGCTGCTCGCACGCGACGGTAACCATAAGAACGATGCGCCAGACAGATGCGTTGGATGCGGTCACGCAACTCCCCTTCTGCTTCCCGCGGCGCAGTCTGCACCCAGTGACGGTAGTAACTGGCCCGCGAGACCCGGGCCAATCCACACAAGCTGTGGATTCCCATGCCGCCTTGCAGTTGCGTCATCGCTTGGATCTGCGCGAAGACGCCACCGCGCCAGACTCGTTGTTCTGCTGGCGCAGTTCCTTGATTCGCCGCAAGGCACCTTTGAAAAAACGGTTTTCCATGGTGAGTTGTCCCACCAGTTCTTCCAGTTCCTTCACCCGGGCCACCGTATCGTCGGGGGCCGGTTCTGCCGCAGGGCCTTTCTTGGGGCGCCCAGCGCTACGCAAGGGCTGCCCCGCCAACACTCGGTCCCGCCATTCATACAGCAGTTTGCGGCGCACCTTCAGCGTTCGAGACAGGGCCGACGGGCTTTCCCCGGCCTGCATCCGCTGAACCGCATCTGCCTTGAACTTTAAGCTAAAGACTCGGTTCTTTTTCATCAGGTTCAGTTCTCCATTCAGTGTAGAACTGTCCCTGATTTCCGTGTCTCAGTTTGGGGGCGCACTCCATAGCCTGTCACCGGTTTCTCTACCGTGTTTCTGTCACCGTGTTTCTGGGTTCGCGCTTCGTTTGTCACCGCGTTTGCCTGTGACGTTGAAGCCAATGGCCAATCAGCTGGTCAAGAGCACGCTCGTACTCAAAGAACCAAGTTGCGTCCCCCTCCGATGCACCTTCGATCCGTGGCATAGGAACTCCCGGAAGAGAAGAGTCGTGGCGGGCTCCCCGCAGATACGAGTGCGCGTCCTGGAAATATACAGTGGTCTCGATCCCGTGTACGTCTTCAGGGAGCAGGTTTCTGCCAATGAAGACAAGCGGCTCAAGTACGGGCGACCCAGTTTCGCCATCATCTAGGAACATACAGGAGAAGTAAACCGCTCCTTCCTCAAGTCGGTCTGCGTTTACGTGTTCTGCGTATGGCTTGATCTCTCTGGCTTCGTAGAACATTCGTAGCGAGGATGCTTCGCTCGGGTGGTCGCGTCCGGCAATCACTCCACCCTTTGAGGCTTCCCTGCGTCTCAAGGCGCACACCATTAGGACGTCCAGCGCCCGTTCGTATTCGAAGAGGTCGACAGTGGCTTTCTCGTGCCGCCTCTCGAATACTGCATCGCCATTGTCGTCTTCCCCTCGGCCTGTCCT
>Ga0302155_10001278_pt1 | contig 18381 bp, 18 predicted proteins | sample I_Bog_N3_1_FD_193508 | JGI IMG/M metagenome (GOLD analysis project Ga0302155, IMG submission 193508) | Peat permafrost microbial communities from Stordalen Mire near Abisko, Sweden - I_Bog_N3_1 | ecosystem: Environmental > Terrestrial > Soil > Wetlands > Peat | place: Sweden: Abisko, Stordalen...
AGCTGCACATGATCAAAACCAATCACAGGCATTCTTATCTCCATTAATTTTTCATTATAGATAACACGTCCACATTCGGCTTGCAGACTCCGACGTTCATTATTGTCTTCATGAAGTTGCCAGTTGTTGGCATGGATTTCTGAGGAATGTTAATTTTTTTCGTCGTCATTGACGGATGTATATGTTTTCTTTGCTTTACGCCATGGAGCCTCATTTTCAAAGGGCTTTAAGCCCCATGCTTGAGCCTTTGAAGCATAACCAGATATGCCTCCTATCAACAGGCCAAGAATTAGGATCGTGATTTTCAACCAATATATCTCTATAAAATAATACGCTCCGGTCATGATTAAGATGCCAAAAATCACCATTAAATCTAAAGCTATGTTGCTCAGCTTACCTTCTCTTAAAAATTTCATTTTCCATTCATATTTAGAAGCCGTGGGAAATTATGCCGTGCGGCCCAATTTCGCTCGTATGAATTTGGAGTCAATAGCAGCAATAATGAATCTCATCGAAATTTGCACTCTTCAATAGGAAATGGAAGTCGGATTGGATGTTCGACCGATTAGTCCTGAAACTCTTTCATTTTTGTGCTCAAGTGCTGCAACAAACGGTCCGCTGCCGTCGACAGCTTTTTCCCTGTGCGCGTAATCAGGTGTGCTTCCGAGCGTGAATGCAGTGTATTGCGAATTGGGATGGTATGCAGCTCATCGTTTGCTAGTTCTGTAGTCACAGCAAATAAGGGTAGCAAGGTAAAGCCTAGCTCCGATTTTACGAAATGCTTATCTGTATGAATAGAGATGGTTTTTGGTGTGCAGGGTCTGGCTTTAGCTGCACGTATTTGTCATCTTTTTATGCTGGCCTGGCTTATGTTGCACGCTTTTCGACGAACACGCTCTGCACTGTACCTAGGCCGACATTTGACATGGGCTGCTGAGATACATAAGCGGCTACTACGCGCCAACCTCATTTGCTAGTCCAAGCTCAATAGCACTTTTAACTGCTTGCTCAACGAATACACGGACTGCCGGATGATTACGCTCGCCTTTACGGTATGCAATAGAAATTCGCCGTTTAACCTCCGGGGCTAATTTGACTGCTGCGACTTTGTTCAGTCGATAGGCGATGCGAAGACCTGGCATGACCGTTACTGAGCAGCCTGCCGATACCATCGCAGAAACTACTTCAACGCCACGGCAATTGGCATTCACCTTAGGTTCATAGCCAGCTCGCCTACATAAATTCTGGACGAACTCGGCGTATACGCTGGAGGCGGAATCCAGTGCCCATTGTTCGTCTCTGAGCGCTGCTATCGAGAGTGTTTGTTTCTCAGCCAAAGCGTGGTTTTCTGGAAGCAGCGCATACAAGTAATCATCGAGAATATGCACGTACTCGGCAGAGCTTTGTTTTGCGGAGAGTTGCAAAGATAAGTCGTCAACGAACGACACATCTGACTGCCAGGAACCCAAAGAAGTCAATCCATCCGATGGCTCCAATTCATCGAGCATGATTTGTAGGTATGGATATGTCTCTCGAAGAGCATTAACGACATGAGGTAAGAGTGCGGCGGCGACAGTTGGAAACACAGCCACTCTTAGCACACCGGCGATTTCGCTCTTTAAGTGCGCAAGGTCGGCTTTTGCTTCGTCTAATACCATCATCAGTCGTTCGGTGTGTTCGACTAAAACTTCACCGGCACGCGTCAGTCGAACGCCGCGTCCTTGCCGTTCCGTCAGCGGCAATCCCACTTCTTCCTCAAGTTGAGAAATCTGTTGCGACACAGCTGAAGCGGTCAAGCATAGCGAATCTGCGACGGCCGCCATCGTATGTCTGTTGGCCAATTCCCTGAGCGCGCGAAGTCTGGATATTTCCACTGGGACACCTTATAAAAGGTAAAAATAATTAATGTATATCGTAAATAATGATAAGTAGACTTAAGCATATCTGGTTCCTATTATGAGCTGGCAAGTAACCGCCAGCCAATCAAAATCGGAGGAACCTCATGAATCGCTTTGCTCTCGCACTACGCATCATTCTTCTGTCTGCCACCTATATGGTGGCTTCTGCCAGCCACGCCGCATCATTGCTGGACACCGTCAAACAACGTGGAATACTGAACTGCGGCACCGACAATTCGGCGCCAGGCTTCGGCTACCTGAACACCAAGACTGGTGAGATGGAAGGGCTGGATGTGGACATGTGCCGCGCGGTGGCTGCAGCAGTCTTGGGCGACGCTAAGAAGGTCAAATTTGTCGTCGTCACAGACAAGAGCCGCTTCAACGCGGTGCAAACAAATCAGGTAGACGTTGTGTTTGCCCACACCACGGTGAAGCCGGCGCGTGAGTCGGCAATTACTGTGGACTTTCTCCCAATCTACTTTTACGACGGCACCGGCATCATGGTGAAGGGCAATAAAATTAAATCCGTCAAGGAACTCAACGGCGCGACCATCTGCACAACGCAGGGCTCAGCCACCGAACAGACCCTGTCCGGATATATCAAGGCGGCCGGCTGGAATCCATCAACGAAGGTTCTGACTTATGAAAATTTGGAGAAGCTGTTTGCCGCTATGGAGTCTGGACGCTGCACTGGCATGAGTACAGACCGGTCTGCCCTCGCCTCTTGGAAAGCGAACGCGCCGAAGCCTGAGAATTACACCATTCTCCCTGAAACTCTCGATAAATCTCCATTTGCCGGGTTCACGGTAGCGAACGATTCGCGCTGGAGAAATGCGCTGCGCTGGATTACTTTCGCATTGTTCCAAGCCGAGGAAAGCAAGGTTACCTCGAAGAACATTGACGCAAGTCTGAAGACCAAAGACCCATTTCAGCAGAAATTCCTGGGCGTTGGCGGCAGCTTCGGTCCGGATTTTGGGCTCCCTGCTGATTTCGTAGCCAAGGTCATTACGCAGGTCGGCAATTTCGGCGAAATGTACGACCGTAACCTCGGCCCTAAAACACCGACATACGTCGACCGTAAGGGCACGCTCAATGCTCCATGGACTGACGGTGGCGCATTGTACTCACCGCCTTGGATTTGATTGGGCTGAACGGTGCCAGGCCGAAGGGCCTGGCGATAACCCCATCCAACTGGTCTTCAGCAAATGACTCAGATGACTATCGAAATTCAAGCACCGGCACCTCGCATTGATATCAAGCCTCGTAGGCGAATCCTGTACCTGGCCAAGCAGGCGTCAATCGTGCTAGTTGCCATCGCGTTGTTCGCGTGGCTTGCATACGCAATTCGCAGTGGCCTCGCAAGGAACGGCATTAACTTTGATATGGGGTTCCTCACCCAGTCAGCGAACTTCGATATTGGTGAAGGAGAACTACTCACATTGCAGGGACTTCGGCAGTTCGTGTCGAGCGATAGCAACGCTCAGGCTTTGTTCTTGGGGCTGCTCAATACCCTGAAGACGTCCTGTTTGGCCATCGCAGCAGCGACGGTTCTAGGTGTGTTTTTGGGGATTGCGCGAGTCTCGCAAAATTGGCTTGTTCGCCAGTTGAGCTTCATTTTTGTCGAATTTGTCCGGAATACGCCAATGCTTATCCAATTGGTGTTCTGGTACTTCGCCGTGGTCTTGCGTATGCCTGCGCTGAGCGATGCAACGCTCTGGCTGCATTCGGTACTCTTTAGTCAGCAAGGCTTTTACTTTCCCGGATTCGAAATCACCCAGCAACCGTCCTTTGTGGGCGCGTTGGCGCTGATATTGGTACCTGTATTTCTCGTCAAGGCGTGGATGGTCAAATCCAAATGGCTGACGTGGGCGGCATGTGCTACAGCCAGTTTGATTGTGAGCATTGGCTCGGGACTACCCTTGAAGTTGACGCTCCCTGAGGTCTCCGGATTTAGTGTGACGGGCGGATATAGCTTAAGCCCAGAGATTATTGCGTTGCTACTTGGCTTGAGTATTTATACCGCAGCCTTCCTTGCAGAGATTGTGCGCGGCGCTATCAATTCGATTCCCAAGGGGCAGTGGGAGGCGGCCGCAGCATTGGGACTTACACGTCGTGCGACCTTCAGAGATGTACTCATTCCGCAGGTAGCTCGTGTGGTCCTTCCAGCGTTCGGCAATCAATACATCAGTTTGGCAAAGTCTACGTCTCTTGGTATCGCTATCGGGTTCTCCGATTTGTTCAATGTCTACGGAACGGTCGCAAACCAGTCAGGAAGAAGCCTTGAAGGAATGATAGTAGTGATGGTCTCCTATTTGCTGGTTAGTTGGATGATTAGCGCAGCTATTAACACTGCCAATAAGCGCCTGCTGAAGCAAGGAGGGGTACGATGAAAAATTCGAATAAGCCTTTGAAATGGATGCGGAAAAATTTGTTGGCAACCATAGGTGATTCGCTACTGACGCTCGTCATTGTTCCGCTGCTTCTATGGGCTTCTTACTCTCTGCTTCACTGGGGAATAGGTATCGCCAAATGGCATGCAGTCGAAGAAAACCTACGGGTATTGATGGTCGGAACATTTCCTGCGGAGTTGGTGCCTCAAGTTTGGATAGCCGCGGCAATCATGTCGGCGCTGGTGGGCATTACCTTTGGTGGGCTCGTCGTAGCTTCGGTAGTTTTCTCTACGGCGGCAACTTCGCTATTGGCGTTGATTGCCTTGTGCGCGACCTATAGCAATGAGAGCGCAATCACTTACTTTTGCGGGTGCTTGGCGGTCGGCGTAATTGCGCACTCAGTGTCGCTTAAGGTGCCGAAGGTCAAGAAATACGCCGTGCTGCTGTGGTGCGTAGGGTTTATTGGCATCTCGGCTCTGGTAGCCCCTGCTGGGTGGGACCGTGTCGGTGGCCTCATGATGAGCGTGCTTTTTACCTTGGTCGCATCGGTTCTGAGCGTTCCGTTGGGTGTGGCCCTAGCCTTTGGGCGTCGTAGCAAGTACGCCGGCGTTCAAGTGATTTGCACATTCTATATCGAAGTCATGCGTTCTTTGCCTTTGATTCTCGTCGTCTATTGTATTTGGGTGGTTACCCCGTTACTTAGCCCCGGCTATCCAGGGCCAGACCTAGTGCGCGGTTTGTTGGGTTTTACACTGTTCTTCGCCGCCTACGTCGCAGAGTACGTTCGTAGCGGCTTGCAGAGTGTCCCCAAGGGGCAAATCGAAGCAGCGCAGTCACTTGGGATGACTCCTTACTACATCAATCGCGATGTGGTTCTGCCACAAGCGCTACGTGTCGTCGTGCCTGCATTGGTGGGAAATGTGCTGGACATCTTCAACACCGTGCCTTTGCTCTTCATTATCGGTATCACCGATTTCTTACGTGCAGGCCAGATGATTCTCGTGAATCCGCAGTCAGGCGGTTACACCTATGAAATCTATCTGTTCATGTTCGCCGTTTATCTGGCAATTGCCTCAGTCATTACCTTCGGCGCGCGGCGCTTGGAAGCAAGAATGGCCGGCGACCATCGTTGAAATCAGTTGAAAGGAAATACGCATGAACGAGATTGTCTCTATTCGCAATTTGAACAAGGCATTCGGTCCGGTACAGGTCCTACGCGGCGTAGACCTGCAAATCGGCCGCGGTGAAGTCGTCGTAGTCATTGGTGCAAGCGGTTCGGGCAAGTCAACATTGATTCGTTGTATCAACGGTCTGGAAATGTTCCAGAAAGGACGCATCGTGGTCGATGGTTGCGAATTGCCTTGTGAAGAGGAGCGCGAAATTGGCGACGACAAACGGCTGACAGATGTCCGCAAAGGCGTTGGGATGGTCTTTCAGCAATTCAATCTCTTTCCACATAAGACCGTTTTGGAAAACATCACGCTGGCTCCAATGCGGGTGCGTCACAAAAAACAGAAAGACGCAGAGGAAAACGGTATGCGGCTATTGAAGCGAGTTGGTTTGCAAGACCATGCGTTGAAGTTTCCTGGCCAACTTTCCGGCGGGCAGCAACAGCGTGTGGCAATTGCCAGAGCACTCGCGATGGACCCACACGTCATGCTCTTCGACGAACCCACTTCTGCCCTGGACCCAGAAATGGTTCGTGAGGTACTCGATGTCATGCGTGAATTGGCGACCGAAGGGATGACCATGGTCATCGTGACGCATGAGATGGGCTTTGCTCGTGAGGTTGCCAATCGTGTGGTCTTCATTGACCGCGGGACCGTCCTGGAAGCCGGCACACCGGAAGAAATCTTCGATAACCCGCGAGAGGAGCGTACCCGCTCATTCTTATCGAGAGTCCTGAAGCATTAAAGGCAGTGGTGCCGAGAGCGTATGGAACGTTGTAAAAAGGAAAAATAATGACAGCAATTGACAGCGCCGTTTTGGCAAATGGACTGAAAGGCATCAGCAAGGGCGCCGAGATATGGAGTTTGCTGAGGGCTCAAGCCGAAGAAATGATGAGGGCTAGCGCTCTCCTTAAGGCGGACCTTCTGGCGTTGGTGCTCAACCAACCCACATTCGATAGTGCTTTGGCGGCATTGCTGGCCCAAGCGGTCAAGTCTTCGGCGCCTGATTCGGTGGACTTGTTTGCAGAGTTCAAAGCGGTATTGGCGCGTAATCCGGACATCGCTGAGTACGCAGCAATCGATTTGGAAAAGCTCGACGCGGTTAATCCGGCTTGCCCGGATTTGCTTACCGGTTTTCTGAGCTTCAGAGGCTTTCAGGCCCTTCAGGTCTATCGCATTACTCATGCGTTGTGGGGCGAAGATAAGCACCAGTTGGCCGCCATGATTCAGAACTGGAGCGCCATTAAGTACGGCATCGATATTCATCCGGCCGCACGCGTCGGCAAGGCAGTTTTTATTGACCATGGAATGGGCTTGGTAGTCGGCTCTACGGCGGTCCTTGAGGATGACGTAAATATCTGGCACGGAGTCACCTTGGGAAGCACGTTGACGGAGGCTGGAGACCGTCATCCGAAGATTCGCAAGGGCGCCACAATATGCGCTGGGGCGACTATCCTGGGCAACATAGAAGTGGGGGCTGGAGCCATCGTGGCGGCATCTAGCGTGGTCTTGAAAAGCGTCGGTGCTGGGAAGGTTGTCGCAGGCGTTCCCGCAAGAGAAATAGGCGTGGCCCCCGAGCGCTTAGAGGCTATTGATGCCGATTTCAAATCAACATCCACGCAGGCTCAAAAGAGGTAACTATGGCAAATACGCAGTTTGGCATTGACCATCCGGTCGTCACCGTACGCAACTTCGACCAAGTGCGAAAGCAATTTCAGAAGCTCGGTTTTGCGCCGAATCCCGTTGGCTATCATCCGTGGGGGACAACGTTGTCGCTACTGATGTTTAAGGACAATTTCATTGAAATTATCGCTGTTGACGACGCATCTAAGTTCGGCACCAACGAGGTCAATGGATTTTGTTACGGGCGCAATGTTGGAAATTTCGTCGAGCGTGTGGAAGGTCTTGGCCTGGTCGCCTTGCATAGCAAAGATGGCAAAGGGGACCATCAGATGCTCGTGGAGCGAGGTTTAAAAAGCCAGGGGCAAATCGACTTTATTCGCAACATGAAGAAGCCCGATGGCACACCGGATGTTGCAGTAGTTTCTCTTGGCTTGTTTCTGAATGAAGAGCAACGAGATGTCTCCAACTTTATCTGCCATCAACATCGCCCGGAGCTAATCTGGATTCCCGAATGGCAGAAGCATCCAAACGGCGTCAACGCCGTTACTGCTGTGACATATGTCGCACCGGAACCTAAGCTTCTTGCTCATCGGTACGAGCTGTTTTACGGAAAATCGGCGGTGACTACGAGTGATGGACTGGTTGTCGCCGATACCGGTTGTGGTTTGATTCGGATTGCAACCAGAAAAGTGGCGAAAGAGCTGCTTGGCGACGTCAGCTTCCCGATATGGGACGACGACAGTCAACCGCATGGAATTTCAATTTCTGTGTCTACGCCCAAGTTCGATGCACTTGAGGAAATTTGGAAAAAGAACGGTATTCCTTATCAGCAGTCACCCAGCGGAAGCTACGTGATTCCGCCGGCGCAAAGTGGTAACGTTATTATGGAGTTCCAGAGTGCCTAAATAGGTCGCAAGTTACGAATCCTGCTGTCTTCCTCCCTTACGGGCCCTTGTTCAGGGCCTTTTTTTGCAGAAAACCGAGAATAGCTCGCTTTAATAATTATCTGCTTTCCGATGCTGAGCGATCTTAAGCGCGCTGTTCCGGAATTGCTTGTGGACAGATGGTCTATCGATGTCGACAATATTACTTTGTCGGACTTCATCAATCGCTTCGTTAATAAAAGAAAACAGTTTCTCGCCTGGCGATACGCCGGCAGCTAAGGCCGCATCGTAGACTGCTTGAGCTCGGGTCTCAAAACGCCGTAGGCCTAGAACGGCTACTTTATTGTCGCCTATCTCTTGGCGTATAGTATATGGTTCTATTAGGCCGTTTGCGTCAGTTCGAGAGTTCATTCTAAAGGTGAAGAGACGATATGTCCCTGTGGCCTGGCACTGAATTCCAGCCATGAAGTCTGTGTGCATCGATTTATATGCGTTCTCGTCTAAGCGATATTTTCTGGCCGACTTGAGGGCGATATTGATGGAATGTTCAATGACATCTGCCACATATTCAGCAGTGAGTAACTTGTGAAGGTCCGGGTCTGAGAACATATCTTCTTCCCAGTGGAAATTCACTGTGCTTCGGACATGGATACGCTCACAGTCTCGTTTGATGGCAAAGCCCCAAGGCTTTTCAAGCTGGCCCAGATGCTCATACGAAATTCGGAGATTCGAAAGATGCTCTGATATCACGTCCAACGCGTGGCTTGCCGTCAACGTGCTACCAGAGAACGCCAGAAAGCATTTTGTCGCTTGATGGAGTATCCGGTAGTCTCGAAAACTTCCGTTGACAATGTATGGCCGCCAGAGGTTTATCTGAACCGAATGCACCTTCCGTAAGCCGCTAAGAACTGGGCGAATGCCACCACGCCCGTCGTCTGTTGTGATTAGACTATCCGCTACCACAAACAAACCGTGAATTTCGAGTATCGATTTTTCTGATGTGGTGTCAAATTCGCTAACGATCACGCTATCAGTGGCTTCTGCAACACTAGACTCACAAACCGAGTTTGCAGACGAATCAGGGCTGGTCTTGGAGTCGTCGTCATCGAATTCGACGGCGACATCTATCAAATCCTTCCATGAAATTGCCCATGGGTCGGCTTTTTTTCAAAGCCAGCAATCACTAATGTCATTGAATCAATTCTCCGAAGTGATCAGGCATCTTGATGGCCCATCGTCTCAGTAATTAGGCTTGAAAGGCCTTCATGCGGGTGCTTAGATGCTGCAAAAGACGGTCCGCAGCCGTCGACAGCTTACGTCCTGTGCGGGTAATCAGATGCGCCTCGGACCTTGACAGCAATGTATTGCGAACTGGGATTGCATATAGCTCGTTATTGGCCAGTTCTGCCGTAACGGCAAACAAAGGCAGCAATGTAAAGCCTAATTCCGACTTCACAAAGTGCTTCAGAATAGCGATGGAGTTAGTGGTGATGGTCGGAGTAAGACGTATCTTCTCGATAAGCATCGCCGCCTCCACCAGTTGCCGAGTCCCGAAAGCGAGATGGGTGAGTGCCATCGGATAACTCATCAAATCCTTGAGCGTCACCGAATCGACTTTCCCTAAAAGAGGAAATCCTTTGCCGACGATTGCGTACATCGGCTGCCGAGCAATTGCGCGACTGACTATTTTCGGGTCGACCGGAGGATTGAAAACTAGCCCAATTTCAGCTTCATCAGCGGCCACAGCACTAACAACCTCGTTGGTGCCTGCTAGGTCCAGCACGAGCGATATCTCTGGATATTTTGTACAGAACTGCTTAATGGGGCCGCTGACCATGTCGGAGATGAAGCCTTCTCCCATGACGATGTTGATTGACCCTCTTCTTAGACCTCGGATTTCTTGGAGTTTAGCCATAACGTCGGATTGATGCGAACGTTGTTCGCGGAAATACTCAATCAAAAGTTCTCCGGCCTGCGTTGGACTGACGCCTCTTTTATGTCTTTCAATGAGAGGAACGGCAAGCTCCTGTTCAAGCAAGCTAATTTGCCTGCTGACCGCTGACGGCGCTATATCCAGCGCATCCGCAGCTGCTCTTACCGTCCCGGTTTTGACGGCTTCATACAGATAAGAAATACGAGTTTCGTTCAATGTGCTGCCCATTTCACGTTCTCCAAATTAGAACAATAAACATTGTCTGTGCGGATTGATTGTAAATGTCAAAACCCCCAAACTCAATCCCAAGCAATACAAGTTCGGTTATTAAGTGGTCTTTTTCGCGCAATATGCTGACTACAACCGTTATTTGCTGCATTGCGCAATTTCAGTGCATCTTTTTGCATCCTAATAGAGCACAGCGCATTTTTTTGGTGATTAATTAACTCAGCAGAGGAACGAAATGAAGAAAATCGGGGTAATCGGCCTAGGGAATATGGGTAAAGGCATGGCGATGTCGCTGAAGCGGGGCGGGTACGATGTCCTGGGTTTTGATGCTGCAGAAAGCACTCGCGCGGCGCTTTCTCAAGAAGGGCTTAGCTGCGTTGGCTCTATCGCTGAACTGGCGCAAGCAGTTGAAATGGTCGTGTTGTCTCTGCCCACATCGGACATCGTCGAAAAGGTTGTATTGGGCGAAGGCGGATTGTTGCAGCACGGTAAAAAGGGTTTGGTTATCGTCGACACGACGACTGCAGACCCAAACAGCACACGCCGCATCGCTGCCGAGCTGAAGTCAGCAGGCATCGACTTTGTTGATGGTCCAGTCAGTGGTGGTCCTAAGGGAGCCGCAACGGCAACAATGGGCATGGTCCTGGGTGGCGACACAGAAGTGATAGGCCGCATCGAACCGGTGCTGTCTGTGATGAGCGGTAAGCGCGTGCATGTTGGCCCAGTGGGCGCCGGCCACGTCGCTAAGCTGCTCAACAACCTGGTAACAGGAACACACCTACTTATTTCCGGTGAAGCTGCTCGCATCGCCACAGCGGCAGGCCTGGACCCCAAGCAGATTTTCGAAGGCCTCAGCGCAGGGTCCGCAGGTAGCAAGGTCATCGACAACTTCTATCCAACATGGATTTTCAACGAAGCGTTCAATTCCGGCTTCACCATGAAGCTGATGCGTAAGGACCTTCGCTTGGCCATGAACCTTATTCAAGAAACTGCTGCGCCAACTCCGCTGGCAAAAGAAGCCGGTCGTCTGTGGGCGAAGAGCATCGAGGGTATCGAAGACCCAGAAGATTTCAACCGCATTGTTCAATACGTCGAAAAGTAATCACTCATTGGAGCACACAACATGCAACAAAATGACGCAGAAAATTTGATTTTGGCCTTTGCCCATTTCTTCCCGGGCGCAAAGGAAGTCGGTTCATATATCAACGGCGAGCTCGTCGTCGGAAATGGTGATTCCATTCAGCTGTTCAACCCAGCAACCGGCAAACCTACCATCTCTTATAAAGATGGTGGCGCCAGCGCAATTGATGCAGCTGCGGCAGCGGCCGAAAAAGCACAAAAAATCTGGTGGGCATTGACCCATGCAGCCCGTGGTCGCGTTCTGTACTCCGTGGGCGCCAAGATTCGCGAGAGCGCTGAACCATTGGCTCGTCTCGAGTCTATGTCCTCCGGCAAGCCTATCCGCGATTGTCGTGGCGAAATGGGTAAAGTCGCTGAGATGTTCGAATACTATGCAGGTTGGGCCGATAAGTTCTACGGCGAAGTCATCCCTGTCCCTAGTTCGCACCTCAATTACACCCGTCGTGAGCCCTACGGCACTGTCTTCCAAATGACGCCATGGAATGCGCCTGCGTTTACCTGTGGCTGGCAACTGGCACCGGCGCTCGCCACCGGCAATGCCATCTTGCTGAAACCGTCCGAACTCACCCCGTTCTCTTCCCTGGCCATCGCTAACCTGTGCGAAAAAGCCGGCATTCCAGTTGGCCTCATCAACGTACTGGCCGGTCTCGGTCAGACGATGGTTCCAAAAGCAATGAGCACTTGGTCGGTGAAGAAGGTTGTCTTCGTGGGTTCACCAGGCACTGGCGCTCTCATCGCAAAGGCCGCTGCTGAGCGTGTGATGCCTTGCGTTTTGGAACTGGGCGGCAAATCCGCAAATATCGTTTTCGACGACGCAGACCTGCGTCTGGCCGCATACGGCGCACAAGCGGCAATTTTTGCCGGCGCCGGCCAAAGCTGTGTTGCTGGTTCGCGCATCCTGGTGCATCGCAAGGTGTACGACCAATTCGTGGAAACCGTGGCTGCTGGCGCTCAAAAAATCAAGGTTGGCGCACCTCTGGAAGATACCACTGAAGTCGGTCCTATTAACAACCAAAAGCAGTTCGAGCATATCAAACGCATGGTTGCCAAAGGTATTGAAGGCGGCGCATCTCTGGCAGCCGGTAGCACGACTTACTCGGATGAGGGCTACTTCGTGCGTCCAACATTGCTGGCAAACGCTACCAATGCGATGGACGTTTCCCGCACCGAAATCTTTGGTCCTGTTGCCGTGGCAATTCCCTTCGATAGCGAAGAAGAAGCCATTGCGTTGGCCAATGACAGCGAATTCGGACTGGCAGGCGCAGTCTGGACGAAGGATGGTGCACGTGGTCACCGTATTGCAGCCCAGGTAAACGCAGGTACTTTCTGGATTAACAGCTACAAGACCATCAACGTCGCCTCACCGTTTGGTGGTTTCAACCGCAGTGGATACGGCCGGTCGAGCGGTATGGAAGCGTTGTACGACTACACACAAACGAAGAGCGTTTGGGTCGAAACTTCGCCAAATCCTGCTACTCCGTTCGGTTACGCATAATCGCAATTAAAGACGATAAAAACCAACACGCCACTTTGCCCTCGGCAAAGTGGTTTTCTGTTTATGTAAGGGAGAGGGAAAATGCAAGGAACTTACGCAAGCCAAGTAGCTGGAAATAACGCCAAGTTTCCGTTTCTAAAGCTGTACATCTTTACTGCGGTAGTCATGCTTCTGGCGGACTGGATTGGAGCCGTCACCTTTAACGTAGGCCCTGGTAAGGTAGTCTTATTGCCGATGGTCTGGGCCATCATCATGGGTGGTCTTTTGGGTGTCCTGCACAAGTCGATGCCGGCAGCGATTAGTCTGGATACCTCGACGCAATTCAGAGCAGCAGCAGTGCTTCAGCCGGCGCTGCTTCTGTTCATTGCGAAGTTGGGTCTGATGGTTGGCAATGCCCTGCCTAAGCTGGCTGCAGCAGGTTGGGCACTGGCATTCCAGGAGCTGGGGCACTTTGTCGGGACGATTCTGATTGGTCTTCCGCTGGCTCTGCTGCTCGGCATCAAGCGTGAGGCAATCGGCGCAACCTTCTCCGTCGGCCGTGAGCCGAGTCTGGCCATCATTGGTGAGCGTTATGGTATGGACTCCCCAGAAGGGCGCGGCGTGCTGGCTGAGTACCTTACAGGTACTTTGTTCGGCGCCGTTTTCATTGCCATCTTGGCTGGTTTCATCGCAAGCCTGAACATCTTCCATCCGATTTCTCTGGCAATGGGCTCTGGCGTCGGTTCGGGAAGCATGATGGCAGCTGCTGCTGGCGCAGTTGCGGCTCAACAGACTCCAGAGGTCGCCAAGGACGTGATGACATTTGCTGCCGCGAGTAACTTGATTACTACGACGATTGGTACATACTTCACCCTGTTCATCTCGCTGCCATTGGCGGTATATGGTTACCGCTTCTTAGAGCCGATTCTAGGCCGTAAGACTAAGGCATCGACCGACCAGAGTGACGTCAGCGCAAGCGACCATTCCGAAGCGCCTGAGCTGACTGAAGTGCAAAAATGGGGCGTGTGGATTGTCGCAGCTGGTCTGACAATGGTCAGCGACCGGATTTTGTACGGCACGAAGCCTGTGGATACCTTCCCAGGCATGCTCGTAATGCTGTTAGCCGTTGCTATCGGTGACCTGTTGGCACGTGTTACCGGCCGCAAAATTCCTGCCGTGTGCTGGGTCTCGTTGGTTGCAATGGCCATCACGTCTCCGCTGTGCCCATGGGATGCACAAATGGTTGCGATTACCGGGAAAATCAACTTCCTGGCAGTTACTCCAGTGATGCTGACCTTCGCTGGTTTGTCGCTCGCTAAGGACATCCCCGCTTTCCGTCGCTTGGGCTGGCGCATCGTGTTGGTTTCATTCGCTGCTAACGCTGGTACCTTCCTAGGTGCAACTTTGGTAGCTGAGTTCTTCCACCGCTAATAGGTTCGAAGGGGGCTGCGGCCCCTTCACGATATGGAGTAAAAAATGGCCGTTAGCGTCTTCGATATCTTCAAAATTGGCATCGGACCGTCAAGTTCTCATACGGTAGGTCCAATGCGTGCAGCAATGATGTTCGCCAATCACTTGAAGGACGAAGGTGTGCTCTCGTCTGTTCAGCAAATCAAGGTTTCGCTGTATGGCTCGCTGGGTGCAACTGGTAGGGGGCACGGGACGGACAAGGGAGTAATTCTTGGTTTGATGGGACACGCTCCAGAAAGCATCAACCCCGACCTGACCGCTGGGTTCATCGACGCTATGCGCAATACAAATTCGCTCAGGGTATTGAACGAACATCAAATTCGTTTCATAGAGAAAGAGCACGTTCTTTTCTATCGACGAGAAGCGATGCCGGAACATCCCAACGGCATGAAATTCGAGGCTTTTGATACCAACAACGAACTGGTTGTCACCAAGTCCTATTTGTCAGTGGGTGGTGGTTTCGTCGTAACTGCTGGAGCAGCAAACAGCCAAGTGCTCACGGCAGCACAACAACTCCCATAGCGCAGTTCCTGCCAGCTATGACCCGACCGCACGTCCTTGGTACAAGCAAGCCCTTGAAGCGGGAAAGCTCATTGTTACTAAACCATACGGAGACGCCAGTACAGGCAAACTCTTCGTCGCATTCTCGGAGCGGATGATTCGAAATGGAGCAGTCGCAGGCGTTGTGCAAGGTGCGGTGTCTTTAGCTGGTCTCAAGGAAGTTGTGATGGCCATCAAACCAACTCCATCGAGCTTCAGTTTTGTCGTCAGCAAAGCGGACCAGATACTTGCGCATCCTGACAATGCACTTGTTCTAAAAGGCTCTGCGTCTCTTTCTTCGGACCTTACCCCGGAACGAGTGGCGACCTTGGCCAGCTCCACAGACATGCCAACAGTAAGCCAGGATGGCTCACCCAAACTGTTGAAGGTTAAAGGAATTCCCGGCACAGACTGGTATTTGGTCGTGGCACTAGACAAGGCTGAAGCCACTGCTGGGCTTTCGGATATGGTCTTCGCTGGCTTGGACTCACCATAGGCACCCTATGCATTGCCTGGGTGTTAGTTCGACATGGCATTAATACGACGATTGTTAGGATTTTCGATGCGCCAAATCTTGAATCGATTTTCAGCGGTGAAGAAGGGTTGTCTCTCATCATTTCATTCGTAATGCTTGTCGTATGGGCGGCGTATTTTACCGAAGGAACAGTGCGAGAAGCTGCATTCTCCTATGCTAAAAAACTCGTTGAGAGCTGCGAAACTGTTCAAATTCAAAAGCTGAGAAAGAAGCCTGTGGCCGTGTAAAAAAAGAAAGTTAAGCGGTTTTCAAAATTTCTGCGTGACGTTTTTATACCGAAGTGTTGAAATATTTCTTCACTACGTTTACATCGGTAAGCGGTGTGAGGTTGGTTTGACCATCGCTATTTATCAATCGGATAAGTTTTACACCGGCTTAGCATCAAAATAGATACGGCTGCAGATAGAGCTGCGCCAAACACGAAAACGAGACCCGAGGTGGTCTCGTTTTCTATTGATTGCGTAAGAATCGTAGGCATCACCACGACACCTATAAAACCTGAGAAAACGCATAGCCCTGTAGCCTGCCCTACTTTATTTTTTGGGACGATTGCCGCGATTTCCGAAAAAAGCACACCATTCCAAGCAATCACAGCCATACCGAGTATTCCTGCCGCCACGAACAACATCACGGAAGGGATATCAGCGAATGCTGCCCAAGCCATAACGGCGAATCCTATTGACCCCAAAAGACCTGAAAATCCGAGCATTTGAATTGCAGATGAGCCGCGGTCAACACACCGTCCCCAAATAAGTCTGAATGCAACTCCAACGACATTGAAGATAGTGAGGAGTTTGGCTGCCTCATCGACAGTCATGTGTTCAAAGGCATGTAGAAATGGAACCAGCATGGCTGTCATCGTGATCTGAAGGCCTGAGAAGATGAAGGCAACTATGGCCAAGACGCGTAGCTGAGGATTTTCCGAGAATCTTGACCATAATCTCTTCTTCTCAAGTTCGACTGGACCTGAAGGAACATTGGTATCGGTAACCGATTTCGCTCGAAAACAAATCGCTGCGACGAGAGCGAGGATTCCTGGAATGGAAAATGCCGACAAGATTCCAAAATGTTCCGCCATGTAGGGCACAGTCACGGCCGCTAGAGCCGCGCCGGCAGGGACGCCACTTTGCCGGATGGAAAATAACAGGCTTCTGTTCTTCAAAGATGTGCTCTGGCTCAGAAAATAGGAGCTAGCAGGCGTGATGCCACCGTAGCCCAGCCCCATCAAAATACTTCCTGCCAGGACAGCTGCGCTATTGCTGGTGCCGATAAGCAGCATTGCTAGCGCGCACAAACTGAGGCAAATGCGGCTTACTTGGAAGCTTCCCATTTTATGAACACGATTGCCAAAATAGATTGATGACCAAGCTGCGGCGGCATAGAGAAGTGCGGTGTATACGCCAATCCACTTGGAAGATATTTGTAGATTGCTTGCAAGTAGAGGAGAAATGGCCAACACCGATGTCGCGGAGAATGCCGTGGCGATTTGGATTGACGTAAGAATTATTAAGGCGCGAACTGGGCTCATGGGGACGTTTCGTTATTTTCTGCCATAAGATAAATGGAATAGAGCGAATCGACAATCACCAAGTTTTATCGTCGTTCAGTACAAAGCGTAAAAAATCAGTCACTTGTCTCGTTGTCGTTGCCCTTAACAGAACAAAGATGCAGGTGGTCCTCGCTGGATTGGCTCGTGAGTTGCCGATAAATTGAGACATTCCATTTAATTAATTCTCACCATGACCAATGAGTCTCTCGTAACTACGATGCGTGCCTGCCGGCATGCCATTCACTCTCATCCTGAAACTGCTTTTGAGGAACATCAGACCGCGAAACTTATCGCTAAGGAACTCCGTAAAGCCGATATTGAGGTTCACGAGAGTATCGGAAAAACTGGAATGGTCGCGGTACTGCGAAATGGTGAAGGGCCGAGCATCGGTCTGAGAGCAGATATGGATGCGTTACCGATAGCCGAAGAAAATAATTTTTCGCATCGTTCTCTAGTCGCCGGCAAGATGCACGCATGTGGCCATGATGGCCACTCATCGATGTTGCTCGGGGCCGCCTTGTACCTCAATCAGCATCGGAACTGGAACGGCACCATCAACTTTATCTTCCAACCAGCAGAGGAATCTTATGGCGGCGGTAAGGTAATGCTGCAAGAAGGATTAAAGTCTGGGGCACTGCCAGCAACCTATCGTAGTCCTTTAATGTTTCGATTATGCATGAGAGATAGGTTGTTATATGAAAGAATAAAGACGATGTCTCTTCGCGGAAGTACAAGCCAGAGGACTGTAAAAATAGGCGTCAAAGAGGCGCGACGCCAAGCTTTGCAAACAGCATTGCAGGTAATTCTTGCTGAAGAAATTGAACCGAAGAGGATTACTTATGGCATGTTGGGAAAGCGTGTGAATTTAACCGCCGGTCAAGCAATGAAGTCAGTGTTGGCGTTTCCTGAATTGAAAGCGGCCTTGGATGAGGTAAATCAAAATAAGGTGAAGCGGCAGTGGCGATGGGCCGTCCATATGGAATATGAAGCGGCTAATGGGGGTACTCTTAAGATTATGGATATATCACGCCGCGCAAAACTCCCGACCAATCGTGATGCAAGTAAATATATCCGCTCACCTTATTTTTGTAAATTGTATGCATGGGGTGTTGCCTTGATTGGGCCTGTCCGAAATTTCGTGTTTAAGGCATAACATGTCACCAAGGAGTGAATATGCCACGCAAACCGAAATCCAAACCGGCAGATTTGCCGGTGATCCCTGCTGAACTTCTGGAACAGTTTGGCAATGGCCCGACTGCGTAGCCATCCACCCCGCAAAATCAGCCGCATTATTTTGTCTGTCAGCGAGCATTTCAGGTGTCACCGTCCCATTCAAGATCGACGGTAACGAGGATGATGGCATCCCAGATAACTGCGGCGCGACAGTATTCCAGCTATACGCATCGCCAGTATTATTTTGTATAAATGTTTGTAAATCTGACGACGGTGTAGCAAGCATTGCGGGGTTTTGCATCAGCACGTACGTGCCGTCAGCTGTCTGTCCTAAGATCATTCTGTTACCGTCGTAGACATGCAAAGCCGCATTGG
>Ga0302155_10001283_pt1 | contig 18351 bp, 10 predicted proteins | sample I_Bog_N3_1_FD_193508 | JGI IMG/M metagenome (GOLD analysis project Ga0302155, IMG submission 193508) | Peat permafrost microbial communities from Stordalen Mire near Abisko, Sweden - I_Bog_N3_1 | ecosystem: Environmental > Terrestrial > Soil > Wetlands > Peat | place: Sweden: Abisko, Stordalen...
TGCGGCGGCGCGGGATGGGAATTATTTTGCGTTTCTCGCGGCGGTGCATCCGAAGCATGGGATTCCGCACCGGTCGCTGATTGCTTTGGGGCTGGTGGCTTCGGGGTTCTGTTTTCTTACGCTGACGCAGGTGATTACGCTGCTGGTGATTACAAGGATCCTGCTGCAGTTTTTTCTTCAGCACGTGGGCGTGATGCTGCTGCGGGTGCAGAGGCCGGGGCTGGCGCGGCCGTTTCGGATGCCGTTGTATCCGCTGCCTCCGCTGGTGGCGATGGGCGGATTTGCTTACCTGCTGGTTTACCGGGTTCATGCTCTGCAAGGGCTGGGGGTCGCGGCGGGGATTGCGGTGAGCGGGACGGCGATTTATTTGTGGAGGGCGCGGCGGGATGGGCATTGGCCGTTTAGTAGAGCGGCTTCTAGCCGTTAGCTTCTAGCCTTCTTTTCTTGTGATTTGGTGGATTGAGCCCGAACGAATGCGGACGAGGACGTCCGCCCGACAGCCGGTCAGGAGACGGCGCTACCGTTTGCGGATCGGTGCTACGATTTTGGCGAATTGTTAGAGATGTAGGTTCAGAAATCGACGTGGGCGCGAACGGAACCGACCCAGACGGGACCGCGATCGCGGTTGTAGCCAGGGTTGCCTATGTGCTGCACATCGAGCGAATAAAACATGCCGCGCCAGGCGTGGTACGTGTAGTAGGTTTCCACGATGTTTTCGCGGCCGTAGTTGAGGTTGCCATCGCCGAGCAGGAAGCCGAGGCCGCCGAGTTTGAGATATTCCTGATGGTCGGCTTTGATGGCGTTGGAGACGACGGCGAGGCCGATCTTGTCGACGGGGCGATGGAAGCGGGATCCGGTGTAGTCGGCGGCTAGCTCGACGGTCTGGTCCACTTCGGTGTAGGCGAAGGATTCGTGCTGGCCCTCGTTCCAACCGAAGCGGCCGGCGACGCGGAGATTCTCTGTGATTTCCTGCTCAGTGTTGTAGCCGACGCCGTATTTGAGAGCGCCGTAATGTTCGTGGAGGGTGATAGTGGGAACGGTAACACCGTTCTTTGCCGTGTCAGAGCCATTGAGGAAGTCTTCGACGGCTTCGCGGTAGGTGCCCATGTGGGCAGTGTTGCCATAGAAGAGAATGCGGGTGGTGCCTTTACGTTTTGGCACCCAGCTATGGCGCAGTTCGAATTCGCCGTTCTGACCGTGGGCGCGGCTGAAGGCCCAGTCGAGATCGATGCCGTTGGCGACGACGGGCATGGCGAAGATGCCGTAGCGAAGACTCCAATTGCGGTCGTCGTATTCCGCAAGGCCTCCCAGTGTGTAGCCGCGCGTGTCGGCGGCGTAGTCCCATGCGCCGTTGTTGTCGACGGTCCAGTTCATGAACTGGAGGTGGGAGTCGGAGGCGACTTCGTTGGAATCGATGAAGTCATTGGCCCCCATTTTTCCGCCACGGAATTCAAGGCGGCGGACGGGAACGCTGGGGGCGATGGCGTAGGTGCCCGGGTCCTGACTGGTGGTCTCGGTGGTGAGACCGATGACCTGATGGAAGCCGTAGCGGGCGAGGTAGGGAACGCGGCCGAGATTGGGATTACGTACGACGTCGAGGTTGGTGAAGCCGGCGAGCCCGAATGCTTCGCTGAGTCCGCGGCCCTCGGCGGCTTCGAGATCGAAGATGAAGTCGGTGGCGTAGCGGATGGAATGGTCTGGGCGCCAAGCGGTGAAGACGGTGCCGACCATGGAGGTTTTGTATTCGCCACGGCCAATGAAGCTGTTTTTGCCCTGATAAGGCGAATGGAAGGGCAGGTCGCCCTGGGTAATGATGTTGGCCTGGCCGGAGAGCCACCAGGACTTGTCATCGGGATGAGGGGCCATGGTGACGACGGGAGCGTCGTTGGGCTGGGGGGCGCTGGATGGCGGATCGGGGGACTGGGCGGCAGCGATGACGGCCAGCGGCAGGGCGAGGGCGAGAGTGCAACCGCGGCAGAGAGGTGAAAAGCGAAACATCGACGCTGTCCTTAACTGGAATGGCGGGAGTGGAATGGGCGGGTTAGAATGAAGCTGCTGCGATACCCCCTCCCAGTATGTACCATACCGGGGGTGGGTATCGTCAAACTGGAGGAAGCCTGCGATGTCGCACCAGGAACGCGAAAAGATAAAACTGCTGCAACGATTGAGAAAGCTCCGCGGACAGTTGGATGCGGTGGAGCGGTCTCTGGCTGCAGATGAGGATTGCGGCGGACAACTGATGCTGCTTGCCGCGGTGCGGGGCGGGATCAACGGGTTGATGGGCGAGGTGCTTGAGACGCATATCCGGTTTCACTTGGTGGACGGTGCCAAGGAGCAGATTGCCCCTGAACTTGCCGAGGATTTGATCGACCTGGTGCGGGCTTATTTGAAGTGAGGACAGTGGACGGTGGACGGTGAACTGTGGACCTTGGCTGATTGCCGGCGCCGGCTGGGCTGTTGGTTTGCCTCATAGAACACAGGGATTCCCGCTTAATGGTAGTGGGCTGATGGGGCGGGAATTGTTAAGGTTTGGTTGATTTGAGGCGGTGGGACTGAATTGCAAGCGAGGTCCTTGGGTGCAGGCCGGGGTTGTGTGCATAGGACGGTCGATCGGGATGGGAACCTTATTTCGCCGATCGTTTATTGACGTACATCCCTTGCAGAAGCGGCTTCGATGGTGTACGGTGTACATCAATGACGCAACCGTCCAAAACGGATCGAGCGACTCTCCTCCGCGCGGCGATGGAACTTCTTGCGCAGGGTGGCTTGCAGGCCGTTTCCATTCGTTCAGTAGCCGGCGAAGTTGGGCTTGCTCCCAACGCGATGTACCACTACTTCACGAGCCGAGAGCATTTGCATACAGCGGTCGCGTCTGAAGTGGCAGCCATGCTGCACGGTGCTTTGGCAAAAGCATGTCACCGAAGGGGGCCGGAAGCATCGATTCGATCGCTGGTACAGGCCTATCTCGCGTTCGCGCGGGACCACCGGCTGCTTTACGAAGCCCTTGTAGTCCCACGTCCGGCATCGGGCGACGATGCTGTCGCACCGGAGTTGCTGTGGCGGTTCGTGGTTGCCCAGGTAAGTACGGTTTCAGGCGAAGCTATGGCGCATCAAGCGGCCGTTTCGATCTGGGCTCTTTTGCATGGCATGGCTGCATTGCAGTCGGCGGGGGCCTTCAACGAGGAGATGCCTTTCAGCAGCTTGGAATTTGCCTTGGACGCCTGGCTCACGGCTGCCCACGCGGCTGCCGCAAAGGAAGCCGAGACACGCAGCAAATCCCATTGATATTCACGGCAGGTTTCGACACAGGAATCCAATACGACGGAGGATTTACGATGATTCTCACTCAGCGCCTGCTTTGCATAAGTGTTCTGGGAGTGGCGCCCCTCTTCGCGTTTTCGCAGACTCCCAATACTCCTGAGCCGCAAACCGCTCAGCGCACGACCGCGCCCGAAGGGTCGATGTTGCCGCGCAGCGAAGTTACGGGCCTCATTGCGGACGCGCAAAAAATCGTATCGCCCCATGGCATCCAGCAACTGGTTCCGGTCGAGATCAATGGGATTACGCAGTGGTTATCCATCCGGGGTAGCGACGCACGCAACCCAATTCTGCTGTTTCTTCACGGCGGCCCTGGCGCTCCGGAGATTGCAACCTCGTGGGTGTTCCAGCGCTCGTGGGAGGACTATTTCACGGTTGTGCAGTGGGACCAGCGCGGCGCCGGGAAGACACTGGTCGCCAACGATCGGAGTGCGCTTCCGACCACTCTGACGGTGAAGCAAATGACAAGTGACGCAGCCGAAGTGGTGCGCTATCTGCAGAAGACTTACGGAAAGAAGAAGATCTTTCTGCTGGGGCACTCCTGGGGCAGTGTACTTGGTGTCGAACTCGCACAGCAGCACCCGGAGTGGTTCTACGCGTACATCGGTGTAGGACAGGTCGTTAACATCCAAAAGAACGAATCGCTCGGATACCACTTTGCCGTGGAACAGGCCGCGGCAACACACAATCAGGCTGCGGAACGAGAATTGGCCGCGATTGCGCCCTATCCGGGGCCATTGGCTTCGCTCAAAGTTGAGAACGTGGGCATCGATCGTAAGTGGCTAACCTACTTCGGGGGCATGGAATATGGCCGAACCGAGGCGGACTATGTCGACAGGATGGCGATTTTTTCCTCCAACTACAGCGAAAAAGAAGTGGCTGCGATTGAAGAGGGCGAAGGGTTCTCGACAGCGGTCCTCGCACCCGAGTTGTTAGGACTCGATTACGAGTCGACTATCGAATTCAAGTGCCCGATTTTCCTATTTGAAGGGAGGCACGACTGGGCTGTTCCGAGCGTCTTAAGCGCGGATTGGTACAGCCGTGTCACGGCTCCGTCGAAGCGACTCGTCTGGTTCGAAGATTCGGCGCACATGCCGATGCTTGAAGAACCGGGGCGTTTCCTGCTTCACCTGGTAACGGATGTTCGACCGTTTGCAGACGGGATCGAGGACCAGCGTCCGCTCAATTGACGGTTGTGGGGACAGGAAACACATTACAGGTGACAGACAATGGTGTGATGCCGAGTTCCGCGGTTGGTACGCTGCAGACGGAAGCAGGGCAGATTATGCGTTAACTCTTCTCAGGAATGGCTCCGCCTCAAAATCCAATTTACGCAAATCATGCATTAGCTGATTGCGATTTGGATTATGATTCGGAGGCATCGGGTTCAGGGCTTGCGAGACAGGGCCTGAACGAGAAAGAGGTCATTGATGAGCAGCTCCCCCCGCAGCAAGTCAGTATCAGTCAGAGGGCCAGAGAGCATTCGGACTCTGAAAGCAAAACCAGCGAAAGCCGCCGCTCCGGCGCCTTCAGCTAAATCTACGCAGGTTTCGGCAGAACCGCGGGTCGTTCTCCCCGGCAGTGAAAAGGCAGCACCGACAAATGCAGTGCATGTGAAAGCCACTCCGCCAAAGACGCCGGTAACGGTATCGGTGATTGTGAAGCGGAAGGAAGAGCTGAAGATCAACCGGCGCGGCGGCAGGGCGGCAGGGCCTGTGCGCGTAACGCGAAGCGAGTACAAGAGGCGCCATTCGTCTGACCCCGACGCGGTGAAGCGGGTAAAGGCATTTGCAAGGGAATACAAGCTGAAGGTGGAGCGCGATCCGACTTCGGCTCTGCGGCGGACGATCCAGCTAACGGGGACCGCTGCCGATATGCAGAAGGCCTTTGGCGTGGAGTTGAACCAGAAGACGATTGATGGAACCCAGTACCGAGTGCGGGAGGGCAGCATTCATGTTCCCGCCTCGCTGGAAGGCGTAGTGGAGGCTGTGCTGGGGTTGGATAATCGGCCCCAGGCGGTGCCTCATTTTCGTGTCCACAACGCAGCCGCAGCCGCTCCCGCCAGTTACACGCCGCCGCAAGTAGCGCAGGCTTACCAGTGGCCCGCGAATGCAACTGGAGCGGGACAGACGATTGGGATCATTGAACTGGGCGGAGGCTACAAGATGGCCGATCTGAAGGCCTATTTCAAGACACTGGGGCTGGCTGCGCCATCGATTACGGCGGTGAGCGTGGACAAGGGTAAGAACAAGCCTACCAACGCGAACGGCGCCGATGGCGAAGTGATGCTGGACATTGAAGTGGCTGCGTCCGTAGCGCCGGGGGCGAAGATCGTGGTGTACTTTACTCCGAATACGGACCAGGGATTTACGGACGCGATTACGACAGCGGTGCATGACACGACGCACAAGCCGAGCGTGATTTCGATCAGCTGGGGCGGCCCGGAATCGTCATGGACGGGGCAGTCGTCAAAGGTGCTGGATGCGGCTTGCCAGAGCGCGGCTGCGCTGGGCGTTACGATTACCGTTGCTGCGGGCGATAACGGATCGAGCGACGGGGGGACGGGGAATAATTGCGATTTTCCGGCATCGAGTCCGCATGTGCTGGCTTGCGGTGGGACGAAGCTGGACGCCAATGGGTCGACGATTGTGTCGGAAGTGGTGTGGAACGAGACGGCGAATAACGAGGGCGCGACCGGTGGCGGCGTGAGCAATCTGTTTGCTCTGCCGACATGGCAGGCGAACTCAAACGTGCCTGCGCCGAGTAAGAGCGGGGGCGGCCGCGGTGTTCCGGATGTTACGGGCGATGCGGACCCTGCGACGGGCTACACGATTCGCGTTGATGGGAAGACGATGGTGATTGGAGGAACCAGTGCAGTGGCTCCGCTGTGGGCTGGGCTGATTGCTGTTGCGAACCAGCAGCTTGGCACGCAGGTGGGATTCATTCAGCCCGCGATTTACGCGGCCAAAGCGGCTGCGGCCTTCAATGACATTACGCAGGGGAACAACGGGGCGTTTTCAGCGGGGCCGGGATGGGATGCTTGCAGCGGGCTTGGGTCGCCGATTGCCAGCAAGCTGATTCCGCTGCTTGCGCCAGCACCGGCGGCGAGCAGCACCGCGGCGGCTGAGGGGAAAAAGGCGGGTAAGAAGGCAGCAGCCAGGAAAGCCGCCCAGAAGGCGGTTGCAAAGAAAACCGCGGCCAAAAAGACCGCAACAAAGAAGGCAGCTAAGAAGAAGTCCAAGAAGTAGGGGAGTTGGATGTGGAAGCGCCGGCCGCCTTTAGTTACAGGCGGCCGGCGCTGTGTTTGGGCTCATGGCGCGGATGGAGGAGTTATACGAGGGGGTTAGACAGAAACATGCGGTGCCAGGTGGAAGTTATTGGAGTTAGTTAGCAGGGTACTTGTGCGGGTCCCAGTTATCGGTGCCACGCAGGAAGTTATCAGGCGCATATTGCTCGGCTTCCTGTTTCGAAAGAAAATGCGTGTGGGGATCACGCTGGTCGTGATGGGCTCCGGGGCCGGTGGAATTCGATTCCGCATAGAACGCGGTTTCGATGGAATGTGTTTCACCGGGATGCCACTCGCGCCAGCCTGATGGGTCTATATGGCTGCCCATTTCAGTATCGAGATAAACGACCGTAGCATAGGGGCGCCACGGGCGGCCAAGATAGACGGGGGCAGTTATATCCGCGCCACCGGTAAGCCTGCAGTGGTTCAGTACGAAGCCGGAATCCTGGGTAGGATAGTGTTTTGATTGCGCGGTTACGAAGCCTCCGGCGTGCGCAGTGTTGTGTATCTCGCAGTGATCGAAGACGGCTTTACCGTCGCCGAAGAGGAAGTCCACATTCCCTTCGATGTAGCAGTCGGAAAAGTATTGACGCGCGGGAATACAGTTATCTCCATCCGGGGTGCAGTTACGACTGCCGGCATAGACAGTGTCCTGGTTGCCCAGTAGCCGGACGTTATGGAAGATGGCGCGGTCGCCCTTGACCAGCAATGCCAGCGCCTGCGAGCCGACGGGAATTTGCGGGTGGGTGGCATTGAAGTCGTTCTGAAAGGTTATGTTTTCGGCGAAGAAGTTGTCGGCCGTCACATTCACCGTGGCGGAATGCAGCGTGCCACCGGCGGTGCCCGCGCTGCGGTCGTTGATGACGATGGTCTTGCTTGCGTCGGGGTCTGCGCTGCGCATGCGGATGTTTGGCTTGTCGATCGTCAACACTTCACGGTAGATTCCGGGAGCCACCAACAGCAGCCCTCCGGTGTTGGGCGCGGCATCGAGGGCGCGCTGGATAGAGTAGTAGTCGCCGGTGCCATCGGCCGCGACATAGAAGGTTTCATCCTCTGGGGGAACGGTTCCGGCCATTTCCGGAGCCGTGGGCAGGGGCGGGAAGGGAACGAAGCGGGACTCGCAGGACAGTGGGTCGCCAAGCGTAGAGGCGGGTGTTTGCTGCACGGTGACATCGTCGCCCTTGGGCTCGAGGTTGCCGTGCCGGTTCCCGATTGCGATGTCCGCATCCTTGGCGAGCCAGGTGGAGTGTTCCTGATCGTCAGCAAAAACGTTGTCGAGAGTCAGGTCTAACTTGTGGGTGGAATCCAATCCAAGGAACGTATAACTGCCCGCTGTGAGGATATGGATGTCTTTCAGAGTTATGTCGCGATAGATAGGGAGCTGGTCGCCGCCGAAGGTGGTGTAGAGGGGCGTGAAGACGAGCGGGTTCTTTGTGTCGCGGATGCAGACATCGTGATAGATGAGGTCGTGGACGAGGCCGCCGCGGCTGCGGTCGGACTTGATGCGAATACCGTTGTCAGCACCGTCGATGGTCAGATCGTCGACCAGCATGTGATCGACGCCGCCATTGGTGCCACTGCCGATGGACATGCCGTGGCCGGTATAGAAGTGGTTGTGCAGGATGGAGATGTTCGATGACGGGCCTGCCTTGCTGGATTTCACTGCGACGTCGTCGTCGCCGGTGTGAATGGAGCAGTAGGCAATGGTGACGTTGCGCGACGAGCCGGGATCGATTCCGTCTGTGTTGCGCGCAGTTTTCGGCGTCATGATTTTGACGCCCCATGCTGTAAAGCCGTCGGTGTTATTGACGGCGACATGGAAGTTAGGGGAGTTGCGCAGGGTGATCTTGTAAAGTGTGAATCCATTGGAGTGGTCCACTGCAATGATGCGCGGTACGCTTTGTTGCTTGTCAGCGATCTTGGCTTCGTGGGCGAGATCCCACCAGGTTACATTCTGGCCTAATACTTTCGCGCCTCCGCGGCCATCGATGGAGCCTTCGCCCATAACACCGCTGTTCGGAGCATCATTCACGGTGATCAGGGATTTGCATCCATGACCTTTTTCGCCCACGAGGCCGCAACTTCCGGGAGCCAGATCGTAGAGGCGCGGATCGCGTGAAGCGACAAGTGCCGTGTTTGCATCCACTACGAGAGTTACACCGGAACGTAAAGAAAGGGGTCCGGAGAGGAATACATTTTTCTGCCCATGTGCGCGCAGAACAACTGCTTTTCGAGCGGCGCAGTTATCGATTGCATGCTGGATGCGGTCGGTGTCGAGTTTCCGCTCGTCCTGGGGTGGAATGACTCCCTTGACCGTTGCGATGCCGGCATCAAGTGTCACGCACGCCGAGGGAATCTGTGGTTCAGTTACATGGCGAGTGTCTTGAGCGTGGGTGGTTATAACGGAGGCTGCGCATAAAAGAAGAGGAAATGGAATCCAGGAGGATTTGAACGAGTGCATAGAGGCTCCGAGGATTGAAGCGGGATTAGCTAACGGCCGCATCGCGGTTAAAGGTGGTTAAAGAAATGTAGGGGCTGGATTATCCAGCCCCTACGGTTAAGCAAAACATGAAGGTTGATTAGAAGGTGACGTGGCCTGCGAACTGGTACTGGCGGGGATTGTTGGACTGGCCAGTCACGGCGCCGAAGGTGCTGCTACCTCCCAAAGACTGGCCGATTGCGCCGCCAGCCCCATTGGGGGAAGTGCTTCCGAACCAGACATGGTTTCCAGTGTTGAAGGCGCTGGCCTCAAGGACGAATTTCATGTTCTCCTTGTTCCAGAGATCGAACGTACGGCGGATGCTGCTGTCGATGTTGTAGTTTCCAGGTCCGCGCAGTCCATAGGGAGCGGTGCGGGCCGCATTGCCAATTACGTACGGATTGGCGAGTGTGCCGGTTGTGCCGGTCAGTGTAAAGGCGGCGGGGTTGATGTACTGAAGCGAACTCAGGGTGTCTCTGGTAGCGCCGTGTCCCCAGCCGCCGTTCTGACGTGCGGAGCCTGTGAAGCCTTCCGTCAATGCGGGCATGCATTGCTCGCCGACGGAGTTGTTTGTGCATGTGTTCTGGATGATCGCCAGCGGGTTGCCACCGATGTAGGTGAAGATACCTGAGAGACGCCATCCACCTGCCAGGGAGCGGACAATAGCATTGTCACCGCCAATGTGGCCCCTGCCGAAGGGCAGGTCATAGGTGGCGGTTCCCTTGAGGTCCTGACGTTGATCGAAGGTGCTGAGCGAGTAGTCGGCCTTGCCTTGCGCATAGGCCTTGCCATCGGCGCTGACATTAGCCGGAATGGCGTAACCGGCGCGGAAGGTGCCCGCATTGTCCAGGCTCTTGCTGAAGGTGTAGTTCAGCATCATGGTGAGCCCATGAGCCAAACGCTGGCTGATGGAAAGCTGCAAGGAGTGGTAGTTGGAGTTACTGACCGCGTCAACTTCGTCGGTCAGTCCGGAATACTGCGGGAAAGGCTTGAGCATCTGGCTGAATGGCTGAGTTGTAGGAAAGCTCGCATAGGGCAGGCTCAATCCGTTGGCTGCGAGGTTCGCCGGTGTGGCCGTCTGCGAGAGCTTGGCTCCGAGCGCAAGCCATTTGGGATCGAGCAAGTTGCCATAGTATCCCCGCTCGGTGGTGCCGGTGGCCAGGATGTGGTGCCCCTCGTTGCCTACATAGCTGACGGTTGCAGTCATGTCCCTGGTGATGCTGCGTTGGAGGCCGAAGGACCAACCAGTGAACTCCGGAGCGCGGCCACCAAACTTAGGATCGAGATAGCCAAGCGTTGAGGAGATGTAGTCGGGGCTGTTGGTGGGCGTAGCTGTGGAATAGAAGGTTCCGTAGCCGGCGTCCAAGATGGGCGGAGCGGTGACCGAGTACCCGACGCCTCCGAAGGAAGTGTTGGTTGGATCGTTGGAATAGGTGAGAACCTTGTGTCCAGACTGAGCACTCAAGGCAGGGTTGCCATTCAGATAAAACGCGGGCAGAACGACGCCGGGGCTGGGTGGATTTGGGGACGCAGAAAAACCAAGTTCCAGAGCCGTTCCGGGCTGAGTGGAGTTGGCCGTGCCACCGGTTCCACCCCCCAATGCGTAGTACATGCCAACTGAGGCGCGGATCACGGTCTTATTGTCCAGCGAATAGGCAAATCCGAGGCGCGGACCCCAGTTGTTGTGGTAGGTGGAGATGGGGGTTGAGCCACCGCTGCCGGCAAACTGCAGAGCGCCTGCTGAACCGGTGTACGGGTTAGTAGCATTTGGGTTCATGAACGAAAACCGGTTCTCAGCCTCGTGGAATGGTGGAATGTAATCCCAGCGAAGGCCGGCGTTGACGGTCAGCTTGTTGGTGACTCTGAAGTCGTCGTTCGCGTAGACGGCAAAAGGATGAAAACGGGTGCCTGTTTCAGAGGCGTAGGGGGCGTACTCGGTGTATGTGGACGAATCCATGGCACCGATCATGAAGCTGGCATAGTCCCAGCCGGTGTTACTCGCCGCAGTCACGCTGTTGGCTTTGAAACCTTCGGTTTCCTTTGGTGAAGTTCCCAGAGTGAGCGGGCTTGTCCCAGTTCTGTCAGGCTGGAAGTTATATTCAAGCATCTGGTACTGGCCGCCAAAAGTTAAAGCGTGTTTGCCGTGAATCCACTGCAGGTTGTCCAGACCGACGTAGTTGTTTGTGACGTTACCGGCGGAGGCAGAGGGTCCCCATTGCGTAACTTCGCTGAATTTGACGGTGGGGAAGCTCTGCGCCACCTGGCCGCCGGGCAGTCCGGTGATGCCGAATGCCGAAGCGGCCCAAGCAGGGTTGATCAAGCTTGGATTGATGGCGGGCGAGTAGTATTGCATGGCCCCGTACTTGAACTGGTTGACCAGGGAATTGCTGATCACGTAGGTGTGCTCGAACATCAAGTCCTTGGTGATGGGGCGATAGATTTTGGCCGACTGGTAGGGGAGCGGCTCCAGATTGGTGCTGGAGGCGGAGCCCTGGACAGTCCCAATCAGACCCTGGCGGCCGGCGCCCGCGATGAGGCTTATCTTCTGCTTTTGAGAGAGGTCGTAGTCGAGCCGTTCTGACTGAGTCCAGTTATTCAGGCCCCAAGGAACTGAGCCGAGATAGTTACTGGTGAGATTTGAGTTTGTTGGCGCGGGAAGATACTGCTCCATCGCTTGTGCGATGGGCGAAATCTCCGTTGCTGGAATGGTGTTGTTGGTGTACAGCGTACGCGAGCAGTTGGTGCTCGACGTGCAGGTTTGCGTGATGGGGTCATAGATCTTGACCGGCGTGCTCTGGTTGAGCAGTTCGGAGAAGTTGCCGGACCGCATCAGCGTTGTGGGAACCGTGTAAAAGGATGGGTTGGTGACGGTCGAAAAGCGGAATCCCAGGTAGTTGCCGAAGAAGAAGAGCTTGTTCTTCCAGATAGGGCCACCGAGCGAAATGCCGTACTCATTCATGTGCTCTGACGGAGGCGAGTTCACGTAGACGTTGCCACCCCCAGCCGCTTTGCTGGCGGCAGTAGCCACGTTGTTGATGGCCGGCAGGAAGCCGACGGCATCGAACGCGGTGTTGCGGAGCACGTCATAGACGGAGCCATGAAACTGCTTGCCACCGGACTTGATGGTGTAGTTTTCGATGCCCAGACCGCGGTACTCGGCTGAATAGGCAGAGGTCTTGAGCTGAAACTGATCGACGGTCTCGACCGAGAAGGCTGACCAGATGTAGCGTGGATCGCCAGAGACCGAAACGGATGTCATGGGAATGCCTTCGAGATACATTTCGGAGGAATTCTGGTTGCCGTTGATGACCATCGGCTCGTCGGTTTCGTTGTTCTTGGTGAAATTGGCGGTGACGCCGGGCATGAGCGCGGCGAAGTCAGTGGCGCGGCGCTGATCAGCAGCGCCCGCGGCGCCCATTTCGAGTGGGAGAGACTGATAGACTTCGTTTTCCATAGCGGCACCGAGCGTCGCGTTCTCGGTTTCCAGCGGTGGAGGCTCGTCTTTGACGGTGATGGTCTGGCTCGCTGAACCGATTTGCAATGTCAGATTGAGGGCGAGAGCCTGCATTCCATCAAGATGGACGTTTTCGCGCACCAGGGTTTCAAAGCCTGCGGCGGACACCGTGATGATGTATTCTCCCGCGTCGAGGGGGGAGAGGTTGTAAAGGCCGCTGTGCGATGTGGAGCGGACCATTTCAGTTCCCGTAGACGCGCTGCGCGCAGTCACTTTCGCACCCACGACCAGGGCTCCTGATGAATCGGTTACTGTACCTTCAATGGTTCCGCTTCCACCGATCTGCGCTGGAATGGTCGACGGCATTAAAAATACAAGGACGAGAAAAACCAGCCATCCCAGACCCATACCACGAAGAGCCTGGAACCGCGTCTCTTTCAACCCAATGTTCACACTCAACTTTGTTTCAACTGCGAACCGTGCCATGAAAAGCCTCCAAAGGTAGTTAATTGCGGCCGGATATCAACACCGTTATGCGGGCGATGATTTGAATCGCCTGCACTGCCGAAAAGTCATTGATCGTAAATTGCGTATTGGAATTGATACTCAGAAATACAGCACACATCTATATAGAGGTCAGACCACACTTGTCAAGGCTAATTAAATGAGGCTGAATCAGTTAGCAAAACTTTAGTTGAATGAATAGGTTGCGAATATGGCCAAAACTACGGGCTTAGAACAAAATCGCACTTATTGGTCAGACCTCCGATTTGGGCATTGGTTCCCTGGTGTTGCCGGGTTGAAATCGACGAATAGCGGAGTTGCCGGAGAGAGCGTGGACGACGGATATGCGATCAGGCGGAGGGGGCGCGCATGCTGACGAGTGCTGCGGTGAGGTCTTTGGCGAGGGACTGCTGGGCTTGCGCTTGGAGTTTGGCTTCCTGCTTGGTGAGGTAGAAGACGTCGATGGCGGTTTCGCCTTCGGTGTCGATCAGGGCTACTTTGATGTCGCACTGGTGGGTGCTTAGCGTGAGGGCGATCTGGCGGAGGAGGCCGGGGACGTCCTGGGCGACGACCTGAAGCAGCGTGGAGTGGGTGGAGGACTCGGAATCGAACTCGAGGCGGGTGGCGACTTCAACCTTCAGGTTTGCGGGGTGATTGAGGTGGCTGCGGGCTTCGAGGAGCTGCTGCACGGAGACTTTTTGCGCGACGACGTCGTGGAGATTGGCGAGGAAGCGGTCTTTCTCGCTGGGGTTCAGTTCGAGGGTATGAAAGATATCAGTGAAGTGGAAGCTGTCGACGATGACGCCGCCCTCATTGGAGTAGGCGCCGGCCTTGACGATGTTCATGCCCCAGGCGGCGAGTGCTCCGGCGACATCGGCAAAGAGGCGGGTGCGGTCGCGGGTGATGACAGTGAGATCGAAGAGCTGGCGGTTGGGGCGGAGGTCGAGCTGGACGGGGTCCTGGTCGAGATTGAGGGCCATTTGGAAGTGGTTGCGGATCTGCTCTGGCAGGCGGGTTTGCAGGTAGCGCTGGGGCAGGCCTTCGAGGAATTGCTTGAGGGCGTCGTACTGGGTGGGGGGAACCATCGAGCGGATGCGGTTGAGGAGCGTGGGATCGATGGCTGCGCGGTAGCGGATTTCGTCGACGGAGCGGTCCATGAAGTTGGCGGTGGCCATATAAAACTGCCAGATGTTTTCCGCTTTCCACGGGGTGAGTGCGTCGGGGTTGACGGCCTTGATGTCCGCATAGGTCATGAGGGTGAGCATTTTTAGCAATTGCGGGCTGCCGATTTTGTCAGAAAAGCCGCGGACATTCTCTAGGTCGAAGATGTCGCGCCGGAGGGCGTTGGACATTTCGAGATGAAGGCGAATGAGTTTGAGGATGGACTCGCGTTCTTCTGAGTCGAAGTCGAGGCGGGCGAGGAAGGCGTCAGCGAGCTCGACGCTTTGGGAGGTATGTTCGCCGGTGCGGCGGGCCTTGCCGGTGTCATGGAGCAGGAGAGCGAGAAGGAACAGATCGAGGCGGTCGATTTCCGGCAGAAGCTGCGCAAGGCGCTGTTCGTAGTCGCGGCCAGGCTGGCGAAGGCCGTGAACGTTGTCGATGGTGAGGAAGGTGTGCTCGTCGACGGTGTAGCGGTGGTAAGAGTCCCGTATGACCAGGGCGTCGATGCCGTGGAATTCGGGAATGAGCATTTCGAGAACGCCGAGGGCATGCATGGTGCGGAGGGCGTGGGCGGCATGGGGACCAAGCAGGACTTCGCGCAGGGCGTTCCAGAGGTAGGGGCCTTCGGGGATGTGGATGGCGAGGGCGGGGAGCGCGTCGGTGATGCGGTCTTCAGCGGCTTGCGAAAGGGTATAGCCGTGGGTGGCCATCATGGAGAAGATGCGGAGGATGGCCGAGGTGTCATTGAACTGCGCGCCGGGCGCGATGTCGATCCGGCCCTGGTCGAGAAGGAAATCTGTACCCGCGATAGGGGTCCGTCGGCGGCGGAATTGTTTGTAGAAGCTGACGGGAGCGGGAAGATGCTCCATGAGCAGCGCCGCGCGGCGGTAGACGATGCGCGCGTGGCGGTAGTAGGTGCGCATCCAGTAACTCGGATCGGCGGTGCCGCGGGTTTCAAGCCCTATGGAGTTGGCGGCGGCTTCGTCCTGGGATTGCCAGTCGAGGGTATTGTCGTCGCGACCGTGGCGGAAGTGCAGGAAACAGCGTGCGGCGGCGAGGAAGTCGAAAGCGGCTTCGGCATCGCCGCGAGCGCTTTGGAAGACGCCGCCGCGTTGGCGGGGCCACTCGCGGGTTTCCTTGAGGTGCAAGAGGAGGGCGAACCAGACGGCGAGGTGATAGTCGCGGAGGCCGCCGGGACACTCTTTGAGGTTGGGCTCGAGGTGGAAGATGGTGTTGCCATAGCGGGCATGGCGAGCGCGGGCAATTTCGCCGAGCTTCTGGGTGATGGTGTTCCACTCACTGAGCACGAGTCCCGGCAGAACCACCTGGTGCAACTGCTGGTAGAGAGGGAACTGGCCGGCGAGGAAGCGGCGGTCGAGTGTGGCGAGGGTGAATTCGAGGTTATCGGGATCGAATTTGCCGGCTTCCTTGAGGGTGCGTGAGGTGGGGCTGGCGCGGAGGCCGATATCCCACATGCCCTGGACGATGAGGCGGACCGGCTCGGCTGCCTGCGCTTCCACCTTTTCGTCGGCAAATGCGAAAAGGACATCGATGTCGGAATAGGGGAAGAGATCTTTGCGGCCGTAGCCGCCGAGGGCGAGGAGGGAGATGTTGAGAGAGGGCTGTCCGGCGAAGGCGCGACGCCACATTTCAATGAGCAATCGGTCGACAACGGCGGACCGGCGGCGAATGGCGGCGGTGCCATCTCCAGTGCGCTCACAGGTCTGACGGACGAGCGCCATCTCCCGCAGATACTGCTCCCGTAGATCGTCAACCGCGAAAGCGACTGGAGTCATAAGTATTGTGATTGGCTCGCCGAGGCGAGTAAGGAATTGTTAACAGAATAAGCGATGTTGGCGGGGAAGGGGGAATCTTTCCCGCGATGTGCTGCGGATGAATGGTTTTGGCGGTGATTGCGGGTTGCTAATCACAGAGAAATGCCGGTAGACGAGGGGAGAAGTTTTCAGGGGGATTCGGTAACACCTGGTGCCACACTTGAAATGTGGCAACCAAGCTGAAATATAAGAGCGAAATATCTGAAGCGATTCATTCCTTTGCGTCCGCGATGTATCGAGTGGGTGCTATCGACAAGACGACCATGGAGCGTTTTGACAAGTCGTGCTTGTCGGTTCCGCAGCAGATGGAACCGAAGCGTATTAAGCGCATACGCGAGAGGCAGAAGGTGAGCCAGCCGGTTTTCGCTCGCTACCTGAATACGAGCGAATCGACTGTGGAGAAGTGGGAGTCGGGGGCGAAGAAGCCCAGCGGAATGGCGCTGAAGCTATTGGATATTGTCGAGAAGCATGGGCTGAAGGTGCTGGTGTGAGGATACGCCAGAACCGCCGGCTTTCCTCAGCCAACCCTGGATTACTGGAGCATCGGGGTCCATCTCAGTGCGGTACGTAGGCGTTGAGAAGAACTAGTTTCGAGTCCTTGTTTGATTTGAACGCGAGAAATGCCCCGTCCTTTTCGCAAGCAATGTCGAGGATGCCGACGCCGTTGTCTTTTCCGAGATCGATGCGATATTGTGGGCTGCCGTCGTTGGGGTTCAACTCGTAGAGCGCCAGATTCTCGGAGCCTGCGCTCGTATCAAACTCACCCTGCTTGGGCAAGCCAGCTCTTTTGTAGCGCGCAATCCAGCGGTCTGTGGCGGGCAAAAAGGCATCGAGAGAGTAGCCATCAGGTGGGGCGGAGAGCGGGACCTCCCTCTTTACTCCCCCCTCGCCGATCTCAAGCACCGGCGCGGTAGAACCAGGCTCATAGAGCAGAGCCCTTCCTCTTGATCGGGCGAAGCGCCATGAACCGATTCCGGATCGCTCCAAAGCCTTCACGCGCTCGTGCATCGTTCCCGTTTCCGCCTCCTTGAGCGCCGGGTTGCTCACCATCTCGTCGGAAAACGTGATGGGACTGATGAATTCGCCACCGGAGCCCAATAGCGAAACGCGTACTGCCGCATTGACGCTGTCGTATCCGAAAACGACAAACTCACCGGAGGACAGCAACGCAAGATCGCTGGGGCCATAATCAACACCCACCTCCACGGACTTCGTGTAGGCTCCGCTGCGGTCAAACAATGCAATGTAACTCTTCGTTTTAAGCACTGCGCCCGGAGGTAAATCTGCCGGTGAGATTGTTTGCTCGCTCTTGCGTCTTGCGCTCACCAGAAAGGCAACCTGAGATTCGTCAGCGTCCACGGCAATAAATCGAACGTCGTCGAGGTCCGACAAGGCACGAATGGAGAAGGAATGCGATCCCCTCGGCGATAGGGAATAGACAGTCTGCTGAAGAGGGTCGAAGGGTTTGCCGGGTGAGTTCGGGGGATTGATCATGTTGAAGAAAGGGGTTCCATCGGAAGAACAACGAATCGGCAGGATAATGAATGACGAGGCAAGGGTGTCCCCGGCCTGCTTTTCTTGTTCCCGGAATTCGAGAGTATAGGCGGGAATGGGAATATTCTCGGATGCCGGATGATCGGCTGTGTCCAGTTTGTTCTTGTCCTGGACAATCTTTTCGCGCTCTGCCGCGCCTTGGCTAGAGGCGGGCGCGGGGATTTGCTGCGTCCCCGCTTGAGCCCAGCATGAGGCGGCCGCCACGATCCACAAAACGATGAAGTCTGAGCGCATTGGGTTATCTCATTAGGAGATCTGAGATTTCTCTCCGTGTGTTAAGAGATAACGGCGACAAATCGATGAGAGGAGGCTTCAAGAGCGCCTGAACAGGGAGATACTGGCCTGTGCATTTAGCTGCAAGCACGTCATGGGTTTGGGCGAACTCAAGCAGTCGTTTCATTGCCGGTTCGTCGAGCTTTCCGTTCACGACGACGCAACTTCCTCCGTCACAGTAACTGGTCACCGTTACCCACAGCAGCCAAACGCCTGTGGCACCCAATAAACATCTTGGGTAGAACCGCTCCCAGGAATAGCAAACGTGCATGTGCATTGGGGGCTACCGGGCCGAGTTTGAAGAGTAATGGTGGCGCTTCCTGCTACCGGTCCCGCGCATTGCTGCGATTTCAGGCTCCTGCCTCCCACGATGAGGCGCCGGCAAGGAACAGACAATAGACCTTCTTCATGGCATTGCTCCTCCTCTGAATTCCGCGATTATTTCGCGTCAAGCAAGATTGGGTCCATATTTCCCCCTCCGGCGAAA
>Ga0302155_10001286_pt1 | contig 18310 bp, 21 predicted proteins | sample I_Bog_N3_1_FD_193508 | JGI IMG/M metagenome (GOLD analysis project Ga0302155, IMG submission 193508) | Peat permafrost microbial communities from Stordalen Mire near Abisko, Sweden - I_Bog_N3_1 | ecosystem: Environmental > Terrestrial > Soil > Wetlands > Peat | place: Sweden: Abisko, Stordalen...
ACAAAGTCGAGAAAGGGCAAACCCTCACCCTGCCCGAAGCGTTGGTGCTGGGCGCCTATCGGATAGGCCAGGGGCTGGGCTGGCTGTGGAAAGAAATTTTCAAACCCATGCTCAAACCCTTTTTGCAGGCCTTCAAGGAAGCCTTTGGCAAACTGTTTCATAAAATCGCCGTTTTTGCCTTTACGGTCATTTTTTTATTGGTTCTGGTCTGGGCGGTCTGGAGTTTGTGGCTTCACCATGGGTTTCATCCGATCAACTGGATTGAATCTAAATTTAGTCATGAATCATCCGCTTCTGAACCAACCCCGGTACCCACATCCCCTTCAACGAGTTTAATCATCCCAACGGTGCCCCCAACCGTTAGGAGTTCGAAGTTAGAAAGTTCGCAGTTAAAAACTCCTCACTCAAATGTCGTTACCTACCAGCCCGCTGTTTCCTTTAGCACAACCGCGTCAACCCTTAAGCCTTCTTCCACTCTGTACGACCCCAAAATTATCGAACTCGAAATTGCCGCCATACCGCAAAACTCTATCGTGAAAGATTATCCCTTTACGCCTGACAAAACCATGCCGGGAGATTTGGCGACAAGCCGTCTGCAGGATTTAATCAACTCGGATAAATACACCATGAAGGTCGGCAATGACACGCAAAAAATCGGGGCTGTGTCTTCATCAAACAACACTCTGATGATTACTTTCAAAAGCTCGGATTTGTTGGGACGCCTGGTGGATGGTACCAACCAACCGACATTTTTTTGGGAAGACGTGACAACCGTTCACATCAACCAGATTGAGGTTGAAACTAATACACCCTCAACTTTGTATCAATGCTCCTTAATCGTCTCGGGTTCAAAAAACCCTCTCACCATTCAGTGCGCCAGACCGGAAGATTTGGAACATCTGGTTTCGACCATGGAATATTTTATCCGCTCGTCCCGTCTGGCCCACGACGCCCAGCCTGCGGGTTTGCCCTACCCCAACCAGGGTTTGGTTTTAAGCAACGATTGTCGGGTGGAAAAGCTTTGGGCCGACAGCCCGATGGACAAAGCGGGCTTAAAATTAGGCGACATGATTTGGAGTCTGGATAAAAACGCGGGACTGCAGCCGGAACGAAAATCTTTGGAAACCCAATTGGCCTCCCTGACCCCGGGGCCTCACAACCTTTTTGTGGTTTCGCCGTCGGACCGAGACAAGGGAATAATTATTATGAACCAAACCCACAGCAGTAACTTTAACCCGAAGCGGCATAAAATGATTCTGATCGTGTCTTAGTCTTGTTTTTCAGGAATAATTGGTTTCATTTTACAAACTCTCGAGACTAAAAACCGATTGCGGTTAAAAACACGGTAAGCCATCCAAAAAAGGTTCTTCAAACCGGGTAGGCTAAAAAAGAACCCTATCGGCCAAGTCCACCAAATATGCCGGAAGATATAAAGATAGGCGTCCGCTCCGGAAACGATGGTGTTGTCTTCAAACAATATTCGAATATCTTTGGTTAGCTCTTCTTCTGTAAAACCGGTTCGTTCTTTTACCCACTTCGTTTGGAGAGGTTCTATTTTGAAACCTTTTTTGGCCAACAAATCACCCCAAAAGGGTATCCACCAACTGCAAAAACCGCAGGCTCCATCGTAAAGCACCCATCCGTTGATTTCATTTTCGGCGGTCATTGAAATTTATACCTTTTGTCCAGGATAGACTTTGACTTGTGAACCCTCCGCGACAAAAGCCGAGTGGGGTTTACGTTTTAAACTGGCCACAAATGGCTCACCATAAAAAGACATAATAGCTTTATCCACTTCGCAATTTTGTACGTTCCAATACCGCCATGGTTTATGTTCTACCCGATACTCTTTGACTGCTCCATTTCTTTGCTTGGTATAACCCCAATAATGTTCAAAAACAAATTCTTCGATCGACTTTTTTCTGAGGTTCTGTAATTTTCCTGTTGTTTGGGCCTTTAACCCTATCCAGTTATCATTAACTTTCCATTCATAGGCGAACCCGTTCGCGCGATTGTTTTCTGGTTTTACTACTTCAGCGTGCCGCATGGGATATTTCACATAGGGTTCGTTGTAAAGAACACTTGCGCCCCAGGCAATCGCGGAAAAAGGGACAATTTCGCGGATAAAACAAACCGCCCGCCGAATTTCCCGACCTACTTTTTTTCGAATATAAAACCTGAGATTTACTTCTTCAAAAGAGTGAAACGGCCAAAGAGGCACCGCGCCGAAAAGTTTAGTATTTTGAAATAAAAACCCTACCAGGCTGACGAATGTTTTCTTTTGATAAAAATCCAGTTCCGCACCCATTGGCACGAATGGTTTCAAGATTACGGGATTAATTTCATAATTGATCGCTATTAAATGACGCCATTCGGCACTCAGTAACGGGATGCGGGTTGGGGGACTTTGGGGAAAGGTTGATTTAATCAAAAGTTCTGCCCTTCGTGATCAAGATTTAAATCAATTACGACCAAAGTGAGTTTTAATTTTTAAGCTACCAGCGCACAACTTTTCCAAATTGGTCGAGGTATTGCAGGCCGGTTTTACCGGCCTGGGCCAAAATCGTATCCACAACGCGCGGGATGGATTCTTCGATCGATTAACGGCCTTCGGGGCCGCCCATATCCGTTCTCACCCAACCCGGAGCGATCAACAACAGCGACCGGCTATCCCCGGCGTGCCTCGCCGCGAAACTGCGCATCAAAGTATTCAGGGCAGCTTTGCTGGCCCGGTAGACCTCGAACCCGCCCCGCTCATTGTCGGCAACGCTTCCCTGGCCCGACGACATCACACCAATAGTTCCATTCGCGGCGACATTCGCCTGAAAACTTTCAACGATCCGCATAGGCGACAAAGCGTTCGTCACCATGACTCTCTGGAACTCTTCGGTTGAAACCTCACCGATGGTTTCATAGCGGTCATTGGCAACCCCCGCGTTCACAAAAAGAAGGTCGAATTTTCTGTCTTGAAGTCGCTGGCGGAGAGACGCGATCTGCTGGGTATCCGTAATATCAATCGTTTCCACTTCAAGCTGGCCCGAAGAACGCTCCGCCAGCTCATGCAGCGCGGTACCGCTCTTTTGCCGGGCGGTGGCGACTACACGCCAGTCCCGCTTTAAATACTCCTTCACCAAAGCCAGGCCAAGACCTCTTGACGCGCCGATGATCAAAGCCGTTTTCTTTTCCATGCCACAGTCTCCAGGGTTTGTTGATGGTTCTTGTCTCAGGGTTAAAAGATCGCCCTATTGATGTTTCGATTTCTATCCTACAGATTGAAGCCGCCCGTTACCTCCAGACGCTGACCGGTAAGCCACTTGGCGTCGTGGCTGCAAAGGAACGAAACCACTCCGCCGATATCATCCGCCACGCCGACGCGGCCCAGCGCCGTCTGGGCTTTGATGAATTGCTGTACTTGAGGATTGTTTCGAATATAGGCGTTGTTGAAATCGGTCTCAATGCCGCCCGGCGCGACCGTATTGGCCCGGATGCCCCGCGGTCCATATTCCTTGGCGACATACCTCGCGAAAACCTCCACAGCGCCTTTGCAGGAAGAATAGACCGAGTAACCCGGCACAATGTATCGGTCGCCCGCGGCTGTGATGAAAACAACACCGCCCCCATCGTTCATCATCTCCAGCGTCTTCTGGGTAAGGAAAACGACGCCTTTAAAATGAACATTGAGAAAGGTATCGAAATCGTCTTCGGTCAGTTCCTTGATCGAAATCGCCTTTCCTATGCCGGCGTTGTTGATCAGAAAATCGACCTTCTCGGTGTTCCAGGTTTCCCGCAAGACGGTCTTGACCTGCGCCAGAAACGCGTCGAAAGACGAAATTTTTGAAACATCGAAGGGTAGCGCCAAAGCCTTGCGACCCAAACCCCGGATCGTATCGACGACTTTGTCGCCTTCCTGCCGGTTGGTGTGGTAAGTCAAGATGACATCGATACCCGTGCGGGCCAGGGAAAGCGCTATATCCTTACCGAGCCCCCGGCTTCCACCCGTGACGATCGCAATCTTATTTTTTGTAATGACATCCATAACGGCCTCACTCTCTGAAATGTTTTAAAAGCTGATCTTGTTGTTCTTTTTGATTTGGCATTGGGGAAAACAAAGCGGAGTTTCCACGACAACCCGAAAAAAGTGGGACAATGAGCATTGTCTATTTTGTTATGTCCAATGCGGGTCCCCGTCGTGGACAAAGCCTAGCGTATTTCTGAAATCAATTCGGGATGGGACTTGAGAATCCGAATAAGCTTTGATGCGGAACCACTGGGCCGTCGGATACCCTGTTCCCAATGTTCAACCGCATTGGGGCTTGCCCCCACAACCGCCGCAAACACCGCCTGGGTTAGATGTAATGCCTTACGGACGCCTTTGACTTCATCGGCAGTCGCTGGTTTTGGCCGGTAACTTTCCCGCATACCGTGCAGTTTCTTGCCCTTTTTAATCTCAATAGATTGTTTGAGACTTTCCCGCATGAGTTTGAAATCTTTATCTTTCATTTCTACTTTCCTCCCTTTTTTCCTTTACCTAAAGCCTGCTGTAAATCCTGGACAAGAATCTTCTCCTGTTCAACCGTTAGATCCGGAGCCTTTCGTTTATCAATGATGAAAAAGAGGTAAATGTCATCGGGCCCATCGAAAAAGTACCAAACCCGGTAACCGCCGCTTTTTCCTTCGGGCCTTTTGGTTGAGGCAACACGCAACTTATGAATGCCGCCCCCTAAAAGTTTCCCGCCCTTGGGATTGTTGTTGATAGCCTCTTCAATCGCGACTTGCAGCCCCGCCTCACGAATGGCGTCGATCAACCTTGAATAGATAGGTGACTGAATGAAATGATGTTGCTCCATCACCTAACCTTTCCAATTATCCTACATTGTAGGACTTCATTAAAAATAGTCAAGATTCACTTAAATCGGCTTAAAAAGATCGTCCAATATGAGTCCCCGTCGTGGACAACAATTCAACCTTTTGCATCTAACTCTCTAACAAACCCTATGTAATCCGTACCCGCCGGATCGCCCCCCGATTTTTTGATGAGCGACGCGATTTGCCCGCGGTGATAACTGCCGTGATTGACCATGTGGGCCAAAATGTCGGACAACACCGTCTCAAAAGGCGAACCCTGAAGGTTCTTGTAAACTATTTTTTCGGAAAGCTGGCGTTCGTCCAGCTTTGAAAAATAGCTCTTCATCCGGTCCCGTTGGGTCTCGTTGAGTTTTCGTCTCTCCACCATGGACATTTGCTTGTTTAAATCAGTGAAGATTGTGCCCAATAAGCGGCCCATCCAAACTTCCTTGGCGGACAGAACATGGTTCATTTTCTTAACGGCTTCCTCTGAGGGATTGGCCGTCGCTTCTAAAGAAGTTAAAAGCTTTTCGGTGGCCCAATAGTCATAGTCGAATAGTTTTTTGAAATAGGCTAAATCCATATCGAGTCCTTTCTAGGCGCTGCCCAATTCTACTTAATACAGCCATTTTCAAACTACGTTCTCAGGATTCCTATTTTGTCCAATGCGGGTTCCTGTCGTGGACAACCTAAGCTTTTATTTGCGATCAACCCATTTTTCCACAGATGTTGGAATATAAGCTTCCATGTCCGCAAGAAGCTGATTCGGATTTTCAGCTATCAATATCATTTGACGATGCTCTTTTTTCAAAAAACGCTGATCGACGGCGTGATCCAAAAAATCCATCAAGCGGTCAAAGTAACCACGGACGTTCAGAAAACCGACCGGCTTGGAATGAAGGCCTAACTGAGCCCAAGTTAAAACCTCCATCGCCTCTTCCAAGGTGCCCAGCCCCCCGGGCATAACGATAAAGCCGTCCGACAATTGAAACATCTTGGTTTTTCTTTCGTGCATGGTGGGAACAACCTGAAGCTCCCTGAGACCCTTATGCCCGACTTTGTTATTAAGCTCTTCGGTGATGACGCCGAAAACATCACCCCCATGGCTCAAAACAGCGTCGGCGATCTCGCCCATCAAGCCTACATTCGAACCGCCGTAGACGAGCGAAATACCCCGCTGGGCCAGCAATGTCCCCAGTTCGCGCGATACCTCGACATACTCAGGATGAACCCCTGGGCTGGAAGCGCAATTAACGCAAATGCTTTTTAACTTTGCTGACATCTAAATTACTTCCTTTGAAAACCTGCTAATCAAATCCGCAAGTTTGATGCTTTGGGGATCGCCTTTGGCTTTCAGCGCACCGATCACCTTATTTTTATCTTCAACAGATTTGTTTTGGCTCAATTTGAAAGAAGCCTGTATATCGACTATTTTCAATTTAATGCCGACAATCGCCTGGGCGAGCTTTTGATAATAATCACCGCTTAAATCCAGTTTCCAATCGGTTCCATTTTGTTTTTCATAAAAATCGGATGTTTTAGCGAGCAAATCGTAAATTTTTTCTTTTTCCTCAATCAACTCAGGATAAGCATAGATATGAATGGCGACATAATCCCAGGTAGGTACAGCGGGATTGGACGAATACCAACTAGGCGAAATGTAGCCATGCGGCCCTGAAAAGACAGCCAAAACTTTCTTGTCAGGACTCAGTAATTGCCATTGGGGATTGTTACGGGCGACATGGGTATACAACGTTCCTTTTTCACCCTCATTTGCTTCATACAAAAAAGGCAAATGGGTCGATGTCAAATCATCCTGAACGTTATTAATTAAAAGACCAAAACCGTAAGAATTTAAAAATTCTTTAATCACGTTCAAATCATTTATTTCAAAGTGTTTGGGAATATACAAAATTCAGTCCTTTACTAGTCGTTCATAAGGAACACCCAGTTTAAAGACTACATCCCTATCCGCAAAAACAAAAAAGCCCGAATCTAGATGATCCAGGCTGATTTTTAAAACCAGTTTTTGAGAACTACTTAGGGTGTTGCGGTGGGGGTTGGGACGGATAATATAACGGGAGTCAAATTGAGGAGAAAAAATGGATTGGTGGTTACGGTCCAGGTAACCGGCAAATTGGAATTGGGTACGGTCACTGCGGAAAGAATGGATCCCGGACAAACCGTATAGCATTGGTTAGTTGGGGAAATTTCGCTCACTGTAATACTAACACCGCTCGCACTTTCGCAAACCAAAGCAATCGCCGTATTCACACTCGGACAGCAGACGGCGTTTGAAACAATGATGATCATATCCGCGTTGAAATTGACCGGCGGCGCAGGCGGCGTTGAAGAACCGTACAAAGTGTCCCAGTCGGACTGGCTGCGGATAATCGTGAAGGGGGCGCCGCCCAGGGGATTGGTTTGGTTAAATAAACCCAAGTTGGCACCGGACGGAAGGCTGAGGCCCGGCAGACTCGTACCGTCATAGCAATCTGGCGTTATAGTAACCGTCGGTGTGGGCGTTGACGTAGCGTTCAGAGTTGGGGTGGGTGTTGAGGTTGTCATTCCAGACGGAGTCACGGGCAGGCGGCTGCAAGCCCAGGCCATAAAGCCCATTACCAAAAATAAGGATATAATAAAAAACTTTTTCGTACGCTGCTCCGATTTGATACTGGACAATTATACCACACTTTCAAACCAGCTCGGATGAGCCTAACGGCAGATTCAACCCAGACTTGAGGCTGTTAACAGCGTTGCCCTGCATCAGAAAATGAAAAAGCCCTTTCCTCAATTGCTGGAAAAAGCTTTTAAAACAACCTTCCCTGTTTAACCTTGTGTTTTCCATAGGTGAGGCCTATAAAGTTTATGGACTCATTAATTTGTAATTGATGAAGGAAGTGCCCATGGGATTACAGCCTTTATTAAAAATTGCCCTTGGATTTTTCATTCTATCTTCCGGACTATTACCCATCGCCTGCGGAAACCCTTCCCCCAGCGGACCTGTCACCATTGTGCAGACGCCGGTTCCCACTGCCAGTCCCACACCCAACGGCAATATCGGCGTCATTTGGAATGAAGTAACTACGAACGCGTCCTTTGGCCCGAGGTACCAGCAAAGTACAGTGGTATACAACAATCTCATGTGGTTCATCGGAAGTAGTTCCTTTACCAATGACGTTTGGACATCGTCCACCGGCGCCACCTGGAACCAGATATTACCCAACAACCTTTCCCCAGGTCCCACCCAGTTTCCCGGACGGGGCAGTTTGGGATTACTGAATTTTCAGAATTTGATGTGGATTATCGGCGGTCAAGCCACTCTCACTTCCGCCTACAACGATGTATGGACTTCTTCGAATGGATCAACCTGGACCAACGTGCTGACCGACAACGCTTCGCCGGGATCAAGCCAGTTCAGCCAGCGTTATGGTTTTGGGTGCGTGTCGCTCAAAAACCTGATGTGGGTCGTCGGGGGTGTAACCGGTTCGGGCGTCGATTTGAACGATGTGTGGTCCTCTTCGAATGGATCAACCTGGACCGACGTGCTGGCCAATAACACTTCGCCTGGATCAACGCAATTTTCCATCCGATCCGGCGCTGCTGTAGTTGCTTACAACAACCTCCTTTGGGTTATCGGCGGTCTATCCAGCACCAGCAATTGTCTCAACGACGTATGGTCTTCGCCGGACGGTGTGACCTGGACCAACGTTCTGACCAACAAAGGCGCCCCAGGGCCAAATCAGTTTAGCCAGCGCTATGGCCACACCGCGATTGTTTTTAACAACCTTATGTGGGTCGTCGGGGGAACCGACTACCCTAATTTCTCTAATTTCTATAATGATGTCTGGTATTCATCCAACGGGGTGACTTGGACGGAGGCAAACCCCAGCGCGCCTTTCGTGGGCCGATGGGACGCCAGCTCTTTGGCTTACAATAATGAAATGTTTCTCATCGCGGGTAACCCCGGTCTTAATGGCGGGAACGACGATGTCTGGGAAACACCCTGACGCTGAGGCCTCAGCATCGACTTAAAACTTTCCTCATGATCATTCAAAATTCTAAATCATTTCTCCAATAAAAAAGCCTTCTCTCCCATTACGAGAAAAGGCTTTTAAATTTGCCGGCTAAACATAAGTTACGTTGTGTTTATCCGTTGTGTTGTTGGTGACCGTGCTGTTCATGTCCGTGTTCTTGATGTTGTCCATGGCCGTGCTGTTCATGGCCATGCTGGGCGTGTTCGTGGCCTTGTTGATGTTGTTCCTGTTCGTGGCCGTGCTGCTGGTGTTGTTCATGGCTGTGCTGCTCGTGCCCATGCTGTTCGTGGCTGTGCTGCTGATGCTGTTCGTGACCATGTTCATTGTGTTTTTCATCTGACATGACTCGCTCCTTAAATTAAATTACTTTCAAACCGATTCGTTGACAGACGAACCGCTCTAAAGCCAACACATTAAGAAGGCGAGATGAACCAGCGGGACAACCCAGGTCAATTGTGGGTTAATAAGCGGGGTGGACGGTTAACACGGGGGACACGGGACGGAAATAAAGGCTTGGCTTGGTTTTTACATGAAAAAATAAAAACCTTATTTTGTCGCAGGTAGGAGCGTCATTCGAATTCGATCCTCTTCTACAACAGAAAAATAACCAGACCAATCCGAACGACTTTCCAACACGCTAGAAACCCACAAAGAAACTTCGCGGGGAAACACCATGGGAATTCGAAACAACACAACTCCGCAGGAAGCGGATAGTTTGGCCCGAAAAGCCAGTTCCCCAAAATCCTTATCAAAAGTTAGCAGAACGCGGTCTTCGGATTGAGCGAGAGATAAAACACGATGATCGGTTAAACCAGAATTTTCTTTTCTAATCCAAAGAACGTCATGACCATGGCTTTTTAAAACGGATACGGCGTCTCCGGGGAAATTCTCGTCCGCCAAAAATCGCATAGGTTAGATTTTAACGGGATAGACTTTTTCGGAATGAAGAACAGCGCTGGCATAACCTAAGCAGGCTTGTATATCTTCGTGCGTGATGCCCGGATAGTTTTTCAATAAATCTTGTTCTATCCAACCCTGGGCTAAAAGGTCCACAATGAACTCAACGGTCAGCCGGGTTCCGCGAACAACCGGTTTACCCAATTGAACGTCTTGATCAATTGAAATACGTTCATGCCAATCCATTGTTTTCCTCCAAACCTTCAGTCATCGTCTCTTTTAACAAACTGATTATAACAAAATCATTAAACCCGCGCCAATTTTGGACTTTACTGCGGAATCAGCTTCCCCGCTTGAAGCTGTTGAAGGATATAAACAACCGCGTCGTTGGAGGGCCTATCAAAAGCGTCTTTGCCGACGTAGATATAACGAATGATTTTCTGCGGGTCGATAATCACCATCCCCACCCGGCTGATATCTTTGCCCGCGTGCCCGTTTTTATCGAGGAAACCATAAGCGTTAATGAGTTTCAATTCGCTGTCGCAAAGCAGGGGAAAGGGGATATGCCATTGGGCGCTAAAAGCCGCCGAATCGGTCACCGGGTCCACGCTGATAGCCGCTAAAACCGCGTGGTTATCCAAAAATTTCTGGTTGCCGCTTTTTAAATCCACCAGATGGTTCATGCAGGCCGAGCACCAGGCGCCCCGGTAAAAAAAGAGGATTAAATAGACATTCGCGGGAACATCGGACATTTTCATGAATTGGCCGGAAGAATCTTGCAGGGAGAAATCCAGGGCCTTGTCGCCCACTTTGAGAACCTGGCCGGGTTGAAGGCTGTTCTGACCGCCGCAGCCGCCCAGAAAGAAGGCCAACATTATCAAGATTGAGAATCGGTTCAGTTGCTTGGTCATGCTCAAAGATTAACGCCTGCCTTTCCATTCATCAAGCTCGCCCGTCTTTTTATATCTCAACATTTTTCAAGAGCGTTGACAATCGCAATCCACCTTCTCAATAATGACCCTCATGCAATTTTACCGCAAACATCTTTTAAACTTTTCCATCGTCGCCCTGCTTTCGTTTTTCACGATCACCGCGGCGGAAGACTTCCATCATCACGACGCGATGGAGAGCCAGGACAATTGCGCTTTTTGCAGTTTCATTCTCACGGCCTCTCATTCCCCTTCCACGCCGACCATGCCGCTGCTGGTGCCTTTCTTTCTGGTGTCCAGCCTGGTGTTCATCCAGGTATTTTTCGATTCTTTCGGTTCGGTCTCACCTCGTGGAAGGTCCCCCCCAACATATCCCCTGTAATGAATTGCTATTAACGGCTTTCTAAAAGCCGAATTCACAGGAGGAACTATGTCTTCACGTTTTAAATTATTTATTTTTATGTTTTCATTATTCTGCGTCCCCGTTTTCGCGGGCGCCCAAACCCGGTCGATCATTTCCAATCTGGCCAATCCGGCCATTGGCATGAGCGCCCTTTTTCTGGCGCAGGCCGCGCCCGACCTCACCTTACCTGGCTCCACCGGACCTTCCTTTCAGGAAGCCGAGATCAGCGTGATCTCCACGGTGGACCCGCTGTGGACTTTGGCGGGCAACTTTACCTTCAACGCCAGTCAGGGCGTGGCGGAGGAAGCTTACGCCATCACGGACAGCATCCCCAGCCTGCAGTTTAAGGTGGGCGAGTTCAGGGCTTTCTTTGGAAAGCACGGAACCCTGCACACCCACGCCTTCCCCTTCATTCAGGCGCCGATCATTATGTCGAACACGATCGGTGAGGAAGGTTTCAAGAACGCGGGAATGGAAGCCGCCTGGATGACGCCCCTGCCCTGGTATTGCGAGTTGACCGCGGGAGCTTACGCCCCTGTGGCCAATGACGCTTCGGGCGCGGCGGATCATCCGCTGGATTTCAATTCGTCCACCACCGGAACTTTTCCCTACCTGTTTCATTTGAAGAACCTGATCGACGTGGACGATGACACCACGATGGAACTGGGAGCGTCTGATCTCACAGGAATGGGCGACGACGGCCTGCACCACGCGGTTTACGGCGCGGACTTTACGCTGCGCAACGTGCCGCTGCGCCGGTCGAACCAGGCGGGATGGATTTTGCAGAGTGAGTACATTAAAAAAGTTTCCTACGCCGACGGAACTTACAACCAGGAAACGGACGGCTGGTACGCGTCCTGGCAGAACCGCTGGGCGCAGGAATGGTGGACGGGCTTGAGGGTGGAAGAAGCGTTTAATTCCACACCCGACGTGACCGTGAATCCCACCGACACTTACCTGGCGGGCCATGTGCAGAGACTGTCGGTCAACATCGCCTGGCTGCCTTCGGAATTTTCGGAAATGAAACTGGAATATGGTATCGCCAAGAACGATTCCAACCAGGTGGATAACCGCGTGATGCTTCAATTTAATTACATCATCGGCTTTCACCCGCCGCACAATTACTAGAAAGGCATGATTGAACCACAGAGTTACACGGAGTTAAATCATCTGTTTTTTTTAAAATTTTCAGGTCTTACTCTGCGTAACTCTGTTAACTCCGTGGTGAAAAGAATTTTGATTGGCATTACTAAAAAAGGAGAAATTTATGAAAACATGGATCAAAGTAATACTCGCGGGGTTGGCGCTGATGACGGCCCATCCGGCGTTAGCGGATTTAAAAGTAGCCACTTCGCTGTCGGATTTGGCTTCGGTGGCGGAATTTGTGGGCGGCAAGCATGTCACCGCCATCAGTTTGTGCAAAGGTTACGAAGACCCTCATTTCGTACCCGCCAAGCCCAGCCTGATGAAAGCTATTCAGAACGCCGATGTGTTTGTGTCGGTGGGATTGGAACTGGACGGAGGCTGGCTGCCGCTGGTGATACCGGGAAGCCGCAACCCCAATATTCAGCCGGGGTCCAAGGGTTTCATTGACGCGTCCGAAGGCATTGAGGTTTTGGACAAACCCATTGGAACCGTCAGTAGGGCGGAGGGCGATATTCACCCTCTGGGCAATCCGCATTACTATACGGACCCCAAAAATCTGGAAATCGTGGCTGATCATTTAGCCCAGGTGTTTGGCGATCTGGACCCCACCAACGCCGATGAGTATCTGGCCAACGCCAAAGCCTTTGACGCCAAGATGAATGAAGCCATCAAGGGATGGAAAGCGCAGTTGAAACCCTATGCGGGAATGTCGCTGGTCAGCTATCACGAAAATTTCAAATACTTCACCAACGCGTTTGGCCTAAAAGTATTTGGGACGGTGGAATCCAAGCCGGGCATTCCGCCCAGCCCGAGATATTTGGAAGAAACCGCCGCGGCCATGAAAGCCGCGGGCGTCAAAGTGGTGTTGTACCAGCCCTACTATGACGAGGATACGGCACAGCAGCTGGCGAAAAAAGCCGGCGCCACCGCTTACGAGATACCGAACGAAGTGGGCGGAACGCCGGAAGCGAGCGATGTGTTTAAGAAGTTCGATGTGATTGTGGCTACTTTAGTGAAAGCCTTCGGAGGAAACTAATGTCTGAATTCATCGCGGTAATGGCGCTGCCCCTTTTAGCCTGCGTGCTGCTGGTGCTGATACACCCCTCGCTGGGGACGCACGTTTTGGCCCGGGGAGTTATTTTTGTGGATCTGGCCCTGGCGCAGATTGCCGCGATGGGACAAAGCGTGGCTTTTTTGCTGGGGGCCGAGCCTCACGACCCCAGCGTTTATCTTTGGTCTTTTGGTTTTACCCTTCTGGGCGCGGCTTTATTTAGTTTTCTGTGGGACCGGAATCACTCGATCCTGCAGGAAGCTTTTATCGGCATCGCCTTTTCGCTGTCCACCGCCGCTTCCCTTTTGCTTTTGGCCAACGCGCCCCACGGGGCGGAGCATGTTCAGCAGACGTTGAACGGCGAGGCTTTGGGCTGGGTGAGCGTGAAGGACATCGTGATCATGGCTTTCTTTTACGGCATCGTGGGCGCCTTTTTATTCATCAACCGTAAAAAACTGACCCTCTGTTCGGAAGAACCCCACAAGGCGGAGCGTCAGGGCATTTCCGTGAAACTGTGGGACTTTTTGTTTTACGCCGCTTTTGGCCTGGTGGTGACCAGCTCGGTGAAAATCAGCGGAGTGCTGGCGGTTTTTTCGTTTTTGATTGTGCCGCTGGTTTGCGCCACCCTGCTGGGCCACAAAGGCCCCAAGCGTCTTTACTGGGCCTGGGGAATTGGATTGGTGGTTTCAATCGTCAGTTCGGGTCTGTCGTACAACCGCGATTGGCCCATGGGGGCGACCATTGTTTGCGTTTTTGGGCTGACAGTGGTTTTGATCTCGATTTTGACCCGGATGAAAAACGCTTGATGAGAAATCATCTTCCATAGTTATAAAAAGAGATTTCGACATCCCCGCAGCGACAGCGAAGGGGAAGCCGAAAAAAGTCTCAAAATAAAAAAAGCCGCCTCCCGGATGGGAAGCGGCTTTTTTGTGTCAAAATTTAGCGGGAAGCCTTGGCCTTTTTCTTGGCGACCGGAGCCCTGCGGCGGCGGGCCGGCGCTTTGGCGGCCTGAACATAAACCGGATTAGCGGACGCCGGAGCGGGCTGGTTGCCTTCCGGATTGGCGGCCTTTTTAAACTCGTTCAGCGAAGAACCCAAAGCCTTCGCCAGATCGGTTAATTTGTTAGGTCCAAAGAGCAAAAGCCCGATGGCGAAAATGAGCAGCAATTCTTCAAAACGACCCATGGCACAACTCCTTCAAAACTGGATAAGGCATTTTAGACACAGCCCCAAGCCAATGTAAAGCCCAACCCGGGGCTATTACCAGCCTGACTTACTTTTTTTGATAACGGCGGATCAATTCGGGAAGCTGTTGTTTGAAAGACGCTTTGGGAAGCACCTGATCGGCCCCCAGTTCACGGGCGTCCTGCATCAGATCGCCGCGGATGGAACTGCCGAAGACCACCAGAGCGATCGGACGGGTAGCCGGATTCCGTTTGAGCTTTTCAATGAAAGACGGAATATCTACCGTGGAACTGCCCACATCCAGCAAAAGAACTTTGGGCGTTTCCTGGGCCAGAGCGGCTTCCACCGCTGCCTCTTCTTTGAAAAACAAACAGCGCTCGCCTTCCCGGCCGGCGCATTCGGCGATCAATTTTTCGAAAAAAATATCCTCCACTATGGCCAGAATCAAGAAACAATTTCTTTTTTAATATCAAACAACTTCGACCATTTTTCTTCGTTCATTTCATATTGTTTGAGCAATTTTTTTAATTCTTTGCTCGGGGTTGATGTTGAATAAATTCCTTTTTCCCAACTCTTTGTTTTGACCCATCCTATTTCACGAGCGATTGAAAAGACTTCTTCATAACTTAAAGCGTACGCGATTGGGTTAGATTCTAAATTCCATATATAAACAATTAGAAGACCTTTGGTCTTTTCGTATTTTTGATCTATTGAAAAGGACTCTTCACTTGAGGCCTTTACTTGAATAACTTTAGCAAATAATTCATCGTTCTTTCTCTCATTGTAAACAACTAAGTCCACCCCACGATCACGAATAGGCCGCGCCACTTCAATCCCGGCTTTCATTAACTCAACGATCAACCAATTAACACCTTCAATCTCTACAATCTGTTTATCTTTTGAATTTATCATCAATGGGCCTCCAGCCAGCTTTTCCCCACACCCACATCCACCCTCAGGGGAACCTTTAACTTAATGGCGTTTTCCATTTCGTGAATAATCAATTTCTTGGCGTCTTCCACCTCGTCTTTGGGCGCCTCGAAAACCAACTCGTCATGCACCTGTAACAGCATGGCGGTTTCCATTTTCTTTTTGGCGAAAACCTCATGGAGCCGGATCATGGCGACTTTAATTAAATCCGCCGCCGAACCCTGGATGGGTGTGTTGACCGCCATGTGCTCCGCGTTGATGCGAAGCCCGATATTGCTGGAATGAATATCCGGCAGGAACCGCTTGCGGCCCAGGATGGTGGTGACAAAACCCTGCTGTTTCGCCAGATCCACCTGTTCGGTGGTGAACTTTTGGATACCGGGATATTTGGCGAAATAGTCCTCGATAAACTTTTTCGCCTCCGCCATGGTGACGCCGTTTTCACGGGCGAGGCGCTGGGGGCCCATGCCGTAAATGACGCCGAAGTTGATGGTCTTGGCCTGGTTACGCTGGGTTTTGGAAACTTCCTCCATCGGCGTCCCAAAGATCAGCGAGGCGGTGCGGGCATGGACGTCTTCGTCCTTTTTAAACGTGGCGATGAGATTGGGATCTTCCGTGATATGGGCCAGGACCCGCAGTTCCACCTGGGAATAGTCCGCCGAAATGAGAACATGTTTGGAGTCCGCCGGTACAAAGGCCCCGCGGATGCGCCGGCCAAATTCGGAGCGGATCGGAATATTTTGAAGATTGGGGTCGGTGGAGCTGAGCCGGCCTGTGGCCGCGATGGTTTGATTGAAAGACGTATGGATGCGTTTGTCGTTGGGATGAACCAGGTCGGGCAGGACATCCAGATAAGTGTTCTTGAGCTTGGAAAGCTGGCGGTAATCCAAAATCATGTCGGCGATGGCAATGCCCTTGAGGGATTCCAGCACGTCCACATCGGTGGCGTAGCCCGTCTTGGTTTTTTTAACCCGGGTGCCGGATTCTTTTTGAACCTGCATTTTCTCGAAAAGAATCTTGCCCAGCTGTAGCGGCGAGCCGATGTTAAATTCCTCGCCCGCTTCCTTGTATATTTTTTTCGTCAGCTTTTTCAATTCGTCTTCGGCTTCTTTGGACAATTGATTCAAAAGTTTCACGTCCACCGAAATTCCCTTGCGCTCCATATCGGCCAGAACCATGACCAGGGGCAGTTCCACTTCCTCGTACAACTTGGACAAACCCTCTTTTTTAACGCGGGGAGCGAATAGCTCGTGGATGCGGTAGGTGTAATCCGCGTCCTCGCAGGCGTACTGGGTAATGTCTTCCAGCGGCACAAAGTCCATGGTGATCTGTTTTTTACCGCTGCCGATCAGGGCTTCGGTGGGGATTTTGGTGTAGTTGAAATATTTTAGGGACATGGCGTCCAGGTTGTGCTGGCGGCTGGAGGAATCCAGCAGGTAGCTTTCCAACATGGTGTCAAAGGCGAAACCCTGGGGCTCGATGCCGTGGGTTTTGAAAACTTCCCAATCGTATTTGCTGTTCTGGCCGCCCTTTAGAATTTCGGGATTCTCGAGGAAGGGCTTCAATAACTTGATGAGCTTTTCCTTGGCCAAGTTTTGGTTGAAAGGAATGTAAACCGCGTTGTCTTTTTTCCAGGCGATGGAAACGCCGACAATTTCGACCGAAAGCGTATCAAGCCCGGTGGTTTCAGTGTCAACCGCCACCCAATCGGCCTTGGCGGCGGTTTGAAGGGCTTTTTCAATCTCCTCCACGGTCAGGAGCGCTTTGTAGTTGTTGGAGACGATGCGGACTTTATATTCGGCCGGTTCGGGCTTCTCGACTTTTTCTTTCTTCGGCGCCTTTTCCTTTTTGCCTTTCTTGGAACCTTCGGTCTGGTTTTCCAGGGTGAAGCCGGATTCACCAAACTGGGCGGCATAGTTCTCTACCCGGCCCGCGGAGCGGTTGAATTCCAGTTCGGCGAAAAGTTCTTTGAGCGCTTTCATGTCCGGTTTTCCGCAAACCAGATCTTCTGCCTTTTCCTTGATCGGTACCTCGCAATGAATCGTCACCAGTTCTTTCGAAAGGTCGGCGAGCTTTTTATTGTTCTGGAGGGTCTCTTTTAATTTGGGTTTTTGGATCTTATCCACATTCTTAAACAGGTTGTCTAGGGTTCCATATTCCTGAATGAGGACCGTGGCGGTTTTTTCCCCGATGCCCGGGACCCCCGGCACGTTATCGGACGCGTCGCCCATGAGGGACAGCACGTCGATGACCTGTTCGGGCTTGACTCCGAATTTTTCCATCACGTCTTTCTCGTCCGCCATGGACCAGTCATCCGGCCATTTGGGTTTGAACATCTTGACCGAGGGGCCGATGAGCTGCATGAAATCCTTGTCGCCGGACACGATGACGCTCTCAATTTTTTCTTTTTTCGCGCGGCCCACCATGGTGCCGATGATGTCGTCCGCCTCAAACCCCGGCTTGACCAGAATGGGAATGTTCAAAGCTTCGATCAATCGGGTGATGTAGGGAAAGGATTTGGACAGGTCATCCGGCATTTCATCGCGGTTCGCTTTGTATTCTTTGTACAGCTTGTGGCGGAAAGTCGGCTCCCGGGAGTCAAAAACCACGGCGAAATATTCCGGCTTTTGTTTTTCCAGAATCATGAGCAGGGTATTCAAAAAACCGAACATCGCCGAGGTATTCAGGCCCTGGGAGGTCGTGCGGGGGTTCTTGATGAAAGCGAAGTAGGAACGGTAAGCCACGGCCGCTCCATCCAGAAGAAACATGCGGGGTTTGGACATAAATTGGGCCTTTTATAAGGGGATTAGTCTGCTGGCAGTGTAGGGCGGTTCCCGGTTGAACTAAACCCCTAACTCAATAAAAAAGCCGCCCGCTCCGAAGAGCG
>Ga0302155_10001287_pt1 | contig 18307 bp, 17 predicted proteins | sample I_Bog_N3_1_FD_193508 | JGI IMG/M metagenome (GOLD analysis project Ga0302155, IMG submission 193508) | Peat permafrost microbial communities from Stordalen Mire near Abisko, Sweden - I_Bog_N3_1 | ecosystem: Environmental > Terrestrial > Soil > Wetlands > Peat | place: Sweden: Abisko, Stordalen...
ATTTGCGCCGCAACCCGAAGGGACGGGGCCAGTTTTCCCCATTTCGGCGTCGCTCCTCGCTTCAGTAACCGGTTACAGCGCACTCGTCACTCCTTGAACTGAGAAAAACTGGTTCCCGTCGCCACTACCCAGGTAGTGTGAACAGGCCCTAGTAAAAACCTTCAAGGCGTTGACTATGCGAAGTTTATTCTGATTCTAAATGACTTTCTTTGTAATATGGCGGAGAGGGAGGGATTTGAACCCCCGGTACCCTTGCGAGTACGTCTGATTTCGAGTCAGGTGCATTCAACCGCTCTGCCACCTCTCCGTGGCGCAACTTGGCAGTTACTCCACAGAGTTTACCATCCCATCCGCCCTTGCTCCAAACCCTCCGCACCCCAGGCGAGTGGATATTTCTCCATCCCCGCCCGCTTCAGCGCTGGCTCGTAAACGGCGACCCAGGCAGCCCCGCGCCGTTGTACAGGTGGCACTGGGGGCTGTTCTCCCAGCCGTATCGGGCCGCTACCGGCTGGGCCACTGCCGGGCTCGTCAGCACCACGGTTTCCCCGTCCACCACGGCATCGGCCGGCGCAAACTTTCCATCCGCCCCAGCCACTTCAAAGCCCGACAGCTCGCCCTTTGCCGTCAGCCCCTCCGCATGGTCAAACCAAACTCGCAACTGCGCGCCGTCCGCCGTAACCTGGCGAAACAGCGGTCCGGAGTACTCCGCCTTGCGGCCATACGCCACCGCCGCAGCCGCCAGCGCCAGCCGGTGTCCTACCGTCACCTTGTCCGTCGGATGCACATCGTCCGGGTTGCCGATATCCACCGTCACAGCCATGCCCGTATTGCGCAGCTTCAGGGTCTCCAGTTGCGCCTCGCGAATCGTCGCCCAGTCTTCCTTTGGCGTCGATTTGAAGTTGGCCAGCTGCACATACAGGAAAGGGAAGTCGCCTATCCCCCACTGCCGCCGCCAGTCCGTAATCATCGCCTCAAACACCCGCTCATACAACGGAGCCCTCTCCAGCGCGCTGTTGCTCTCCCCCTGGTACCAGATCACACCGCGAATCGGAAACGGTGTCAGCGGCGCTATCATCCCATTCCACAGCATTGCCGGCGCCCAGGTGTTCAGCTGCGGATGCCACGGAAACTGCGGCTCAGGCTTGCCCGCAGTCTTCGCTTCAGCCCGCGCCTGTTCGTGCAGTTTCTCCTCCATCAATCCCGTAGCCTCGCGCTCCGTCATATGCCCCCGCGCCAGGAACACCGGCATCAGCGATGCATCGGCCCCCAGCGCCGTCAGGCTCGTCCAGGCATCGGCCACTGTCCCGCCCCAGGTGGAGTCGATCACCCCCACCGGCACGTTCTCTGCCTGCGTAATCTCCCGCGCAAAGTACCATCCCACCGCGGAAAACTCTTTCGCTGTCTCCGGCGTCGAATCGCTCCACCCGGCCGTCACCTCCGCGTCCGCCAGCGGATAGTCGGCAGCCTTCCTGCTCACGATCATCAGCCGTATCCGCTCGTTGGCCGCCTTCGGCAAGTCCACCGCGGCCGTGGCCGCCTTGCGCATCTCAAACTCCATATTCGACTGGCCGCCAGCCACCCACACATCGCCCACAAGCACGTCCGTGAGCGTCACAGAGTTGGAGCCCTTCACCGTCAGCTCAAAGGGCCCTCCCGCTGCACCCGGCCGCAAATACACGCTCCACCGCCCCAGTTCATCGGCCGTGGTCCCATCGCTTTCCCCTCGAAAGCTCACCGCTACCGACTCTCCGGCCGCAGCCCAGCCCCACACATGCACCGGCAGCCCCCGCTGTACAACCATGTGGCTCGCCAGCACCTTCGGCAGCGTCACATCGGCACGCAGGCTCACAGGCAGCAGGCTCGTCATTACAAGCATCATCGGCAATACGTTCAGGTGAATCTTCAAGGCATCCTCACAGGGCAGGGAATTGATGGTAATCCGATTTTCTCAGCAACAGGACGCTACACTTCCCACACTCCAGCCGCCTCGAAATCATCGAAACATAAAGCTAACACGCGGACTTTCCCGATGGCGAGTCGCCCCGATCCGCATCGTCCGCGCCATCCCCCCACCCCACGTCTGCCTCATGTAGCGCAACTAACGACCGCGCTTTGCGTTCCAATCGATAGGGAGCTGCACCGCCATCCTGGCGGTCTACCAACGGTACGCCTCCACCCCGTCCCGGCCAGCAGCACACAAACCCGGCCCCAACCGCAAGGAGACACGATGACGAGAACACCCACCATCCCCAATCTCAGTCCGCGCACCGGCAGGTTTGTCCTCCTCCTCCTCCTTGTCGCCTTATTTGCCTGCGTGCCCTGCCTTTCCGCCCAGGCCGCACTACTGCTCGAAGAGCCCTACGGCGCATTTGGACACCTCAACCCCACCGGCCATGCCGCGCTCTACCTCGAGCACGTCTGCGCAGACGACCCCACCCACCTCCGCCTGTGCCACCCCGACGAGCCCGGCATCGTGCTCAGCCGCTACAAGGACATGGCCGGCTATGACTGGGTGGCTATCCCGCTCATCCCCTACCTCTACGCGGTCGAGCGTCCTGATCAGGTGCCGCTCCGTGCCGACGCCCTCACCGTCAGCGCCTTGCGCGACCGCTACCGCGAGGCCCATCTCGGCGAACTCGGGGATATGCTCCATCCAGGCGGATTCTTCCATGGCGGCTGGAAAGAGCTTACCGGAGCCTCCTACAACCGCCGCATCTACGCGTTCCGATTCAACACCACGCGCCAGCAGGACGCCCGCCTCATCGCAGCCCTTAACGCCGGCTCCAATCAGTCGCACTTCAGCTTGCTCTTCAACAACTGTGCAGACTTTGACCGTTTCGTGCTCAACAACTATTTCCCCGGCCAATTCCGCCGCGCCGTCTTTCCCGACCTCTGGATGACCACCCCAAAGTACGTCACCCATCGCCTCCTGCTGCTCAGCAAAAAGCACCCGGAGATGTGCCTGGAAATCCTCGAAATCCCCCAGATCCCCGGCTCCCGTTCCAACTCCCATCTCAACCACGGCATCGCCGAGTCCTTGCTCAAGTCCGGCTACGTCCTGCCCATCGTCGTCCTCAATCCATACGTCGCTGGGGGCCTGCTCGCCGACTACCTCGTCGAGGGCCGCTACCACATCGTCCCGCGCCACCCCATCCTTCTTGACTCCGAGAACCTCGCGCCCCTCACCGACCAGTCCCTGACCGACTCCGCATTGACACCGTCAACCATTGCAACCGACAATCCCGTTGACTCATCCAATGGAATGAACGGAGCAGCCAACTCTGAAGATACTGGCAGCGAACCACTGCTCCCCAAGCCTGTTGCTATAGAAAGCGGTACGAATCATGAGTGACGATCAAAGTCAGAATCTGAAAAACCACGCCAAAATGGATCCGGCTTACCACTACATCGGGGCCACAATTCTCCTTGCCTGCTTTGTCCTTGCGCTGTTTCAGCTCTTCAGCGCCCTGCGCTTTCATCCCGATATGACCCTGTTTGCCGTCTGGGCTCTGGCCTTTTCCGTCCTGCTGTTCATCGTCTACGCCAAAATGCGCATCTACCCACTCAAGGTGCAGGATCGCGTCATCCGCCTCGAAGAGCGCCTCCGGCTGTCCATGCTGCTCGACGACAAGCTCCGCCATCGCATTCCCGAACTCACCGAAGATCAGCTCATCGCTCTCCGCTTCGCCTCCGACGACGAAGTCCCTAAGCTCGTCACCGAAGTCCTCGAAAAGAAGCTCACCCGTAAGGAAATCAAAGAGCGCATCGAAACTTGGCGTCCCGACAACTGGCGCGTATAAGCTGCGCCGCCGCGCACAAAACAAAAAGGCTGAGGGGGGAATCCTCTCAGCCTTTTTCCTTGTCTTGCCAAGCAGCTACTTCTTGCTCGCCCACTCCTCGTACGGCCCCTTGTGGTCTTCAATCGAGCCGTGCTCGAAGTTCCAGATCCGCGTGCCCACTTCCTCCAGCAGATCCTGGTCATGCGTCACCAGGAATACCGTGCCCTCATACCGCTGCAGGGCAATGTTCAACGCGTTGATCGACTCCAGGTCCAGATGGTTCGTCGGCTCGTCCAGCACCAGGATGTTCGGCTTCAGCAGCATAAGCCGGCAAAACAGCAACCGCGCTGTCTCTCCGCCCGACAACGCCTTGGTCGGCTTCAAACCTTCTTCGCCGCTGAACAGCATCTGCCCCAGCAGCCCGCGAATCTCTTCCCGAGTCACCCGCGGATCCCACTGGTGCAGCCAGTCGCTCACCGTCATTCCAGGCTCAATCAAGCCCGTCACGTCCTGCGGAAAATACCCAATCTGCGCCTCGTGGCCCCACTTCACCGTGCCCGAATCCAGCACGAAATCCCGGTCCACTTCGCCTGAAAAGCCCGTCAGCAGAGACTTCAACAGCGTCGTCTTGCCCACGCCGTTGCGCCCCATCAGCACGACCTTCTCGCCCCGCATCACCGACCCGCTGAAGCCCTCAATCACCTGCTGGTTCCCGTAAGCCTTCGTCAGGCCCTCAAACTCCAGCGTGTGCTTGCCGCTCGGACGCACCTGGTCAAACTTGATAAAAGGACGCTGGATATTCGAACGCGAGAGCTCCGCCGACTGCAGCCGCTCCACTTCCTTCTTGCGGCTCGTCACCTGCGTCGAACGCGTTCCGGCGGCAAACCGCGCAATAAACTCGTTCAGCTGCGCAACCTTCTTCTCGCGCTGTTCGTTCTGCGCTTCCAGCTGGCTGCGAATCTGCGTCTTGGCCATCACCATGTCGTCGTAACCGCCCGTATAGGTGATGATCGTCTGGTAATCGATGTCGGCCGTGTGCGTCGTCACCCCGTTCAAAAAATGACGATCATGCGAAATCGTGATTACTGATCCCTGGTAACCCAGCAGAAACTCCCGCAGCCAGTGGATTGACTCCAAATCCAGATGGTTCGTCGGCTCGTCCAGAAGCAGCGCTTCCGGCTTGCCAAACAGAGCCTGCGCCAGCAGCACTCGAACCTTCTGCCCGCCCTGCAGCTCGCTCATCTTCCGCTCATGCAACTCGTCGGGAATATCCAGCCCCTGCAGCAACACCGCCGCGTCGCTCTCCGCCGTGTAGCCGTCTTCGTCGCCCACCACGCCTTCCAGCTCGCCCAGCCGCATTCCGTCTTCGTCGGTCAGCTCCGCCTTCTCGTAGATGCGGTCCCGCTCTTCGAGCGCAGCCCAAAGTCCCTTGTTGCCCATAATCACCGTGTCGATCACGCGATAGGCATCAAATGCAAACTGGTCCTGGCTCAGCACGCCAATCTTCCGCGGACGCACCACCGAGCCCTTCTGCGGCTCCAGCTCGCCCGTCAAAATCTTCATGAACGTCGACTTGCCCGCGCCGTTCGGCCCCGTCAGGCCATACCGCCGGCCCGGCGTAAAGGTTACGCTCACGTCTTCAAACAGCACCTTCGAGCCATACCGCATCGTCACATTGCTTACACTGATCATCGTCTCTGGTCTTTCCGCTTTTCCCGTGGCGCACCAACCACCCTGCGGTCAGCCCGCAGCAGGTCATGCATCCACTCAAACTTGTCGCAAGATTTCGGGGCTTACCAAGGCAAACCGCCCCTGAGAGTTCTGCTCTTCTAGTCTCTCACAAGAGCAACTATTCCGTTCCAATGGATGCCCGTTGAGGCAGAGATGTGATAACGTTTCCACGTAGTTTTCCCGGACCATCCGGCCCGCCCAAAACCACACACTCCACCACCCTGGCAGGCACACCCATGCAGCTACGCTCTCTCCCGCTTCTCGCCCTTCTAGCCGCCGCCTCTGTCCTCATTCCGGCCCCGGCCCACTCCCAGGCTGCACCCCACCTTGAACAGCGCGGCTCCGCCTCCCAGCTTATCGTCGATGGCAAGCCCTTCCTCATGCTCTCCGGCGAGCTCAATAACTCCAGCTCCTCCAGCCTCGACTTCATGGAGCCCATCTGGCCCAAACTCGCCGCCGACCACCTCAACACCGTCATCACCCCCCTCAGCTGGGAACTCATCGAGCCCACTGAAGGGAACTACAACTACACCCTCGTCGACGGTCTCCTCGCCCAGGCCCGTGCCAGCAACGAGAAAATCGTCTTCCTCTGGCTGGCAAGCTGGAAAAACGGCAAGTCCAGCTATCCACCCCTCTGGGTCAAGCAGGACACCAAACGCTTTCCTCGCGTCGAGCGCGCCGACGGCGTCAAAGTCGATATCCTCTCGCCCGCCTGCGACAACCTCCGCGATGCCGACGCCCGCGCCTACGCCGCCCTCATGCTGCACATCAAAACGGTGGACACTCCCCAGCACACCGTCCTCATGATGCAGGTTGAAAACGAAGTCGGCATCCTCGGCGACACCCGCGACCACTCCGCCGATGCCAATCGCGCCTTCAACGGCCCGGTCCCCGCCGAACTCACCCAGTACCTCAAGGCCCACAAAGCCACCCTTGAGCCGGAACTGCAATCCCTCTGGATCTCCCACGGCGAAAAAAACACCGGTTCCTGGCCGGAAGTCTTCGGCGAGGGCCCCCGCACCGACGAAATCTTCATGGCCTGGAACTACGCCCGCTTTGTCCAGGCCGTCACCGCCAAGGGAAAAGCCGCCTACGACATCCCTATGTACGTCAACACCTGGCTCGGCGGCGGTGAATCCCAGCCCGGCAACTACCCCAGCGGAGGCCCGCAGCCCCGCGTCATCGATATCTGGAAGGCCGCCGGCTCCGCGCTCGACATCTATGCCCCCGACCTATACGCCGCCGACTTCGCCGGCTGGTGCCGCCGATATCATCGCCCTGACAACCCGCTCTTCATGCCGGAAGCCAACGGCGGCGCAATCGGCGCGGCCAACGTGTACTACGCCGTCGGCGAACACGCGGCCCTCGGCTTCTCACCCTTCGCCATCGACCGTCCCTACCAGCCCAACACCATCCCGGATTCCTTCTTCGAGCCGGCCGATGCCCCCAAATCCAAGCTGCCACCACCACAGCTCGCCACAAGCTACAAAATCCTCTCTGAAATCACCCCGCTGCTCCTCGAAGCCCAGACAAAAGGCCAGGTCCACGGCTTCCTCCTCAACAAGGCTCATCCTTCCCAGGACTTCAACCTCGGCGGATACATCGCCCACGTTTCTCTCGATGAAATCTTCGGCTACCACGGAGACTCGGGCTTCGGACTCATCCTCTCCACCGGCCCCAACGAATTCCTCGGCGCAGGGCAGGGCTTCCGAGTCTCCTTCTCGCTCGCCACACCCGGCAAAACCCAGGTCGGCGTAGCCTCAGTCGACGAGGGCTCCTTCGACAACGGCAAGTGGGTCCCTGGTCGCCGCCTCAACGGCGACGAAAACGACCAGGGCCTCTACTGGCGCTTCGACTGGATATCCGAACACATCGAAAAGGCCACCGTCTACCAGTTCCAGTAGGAATTCAGAGGCGAATCGCATCGAAATGGATTTCGATGCGATTCGCCCATCTTGCATCAAAACGAAAAATGATGCATACTCCCTCTATGCGGACTACCCTCACTCTCGAAGACGATGCCTATGAAATTGCCCAACTCTGCGCTTATGGCAAGGGCGTAAGCCTCGGTGCAGCCGTCAGCGAACTCGTACGCCGCGGCCAGCAGGCGTACGAGGTCGAGCAAACACGACCATTCGAAGAACAGGGCGGACTGGTCCTGGCAGAGACTGGTATTTACACCTTTCCCCCATCCGGCCGAGTCATCACCGATGCCATGGTTCGGGCCGCTCTGGAGGAAGAGGATTGAGCCATGAAGTTGCTCTGCTTGACGTGAACCTTCTCTTCGCCATTTCCGAACCCGCTCAGGTTCACCACTCAATAGCCATGAAATGGTTCAGCCGCCTCAACCAACCATGGGCCATCTGCGGAATCACTGAGGCTGGCTTCCTTCGCGTAGCTACCAATCCCCGAGTCGGTGCACGTTCTATCCCACAAGCTACAGCTTTCATCACCAGACTCACATCGCGTCCAAACTGTGTCTTCTGGTCTGTCTCAGAGAGTTGGGTTCAATTAGCTCGGCCGCTCGGCCCCCGCATCCATGGCCACCAGCAAATTACCGACGCCTACCTGCTTGGACTTGCCATTGCCAATCGCGGAACTCTTGTCACACTGGATCGAGCCATGCTCTCACTGGCCGGCCCGGAATTCAGAGATCATGTGCTCTTGCTCGGCTAGGTTTTCCCTTGGTACAACCACCCATCAAGCTTCGCTCAACCGAGCTCAAAGCTAGTGGCTGGAAGCTAGTCCTGCCCCATCAACCCCACAGCAGCGTAACCACCCAGTTCGCCACAAAGGCCCCAGCGTACGCCAGCCCCAGCATCCACAAGAACTGAATCGCCGGCCACTTCCAGCTGTTCGTCTCCCGCCGCACCACCGCCATCGTCGACGTGCACTGCATCGCAAAGGCAAAAAACACCATCAGCGCTACGGCTCCCCCCAACGGCAAATCGTGGTGCAGGGCAGTCTGCAGGCTCTCCGCCTGCGTCTGCGCGTCCGCCCCGTACAGCGTCCCCATCGTGCCCACCATTACCTCGCGTGCCAGCACGCTGGTCACCAGGCCAATGCCAATCTTCCAGTTGAACCCCAGCGGCGCAATCGCCGGCTCAATAAAGTGCCCAATCCGCCCAATTACGCTCTCCGCCAGATCCGGAGCCTTGCCGTTCACCAGCGGAAAGTGCGCCAGCACCCAAAGCCCCAGCGTCACGCACAAAATCACCGTCCCCGCCTGGTACAGGAACACCTTCGCCCGATCCACCAGTCGCAGCGTCAGTGACCGCACCGTCGGCATCCGGTACTGCGGCAGTTCCAGGATGAACGGCGTATCGCTCGACTTCAGAATCGAGCTCTTCAACAGCCACGCCGTCGTCATCGCAGCTACGAAGCCCATCAGATACAGCCCCAGCATCACCAGCGTCCGCAGCCCAATCAGCCCGCCCGCAAAGCTCATATTCGGGATAAACGCCGCAATCAGCAGCATGTACACCGGCAGCCGCGCAGAGCACGTCATAAACGGCGTCACCATAATCGTCGCCAGCCTATCCCCCTTGTTCTCAATCGTCCGCGTCGCCATAATCGCAGGCACCGCGCACGCATAGGCGGAAAGCAACGGAATAAACGCCTTCCCGTTCAGCCCAATGGTCCGCATCACACGGTCGGCTATCAGCGCCGCACGCGCCAGGTACCCTGTATCCTCCAGAATCCCGATAAACAGGAAAAGCAGCAGAATCTGCGGCAGGAAGACCAGCACCGAGCTCACGCCCTTCCACGCCCCATCCAGCAGCAGCGACCGCATCCACCCCTCCGGCACAAACGCCGCCAGAAATCCGCCCACATGCGCCAGAACATCGCCAAACCCATCGCTCAGCGGCTGCCCAATCGAGAACACCACCTCGAAAACGCCAAACACCACGCCCAGAAACAGCAGCGGACCCCAAATCCGGTGCAGCAGCACCGCGTCCACTTTGCGCGAGTTCTTAGCCGACAGCGGCGCCTTGTACCCGGTCTTTGCGCTCACCTGCGCCGCCCACATGTGCGTGCTCATCGCGTTGCCCAGCACCGGCAGCATAAAGGGAGTCAGCGCTTCCGCCTCTCGCTCGCCGCCACGGTGCCGCTTCAGGAACAGCGTAATCGCCTCCAGCCCCGTGCCCTTGGTCGCGCTCACACGCGCCACCGGCGCCCCAATCTCCTGCGCCATGCGAAGCGGATCCACCACCCCGCCTCGTGCCTCCATCAAATCTGTCATGTTCAGCAGAACCAAGGTAGGCAATCCCAGAGCCAGAATCGGAGCAGCCAGCATCAACTGACGCGTCAGGTGCAGGCTGTCCAGCACCAGCAGCACGGCATCAGGCTTCGGCGTTCCCGGCATCTTGCCCTTCAGAACGTCGATCGAAACCCGCGCATCCTCTGAGTATGGGTCCAGGGAATAGATTCCCGGCAGATCAATCAGCACCAGATCGTCGCGGTCAATGCCCGCCATCCGCCCCATATGCTGCTCAACCGTCACCCCAGGATAGTTGGCAACCTTCTGCCGAAGTCCTGTTAAACGGTTGAAAAGGGTACTCTTGCCAGAGTTCGGCGGACCAATCAGCGCAATCGTGCGAAACTCCCCGGCCACTGCGGTCGGGCCAACTGGAGGCTGAAACGCCACGGGAGTGCAGCAATCACTCATCAGACCGCCTCTGCCAACTCCGGCTCCAGCGCGCCTACCGCAGCAATCTCACGTACCTGGATCGCCTGGGCCGTCTCCCGCCGCAACGCAATCTCAATGCCGTCCACTCCATACACCGTCGGATCCCCGGCCGGCGCGCGATGCACAACGCGCACCAGTGCGTCTGGCACAAACCCCATATACATCAGGTGGTTCTGCACCCCAGCAGGCAGCGCCAACGCCACCAGCCTCCCGCTTTCGCCTACACGCAAATCGCTCAGCACACGCACCTGCCGGACTCCCGAATTCGCTTCCTTAGTCCATCGGCCAAAATCAAGAATAGAACTGCGACTAGATTGGTCGTACTTCAGTATACGACCGAAATAGTCTGAATTGCAATCCATTATCCCTATGGACTTCCAACCCTGTTGTAGCAACTCCCAAAACACCATCAAGTGATGCCCATCACGTTGCTACTCAATGCCCAAAAGCAATTACCCTGTTTTCATGAAACTCGCTCAGTTCCATGCCACTCTAGCCGACCCATGCCCACCCGACCAATTTGACCCACCTCTCAAAGCTCTCTGGTGGGATGCAAAAGGAGACTGGGACCGAGCTCATGACTGTGTCGACGAACTCGAAACCCCCAGCGCCATGGCTGTCCATGCCTATCTCCATCGCAAAGAGGGAGTCGCCTGGAACGCCGACTACTGGTACCGCCTCGCCGGCAAGCAATTCCATCGCCCCACCCTCGATGCCGAGTGGCTGGCCCTGCTTCAGGCCTTCCTGCCCCAGGCATAAACACTATCCCAGACGCACCAGTTCCATCGCCTCCTCCCGTTGCCCCAGAATCGATGTCCGCGGAATCTTCCCCCTCACCATCGCCACTTCATCGCAACGGTGCAACCGAGGGCAGCTCTGGCAATCCTTGAAAATCTTGTCCGGCAGCTCCGACTTGTCCTCAACCGTTCGAAATCCATACTTGAAAAAGAAATCCGGGATCCGCGTAAACAGGCACACTGACTGGATTCCGTGCTCCTCGGCCTCTTTCAGCAGAGCCTTAAGCACCCGTCCGCCAGCGCCCTTGCCCTTGGCACCCGGCTTCATCACAATCGAGCGCACTTCAGCCAGGTGCGGTCCATATAGGTGCAGCGCACCGCAACCCAGAAAAACCCCAGGGTCCGACTCCGCCACCGTAAAGTCCCGCACATTCTCACAAATCTCCGCAAACTGCCGCTTCAGCAGCGTCCCATCGCCGCTCAGGCTGTTCACCAGCTCGAATATATTCTGTGCGTCCTGAAGCCGCGCCTTACGCACCAACATGGGCCGCCTCCAGGGTTTGAGATTCCGTCAAAGCATCCAACTGCGACTCGGCCAGTGCCAGCGCCGTCAGCACCTGCGCCCGGGCCGTTCCGCCAATCACATCATGGCAGTCCAGCGTGGCCTCCAGCGTCACTGCCTCATAGAAGTCCGGCCCAAACTCCTCGCCAAACTCCCGCAGCTCTTCCAGTGGCAACGCCCCCAGCTCTCGGCCCGTCTCCAGACCAAAACGCACCGCATTGCCAATCTTCTCGTGCGCCTTGCGGAAGGGCACTCCCTTGTGCACCAGGTACGTCGCCGCCGCCATCGCGTTCAAATATCCATTGTCGGCCGCCTCGCGCATCCGCTCCAGATTAAACCGCAGCGCAGTCGTAAACCGCGCCAGCAGCCCTACCATCTGCGCCGTTCCCCGCACCGCAAACAACGGCTCCTGCGTCTCCTGCATGTCTTTGTTGTAGGCCAGCGGCAACCCCTTCACCTGCAACGTGACCGACGCAGCCGCGCCGTGGATGCGCCCCACCTTGGCCCGCACCAACTCCGTCAGGTCGGGATTCTTCTTCTGCGGCATCGCGCTCGAACCCGTCGAAAACGCCTCCGGCAACTGCACAAAATTAAACTCCGCCGTCGCAAACAGCGTAATTTCCTCCGCAAACCGGCTCGCATGAAGGCCGACGAAAGTCAGCGCCTGCAAGTATTCCAGCACAAAGTCCCGGTCGCTCGTCGCGTCCATGCTGTTGGCCGTCGGCGCCGTAAAGCCCAGCTCGCGCGCGGCAATCGTGCGGTCCAGCCGCAGCGTCGCCCCGGCAATCGCCCCCGAGCCCAGCGGGCAATAGTTCAGCCGCGCTGCGCAATCCCGCAGCCGCGAAATATCCCGCAGCAGCATCTGCGCATAGGCCTGCAGCCAATGCGCAATCAAGACAGGCTCAGCCCGCTGCAGGTGCGTATAGCTCGGCATCACCGCCTCGCCCGCTTCGCGTGCCTTGGCCAAGAGCGCCCGCACCCACGCCGCCAGGGCAGCGGTGGTAATCGCAATCTGCTCCCGCGTATACAGCCGCAGATCCGTCGCAATCTGCTCGTTGCGGCTGCGCCCGGTGTGCAGCTTCAGCGCCAGCGCGCCCAGCTTTTCCGTCAGCGAAAGCTCGACGTAGTGATGAATATCCTCCGCCGTCGCATGGTCGCGCACCTGCGCCTGCCCGGCCTCACTCGCATGCTCGGCCACCAGCTCATCCAGACCGGCGCAAATTCGCGCCAGCTCGTCGGCCGTCAATATCCCAGCCGCCGCAATAGCCAACGCGTGCGCCTTGCTCGCCGCCGCTTCCTGCTTCAGCAACTGCCAGTCAAATACGATCGACCGCTGCCACGCCTCAAATTCCGCATCCAGGGGCTCCCGAAATCGCCCCGACCACATCTTCACGTTCGAACCCTCTCCTCTGGCCACATCGGGCCAGCCGCGTTACGACTGCTGCGTAAAGCTAGCCGTGTTCGACAACCCGCCCAGCAACAGCAGCAGCAGCGCCTTCTGCGCATGCATCCGGTTCTCCGCCTGGTCAAAGACGATCGACTGCGGCCCATCCAGCACCGCATCGGTCACCTCGGCATTGCGCCGCGCCGGCAGGCAATGCATAAACACCGCATTCGGCTGCGCTTTGGACATCAAGGCCTCGTTCACCTGGAACGGACGGAAGATCGGAGCGCGCTTCGTCGACTCATGCTCCATGCCCATGCTCACGCACACATCCGTATAGATCGCGTGCGCACCTTCCGCGCCCGCCTGCGGATCCTGCGTCAGCCGCACCTCGCAACCGTTCTGCGCCGCAATCTCCCGCGCCAGCGTCACAATCTCAATGTCCGGTGAGTATCCGCGCGGCGTTGCTACCGTCACATTCGCGCCCAGTTGCGCACCGGTCAGCATCAGCGAGTGGCACACATTATTTCCGTCGCCCACGTAGGTAAAGTTCAGCCCCGCGACTGACCCGAAATGCTCTTCGAGTGTCATGAAATCCGCCAGCGCCTGGCACGGATGTTCGAAGTCCGACAACGCATTGATCACCGGCACGCGCGCATTTGCCGCCATCTCCGTAATCGTGTCGTGCGCATACGTCCGCAGTACAATCACATCCACCCAGCGCTCTACATTCTTGGCCACGTCGGCAATGGACTCACGCTCGCCAAGCGGAGAATTCGTCTGGTCAAAGAAGATCGCGTTGCCGCCCATCGTGTTGATGCCCGTCTCAAAACTCAGCCGCGTGCGCAGGCTCGCCTTCTCAAACATCAGCACCATTTGCTTCGCGTCCAGCGCATGACGAAACTCGCGCGGATTGCGCTTCACCTCGTGCCCCAGCTTCAACACCGCGCGCACTTCCGCGCTCGTCAAATCGTTGATAGAGCACATGTCCTCGCCCGACAAACGCGCTGCCGCGGAAAGAATATCCTCATCCAAATGCACTGGCGTCGCCGTCATCTGCCGCTCCATAAATGCTTTGCTAGCCACGTACTTTTTCTCCATCCCCGCCAGCCGCCGCAAAGGCCTTGGCGTGTTCCGCAAAAATCTCATCCAGCGCCGCAATGGCCTGGTCCACATTCGCCTTCGTCAGAATGTAAGGCGGCAGGAAGCGCAGCACCGTGTCGCTCGTGCAGTTAATCAGAATCTTCCGCTCCAGCATCTCCTTCACCACCGCCTTGCCCAGCTCCGCCGAGTTCACTTCAGCGGCCACCATAAGCCCCTTGCCACGCACATCCACAATCGCTTCGTGCTTCTTTGCCAGCCCGCGCAACTGCTGCTGGAAGTAGTCGCCCACCTCCGTCACATGCTGCAGCAATCCCGCGCGCTCAATCTCGTCGATCACCGCAATCGCCACCGCGCATGCCAGCGGACCTCCGCCAAACGTCGTCCCGTGCATCCCCGGATGAATCGCGCGCGCAGCCTCTTCCGTGCACAAGATCGCGCCCAGCGGAATGCCTCCCGCCAAAGGCTTCGCCAGTGTCGTAATATCCGGCTGAATGCCGTAGTGCTCATACGCGCACCACTTGCCCGTGCGCCCCAGCCCGGCCTGAATCTCATCCACAATTAGCAGCGCACCCGTCGACTCCGTGAGTTCCCGAGCTGCCGCAAAAAACTCCTGCGACAGCGGACGAACTCCGCCCTCGCCCTGAATCGCTTCCACAAGAATCGCGCACACATCCGTCGAAAAATGCGCGCGCAAATCCGCTACATCATTGAAGCGCACAAACTCCACGCCCGGCACCGTCGGACCAAACGGCTCGCGATACTTCGCCTTGTACGTCGTTGATACCGACCCATACGTGCGTCCGTGAAAGCTCTGCTCCAGCGCCAGAAACTTCGTCCCAATCTGCTTGCCTTCTTCGCGCAGCAACCCGGCATGGGCGCGCGCAATCTTCATCGCGCCTTCCCACGCTTCGGTGCCCGTGTTGGCAAAAAACGCGCGGTCCATGCCCATGCGTTCCGTCAGCCGCAACGCCAACTCCGCCTGCCCCGTGTGGAAGTACAAATTCGACGTGTGGATCAGCGCCTTGCTCTGTCGCGCAATCGCTTCTTCAATCACACGGTTGCCATAGCCCAGAGCATTTACGCCAATGCCGCTCAGCAAATCCAGATAACGGTCGCCATTTTCGTCAATCAGAAAAACGCCTTCCCCGCGCTCGAAAAGCAGGGGATTGCGATCATACGTTGGCAACAGCAATTGCGCTTCCGCAGCGCGCGTCGTCTCAAGCTTCATCCCAGTTTCCTTCCTTCAAGCAACCATCACTTCCGTGCCCTCGGCCACGCGTGAGGTGCATAGATCCGGCAATACTTTCGCCGCTTCCGCCGGCAAAATCCGCACCCGCTTCACCCCATGCAGCAGCGCCTCGCGGCACGCGCCCAGCTTCGGCAACATCCCTCCGGTAATCACGCCGCTCTTGCTCATCTCCGCAATCTGGTCAATGCTCAACCAGCGCATAACTTCGCCCGTCGCACCGCGCACTCCCGGCACATCCGTCAGGAAAACCAGCGCATCTGCCTTGCATGCCTTCGCGCACGCCGTCGCCATCTCATCGGCATTGATGTTGTAGTACTCGCCATCAAATCCCAACGCCATCGACGACAACACAGGCACCTGGTGCAACTGCCAAATCGCTTCAATCAATCGCGGATCGCTCGCCGCAATCTCGCCCACAAATCCCAGGTCTGGATCGGTCCGTTTCTTCCGCGCGCGAAACTGCAATCCATCTCCCCCGCTCAAGCCCACTGCGGCCTGCCCCACCGCGCCCAGCGCGGCCACCAGCTTCTTGTTCACCTTGCCCGCCAGCACCATCAGCGCCGCATCCCGCGTCTCCGCATCGGTCACGCGCAGCCCTTGGATAAACTCGCTCTTCTTGCCCAGCTTCTCCAGCGTCTTTGTCAACTGAATGCCGCCTCCGTGCACCACCGCCACCTGGTGGCCATCCTTCACCACATTGGCAATCGCGCGCACGCATGCATCCAGAATCGCGGGGTTCTCCAGGCCTGCTCCCCCCAGCTTGATCACATACTTCATTCCAGGCCCTCCGCCTCTCCCCAGCCCTGCATCACGTTCAGGTTTTGCACCGCCTGCCCGGCCGCGCCCTTTAGCAAATTGTCCAGGCAGCTCACAATCACCGCCTTGCGGCCATCCTTCGACAACTGAAATCCAAGGTCGCAATAATTCGTGCGTACCGAGTACTGAATCTGCGGCAAATGCGCTCCGTACAACCGCACCATCGGGCTCCCTTTGAAAAACTCCCGGTATACATGCTCCACCGACGCATTCGTCTGCGGCTCGTAGAAGCGCGCATAGATCGTTGACAAAATTCCCCGCGGAATCGGCAGCAGATGCGGCGTAAAAATCATCGACTCCGCAGGCACTCCAACCTGCTCCAGCAGCTCTCCCGTATGCCTGTGTCCAAACACCGCATACGCTGACAAGTTATCCGCCGCATACATATAGTGCGTCTTCGCCGTCGGAGCCTTGCCCGCACCGCTCACGCCGCTCTTCGCGTCCGCCACAATGCCGTGCTCAAGATCCACCAGCCCCGCGGCCACCAGCGGCTTCAGCGCCAGTATCACGCTCGTCGCATAGCATCCAGGATTCGCAATCAGCCCCGCGCCGAAAATCTCCGCGCGATGCAACTCCGGCATCCCGTACACCGCCTCGTCCTGCGTCTTCAGCGCTTCGTCTGAGCCTTCATCCTCAAAGCCGTACACCACGCGATTCTCTGCCTCTTCCAGCCGCCACGCGCCGCTCAGGTCAATCACCTGGATGCCGCGCTTGCGCGCCTGCGGAACCATCTCCCGCGACAACTCATGCGGTGTCGCCAGAAACAATACATCGACCCCCAGGTCCTCCATCAGCTCCCAGCTGAAGGGCTGTACTGCGAGCGATCCGGTCCCATGGCTGTCCTGCAATTCCGGATGAATCTCACCCAGCGCCTGCGCCTTATGCGCCCCAGCATGCTTCGTTTCCGCCCGGCCCACAAACACCGGCGGCGTCTGCCGAAATCTCGGGTGACGCACCAGCAGCCGCGCCAGCTCCGCGCCTGCATACCCGGTTACTCCCATCACTGCCGTCTGCACAGCTTTCGTCCCTGCTTTGCTCATTGGTCCAACAGCTTTCTCAGTCTCGCCTGCGTCTCCGCGGCCTGGCGCGCATCCGCGCAAATCACCAGCACCGTATCATCCCCGGCAATGGTTCCCAATATCTCTGGCCAGCTTTCGTGGTCCAGCGCGGCAGCCACAGCCTGCGCCCCACCCATTACTGTACCAATCACCACCTGGTTCACGGCCTGCACTACCTTAAGTCCAAACGTATCAAGCACTTCAGAAACCGTCGGCGGCCCGTCGTCAACCTCCACCGCGGCCCCGTTCCCGTTCCCGTTTGAAAACGCATAGCCCGCCGGCCCTTTGAACAGGTGCAGCTCGTGCAAATCCCGCGACAGCGTCGCCTGCGTCACCGCAAATCCGCGCTTGCGCAGCTTCCGCCGCAGCTCATCCTGGCTGGGAATCAGCGAGCTGCCCACCAGCTCCCGTATCGCGCTTTGCCGTTCCAGCTTCATCCGTCCCGTCGCTCCAGCTACCTTCGCCCTGCCGTTCTCCGGAACAAAGCGAAAGCGCGATTCCCTCAAAAGGAACCGCGCTTGTATAAATATACGACTTCTACGTATAAATATGCAAAGCGCCCCCGCTCTTTCGAAAAATTCACAGCCTAGCCTCGGCATTTCGCCCCGCTGTCGCGCCCCAGCCACCCGCCCGTGACCCCCAACCTATCGAACTTCCACTTCCATCGAGTACACTTGCACGTTGGCAGGCCGGATTTCCCATTTCCCGGCTCTGGGGCACCTTCGCCCCACACCATGCCAGACATTTGTTCCAAGCGGAAGTGATCAAACCATGAGCCTAAGCGGAAATTCAGAAGCGGCAGCCGACACACGTCCCGGCCAGCGTACCCCAATCAAAACCGTCAACGAGCTCTTCCTGCGCGTCGCTGCCGGCAACCGTCCCGACGCGCTCCGCTATCAGGACGCCAGCGGCCTCTGGCAGCCCCTTTCCTCCACCCAGGTCTACCAACGCGTCCGTGCCCTCGGCCAGGCGCTCCAGGCTTGGGGCATCCAGCGCGGCGACCGCGTCGCGCTGCTCAGTGAAAATCGCTGGGAGTGGGCCGTCACCGACTTCGCCACTCTCGCCATCGGTGCCGTCGACGTTCCCATCTACCCAACCCTCACCGCCGATCAACTCGCCCAGCTCATGCGCGACTCCGGTGCCCGCGCCATCTTCGTCTCCTCCCGCGCCCAGTACGACAAGGTAGCCGCAGTACTC
>Ga0302155_10001305_pt1 | contig 18203 bp, 11 predicted proteins | sample I_Bog_N3_1_FD_193508 | JGI IMG/M metagenome (GOLD analysis project Ga0302155, IMG submission 193508) | Peat permafrost microbial communities from Stordalen Mire near Abisko, Sweden - I_Bog_N3_1 | ecosystem: Environmental > Terrestrial > Soil > Wetlands > Peat | place: Sweden: Abisko, Stordalen...
GTTTTGAAACTATCGAGGCGAATATGAAAAAAGTAGCTCTGCTGGGAATGCTGGTAGTAGGTTGTATGCTGGCAAGCGGTGCCAATGCTGCTCGTGTTGGTGTTTTCGTCGGTGTTCCGCTGTGGGGGCCGGGATATTATGGGCCGCCGGCGTATTATCCGCCGCCTGTTTATTATCCGCCGCCGGTGTATGTGCAAAGCTCACCACCACCAGTTTATATTCAGCAAAACGCTGCTGCACCTAATTACTGGTATTACTGCAAGGAATCAAAAGGCTATTACCCTTATGTCCAAAGCTGCCCGAGCAACTGGATGAAGGTAGTGCCGAATTCTCCTGATAGTGGACAAGCACCACCACAGTAATGCAATGACTCATTGCGACAGAATAAAGTCTCCATGCAAAGGACCAGATCGTGAATTCAATTTATAAAACTACCGGTACCGTGACGACGCTCGTTGCCATGCTGGCGTTGGCGGGTTGTGTCAGTGTGCCGACCGGCCCATCGGTGATGGCCATGCCAGGTACTGGTAAATCGTATGACCAGTTCCGTGCCGACCAGGCGCAATGTGAGCAGTATGCCCAAGAAGCCATTGGCGGCGCAGCGCAGTCAACGCAAAACAATACAGTCAATAATGCTGCTGTGGGTACGGCCGTGGGTGCAGTGGCTGGTGCTTTGATCGGTGCGGCGACAGGCCGTGCAGGTGCGGGTGCAGCCATCGGCGGCGGCGCTGGTCTGCTCGTCGGCAGCGCCTCTGGCAGTAATGCTTCTGCCAGCGGTAATGCTTCGATGCAGCAGCGCTATGACATGACTTATACGCAATGTATGTATAGCAAGGGTAATCAGATTCAGCAGCCGGTGCAAACCACGACCTACATTTATCATCCACGGCGTTACTACTACGATGCGCCACCGCCGCCGCCGGGGTATTACGCTCCTGCGCCGGCCGGTTATGGCCCCCCTCCTGGCGCCTATTGATCAATGGCAAAACAAACCGCATTGGCTAGCCCGCCAATGCGGTTTTTTCTTGGCCGGTCCCCGTACTGCGGCCGGGTGGCCTCTGTCATTTGGATGCTATACTCGGCGCATGCACAACATACCGTTTCGTATTAATACAGCTAACCGCATTTTGCATTGGCGCGCCTGATCAGGGCGGCCCGTTTCAACTCAGCTTTTTTCGCATAGCTTTTTGTTAACGAGATGCCGCCAGTCATGGCGGCATTGTCTTTATGGCGTTGAACCTGACTGGCGGCATTCCGAATTTACCGGAGTCATCATGTCTTTGACTGTTTCAACTGCACCTGCCAATTCCCTCACTGGAAATACACCAGTGGCCCGTCCCATCGTTCTGACTGGTGATCGCCCCACTGGCCCTTTGCATCTCGGACATTACATCGGCTCGCTCAAGTCGCGCGTGCAATTGCAACATGAAGCCAGTCAGTTTCTACTGCTGGCCGATACCCAGGCCATGACCGACAATGTCGGTCGTCATCAGAAGGTCACCGAAAATGTGGTCGAGGTCGCCCTTGATTATCTGGCAGTCGGCATTGATCCTGAGAAATCCACTATCTTCATCCAGTCGCAGGTGCACGAGCTCTACGAATTGTCGATGCATTTGCTCAATCTGGTGACCGTATCGCGGCTGGAACGCAATCCGACCATCAAGGAAGAAATCCGTTTGCGCGGCTTTGAGCGCGACATTCCGGCGGGTTTTCTGACTTATCCCGTGAGTCAGGCGGCCGATATCAGTGCCTTCAAGGCGACGCTGGTGCCGGTTGGTAATGACCAATTGCCAATGATCGAACAAACCAATGAGCTGGTGCGTAAATTCAACAATGTGGTCGGTCAGGAGATTTTGGTTGAGTGCCGGGAAGTGCTTTCCGAGACTGGACGCTTACCCGGCATCGACGGCAAGGCCAAGATGAGCAAGTCGCTCGGTAATGCCATTGCACTGGGGGCTACACCCGATGAAATCAAGCAAGCGGTACAGCGCATGTACACCGATTCGAATCATTTGCGGGTGGATGATCCGGGACAGGTCGAGGGTAACGTGGTATTTGCATTTCTCGATGCATTTGAGCCCGATACGGTAGCGCTAGAGGAGTTCAAGCGGCATTATCGCCGTGGAGGCCTGGGCGACAGTGTGCTCAAGCGTCGTCTCGATGCCCACCTGCAAGCGCTACTGGAGCCGATTCGGTGTCGCCGTCAGGAGTGGGCAAAGGAGCGCGGCGAAGTGTTGGCAATTTTGCGCCGAGGTACCGACCGTGCGCGTGCTACGGCAGCGCAAACCTTATCGGAAGTGCGCGGCGCATTGGGCTTGAATTATTTTTAGGAAATTTTTGCCGGTCCTAATGAAAGGAGCACTTCCAGTCCACCTTCCGGATGGTTGTGCAGACTCAGCACGGCCGCGTGGTTTTCTGCAATATTGCGGGCAATGGTCAGTCCCAACCCGGTGCCGCCGGTATCGCGCGAGCGTGAAATTTCGAGTCGGTAGAACGGTTCGAACACCGCTTCCAGCTGATCTTTGCCGATTCCTGGGCCGTGATCACGGATGCGGATCAGGACATGGCCGGGGCGGGCAGTATCGAGGGCAATCGAGACATCGGCGCTGTGGCCGTATTTGACTGCGTTGTCCAGTAGATTGATCAGGCAGCGGCGCAAAGCATTCGGTTGTGCATCGATGGAGGTACGTGTGCTGCCTTGTAATTGCACCTGCTGACCGGCATCGGCCGCATCGGCGCAGACGCTGTCGAGCAGCGAGTCGATGTCCAGTTTTTGCATCGGTTCCGAGGAGTCCATACTGCGCGCCAGATCGAGTCCTTCACGCACCATGCCCTGCATGACGGCGAGGTCGTCGACCAATTTCTGTTGCAACTCCTTGTCGGCGACTTTCTCCAGCCGCAGACGCAGGCGTGTCAATGGCGTCTGTAGATCATGCGTAATCGCCGCCAGCATGTGAGTGCGATGTTGAATCTGACGGCGGATGCGTGCCTGCATGGCATTGAATGCCTTGGCGGCTTGCCTGATTTCGGTCGGTCCTGCTTCCGCCAGCGGCGAATGATCAATATCCCGACCCAATTCAGTAGCAGCACTGGCCAGTTGCATGATCGGACGGGCGGTCATTTTGGCGACCGCATAGGCCAACACCGCAATGAGCACCAGAAACAGCAGGATATAGGGCGTGCCGGCAGGAAGTTCACCGGGACCGTGATTGCGCAACATCGGCGGCTCACCCGGCATATGTAAGCGCAAACGTAGGAGGGACTTGTCTTGCATGCTGACATAGATGATACGGCAGGTCTCGGGATGCGGATTGCTTGCATGGAGAGTATGGTTTTCTATTCCTTCCAGCCGACGCGATGCGCAATCGGTTTCGCGCTGGACCATCACCAGACGATCTTCACCCAGACGCGACTTGAGGATCTCGACCATCGGGCTGGCGCTACTGTCAACGGTGTCGCCAACGGTTTTGACGAAGGCGGCTTCATAACCGAAATTGTCGGCAGTTTGCAGCACCACCTGACGTGTTTCGGGGCTCAGTTTGTCCAGTGCCAGCACGACTTGTTCGACGCGCTCGGCAACATGTTGGTAGCGTAGTTCGCGTAAGGTGCTGCGCCGTTCGTTGGACGCCAGCCAGGTCGTGGTAACAGTGGCGACAATAATGCCTGCCAGCAAAATCAGGAATACCCGATTAGCGATGGAGTCCAACATATTTCTCATGCAGGTTTTTCCATGGTGACTAACGTCGCCAGTACATAACCCTCGTTGCGGATCGTCTTGATGATGGTCGGAGTACGCGCATCATCACCAAGTTTTTGACGCAGGCGGCTGATCTGGATGTCGACCGAGCGATCAAAGGGATCGGCTTCGCGACCTTGGGTCAATTCCAGCAGTTGATCGCGGTTGAGGATGCGATTGGGATGATCCAGGAAAACCTTCAGCATGCGGAATTCAGCGCCCGATAGCGCCACCACGACACCATCCGGGTTGAGTAAGTGACGAGCGGTCAAGTCCAGTGTCCAGGCTGAAAAATGCATGGCCGTGGCTTCTGGATTGAGCATATTGGGCGGCAATGACTGCGTGCGGCGCAGTACACTGCGAATGCGCGCAAACAGCTCGCGTGGTTCAAACGGTTTGGCCAGGTAATCATCTGCCCCCATTTCCAGACCGAGGATGCGGTCCAGTGGTTCGCCTCGTGCGGTCAGCATGATCACCGGCACATTCGACTGCGCGCGCAGGTTCCTGCACAGTGTCAGGCCGTCCTCGCCGGGCAAGGTCAAGTCGAGCACGATCAAATCTACGCGTGCCTCCTGCAGCACTTTGCGCATATCGACACCGTTGGTTGCGGTGAGTGTACGGAATCCGTTCGCATCGAGGTACTCGGCCAGCAAGGTGCGGATTTCGCGGTCGTCGTCGACGACCAAGATGTGAGAAATTGTGTCCATAGCCGCCATTATGACAAGTCGGAAAATCAGTGCCAGACTTAATTGTATATTGGCGTGTCAGTTGCTCTGTACGATATAGAGCGTAACAAATGGCTTGCCGCCATATACAAAACGATACAAAACCGACGACAAGTGACAAACCGGCGATACACCGGGGCGGTTAAATGTGACCTGTGCAGATAGCACGACTATCACGAAAGGGACCACCATGTTGAATTTCAAGAAAAATCTGCTCGGCGCACTGATTGCTGCTGGCATCGGTTTGACCGCCATGTCGTCGTTCGCCCAAATGCCGCCGCCGGGCCATGCACCAAGTGCTGAACAACAGGAAAAATTCGAACAAATGCACGCCAAACATCAGGCAAAACTTCATGACAAGCTAAAGATCACTGCTGCTCAGGAAGAGGCCTGGAAGACTTTTATCAGCAAGACCATGCCAGTGCTTCCGGCTAGCCCACCACCGCATATGAGCAAGGATGAGTGGAGTAAGCTGACTACGCCGCAGCGTCTGGATCGTATGCAAGAGTTTGAAAAGATGCGTCAAGAACATATGGCACAACGGATTGTGGCGACCAAGGAATTTTATGCAGTGCTGTCGCCGGAACAGCAAAAGGTATTTGACGACGAATTCCGCAAGATGGAAAAGCGCCACTTCATGCATCATTTTGGTCATGGCGAAGGCCATGGTCATGATATGGGCGACGCACCAGGCAAGTAATTATAGGTAATTGATTTGGCCTTGCGCAGGTTGATCTGCGCAAGGCCTTTCCGTTTTCTTTGCGGGCTTTTTTGTAGTCATGTAAAAATCACGTAAAACAGACTTTACGTTTCAAAATTTGACTGTTGTGCAGTCATGTTTCTACACCATAATATCGAGCTGGCTTGGATAGTGTGCATGGCTATAATGCAGAATCCATCCAATACGAGTGTATTTTGTCAACATCTGCCTGTAATTCAGCCGATTTTTACCAAATATCTTGATTCAACCTTTTTGCTTCCCATCCTCCCGCGATGACTACCACTCCGACTCCTGAACACAATCAAAAACCCTCCTTGCCTTCTACGAGTGACGTTTCTCAGGCTACCGGAGGCTTGTTACGACGTTGGTGGTTCTGGTTCTTGCTGGCGTTGTTGGCCGGTGGCGCTTATTACTGGTATCACAAGCATGCTGCCGGCAGTACTGCCACTGCTGGCGCTGCTCAGTGGGGTGTGGCAAGCGGCAAGCGGGGGCCGGGTGGCATGGGTGGTTCAGCTGTGTCGCCGGTTGGAGTGGCGGTGGCCAAGAAGTCGGACGTCAATATCTATCTGACCGGCCTGGGTACGGTCACACCGATTGCTACCTCTACGGTGCGCTCGCGCGTGGATGGCGAACTTCAGAAATTGCATTTCAAGGAAGGCCAACTGGTCAAGGCCGGTGATCTGCTGGCCGAGCTTGATCCGCGTACCTATCAAGTCGCGGTGACGCAGGCTGAAGGGCAGCTAGAGCGCGATCGCGCCTTGCTCGACGCGGCACGGATTGACTTGAAACGCTACAGTACCTTGCTGGCACAGGATTCCATCGCCAGCCAACAGGTCGATACGCAAGCTGCATTGGTCAAACAATATGAAGGCACGGTCAAAAACGATCAGGGCAACCTGGCCAGCGCTCGTCTGCAATTGACCTATTCGCGTATTACCGCACCGGTGAGCGGCCGTCTGGGCTTGCGCCAGGTTGATCAAGGTAATATTGTCAATTCCAGCGATACCACCGGTATCGTCATCATCACCCAGTTGCAGCCGATCACGGCTGTGTTCAGTATTCCCGAAGATAATATTCCGGCAGTGACCAAGCAATTGCTGGCCGGTAAAAAACTGTTGGCCGAAGCCTGGGATCGAGATCAAAAGAACAAGCTCGACGACGGCGCCGTGTTGACCATCGATAACCAAGTCGATACCACCACCGGCACGGTCAAGCTCAAGGCGCAATTTTCCAACACCGACTATGCTTTGTTTCCTAATCAATTTGTCAATATCCGCATGCTGCTTGACACCCTCGGTGGTGCTACCGTCATTCCGACGGCAGCAATACAGCGTGGCTCCCAGGGCCTGTTTGTGTATGTGGTCAAGGCTGACAACACTGTCACTGTGCGCAACGTCAAGATCGGCCCGGCAGAAGGTGAGTCGACCTCCATCAGTGACGGTGTCGCGGTCGGCGAAACGGTGGTCGTTGATGGCATCGATCGCTTGCGCGAAGGCGCCAAGGTTGAACCCATCCTGCGCGGTGGTGCCGATGACCCGGCCAAAAAATTGACCGAAAAAGCCGGCCCGCGGAGGCACCATCGTGGCACCGATGGCGCCGCTGCCAGCGCTGATGCAGCTCCGGCCGCAGCGGCTGCCGCGCAAGGCGAACAACAATTGACACCTGAACAACGTCAGCAGCGTTGGGCCGAGCTCAACAAACGCATAGATGCCGGTGAATTCGGCGAAGAAATCAAAAAATTACCGGAAGACCAACGTCGCCAACGCATGATGGAGATGCGCCGTAAGCGCCAAGCCGCCGATGGCAGCGCTGCCGGCAACGGTAATGCTAAGTAAGGCTGTCGCATGAATCCCTCACGCCTGTTTATTCTCCGGCCGGTAGCCACATCGCTGCTGATGGTAGCAATTCTGCTGGCCGGCATTGTCGCCTACAAGCAGTTGCCGCTGTCGGCCTTGCCGGAAGTCGATTACCCGACCATTCAAGTAGTGACCTTGTATCCGGGTGCCAGTCCCGACGTCATGACCTCATCGGTGACGGCACCGCTGGAGCGTCAATTTGGCCAGATGCCCGGACTGAACCAGATGGCATCGACCAGTTCAGGTGGCGCCTCGGTCATCACCTTGCAGTTCAACCTTGATTTGAAACTGGATATTGCCGAACAGGAAGTGCAGGCCGCCATCAATGCCGGCAGCAACCTGTTGCCGTCGGATTTGCCGATGCCGCCGATCTATAGCAAGGTCAATCCGGCCGATACGCCGATCATGACGCTGGCGGTAACGTCCAAGACCTTGCCGCTGCCCAAAGTGCAGGATCTGATCGATACACGGCTGGCGCAAAAGATTGCACAATTGTCCGGCGTTGGTCTGGTCAGCCTGTCCGGCGGTCAGCGTCCGGCGGTGCGTATGCAGCTCAATCCACGCGCTATTGCGGCGTTGGGCATGAATCTCGACGACGTACGGACCGCCATCGCCAATGCCAATGTCAATCAAGCCAAGGGCAGTTTTGACGGGCCGTCGCGGGCTTCAACCATCGATGCCAACGATCAGCTCAAGTCGGCCGATGAATATCGTCAATTGATCATCGGTTACAAGAACGGCGCTGCCATTCGTATCACCGATGTCGCCGATGTGGTGGATGCTGCGGAAAATACGCGCCTGAGCGCCTGGGCCAATACGGATGCCGCCGTGATCGTCAATATTCAGCGTCAGCCCGGGGCGAATGTGATTGCGGTCGTCGATAGCATCAAGAAAATTCTGCCAACACTGCAAGCTACTTTGCCGGGTGCCATTGACGTGCACATCCTGACCGATCGCACCACCACGATTCGAGCCTCTGTCGACGATGTCAAATTCGAACTGTTGCTGTCGATTGCGTTGGTGGTGATGGTTATTTTTCTCTTCCTGCGCAATGTGTCGGCCACCATTATTCCCAGCGTGGCGGTGCCGTTGTCGCTGGTGGGGACTTTTGGAGTCATGTATCTGGCTGGTTTCTCGATCAATAACCTGACCTTGATGGCACTGACCATTGCCACCGGCTTTGTGGTCGACGATGCCATCGTCATGATCGAAAACATTTCGCGCTATATCGAAGAGGGCATGGCGCCTCTGCAGGCGGCACTCAAGGGGGCGCAGCAAATCGGGTTTACCATCATTTCGCTGACCTTTTCGCTCATCGCGGTGCTGATTCCTTTGCTGTTCATGGGCGATGTGGTCGGTCGCCTGTTCCATGAATTTGCGGTCACGCTGGCAGTGGCGATTCTGATTTCCGCTGTGGTGTCGCTCACGCTTACACCGATGATGTGCGCCCGTTTGCTGCGTCATGTGCCGGAAGAAAAACAGGGCTGGTTCTATCACCAAAGTGGAGCTTTCTTTGACCGTATCATTGCGCGCTACGGCGTGGCGCTGGAATGGGTCTTGAATCGTCAACGCAGCACGCTGCTAGTTGCCATCGGAACGCTGGGCTTGACCGTCTTGTTGTATGTGTATGTGCCCAAGGGATTTTTCCCGGTACAGGATACTGGTGTCATTCAGGGTATTTCCGAAGCGACCCAATCGGTCTCCTTTGCGGCCATGGCAGAGCGCCAGCAAGCCTTGGCCAAGGTACTGCTGAAGGATCCGGCGGTCGAAAGTCTGTCTTCCTTCATCGGCGTCGATGGCGTCAATGCCACGCTTAACAGTGGGCGCATGCTGATTAACCTGAAACCACACGAGCAGCGTGATGTCAGCGCCAGCGATGTGATTCGCCGTCTGCAACCGCAGCTGGAACAGCAGGTTCCGGGCATCACGCTGTACATGCAGCCGGTACAGGACTTGACGATTGAAGACAGCGTCAGCCGCACGCAATACCAGTTCACCCTGCAAGGGGCCAATACGGCCGAGCTTAGTAGCTGGGTGCCCAAGGTGTTGGCGCGACTGCGTCAGGTGCCGCAATTGGCCGATGTTGCCAGTAATGCCCAGGATCAGGGTTTGCAGGCTTATGTCGAGATTGACCGTGATGCGGCCTCACGTATGGGCATTACCACGGCAGCCATCGACAATGCCTTGTACAACGCCTTCGGCCAGCGCCTGATTTCAACGATCTATACGCAGTCGAACCAGTACCGCGTGGTGATGGAGGTCAAGCCTGAATATCAAAAGGGACCGGATGCACTCAATAGCATTTTCCTGGTCACTTCCAGCGGCAAGCAGATTCCCTTGGCCAGTATTGCCAAAGTCACCGAGCGCACTGCGCCCTTGGTGGTCAATCACCTGAGCCAGTTTTCATCTACTACGGTGTCATTCAACTTAGCCCCCGGAGCGTCTCTGGGAGAGGCAGTCAAGGCCATTACCGCTGCCGAACAAGACATTGGTGTGCCCGACAGTATTGTCACCAACTTCCAGGGCGCTGCGCTGGCCTTTCAGGCCTCGCTGTCGAACACACTCTGGCTGATTCTGGCAGCAATCGTGACGATGTATATCGTGCTCGGCGTACTTTATGAAAGTTATATTCATCCCATCACCATCCTATCGACCCTGCCGTCGGCAGGCGTGGGCGCCTTGCTGTCCTTGATGATCGCCGGCAGCGATCTGGGCATCATCGGCATCATCGGCATTATCTTGCTCATTGGTATCGTCAAGAAGAATGCCATCATGATGATCGACTTTGCACTGGAAGCCGAACGTCATGAAGGCAAGTCGCCGCGCGAAGCGATTTATCAGGCTTGCCTGCTGCGCTTCAGACCAATTTTGATGACTACCATGGCTGCGCTGCTAGGGGCATTGCCGCTGATGCTGGGCAGTGGCGTCGGTTCGGAACTGCGTCAGCCGCTGGGCATTACCATGGTCGGCGGTTTGTTGGTGTCGCAGGTGTTGACGCTGTTTACGACGCCGGTCATTTATCTGGCTTTTGATCGTCTGGCCAGACGCATGCGCGAGCGCTTTGGCCGGCCCAATACTGATCACGGTGATGATGACGATGACACTCAAGGGCAAGGCGATCCTGAGTTTGTGCCACCGCAGCCGCATGGTTGAGGCAGAGCTGGCATGAATATTTCGCGTCCCTTCATTGAGCGTCCGATCGCCACTACTTTGCTGACCATCGGTATCGCGCTGGCTGGCATGGTGGCATTTCGGATGCTGCCGGTATCACCGCTGCCGCAAATTGATATCCCGACCATTTCTGTCTCCGCTTCGCTGCCCGGTGCCAGTCCCGAGACTATGGCGGCCACCGTTGCCACGCCGTTGGAGCGTAGTCTTGGTGCGATTGCCGGGGTAACGGAAATGACCTCGTCGAGTTCGCTCAATTCGACCCGGATCGTCTTGCAGTTCGATCTCAACCGCGATATCGACGGCGCCGCACGCGATGTGCAGGCTGCGCTCAACGCTGCGCGCAGCCTGCTGCCTAGCGGTATGCCCAGCAATCCTACCTATCGCAAGGTCAATCCAGCCGATGCGCCGATCATGATTCTGGCGCTGACCTCGGATACCTTGACGCAGGGACAGATGTACGATGCGGCCGATAGTATTCTGGCGCAGAAGCTGGCACAGGTCGGCGGTATTGGCCAGGTTACCGTCGGCGGCGGTGCGCAGCCAGCCGTGCGCATCGAGCTCAATCCGGCAGCGCTCAATAAATATGGTCTCGGTTCCGCCGATGTTCGCACTGCGGTTGCCGCCACCAATGCCAATCGGCCCAAAGGCATGGTTGAACTGGGTGATCGCAACTGGCAGATTTATGCCAATGATCAAGCCAGTACCGCGGCTGAATACGCACCACTGATCGTCTCGTATCGCAAGGGCTTGCCGATCCGGGTGCGTGATGTCGCCGAGGTGAAAGATTCAGTGGCCGATTTGCGCACTGCCGCTTCTGCCAACGGGAAACCGTCGGTATTGTTGATTTTGTCGCGTCAGCCGGGCGCCAATATCATCGAAACCGTTGATGCCGTGACCGCCTTGTTGCCGCAGTTGAAGGCGTCGATTCCGCAGTCGATCAACATAGATGTGATGATGGATCGCACGCCGACCATTCGCGCTTCGTTACGTGATACCGAAAAGACTCTGCTGATGTCGATTGCATTGGTGATCATGGTGGTCTTCATCTTCCTGCGTAATGGCCGCGCCACGCTCATTCCCAGCGTGGCGGTACCGGTTTCGCTGATCGGTACCTTTGGCGTCATGTATCTGCTGGGCTACAGTCTGGACAATCTTTCACTGATGGCGTTGACCATTGCTACCGGCTTTGTGGTCGATGATGCCATCGTGGTACTGGAAAATGTGTCGCGCCACATCGAAGCGGGTATGAAACCGGTCAAGGCGGCATTGATGGGCGCGCGCGAGGTAGGCTTTACGGTTCTGTCGATGAGTATTTCGCTCATTGCAGTATTTATACCCGTGCTGATGATGGGCGGGTTAGTCGGTCGCTTGTTCCGTGAGTTTGCGGTGACGCTGTCGGTGGCGATTCTGGTGTCGATGTTGGTATCGCTGACCACCACGCCCATGATGTGCGCGGCGCTATTGCGCCATCAACCAAAGGAAAAACAAGCCCCAGGGCGTTTTTTCAGCGCAGTCGAACGCTTGTTCGCCGCCATGCTGCGTGCCTATGAGCGTTCACTGGCTTGGGCCTTGCGATTTTCGCCGCTGATGATGCTGATCTTGCTGGCCACGGTCGTGCTCAATGTTTATCTCTATGTGGTCGTTCCAAAGGGCTTTTTTCCACAACAGGATACCGGCCGCCTCATCGGTGGTATTCGTGGCGATCAAGCCATTTCGTTTCAGGCCATGCGCAACAAGCTCAATGAATTCATCGATATCGTCAAGGCTGATCCCGCAGTGCTCAATGTCACCGCCTATACAGGTGGCGGTACCCGCAACAGCGGCAACATGTTCATTGCCCTAAAACCTTTGTCCGAGCGCAAGATCTCGGCAGACCAGGTTATTGCGCGCCTGCGCGGCAAGCTCGCGCATGTGCCTGGCGCCAGCCTGTTCTTGCAGTCGGTGCAAGACATTCGTACCGGCGGCCGGCAGAGCGATGCGCAGTATCAGTTCACCTTGCAATCGGACGATCTGGAATTGTTGCGCACCTGGGAGCCCAAGATTCGTCTGGCTTTCTCCAATTTGCCGCAACTCGAAGACGTGACCACCGACCAGCAGGACAAGGGATTACAGACCACATTGACGATCGATCGTGAAACGGCCATCCGCAGCGGCGTGACGCCATCGCTGATCGATTCCAGTCTGAGCGATCTGTTTGGGCAACGTCAGATTTCGACCATCTATAGCGGTATCAATCAATATCACGTCGTGATGGAGGCCGCACCGCAGTATTGGCAAAGCCCGGAAATCCTGAAAACCATCAACGTCAGTCTGGCTAACAGTACTGCCAACCTGTCGCCGACCACCTCGGCATTGAGTACGCCGCCAGCGGTGACGGCCTCGGGCGCACTCAGTTCCAACTCGTCACTGGCCTTGACTGTCTCCAGCGGCGCATCCACGCAGGTGCCATTAAGCTCCTTCGCCAGCTTCGCATCGACCAGTACCGCACTAAGCGTGAATCACCAAAGCCAGTTCATTGCTTCGACGATTTCCTTCAATCTGGCCGAAGGCGTGTCACTGTCGCAAGCCTCGGAGGTGATCAACGATACCTTGGCTCGACTCGGGGTGCCGACTGCGGTGCAGGGTAGTTTTGCAGGTACGGCCAATGCCTTTCAGTCCTCCATGGGCAATCAACCATGGCTGATTTTGACGGCTTTGCTGGCGGTGTATATCGTCTTGGGGGTGTTGTATGAAAGTCTGGTGCATCCGATTACCATCCTCTCCACACTGCCGTCGGCCGGGGTTGGTGCCTTGCTGGCCTTGCTGGCAACTGGTACTGAATTCAGCCTGATTGCACTCATCGGTGTGATCTTGCTGATCGGCATCGTCAAGAAGAATGCCATCATGATGATCGATTTTGCCTTGCAGGCCGAGCGTAGTCGGGGACTGTCGCCGCGCGATGCCATCTTCGAGGCGTGCTGTCTGCGTTTTCGGCCGATCATGATGACTACCATGGCAGCTTTGTTGGGCGCGGTGCCGCTGGCACTGGGGCACGGCGATGGCGCCGAATTGCGCCAACCCCTAGGTATTTCCATCGTTGGTGGTTTGATCGTCAGCCAGATTCTCACGCTGTACACCACACCGGTGGTTTATCTGTATATGGAGCGCTTCCGTTTGTGGAGCAAGCGCTGGTTTCAACGGCTCAGCGGATCACCGGAAATTTCTGGGACGACACGCTAAGTGAAATGGGCAGACCCGGTGGCGGCATTTGTTGCCACCGGATTTGCGGAGAAATGAAAATGACAAAGCCAAACATCAACCGCCTCTTCCTGCTGACGCCAATCGTGATGGCGCTGGCCGCCTGCACCATGGGGCCTGACTACGTACGCCCAAGTATGGCGTCGGCGCCGGTCGCTTTCAAAGAGATGCAGGACTGGAAGCCGGCCCAGCCCAATGTACTGGCGATGAACGGCAAGTGGTGGGAAATGTTCAACGATCCCCAGCTCAATGCCCTGATCGCGCAAATCGATATTTCGAACCAAAATCTGGCTGAATCGGAAGCCAGTTTTCGCAAGGCCATGGCGCTAGTGCAAAGTGCCCGTGCCGCGTTGATGCCGACGCTCTCGGCCAATGCCAGTGGCACCCGGTCAGCGGCTGTCTCCAGCGGTGTCAGCCAGATCAAGAATACTTATTCGCTGGGACTGAGCTCCAGCTGGGAAATCGACGTCTGGGGCAGTGTGCGACGCAATATCGAAGCCAATGAGGCCACTGCGCAAGCGACGGCGGCTGACCTGGCGGCAGTACGCTTGAGCGCCCAGGCGGCACTAGCGCAGGATTATCTGCAACTGCGGGTGTTGGATGCCCAGCAGCGCTTGCTCGACGAGACCGTGGTGGCTTACCAGCGTTCGTATGAACTGACCAAAAATCAATATGCTGTCGGCGTGGCTGCCAAATCCGATGTCATTCAGGCACAGACACAACTGAAGACGGCACAGGCATCAGCACTGGACAATGGCGTCACGCGCGCGCAACTGGAGCATGCCGTTGCCTTGCTGGTGGGGCAGAGCGCGTCGACCTTTGCGATTGCCCCGGCGCCGCTGGAAGCCCAGGCTCCGCCAATTCCGCTGGCAGTGCCATCGATGTTGCTGGAGCGGCGTCCCGATGTGGCTGCGGCCGAGCGTCGTGTGGCTGCCGCCAATGCGCAAATCGGTGTGTCTGAGGCTGCTTATTTCCCGAGCTTGAGTCTGTCTGCCTCGGGAGGCTATCAAACGACCAATGGCATTGCCAACCTGTTTAATTTGCCAAGCCGAATCTGGTCGCTCGGTCCCTCGCTGAGTCAGACCCTGTTCGACGGCGGGGCGATGAAGGCAGCCACCAAACAAGCCATGGCCAGCTACGATCTGGCCGCAGCGACCTACAAGCAGACAGTGTTGACGGCCTTCCAGGCGGTGGAGGATAACCTGGCGGCACTGCGCATTCTGGAACAGGAAGCAGTAGTGCAAGACGAAGCGCTGCAGTCGGCGCGTCTGGCGCTCACGCTGGTGCTTAATCAATACAAGGCCGGCACCGTCAGCTATGCCAACGTGATCACAGCGCAAGCAACCGCACTGGCCAGCGAAAAATCCTCACTTGATATCCTGAACCGGCGCATGGCTGCCAGCGTCTTGCTGATCACGGCACTTGGCGGCGGTTGGAGTGATAAAAACATCAACGATCTGCAGCAACTGGCGACGCAGGCAGACCAGCAGCCGCAGACACGCTAAACCAGTTCCGCCTCGACCACGCCGCGCAAGGCATTGCACAGCACGACGCGTGTTGCACGGTGCAGATCGGCCTGGTTGATCGCGCGCTCTGATGCATCCCAGTCGGGATCGTTCAAGAGCACTGCACGCATCACGCCCGGCAGCACGCCCGCGCTCAGCGGCGGCGTATACCAGCGACCATCCAGTTGTACGAAGACATTGCTGCGAGCACCCTCGGTCAGGTGTCCATGCTGGTTGAAAAACAACATGTCAAAGCCGCCGCGCTGTTCGGCGTCTTTCCACGCCTGATCATAACGCGCGCGCTGTGAGCTCTTGTGGCGCAAGAACAGATCGTCGTTGGTGCTGGTATCGCTGGCGACGAATACCTTCACGCGTGCGGCCAGCGGTGTCAGCACGCCATGTTGCAGGCGTATCGCACCATGCTGATTCAGATCGAGCCGCAGGCGATGCGGTAATGCCGCCGGAAGTTGCGCGCAGACCTGCGCCAGGGCGCTGCGAATGGCGGCTTCGTCAAAAGAAAAGTTGAAGTAGGAGGCGGAGCTGCGCAAGCGCTGCAGATGCAGGTCAAGGTGGCGGCAACCGTTTTCCTTGGTCGCATAGAGGGTTTCAAACAGCGTGAATGCATGTTCCAGTCCAGTCAGAAAGCGCGCTTTCAGACGACATTCAGCAAATTCATCTGCAGCGCGGCTGTCGTACACAATGCCCGCACCCACGCCCATCTCGCCAGCACGCACGCCATGCTGCGGTGCCTGCAGCGCCAGCGTACGTATCGGTACCGAGAGGCAGAAATCATCCACTTGCCGACTTGCCGGGGCGGCGTCAAACCAGCCAATGGCGCCGGTGTAGATGCCACGCGGCGCGGTTTCCAGTTCGCTGATGATTTGCATGCTGCGATGCTTGGGCGCGCCGGTAATGGAGCCGCACGGATACAGTGCAGTCAGAAGTTCGGCCAGCGTGGTGTCGGCGCGCAGTTGCGCGGTCACGGTCGACGTCATTTGCAAGACCTGGCCGAAACGTTCGACCGCAAACAACTGCGGCACTGCAACCGAGCCGTTGACGGCGATGCGGCCCAGGTCGTTGCGCAGCAGATCAACGATCATCAGGTTTTCGGCACGGTTTTTTTCGTCCTGCGTCAGTTGCTCGGCGCGTCGTCCATTTTCGGCGGCATCATCGGCTGCGGCTGGTGCGGTGCCTTTCATCGGCTGTGCCAGCAACCGGCCATCCTGGTGACGCACGAATAGCTCAGGAGAAAACGACAGGATGCAACGCCCGTCGGGCAGGCTGATCAAGGCGCCGTAAGGCACCGGCTGGCGTGCACGCAGCTGCCGGTACAGTTGCAAGGGCGCGCCATAGGCGTCGAAGTGCAAACGGTAGGTGTAATTGACCTGATAAGTGTCACCGGCGGCAATGTAATCATGGATGCGGTCGATGGCTGTGCAAAAAGCCGCTTCGTCGACATTGGCGCGAACATTGGCGATGCCGGCGGTAGCCTCGGTGTCATCGGCTTGTTGCTGCAGCCAGATGACAGTGTCAGCGGCACTCAGATGCTGGCATTGTGAAAAAAGCAAGATTTCTGCCGCAGCGCTCAGATCGGTCGTTGCAACGGTATCGATTTGCAGGAGCTCGGCGCCGAGCTCATAGCTGAGCAAGGCTACCGCATGCATGCCTTGCTGCAAGGCGGCCTGCATCTGTGTCAGCAGTGCTGGCAGAGCGCTGGCATCGGCACCGCGCAGGCTGCGCTGGTAGCCGGTGTACAGGCGCGAGCGTGGCGCTGTGGCGGGATGATCGGTGCTATCGTCGAGCAAAGCAAAACAGGCAGGCAGCATAGGGGAGCGGACCCAAGTACACAAATGGTTGAAACGGGCAACGGCAGGGAGATTTGCCGGTACCGGGCAGCATCATAGCTTAAACGGTATACTGGGCGCCGGTTCCTGCCACGTCCTGTGCGGTTCGGACCGTCGCTAAGACTGCTTGTTCCACTCCTTTCCAGACCTCTGTCCCGATGGCTCTTCCGCGCACCCTTGTCATTCCTCTCATCGTTGCCTGTGCCCTGTTCATGGAGCAGATGGATTCCACCGTGATTTCCACTTCGCTGCCGGTGTTGGCAGTGGACATGGCAGTCAACCCTATTTCGCTCAAACTGGCGCTGACCTCTTATCTGCTCAGTCTGGCGGTGTTTATTCCGATCAGTGGCTGGATGGCTGACCGCTTCGGCGCACTGACGATTTTTCGCTCCGCCATTTGTGTCTTCATGCTGGGATCGATCTTGTGCGGTGTGTCGCAAACCTTGCCACAATTCGTTTCCGCACGTTTTTTTCAAGGGATAGGCGGCGCCATGATGGTGCCGGTTGGCCGTCTGGTGGTGTTGCGCAGCGTGGAAAAGGTCAATCTGGTCAAGGCGCTCAGCTATCTGACCATGCCGGCCATGCTGGGGCCGGTGCTGGGGCCGCCTCTGGGCGGTTTCATCACGACTTACTTTCACTGGCGCTGGATTTTTTTCATCAATATACCGATGAGTGTGCTCGGCCTGTATCTGGCCACGCGTTTCATCGCCAATACCAAAGAACCCCTGACTGCGCCCCTGGATTGGGTCGGGTTCATTCTGTCGGCATTGGGTTGTTCGTTGTTGATGATGGGACTGGCTACCGCCGGCCGTCATCTGGTGTCCGGCGATATCTCGCTAGCTTGCGTGGTGTTGGGTATTTTGTCGCTGGTGGCCTATGTCTGGCATGCACGGCGCGTGGCCCATCCGCTCATTGATCTAAGCTTGTTGCGCATTCAGACCTTGCAGGCCGGCGTGGCCGGTGGCTCACTGTTTCGCCTGGGCATCGGGGCCATTCCTTTTCTGTTGCCGTTGATGCTGCAACTGGGCTTTGGTCTGACTGCCTTTCATTCAGGCTTGTTGACCTGCGCCTCGGCCGCCGGCGCCATGTTCATGAAGAGCATCGCTGCCAAGGTGCTCAAGCGTTTTGGCTTTCGCCGTGTGATGATCGTCAATGGCACTTGCGGAGTGATTTCACTGGCGGCAATCGGTTTGTTTTCACAGACGACACCGTACGCCGTGATGATGATCGTGTTGCTCATCGGCGGCTGTTTCCGCTCCCTGCAATTTACCAGCCTTAATGCCATTTCCTACGCGGATGTCGATAATCATCGTTTGAGCCAGGCCACCAGTATTGCCAGCGTGGCGCAGCAATTGTCGGTTGGCATGGGAGTAGTGCTGGGTGGTTTCGCTTTGCAGACGTCCAATCA
>Ga0302155_10001308_pt1 | contig 18160 bp, 15 predicted proteins | sample I_Bog_N3_1_FD_193508 | JGI IMG/M metagenome (GOLD analysis project Ga0302155, IMG submission 193508) | Peat permafrost microbial communities from Stordalen Mire near Abisko, Sweden - I_Bog_N3_1 | ecosystem: Environmental > Terrestrial > Soil > Wetlands > Peat | place: Sweden: Abisko, Stordalen...
GTTGCACCCGACACTTCAGAAAACTTTGCTTTTTTAGTGTAGGTTTGATACTGCGGAACTGCAATTGCAGCCAATATACCAATAATGGCAATGACGACCATTAGCTCAATCAAGGTAAAACCATGTTGTTGCATTTGCGACTTCATTTTGATCTCCCAGAACCGTAGAACCCCTTCTACTTCCTACTCCCAACGCAAAGCTCATACCATCTCTTTTTAACCATTTTTAATCTGCATTTATTGTCGAAGTAAATCTCATTCGGACAAAAATGTCAGTTACTGACAATGATTACTAGTTGCATAAAATCATACTTTTCTCAGAGAATGTATCTGACAATTTTGGTTCAATTTCGATTCGGCATCACAAAATAAAAAAGCACTCTAAAAAGAGTGCTTTTCTTGTGCAAGGCTCAACTAGCAGATCGAGGCAGACATGCACGTACCGCTTTTTGTCCAGGTTAATAAGTTAGAACCACCTGCGACACCAATAGTGGGAGTTAATATGACCGTTTCACCCGCCATACCACTAACATTAACGGCAGTGGCTGTTACTATACCTGGATTTGAAACAGCGACGGATTGAACATAGCCTGAAGCAGTAGTCACTGCAGCAGGTATGTCATTCGATCCTGCAGTGCTACAACTCGTACCCAGAGCTGCAACGGTAGACACGGCATTATCAACAGCACATAACTCAATCCCCAACTTAAATGGGGCGGTAGCTCCAGACACTTCAGAAAATTTTGCTTTTTTGGTGTAAGTTTGATACTGCGGAACTGCAATTGCAGCTAATATACCAATAATGGCAATAACAACCATTAACTCAATCAAGGTAAAACCACGTTGTTGCATTTGCGACTTCATATTCATCTCCCAAAACCGTAGAACCCCTTCTACTTAGTCTTGGTATCGCAAAGCACGTACCATCTCTTTTTAACCATTTTCAGGCTATATTTTGTGTCAAAATAACTCTTGTTCCGACAAAATTGTCACTTACTGACAGTGATTACAATCGACATAAAGCAATATTATTAGTGAGAAATAAATTTAAGCAATTCTCGTCACTCACTTGCACATAAAATTACAAATAAAAAAAACCTGTTACGCCGAAAGACGTAACAGGTTTTTTCAATTGGTAGAATCAGTGTTACTCAAAAAACGTTTTCACTTTTTCCATCCATGGTTTACTTTGTGGATTGTGCTTAGCACCACCTTCTACCGTGAGGCGCTCAAACTCACGCAGTAATTCACTTTGTTTATCAGTGAGTTTAACCGGTGTTTCTATTACCACATGACAAAATAAATCGCCTGGGAATCCGGAACGCACCCCTTTAACACCTTTACTACGCAAACGGAAGGTCTTGCCCGATTGTGTTCCTTCCGGCACGGTAAAACTCACCTTGCCATTCAGAGTCGGGACTTCAATTTCGCCACCCAACGCTGCTTTGGCAAATGAAATCGGGACTTCACAATGTAAATCATCACCGTCACGTTGAAATAACGGATGTTGCTTAATATGAATTTCGACATACAAATCACCTGGCGGGCCGCCATTTACGCCTGGTTCTCCATTACCTGAGGAGCGAATGCGCATGCCATCATCAATCCCAGCTGGAATTTTAACTTCCAGTGTTTTGTTGCGCTTGATGCGTCCGACACCAGCACAACTCGTGCAAGGCTCAGGAATCACTTTCCCAGTCCCGTGGCATTTAGGACAGGTCTGCTGAATACTGAATAAACCTTGTTGCATCCGCACTTGTCCATGGCCGGCACACGTTGGACAGGTAATCGGCTTCGTCCCAGGTTTAGCACCTGAGCCATGACAAGGTTCACACTCATCCCAAGAAGGTACTCGAATCGTGGTATCAAAACCGTTAGCTGCTTGTTCGAGGCTGATTTCCAGATTGTAACGCAAATCAGCGCCACGATAGACTTGTGGCCCAGCACTACGACCACCACCACCGCCTCGGCCACCACCAAAGATATCACCGAAAATATCACCAAAAGCATCGGCAAAACCACCGCCAGCTGCGCCACCACCGCCACCACCCATATTAGGATCCACGCCAGCATGACCATAACGATCGTATGCATCACGCTTTTTCGGATCCGTCAGCATTTCATAGGCTTCTTTGGCTTCCTTAAATTTTTCTTCAGATACCTTGCTGTCCGGATTACGATCCGGATGATATTTCATCGCTAATTTGCGATACGATTTTTTAATTTCGTCCTCTGTGGCGTTTTTAGCAACACCCAGAATTTCGTAAAAATCACGCTTCGCCATTTTTTTGGCACCTTGTCAATGAACCGGGATGCGTCAGGTGTGGCGGCCTTGATTGCGCCATCACCTACCTATCCTGTGAACTAAATTTATATGAAAAAGCCGAGAAGGATGTGCATCGTGCAATACGAAGCATAAATCCTGTCTCGGCGAGCCTTAGCGAGAATAACGCTCGCAAGACCAGTAAGCGTCTTACTTGTCTTTTACTTCTTTAAAATCAGCATCAACGACATCATCATCTTTGGCTTTGGATTCTGATGCGCCAGCCCCTGCATGGGCACCATGACCAGCGTCATCACCAGCATGCTCACCGGCACCAGATGCTGCTTGCTGTGCTTGCATATCAGCGTAAACTTTTTCACCTAAAGTTTGCGATGCTGTCGATAATGCCGCAATTTTTGCATCAAGCGTAATCTTGTCACCGTGTTTTAATTCGGTTTCCAGATCTTTAATCGCTGCTTCAATTTTTTCTTTCTCAGCAGCATCCAATTTATCGCCATGCTCTGTCAGTGATTTGCGAGTGGAGTGCACTAACGCATCACCTTGATTGCGTGACTCAGCCAATTCCTTGACTTTTTTATCTTCCTCTGCGTTCAATTCAGCATCTTTCACCATTTTTTGAATTTCTTCTTCGGTCAGACCGGAGTTGGCTTTAATGGTGATTTTGTTTTCTTTACCAGTTGCTTTGTCCTTGGCGCCAACATGTAAAATACCGTTAGCATCAATATCAAAGGTCACTTCAATCTGTGGAGTACCACGTGATGATGGTGGAATACCTTCCAGATTAAATTCACCCAAGCCTTTATTACCAGCAGCGATTTCACGTTCACCTTGAAATACCTTGATGGTAACAGCAGGTTGATTGTCATCCGCAGTCGAGAATACTTGACTGAATTTAGTCGGGATGGTCGTATTTTTCTTAATCATTTTGGTCATGACACCACCCAGAGTTTCAATACCCAGAGATAACGGCGTTACGTCCAACAACAACAAATCTTTACGGTCACCTGACAATACCGAACCTTGAATCGCAGCACCGGCAGCAACAGCTTCATCCGGATTCACGTCTTTACGCGGTTCTTTACCAAATAATTCTTTTACTGCTTCCTGAACTTTTGGCATACGTGTCATGCCACCAACCAGAATGATGTCATCAATGTCGCTGGTTTTAACGCCAGCATCACGAATCGCTGTACGGCATGGTTCGATGGTTTTGTTAATCAATTCTTCTACTAATGATTCTAATTTAGCACGGGTCATTTTTAAGTTCAAATGCACTGGTGCACCATTAGCCATAGCGATGTACGGCTCATTGATTTCTGTCTGTTGTGAACTTGACAGTTCAATTTTTGCACGTTCTGCGGATGCTTTAATGCGTTGCAGAGCGATTGGATCGCGACTTAAATCCAGACCATTGATTTTTTTGAATTCATCAATAATGAAATCAATAATGCGTTGATCAAAATCTTCACCACCCAAGAATGTATCGCCATTAGTAGACAATACTTCAAATTGCATTTCACCATCAACGTCAGCAATTTCAATAATGGATACGTCGAATGTTCCGCCACCCAAATCATAAACGGCAATTTTACGATCACCACGTTCTGTTTTGTCTAAACCAAATGCCAGCGCAGCTGCTGTCGGTTCATTGATGATACGTTTAACATCCAAACCGGCGATACGGCCAGCATCTTTGGTTGCTTGACGTTGTGCATCATTGAAATACGCAGGTACGGTAATCACCGCTTCTGTCACTTCTTCACCGAGGTAATCTTCGGCAGTTTTTTTCATTTTGCGCAAAACTTCAGCAGAAATTTGCGGAGGCGCCATTTTAACGCCACGAACACTGACCCATGCATCGCCATTATCTGCTTTGCAAATGGTGTACGGCATTAATTTAATGTCTTTTTGAACTTCTTTTTCATCAAATTTACGACCAATCAAACGCTTTACCGCATACAGAGTATTGACTGGATTGGTAACAGCTTGACGTTTTGCGGATGCGCCAACAATGATTTCGCCATCTTCTTGGTAAGCGATAATGGAAGGGGTTGTACGCGCGCCTTCTGAATTTTCGATGACTTTCGGTTGGCCGTTTTCAACTACGGAAACGCATGAATTTGTTGTGCCCAAATCTATACCGATAATTCTACCCATGATGGTGTCCTCTATTAACTTTATATAAGATGATATTGCTTGAATAGTCTGTATATGCGGCAAAAAAACCTGTTTTCAAGGATATTTCAGCCGTTTTTTCATTTTTTTTGAACTATTTTGCTTGTGCGACTGTCACAAGCGCTGGGCGGAGTAAGCGATCTGCGATCATGTAACCTTTTTGCAATACTTCTACGACGGTATTAGCATCTTGTTCTGCAGGAACCATTGACACTGCTTGGTGACGGCTTGGATCGAGTTTATCACCTACCGCAGGACTAATTTCCAGCAAACGATTACGTTCAAATGCAGCAGTAATTTGACGCAATGTCACTTGAATACCTTCTTTGAGCGCTTCTACCGATGCCGTTTCAATTTTCAACGCCATTTCAACGCTGTCTTTGACGGGAACCAATGCTTCAGCAAAACTCTCAATAGCAAATTTATGCGCTTTGCTGATATCTTCCTGAGCACGACGACGAATATTTTCGCCATCCGCTTTGGCACGCAAAAATGAATCTTGCATTTCCGATAATTTCGCTTCAGTTTGAGCTAATTTTTCAGCAAGAATTGTTTCTGCTGATGGAACCGCGGCAGAGGCATCGCCCTTGTTTTCTGCTTGAGACTCTGAGTCTGTTGCAGACGCCGACGTGACAGATTCATTTACTGCATTGACTTGTTCTTGTTCTGCTGACACTGTCTGTTTACCATGTTGTTGCATTCTTTACCTCCAAATTTGGTCATATATCGGGATTGATTATAAAAAATTAATAGCATCAAAATCAATACCAACGAAATGGGGTTATCCTGACGCATTTCAAGAGGGAAAACAGCCTCTTATCAAATTCATTCATCATTTTTTCTCGACTAAACGCGTTATAGCCTCACTAGTGTGATCCATGTAGTGATAGTTGCGGGAAAAATACCGAGCACAGTCATGCCAACTGACATTACTACAATTTAATTATTTTCACCATTTTCACTATTTTTTTAGAAGTAAACCTTAGTCTCAACTCATTTAACCTCATCGGAATAATTATAAAAAAGTGACATTGGAAGCGGTTAAGGGATTTAAAACCACCCAAAAGGAAAATGCAGCATAAATAAAAAACCACCGGCTTCATGTTTTTTACGTACCTTTGCAATGACTTCATCCATGATGAACGCTCTGTATTCTCAATATATAACTGACGTTAATTTACAATAAGGACTCAAGCGAGATACACTAGCTGACCATTTTCCGATTCCGAATGAACCTTTCTGTGACTTTATGCCAACTCAACTGATCTCCCGCTCTATTTTTAAAGCTTACGATATCCGCGGCATCATTGGCAAAACGCTGGATGCTCAGGTTGCTTTTGTTATTGGGCAGGCATTTGGCGCAGCAATCATTGCCAAGGGTGAAACCAGCGCCGTGATCGGTCGCGATGGTCGCTTGTCTGGCCCTGATTTATGTCGTGCTTTGGCGCGCGGCTTGCAGTTATCTGGGGTCAATGTTATTGATTTAGGAGTGGTTGCCACGCCGATGCTCTATTTTTCAACCCACGCCCTTACCGCGCACTCTGGCGTCATGGTCACCGGAAGTCATAACCCGCCTGAATATAATGGATTTAAACTGGTTTTGGCTGGTGAAGCTATCTATGGCGATGCCATTCAGTCTTTATATAACACAATCATTCAAAAACCATTCCCATACGGTGGCGGTCGCGAAAGCGATGACAATAGCAGCAACAATAGTGGCAGCTATACGCAACACGACATTCGCCCCGCTTATCTGAAACGCATTATTTCCGATATCACACTGGCGCGTCCTATGCATATCGCGGTGGATTGCGGCAATGGTGTTGCCGGTGCGTTTGCGGGGGATTTATATAAGGGCTTGGGTTGCATTACCGATGAATTGTTTTGTGAAGTAGATGGTACATTTCCTAATCACCATCCTGATCCAGCATTACCTGAAAATTTACGTGACTTGATCCGGCATGTGCAGACGGGTGCAGCTGAAATCGGTCTGGCATTTGATGGCGATGGCGATCGCTTGGGTGTTGTGACGAAAGGTGGCAACATTATTTATCCTGATCGTCAGTTAATGTTGTTTGTAAAAGATGTATTGACGCGACATCCGGGCGCGCCCATCATTTACGATGTCAAATGTTCGGGTCACATGACTGAGTGGATTAAAGAACATGGCGGCGTGCCCTTGATGTGGAAAACCGGCCATTCCTTGGTCAAGGCCAAATTACGCGAAACCGGTTCACCATTAGGTGGTGAAATGAGTGGTCATATTTTCTTCCAAGACCGCTGGTATGGTTTTGATGATGGTTTGTATGCGGGCGCACGGATGCTAGAATTATTGTCACGTGTTGCCGATCCATCTGCGTTACTGAATGCACTACCGCAATCCATCTCTACACCCGAATTGCAAATTTCACGGGAACAAGGGGATAGTGCCGCGATCATTCGCCAGATTCAAGAATCTGACCATGTTGCCGCATTTTTTCCGAATGCGCAGGAAATTATTCGTATTGATGGCTTGCGGATTGACTATGCCGATGGCTTTGGTCTGGCACGCGCTTCTAATACTACTCCGGTCATTATGATGCGATTTGAAGCGGAAACAGCGGATGCGTTGATACGAATTCAGGCTGATTTTAAAAATGCCATTTTGGCAGTTAAGGCCGATGTTATATTTCCATTTTAGTTTTAGGATGACATGAAAGTTTTATTGGTTCGGGTTTCTTCGCTCGGTGACGTTCTACACAATATGCCGGTGGTTGCGGATATTCTGCGCCATTTTCCCCATGCACAGATCGATTGGGTCGTGGAAGAAGCCTATGTGGAGCTAGTACAGCTTCATCCCGGCGTGCGTCGCATTATTCCCTTTTCACTAAGACGCTGGCGTCGCGGCATTCTATCTTCACACTCCAGAGCCGCTACTTGGAAAGAAATGAAGGCATTTAAGACTGCGTTACAGGCCGAACAGTACGATGTTATCTTGGATACGCAGGGTTTGCTTAAAACCGGTGTGATCATGGGTCTGGCACACGGCAAACTCAAGGTCGGCCTGGCGAACGGGACTGAGGGTTCTGGGTATGAAGCACTGTCGCGCTTTTTTCATGATCGCAGTGTACCAGTGAACAGGCGTACCCATGCGGTTGAACGAGGACGTATTGTCGCTGCCAGCGCTTTGAACTATACAGACAATAGTCCGCCCGATTTTGGGCTCATTGCTCCAGAGTTACAGCCCACATGGCTTCCGGACCGGCCCTATGCCGTCTTTTTTCACGGTACGGCACGAAACTCCAAAAAATGGGCTGCTGATCAATGGATTACCGTTGGAAAGCACTTGAATCAATGTGGCTATCCGGTGTTACTGGCGTGGGGCAATGCAACCGAATTTGAAGAAGCTAAGTTGCTGGCAGCGCAAATAAGCGATGCGCAAGTGCTTCCAAAATTGACGATGATGGAAGCCTTGGTATTGGCTCAGCGAGCTGCTCTGGCGATTGGCGTGGACACCGGACTAACGCACATTGCTGCAGCATTCTACCGACCAGTAATTGAACTATATGCTGACTCCCCGCGCTGGAAAACCGAAGGAAACTGGTCGGAAAATATCATCAATCTGGGCGATCAGGGTAAGCCTCCACAGTGCGCTGAGGTGATTGCCGCCGCGGACAATCTGATTCGACTTACAACACTTAACACTTAATTCTTAACTCATTTTACTCCGACAATGGGGGCACTTGTTGTACGTCCCCATTTTCCGGCAATAGAATGATGGCGTCCAAGCCTCCCTCAGGATGATTATTCAAGCGCAAAACACCCCCTAGGCCAAGTACAATATCTCGCGCAATGCCTAAACCGAGCCCCAACCCATTCATATTGTGATTACGTCCATGCTCTAACCTGACGTAAGGGTCAAATAAATTATGTAGTGCTTCTTCGGGAATACCGGGCCCATGATCGCGGATATGGATTTCAATGTAGGTGTTTTCGCTTGAATCGGCAATTTTATTCACGGAAATAATGACCCGCTCACCATAATACAAGGCGTTATCCAGCAAATTGCCGATAGCACGTTTAAGCGCTAATGGCTTGGATTGTACCGAAATCCCTGACTCCATCAAAATGACTTCATGACCAGCTAATCGAGCGCTTCTGACTAATCGGGACAGTAGCGCATCCAATCCAATGCAGGTGGGATTTTCATAAATATCGCTATCTTTTACACATTGAAGCGCGCCCTTCACCATCATATCCAGCTCGTCTAAGTCCTCGTGAAATTCACTGCGAATATGATCATCATCCAATAATTCGGCACGTAATTTTAAGCGCATAATAGGCGTACGCAGATCATGTGAAATCGATACAAATAAACGCTCACGATCTAAAATATAGCGACCGATACGTTCAGCCATATCGGAGAAAGCACCGGCTGTATTAACAATTTCTCGGCTGCCTGTTTTGGGTAGCGTCGGCATACCTTCCCCTTTTCCAAATGCTTCAGCTGCTTCTGATAATGCCGCCAATGGACGGGTTATCCAACGCACCACTAGAATCGAGAGCAACAATACCGCACCCAATGTAATGAATTGAAATAAAATCCGATCCGATGATAATGGGTCGTGACTCTCCAAAAAATAAGGGTTGGGCATAAGCGATGCCAAATAAAGCCAGCGCCCCGGTTCCAACTCCACCTGAATCACTAAAATTGGCGCAGGGTTGGGCTTAGTGACTAAGATATGTTGCACCCAATTATCAGGCACATCGTTAATGCCAGCCCCATCCTTAGAAATGACTAAATCGATTGGCCAGCAAAAATCGATGCGCATTATAGGCAGTTTTGCGATGTCTTCTTTTATCGTGAGTGTGATTTGCTGTTTAGCCAATTCCGCTAACGAGGCACTCGGGATCGTTTTCATGACGAGCGGTGCGCTAGTCATATTAACAAAAAAACGGGTACCACCCATCTCACGAAATTGCTGAATAATCAGTGGTCGGTATTTAGGCGGCAAACCCAGAAAATAACGGATCGTACTAGCAGCACTATGTGCCAGATGCTGAGAAGATACTTTTGTTTCAATTTCTGATTCTTTACGCATCTGGGATGACCAAAATGCATTACACGCCATTTGCGTAAACAAAACGCCAATCACCATGACAATCGATAGTCGTCCCGCTAACGAAGATGGCATACACCGACTCCGACACCAATTCCAGCAACGCCTGATAACAGAAGCTGTCTTGACATTGGCGGAGAATAGCGCGGCTGTCGTATATTCGGGTTTCGTGTCAGCCATGGGAAACACTTACATCAGCTGAAAATACATAACCTGCGCCACGTACTGTTTTAATGAGTGCAGGTTGCTTACCATCATCATTCAAGCGCAAGCGCAAGCGACTAATTTGCACATCGAGCGAACGATCGAGCGGGCCGGCATCACGTCCGCGGGTTTCTTCTGACAATATTCCCCGATCAAGAATATCACCTGGATGCTCTACAAAGTATTTCAATAATTGAAAATCAAGCCCAGTCAATATCACAACCTCACCTTGACTATCTCTGACGGTACGTTCCACCGTATCCAGGGTAAATCCAACGAAACGGTAATACCGTGGTGGCGCACTGGCTTCAATGCCGACGCGCCGATGGATAGCTTTAATCCGCGCTAACAATTCACGTGGGCTATATGGTTTGGAAATGTAATCATCTGCGCCTAATTCCAACCCAACTACTCTATCTGTTTCATCCGAGCTAGCAGTGAGCATAATGATTGGCACATTAGATCGCTGACGCACAATTTTACATAGGGCGAAACCATCAGTATCCGGCAGCATGACATCGAGAATAACCATCGACAGTTCATCAATATAACGCTGAAATTCAGATAAAAATGATTCGCCGTTATGCGCTAACCTTACCTCATACTGATTTTTTTCGAGATATGCTTTTAACAAAGTTCGGGTTTTTTGGTCGTCGTCGACAATCAGTATCTTACGCATTTTATCTTTATTTGCTTATAATTTAGGTAGGGAACGCACAATGGATGCCAGACGATGCTGTGTGTCTTCTATCGTAATCGTGTCATCCATAAAAAAACGCACTATCTCGGCAATAATCGCATCTTTGGAAATGTCATCCGTTGCCATCCGATGAGTCAGGCTAGGAACTTGACTGGCACTACCGCGAGCAAATAATTTCCACGATGCGCGTGACCAACTATCCATTTTGGATAAATCGGCATTTCTGAGCGTAGAGATAGAGCCTTTCAATTGATTGTATTCAGTTTGAATGGCGGGAGATACGGCTATTTGCGCTATTTTTTCTTGCGCAGCCAATGACAAGGTACCATTTTCCAACATCACCAGTGTATCTATGTCATATAAGTGATAGGCATCGGTATGAGGTACGGCAATGCAAGAGAAACCGGCATCCGTGGCTATTCCCCATGCATTTAATTCACCTTTGGCCCAATCCCCCATCACGAGCATCGCTGCATTGCCATCCGCTAGCTGACGGGTTACCTCTGTCCAGGATTTTTCCTGCAACGGTAGCGCCATAAATTGCTTGAGCTCGCGCAAACGTTTCAATGCACGATAAAAATGAGGATCATTGAATGCCGCCGGATTTTTTTTGACGAAAGCATCGTGGTAAAACGCGCCATCCGATTCCGATAGCAGAAGCGTTTCAAATAGGGCAGATACTTGCCATGGCTCGCTACTTTGTGCTAAGGGTGTAATGCCATTTTTTTTGAGAAGAAGCCCGACTTTGGTAAAGTCGTCCCACGTTTCAGGAGGCGATATTTTATATTTAAGGAATATTTTACGATTAATAAATAATGTATTGATACGATGAATTCCAAGCGGCACAGCAACCAGATGGCCATTCGGCTGTATCAAATTCCACACCGTAGGAAAAAATAATTTATCCCATTTTCCCGCACTAGCTAAGGCATCCAGTTCCTGCAACAGTCCCAGATTAGCCCACTCGGATATCATCACGCCATTTAATTGGGCGACTTCAGGCGCATTACCCGCTAAGATCCGGCTTTTTAAGACAATGCCAGCGCCAACACCAGAGCCGGAAGGAATAACAGCATCACGCCAGATGATATTTTCTTGCACTAATCTGTTCGCTAACGTATCGATGGCCTTGCGTTCACTCGCCGAATTCCACCAATGGAAAACATGAATAATTTGAGGCTGCGGCAAAGCCACTGTTTGTTGCTGCAGTAACGGCAGTTGCGGCTGTGCCTGCGCCGAGGAAAGCACCATTGGGTTGACTGCAATATTGATCGCTAAGCTTGCCATACTGAGCAGATTGGACACACTGCACCGACTACGCCATTTAGAGGGCTGTTTTCTGGTGCTTGGTCTACATTCCGCATAGGGCAACATTGTTTTTGTTGATGTTTGCACCTTGGGATCCTTCCTTGTCTCGGCACACACTATAGCCCAAGTCCATCAACATTGGGTAGCACATAAGTAAGAAATCCACCATATTTGTAAGGAAATGTAATCTTAGATTAAGTTATATATCATCCCTTGATTTAGCCATTACCAACACATTACCTATGAGAAATATCCTGATATATATCAATATCTTCAGGTGCAATGTAAAGTTTTGTAAGCAATAAAATTCACGGAAAAATAATATAGCCATAGAAAACAAGTGCTTAGCGTGATTTGATACATCCACCTTCCTTGCAATGGAATCACATAGACAGTGGTGCTATTGTTCACTCGGTCCCAAAATTGCATAAAAATTTAAAGGATCGAGCAACCGTTTTGTTATAAAAATGAAGCAAAGACTTCATCTATTATCATTAAAACTCATCAGGAGACGCTATGCAAATCACTCATTTTTCCCGTCGTTGTGCTAACGCTCCCCTGAATGCTCCCCTGAAAATGGTGGCACATAGAGCCAATCCAAGCCTTCACATTTGTGCTTGATGGTTTTCTGTGTGCGCCAATGTTGACAAACCGCATTGGGATTTTCACGTTTCACTGTTTCATCAAGAAGGTTTTATTTAAAAATCGTCGACACGTAAATCATTGCTTAAGCAATACCTTTACTGTCGTGCTATCCAAACATGGGTAGTAAACAAAATACTGGAGACCACAACCATGAAATTAAAACAAGTCGTTCAAGCAGTAATCGCTGCAACCACATTCGCCGCTTGCATCGTACCAGCCCACGCGGCTGAAGTTGAAGTTTTGCATTACTGGACATCCGGTGGCGAAGCTAAATCCGTCGCGGAATTGAAAAAAATGATGGAAGCCAAAGGAATTACTTGGAAAGATTTCGCGGTAGCTGGCGGTGGTGGTGAAAATGCGACGACAGCGTTGAAAGCACGCGTTATTGCTGGTAGTGCTCCGACTGCAGCACAGATCAAAGGACCATCTATTCAAGAGTGGGGCAATGAAGGTGTACTGGCTAACATCGATGCTGCTGCGATTCCAGGTAAATGGGATGCATTGTTGCCTAAAGTCGTTTCCAATGTCATGAAATTCCAAGGCCATTATGTTGCAGCTCCGGTCAATGTGCATCGTGTTAACTGGCTGTGGATTAATCCAGAAGTACTGAAACGTTCAGGTGCAACAGTCCCTACCAATTTCGCTGAATTCTTCGTCGCAGCAGACAAAATGAAAAAAGCCGGCTTCATCGCCATTGCACATGGTGGACAACCATGGCAAGACGCAACCGTATTTGAATCCGTCACCCTGGGTGTTGGTGGTGCTGAGTTCTACAAAAAAGCATTAGTACAATTGGATCAGGCCGCGTTGACAAGCCCGACAATGATTAAATCGTTTGATACCTTAGCTAAAATCAAAACCTACATCGACAAAGATTCCGCAGGCCGCGATTGGAATTTGGCGACTGCAATGGTGATTAACGGTAAAGCCGGTATGCAATTTATGGGTGACTGGGCCAAAGGCGAATTTACTGCTGCAGGTAAAGTACCTGGTAAAGACTTTTTGTGTGTAGCGGCTCCTGGTACAGCAACATCCTACACCTTCAACATCGATTCTATGGCGATGTTTAAAGTGGAAGGTGCTGATAAACAAAAAGCACAATTGGAATTAGCTAGCGCGATCATGAGTCCGCAATTTCAAGAAGTGTTTAACTTGAACAAAGGCTCGATCCCAGTACGTTCAGGTGTGTCCCACGCTAAATTTGATAGTTGCGCATTGAAATCCATGAGCGATATGGATGCGTCAAGCAAAAATGGCGGATTGGTTCCAAGTTTTGCACATGGCATGGCAATTGATTCCGCCAAAGCCGGCGCAATTCAAGACGTTATTGCGAAATTCATGAACTCATCCATGACATCGCAAGAAGCAGTTCAAGCATTAGCTAAAGCAGCAAAAACACAATAATCAGGGCGTAGGGAACGTGCCACGATGCGATTGTTCGTGGCACGTTCAGGCAGTTTTTTTGACGAAAACCATGCCAATTGGCAGTGAATGTTGACTAATTAATCAGATGACCTTCAACCCTCTGACTGTCACTTCATCACAATCACAAAAGCTCGAAAAATACTGCGCTTTACAACTTGATTCTGGAGACCTCGAATGTCAGCACCCACAACATCAACAGCACAGCAACAAGGCCAACACGTATCGGCTCAACGCCGCTTACACGCATTGGCTGACCTGTGGCTGCCCCGTCTGGTGTTATCACCGACAATATTTGCTTCACTTATTTTTGTATATGGTTTTATTGGATTTACCGCGTATTTATCATTGACCAATTCGCGCATTATGCCGCGATATACGCTAGAAGGCTTTGATCAGTACCATACCTTATTTGCGATTGACCGTTGGTGGGTTGCTGCTACCAATCTGGGTATTTTTGGCGGCCTATTTATCGGCATTTGCCTATTTATCGGCCTTGGCATGGCTATTTTGCTGGATCAACGCATCCGCGCTGAAGGTGCCCTACGTGCCATTTATTTATACCCAATGGCGCTGTCATTTATTGTGACTGGTGCTGCGTGGAAGTGGATATTAAATCCAGGCCTTGGCTTAGAAAAAATGGTGCATTCCTGGGGCTTTAGCCATTTTTCGATGGATTGGCTAGTGAATTCCGATATGGCGATTTATACCGTCGTTATTGCTGGTGTATGGCAATCATCTGGTTTTGTCATGGCCTTGTTTTTAGCGGGTTTGCGTGGTGTTGACGATAGCATTATTAAGGCTGCGATGGTGGATGGCGCTAGCCTGCCAACAATTTACCGCCGTATCGTCATCCCTGCCCTACGGCCGGTATTTTTTAGTGTGCTGCTCGTGTTGTCGCACATCGCCATTAAGAGTTTCGATCTGGTGATGGCCTTGACTGCAGGTGGCCCGGGTACATCGACTGATGTTCCGGCAATCTTTATGTACCAATTCTCTTTCACTCGGGGTCAGTTAGGACTGGGTGCAGCCTCCGCGATGATGATGTTAGCGACGGTGCTAGCGGTATTGGTTCCCCTTATTTACCTTGAAACTAAAGAGGCTCGCCATGGGCGCTGATTCAACTCAACTTCGTGTTGGCCGCATTGCGATTTATGTGCTGCTGGTGTTCTGTGCTTTGTATTACTTAGCTCCGTTATACGTCATGTTGTCAACATCATTGAAATCATTAGATGAAATTCGAAGTGGGAATTTGCTGGATATTCCACTTCATCCAAGTATCGCAGCCTGGAGCAAAGCATGGGGTGAAGCATGTACCGGTGTTCAATGCCAAGGGCTGGCACCGTATTTTTGGAACTCCATGAAAATGGCAGTGCCAGCGGTATTAATTTCTACCTTAATTGGTTCATTGAATGGCTATGTATTGGCACATTGGCGCTTTCGCGGTTCCGAAGTTATTTTTACCAGTTTAATGGTCGGTTGCTTTATTCCGTTTCAAGTAGTGATTTTACCGATGGCTCGCTTGTTGGGGTTGATGCATATCGCCAATACCACGACTGGTTTAATTTTTGTGCATATTGTCTATGGCGTGGCATTCACGACCTTATTTTTCCGTAATTATTACGTCACCGTTCCAGAAGAGCTAGTTAAAGCTGCACGTATTGATGGCGCCGGATTCTTTTTCATCTATAGCCGCATTATTTTGCCGCTGTCATTACCGATTTTTATGGTGTGTTTCATCTGGCAATTTACCCAAATCTGGAATGACTTTTTATTCGGCGTCGTGTTTGGCGGTACCGATGCACAACCTGTCACCGTCGCCTTAAACAATCTAGTAAATACGTCGACTGGAGTGACTGAATATAACGTCAATATGGCCGCTGCTGTCATTGCTGCTTTACCTACACTGGGATTATATCTAGTCGCTGGAAAGTACTTTGTACGTGGACTAACAGCAGGCGCTGTTAAGGGCTGATTTGGACGGTAGCGCAATGAATGTAACATCACCTTGCCGGTGCAGGGTGATCATAAAAATTATCAGGAGAATGTAGCATGGCTAGTTTGTCGATTCGCAATGTACGCAAGGTATACCCGAATGGTGCCGAGATTTTAAAAGGGATCAATCTTGAGATCGAAGATGGTCAGTTTTTGATTTTAGTCGGAGGCTCCGGTTGCGGTAAATCGACCCTTTTGAATATGATCGCTGGTCTGGAAACCGTCAGCGATGGCAGTATTTTTATTGGTGACCGCTGCGTCAACGATGTGCCACCAAAATCACGTGATATCGCCATGGTATTTCAATCGTATGCGCTGTATCCCACCATGACGGTTAGAGAAAATATTTCGTTCGGTTTGGGAATTCGTAAAGTACCAAAAGAAGAACAAAAGAAAATTGTCGATCGCGTCGCAGAAACGCTGCAAATGACCCATTTATTGGATCGCAAACCTGCGCTCTTGTCTGGTGGTCAACGTCAACGCGTAGCGATGGGACGCGCCATTGCACGTAATCCGTCATTGTTTTTATTTGATGAGCCACTGTCCAATCTTGATGCTAAATTACGCGTCGAAATGCGTGCTGAAATCAAATTAATGCACCAGCGTTTGGGTACGACCATTGTCTATGTGACCCATGATCAAATTGAAGCGATGACCTTGGGTGACAAAATTGCGGTAATGAAAGATGGTGTAGTACAGCAATTTGGTAGTCCTCAAGAAATCTACGATAACCCGGATAATATTTTTGTTGCCGGCTTTATTGGCTCACCATCCATGAATTTCTTACATGGAAAATTAACACGTCATGAAAGCGGTATGGCGTTTTCTCTGGAACATCAAGGTATGGTCTCATTATTACCCCTTCCTGATAAATTTCCAGCGTCGCTGATGCCAGAAGGCGTGATTGAACGCGACATCATTCTGGGAATTCGACCAGAGCATATTACCGATGCTATCAGCGCACGCCGCTCTGAAATCGCAGGTGGATATCACCCAACCGAAGTTGATTGTACAGTTGAGATGACAGAACCTACTGGCCCTGACACCTTGGTATTTAGCTGGTTCAATAAAATTCGTGCAACATGCCGTACCCACCCGCGTGCAGCAGCGATGCCAGGCGAACACATGCGCTTAGCATTTGATTTATCTAAAGCGGTGTTATTTGATCCTGTCACTGAACAACGACTTTAATAAAAACCACAAAATTCACCATGACAACATCCGTTATTTATCCTCAGCTCCTGGCCGATATTGGTGGTACCAATGCACGATTTGCTTTAGAAACCAGCTCAGGCATGGTAGAGGCGATTGTGATATTCGCCTGTGTGGAATACCCCACATTAGCGGATGCGGTACGGGCGTATTTTGCCCATCCGTTGGCGATTGCAGCCGGTGTTGCCAAAGTACAGCAAGCAGGGATTGCGATTGCTAATCCCGTGCATAGCGATATTGTTCAAATGACGAACCATCACTGGTCATTTTCGATTACCGCACTCCAGCACGAGTTTGCTCTGACGACTTTACATGTAATCAATGACTTCAGAGCACTAGCAATGGCATTGCCATTTTTGTCACCGCAACAAAAATACCAGGTAGGTGGTGGTGTAGCAACAAATAACACCGCAATCGGATTAGTAGGCGCAGGAACTGGCTTGGGAGTCTCTGGACTAATTCCTTCCGGAGAACGCTGGATAGCACTAGATAGTGAAGGCGGACATGTCAGTTTTTCCCCGGCGAATGCGCGTGAAATAATCATTCTTCAATTTGCCATGAAAAAATTTGGCCATGTTTCAGCTGAACGATTTATGTCTGGAGCCGGATTACAGTTGATCTACCAAGCACTTTCAGCATCCACGCAGGATGGGATAAACAACATTGATACGCCCGAAATTTTACGTCGCGGCTTAACCGGAGAGTGTTCCATCTGCCGCGAAGTGCTGGAATGCTTTTGTGAACTACTAGGTAGTATGGCGAGCAATTTAGCCGTAACACTAGGCGCTGGCGGCGGAATTTATATTGGCGGTGGGATTGTGCCACGACTAGGCCAGTTCTTTAACGACTCGGGCTTCAGAGCGCGATTTGAACATAAAGGACGGTTAAGTCACCTACTCAAACAGATTCCAACCTTTGTTATTACCGAACCCTATCCAGCTTTTATTGGCATTGCAGCACTGCTAAACCAGTCTGCAAGCTAAATCGGGGGTGACCATACAGTCGCACCCACCCATGGCAGCAACAATAGCTGTCTTTATTCTCAGGAGACGAAGCACATGAAAATCGCAAAAAAACACCTTAAAGTACTCCCGTTAGCCTTGTCGCTAGCGTTTGC
>Ga0302155_10001313_pt1 | contig 18120 bp, 19 predicted proteins | sample I_Bog_N3_1_FD_193508 | JGI IMG/M metagenome (GOLD analysis project Ga0302155, IMG submission 193508) | Peat permafrost microbial communities from Stordalen Mire near Abisko, Sweden - I_Bog_N3_1 | ecosystem: Environmental > Terrestrial > Soil > Wetlands > Peat | place: Sweden: Abisko, Stordalen...
GTGTTTGCCGGCGGCGATATGGTGCGCGGCGCCGATCTGGTGGTGCGCGCGGTGTTTGAAGGACGGCAGGCGGCGGAGGGGATTTTGGGCTGGTTGGGGGTGTGGTGATTCACTTGAGCTTGGACGCGAATTTCGGATACCAACCGTAGCCAGTTAAACGGGTAAGCGGAGGGTTCGATCAGATGTTCAAGATTCCAAAACAGAGTTACACCACCGAGTTCAAGCAGGAAGCTGTTCGGCTCGTTGAGAACGAGGGCAAGTCTCCCGCTCAGGTTGCGCGCGATCTCGGCATATCCGAGCAGACACTGGCGAATTGGCGCAAGGCACAGAAATCCGGGAAGTTGGCGTCAGGGACAGGCAAGCCGGTCACTGCCGAACAGATGGAGCTGTCTCGACTGCGCGCCGAAAACGCTCGACTGAAGATGGAACTCGAAATACTGGAAAAAGCCACGGCGTATTTCGCGAAGAAGTCGCAGTGAAATACGCCTGGATTGACCAAATGCGCGCGTTCTATCCCTTGCAAACCCTGTGTCGGGTTCTTTCTGTCAGCACGAGCGGCTTTGCCGATTGACATCGCTGCGGCGGCCCTGTGCATTGGCTATCGGATATGCAGTTGTTGGCACTCATCCGCAGTATCTACGCCGAGTTCAAAGGAGCCTATGGCGCACCGAGAATCTATCGAGAGCTGAAATCCAGGGGTTACCCGGTCAGCAAGACGCGGGTTCGCGTCATGATGCAGCAGCATGGCATTCGTGGTCGGCACAAGCGCCGCTACAAGGTGACCACCGACAGCAAGCATTCCCTGCCGCTTGCGCCGAACACCCTGAACAGGGAATTCAATGTGGAGGCGCCAGACAAAGTCTGGACGGTGGACATCACCTACATTCCGACCCGCGAAGGCTGGCTGTATTTGGCGGTAGTGATGGACCTATATTCGCGCGCCATCGTCGGCTGGGCCATGGACAGCCGGATGACTCGGGAGTTGGTGATGGGCGCTTTGCGGATGGCACGATTCCGCCGTGATCCCGCTCCTGGATTGCTGCACCATTCAGACCGAGGAAGCCAATATTGCAGCCATGACTACCAGGGATTACTGCAGGAATACGGCATGCAGGTTTCGATGAGCCGAAAAGGAAATTGCTGGGATAGCGCTCCGATGGAGAGCTTCTTCAATCGCTTGAAGAACGAGCGGGTCTTCCATGATGACTACGCAACCCGCGCAGCGGCCAAACAAGATCTGTTTGAATATATCGAGGTATTTTATAATCGGAAGCGCAGCCATTCGTCAATCGGCTACCGAACCCCGGCTCAGCATTATGCCGCATGGTTTGAGCAGGAACGGCGGGCTGCATAGTTGCTACGTTGGTATCCGGAAATCACGTCCAACCTCAGATAGGTCATGACCGCTCCTCCAACAAAGCTTGGAACTGGGGGCAGGTTTGGGGCAAAGAGAAGTGACACAGAATGATGCATGGCATGGTGGCCTCCTGATATGAGCTTACCGCCCGCTCCCGACGCCAATCGGGGTGGCAGGCACATGGCAGGATTGGCGTACCGGCATACAGGAACCAGCGCATCCTAAGATGCTCCCACCACGGCCCGCCATATAGGTCATGCCTGTGATGTAACGATAAAAGCCGCGTAAAGCGGCTTTCCCGCCCATATGCTTGAGACGCCAATCTCAAATGCCGCAATTAAACGGCACTTAGTTATTTTGCTATGCTTGATGCTTTTGGTCCGGCGTTTTTCAAGGTAGTTGTCGCGTTGACCGTTTTTCTATGCCAATTTCTGGTCTTGCCTGACCAACGCTCGGGGTGCTGGTCACGGGCCTTCTGATACAGGACATGTCGCCGAGCAAGCACATCAATATCCTTGCCTTGATGGCGCTCCGCAGGCGTCACGAATCGAATCTGGCTATGCCGGTGTTCGCCGTTGTACCAGCGTATAAATTCCCGTACCCATGTGCGCGCGGCATCCAAATCGGCAAAGCCGTGTTTCGGCCACTGCGGGCAATACTTCAAGGTACGAAATATGGCCTCCGAGAATGGGTTGTCGTTTGAACACCGAGGATGTCCGCGCGACGGCGACACGCCCAGGTCGTACATCTTTTCCAGCAGCGTGACCGACTTCATCGGCGCGCCATTATCCGAGTGCAGCACCAGCGGTTGGCCAAAGCATTGCTCGCGCATCACGGTACGCTGCAATAACTCCGCAGCCTTGCCGCCGTCTTCATTTTCATGAACTTCATACCCCACGGCCTTTCGGCTGTAGATGTCCAGAATCAGGTACAGATAGTAATACTGGCCACGAACAGGGGTCGGCAGTAGAGTAAGAGACAGGGCGTAGTCGAAACTATTTCCCTGTCTCTCCTCTCCGAACCGGACTTGCACCTTTCAGCGCATCCGGCTCTCCGTTCAAGTGCTGCTCAGAGCAAAGGCTAAATCCCCGTAGCGAGATTCGATGGTAGTACGATTCTCATCTTGCATGAGGTATGGATTGCCGTCCGGGGTTCGGTACCTAAATCGTCCTTTCCGGCTTGTGACGAGGCGCCGAAGCGCGATTTCCACATACATGCCTTTACTATTTCGCCCCCGGAGCACCCATGTTTTGGCGTGACCAGCTTCTGGTGACCTGACATAGTGGCGCATTAGCAATCGAAAGCCTTTCCTATATTTTCGGGCGATCCAATGCCCGAGCTTCCAGAAGACGATCCGATCAATCTTGCGAAATACGGTGGCTGTAAAGTCGGTGTATTGGTAGAAATTGGCCCATCCTGCCAGTTGGCGGTTTATGTGTTCCAGAACGTCCATCCGGTTACCACTGTAATCACCAGATAACTGCCGTGTCAGCTTTTCAGCAAAGCCGCGGTATTTCTTCCAAGGGATCGTAGAGACAGGCCGCATTTGTCCGCGTCCACCTCTTTTGCGAATAATGCGATGACCAAGAAAGACGAAACCATCGTTCACATGCGTAATATGGGTTTTCTCCATATTCAGCGTGAGTTTGAGCTTCTCCTCAAGAGTAAGCGCTAACTGAACGGCGTTATTGCGTGTTGGTGATTTTGCTCAGATCAGAGCGTAGAGGGGCGGCCGCAAAGTGCGTTTTCCAGTGGCGCGGCGTCAATTGCGCCACGTCGGCAGCCGGGTGCTGACCTACGCGTTGCAGGACATCCACCAGATAATCGTAGGGGCTCAGCCCGTGCAGCCGGCAAGTGACGATCAAGCTTTGCACGATGCCAATCTGGCGCGCACCCAGCTCGGTCCAACAGAACAGCCAGTTGCGCCTCCCCATAGGAATGGCGCGCAGTGTCCGCTCCAAATGGTTGGTGTCGATCGGGACGTCCGGGTCGCTCAGGTAGACCTCCAACTCGCAGCGCCGCTCGCGCGCGTAGCTCAGCGCCTTGGTCAATGGATTGCGCGGCAACAAGCCCTGGCGCTCGAATTGCTCGCCCACCCAGGCGAAGAAGCGCTCGACCAATGGTCTGGCATGCTCTAGCCGGTACGCTCGCTTCTTTTCCCCCTTGAGTTTCTGGTCGCGGATCACTTCCTCGACCGCATACAATGCGCCGATGGTCTCGAGCGCGGTAGCTGCGGCCTCCGGTTCGGCCGCTTGCGCCTCGAAGAACTGTCTCCTGGTATGCGTCCAACATTGGGCATGCGTCACACCGGTTTTCTTGGCATAGGCGGTGTACGCCGCATAGCCATCCGACAGCAAGACCGCGTCTTGCGCCAGGTTCAAACCCAGCGTCGCCTGAACATGCTCGTGGCGGCGGCTCTCGAAATGCGGGAAGCACACCTCGTCGCCTTCGCCGTAGATCGGCCAGAAGTACGTAGCTTTCAATTTGCCGGCGCCAGCCTGGCCCGCCTTGATCGGCGTTTCGTCCATGGCGATCACCCGGCTGGCGCGGATTGAGGCCAGTTGCGCCTCGTAGATCGGCTCGAGCAGCGCCGCACCCTGATTGAACAACTGGGTCAACCACGGCCGGCTCACGGTGAAACCGGCGTCGAGCAGTTTCTGATGTTGGCGATACAGCGGCAGATGGTAGGCGCATTTGTCGATCATCAACCCGGTCAGGAAGCTGACGTCGGCGCGGCTGCCATCGAGCACGCCGACCGGCGCTGGCGGGCAGGAGAGCTGCTGGGTATCGAGCCGCTTGATCAGCGGACGGCGGTAGTTGAGCACCACGTAGCTGCCGGGGCGTTGCGCCAGGCGGTAGCTGTCCTTGTAGCCGATCAGTTCGTACTGGTCGGGTGACAGCCCGTCGATCTCGGCATTGGCGATCTCGATGATCTCGACCGGCACCCGTTCTCGGTCGAAGAACGGCAGCGTCTCGCCATCGTCCTGCTTGCGGCGCGCCAGTTGTCGGGTGTGGGCGGCGACGACTTTGCCTGGCAAGGGTTGTTGCGGCAGGGTTTGAAACAGATCGGACAGGCCGAGTTGCTCGCTGGGCAATGACAGACGCTTCTCGCTCTTCTGGCCAAAAATCTGGCGGCGGAACCAGTCGAGTTGCTGCTGCAGGCCGACCACCTTCTCGGATAGACCAACAACTTGCGCCGGCGTGAAAGCGGCGGCTTCGTCGTGGGTGAGCGGGCGTGAGGTCGGAGCGGTTTTCATGCGTCCATTTTACCAAAAATGGCTGCGATTTTGCGGTATTCATAGCTTATTTACCGTCGATTTAGGGACCTGAAAGCGTTTTTTGCAACGCCCTGGTTCGATGCCTTCCAGCAGCAATTTGAATCCGGTCCAATCCATCTCGCGCTGGCGCACGCGGCTCCAGTCGGATAAAAAACGGCCCGTTTCGAGGCGCTTACTCCACACGCAAAATCCTGTGCGGTCCCAGTACAAAACCTTTATCTGCGTGGCGCGGCGATTGAGGAACACGAACAGGTGACCGGACAACGGGTCTTGTTGAAGACCGTGGAGTGTTAGCGCGTAGAGACCATCGAACGAGCGGCGCATATCCACCGGTTCTCCGTACAGATGCACGCGCACTTGGCCTTCGGGAAAGAACATCAGCCGCGCACCAAGGTCAGGGTCAGGCCGGCGCCGAGTTCGAGGCGCAGCTCCAGACGACCATCGCTGGACGGTTTAGCCATCATCGGCCCCAAATCGACAAAATCCGGTGGATTTGGCGTCGCCACAGCGAGTGTCGCCGGGGAACCGCCGGCGAGTTGTGTACGCCAACGGTAGAAGCTGCTGTTGCTGACCCCATGATGGCGACAAAACTCGACCACGCTCAGGCCGCTGGTTTCAAACTTAGATAGCAGGGTTTGCCATTGAGTCGGGCTGAGGTGTTGCCGGCTGTGCGTTGGTCGCTGGTTCATGGAAGCGTTCCCGGTGAATTGATCGTGGGAAACATTCTCCGCAATTCACGCGAGTAGAAAAGAACGCCGCTCAGTTACCGGTTACGCGACGGTTCCGGCAGACTTTGTTGGTCGAGATTGAGTTTCAGGATGCTCTGCAGGCTTTTCCAGCTCACGGTCTGCAGACGGTATTCCTGCCACAGCAGTTCCAGGGTGACGCCCTTGCGTCTCATCTCCTGATGGATGACTGGCCAGTCAGGCTCTGGTCGGCGCACCTTGGATGGCGCGGTGGGAGGAAACAGCAAGGCATCAACCGCCGCCTCATCCATGCCGTCGGGCAAGGGATAGCTGAGTCCGGCGAGTTTGGTGCGGGAGAGGTAGTCGCTGATCGTGGTCGGCGACGCACCGATCATGCGGGCGATGGCCCGGCGCGAGTACAGGCCTTCGTGTTGCAGGCGAAGAATTTCAATAATTTTGCGCATGGATAACCTTTGGTTGGCCATCGGGCACCCCGAAAAAATGTTCGAGATTGCCACGGTTACCTCACGCGCTACCGCTCGTTAAAACTTTATTTCAAACCGTCCAGTTTGCGCTGGAACGACTGTCCAGTTTCCGCCGGAATGGGTGTCCAGTTTCAGCTGGACTGAGTGATCAGTTTGCCCCGGAATACGCATTGTGATGACCATTAATCACCACAATTTTATTTTTTCTATCATGCTTAACCCAATACTCTTCCCGCACACCGACAAGTGGTTGAGGCCAATAAAACTGTTTCAATTTTGATAGATCAACCCCATCTAAAGAATAGCCGTCACCGATGACATTATGAACAAATACACATTCAAATCTCTCGGTCAAAGACGGTAGTGATTGATACAAGAATGGGTCAACAACCGGAGGTTCCATCAAAACGAAGCCCTTGAATAGAACATTCCCCTTACTCTCCAAAGCCAAAAAATTATCCAGCATTCCTAGAGAAAAATATTCACTCTGCTTAGCTTTGATTTCATTCGAGAGCAAAAAATCAACCGTATTGACACTAACATTCTTCTCCCTCATGGCGACTTGCGCGCGATAAAATGGCAAAAGAGTGTCATCGCGATTCAATCGAGCATCACTCAGATCGAATAATTTATTCCCAATGTAATGCGCAGAAGACGGATCGATAACCACTGATCTTATATATTTAGACATATCTGCTTACCTCGGTATCATTCTTATTATTATTGAAAACATAGATAAATTAAATTTTTTAGATCTACCGCTCAAAGCAATCTTGAGCAATGAGCCGACAACTAGGGTCAAGACACCTTTTTTCCCCCGCAAGGCGGAAAAAAAGGTGTCTTGACAAAAAAATCCATTCAAAAGTGCTTTTGCTTCAGAAAAACATCCCTGGGCACCAAAATTAAGAGCGCGCGCCACATTTTCTCGACGCTCCAGCCCTCTGTAATTACGTAAATCACCTTCGGTAACAAAATTCGCCACATCGGCTCGCGCTAAATAGTCGTCAATGACTAGGAAAAAATCTGATCTCCCGGTCTGAGCGCGCACTGACTGCGAGAACTGAGCGTCACTAATGCGATAACGCATGAGCGTTTGATTGAGGATTGCAACCGGCATCACTTGAGCCAGTCGAAGCCAGACATCAAGATCTGAACTTGATTTAAATCGACGATTTCCCCACTCGCGGATTTCATTCTGGTACAAATGCGTGCGTACCATCACACTAGGACAAACAAGGAAATTATAATATTCAAGAACCGCTTTAAATAAATCCCTAAATCCGTAACAAGTGGCCGGAGTATTTCCAGCTGATGGTGCACGACCAATCACCCCAATAAAATCACCATTTTCATCAATGGTTCTGGCCGCGGTAAACACCGCCCCTACATCTTGGTTTGACTCAAGATATTCGACCTGCCTGGCAAGCATCTCCGGTTCAGCGACATCATCGGCATGGAACAAGATCGTGTACACCCCCGAGGCGAGCTGAATGCAGCGGGTGAAATTACCTTCGCCGCCAATGTTTTCAACATTACGATGAAGAAACAAGCGCGGATCCTTAATTGACTCCACAATGTGGATTGTGTCATCGGTCGAGGCATTATCGGAAACATGAACCACAAAATTGGGGTAGGTTTGCGCCAGAACCGATTCAAGTGTCTCGCGCACAGTCAGCATGGCGTTATAGGTTGGAACACAAACGCAGACAAGAGGAGCATTACTCATCAGCCAGTCCCATGCGGTCAAACACATGCTGAAAACGTTTGCTGAAGGTATGCTCGCTAAGCGTACGTTGATAGCCCGCCGTGGCAATCTGTTCACGCAAACCTTCATGTGCCAAATAGAAACGTATTTTTTCTAATAAATCATCGGCATCGGCATACACGGCGACTTCGCGATCAATCGCGTAGCAGTTGGCAAGTCCTTCGACATAGTACGAAAGCTGGAAAGCGCCACAGCCATTAAGCTCAAACATCCGCGCTTTCATCTGCTCTATGCTTTTTTTATTGCGCAAACGATTAAGCAGGGCGCGAGGCGATGAAACCAGGTAGCGCAAATCCCATGAAGCTGAATTCGACAGATTCAAATTGATGTGACTTTGATTAAAGACCTGGATCATCTGATCCTGATCAACCTCCCCCGCCGGCCAGCGATACCCCACCACATGAACATTAATGCCTGCCTTACGAATACGATTGATCAACCATTCGCGATATGGCGCCCAACCGCCAACAAAGCTCACATCATATTTCTTAGTTAAATTCTGGCGAGTAAACAATTGCTCATTACAGCCAAAAGGAAAATAAATAGCGTTGGGCAAATCAATCTCGTGATATTTTATTTCGCCTTGTATATCGGGCGTAGAGAAAAAATCAAATTGGCGTGCCCAATAGCGCGAGTAGTCCACACGCCAAGTATCATCATGAAAGAAGCAGAAAGTCTTGGTGTATTGCCGCAGCGCATTTATGACTTCAACGTCGAACTGGTCGGTATACAAAGAAAAGATGGCCACCTGCGGCTGCCATTCTTGTACTCGCGCCAGTAATTTTTGATTCATGCCACTTTTGCCTAAGGCGCCTAAGTCGGCCATGTAATCAAATAACTCAACCTCATGTCCCATTTTCTGCAGGGTAAGGAAAAAATTAAAGTATTCGTAGGAGCGCTCCCGCTGAGGATCAGAATACGTATTTAGCATACATGCCAAGAGTATTTTCACTTTGAAAGTCTTTCTGTCATATGATTACGCAGAAAAAAATACTGCACAAATAATTCAACCAACCCGGCAATCGCTAAAATAGCCAACATGCGCCCCCAACTACCTCCGTGCCACCAATGACGCAGAACTACAACGCCCCCCCAGAGCATGGCGCCGCAAGCTACAGCTAGAAGCATGGGGCGACCAGAGCTGCCACCACCGACATGCCTAGCAAAGAGGATGTGCATCAGAAGAACCACGACCAGACCAGACGATGCAAGGCCAACTCCCGCACCGATTGCACCCAGATGCGGGATCAATACAAAGCAACCGACAATCGATAAAATCGCACCCACAGTATTTGGTAGAATAAGCCAGCGCGTGCGCATACGAACATGTGCGATTAGCGCATAAACCCCCATCAATACTCGTGCAGCTTCAGCTAGAGCCCCCCACATGACAAAACTGGCTGCCATCTGAAACTTCTGTCCTAAGAACAGACGTGTCAACTCAGGGGTCGCCATAACAATGAACATCACGGTCAGAATCAAGGATGGTATAACGGCCGCGGCATAACGCTGCCAAGCGAGTGCCTGCTGCTCCGGCTGAGGATTGACACTCACATCGCGGTATAGACGCGGCTGAAAGTACGTTGTTAATACTGACTCAAAACCAGCAATACTCCCAGCGCTGACAGCATAACCAGCCACGAACAGGCCCAACTGATCCAATCCCAACCGCCCACTCAGTAGATAACGGTAACCTTGGCCCTGAACCCAGGCCAGACCAGCCGCTATAGCCACAGGCCAAGCATAGTTGAACAATGCGCGCAATTGCGTCGAACCAACACAAGGGGTCACGAGGCACGTTTCATGTAGCATCAAACGACTAAACAGCACGTGAACACCGACTATACCGATCACAATCTGCCCTAACAACAAACCTAAGATCCAGTTCTGAGCACTTGGGCCACCTACCTTGACCAGTGCCACAGCACAGAAAAAGCTCGAGAGTAGCGTCAAAATCGAGAGCAGTACAAAGCGTCCACTATCGCCAAGAAGATTGAGCGAAGGTATAGCCGTTTGATTCAACGTGCTAAAAACTAGCGAAGTGCACACCAGAAAAATTAGCCAGGGTAACTTCAGACCGAAGTGCCCCCATCCAAGCCAATACAATACAGGTAAAGTGATAGCGGCCAGTAAAGCCACCCCCATCAGATAGACGGCAAAGCGTCGTAGGTAGTCACGAGCAACACCTCCTGATTGCCAGGTATGCAGTCGTCGATTAATAAACATCCCAACTGGATTAATCAGAAACAGGGAAAAACAAGCAGTTGTGGTCAACACTAACGACACACGCCCCATTTCCTGGGGTGACAATAGTGTGGTGCCGACACGCATCATTAACAATGCCAGGAAAAACTGTGCCGCACGGCCAACAAGAATAATGATCAAAGGAGGTTTGCCTGTATGGACGGCTGCAAAATGGCGGCGACTTCTTGCTCCACGCCCTCTTGCGAGCTAAAGATAGGGTTGAATCCAAAATTCGCGGCGCGCGTATTCAGCGAATAGTAATAAGGCTTGATCCCTGTCGCGTTGACGCCGCTATCGCTATCCACCACCTGGTACTGCAAACCAAAACGTTGCTGCATGCAGGCCAGCAGTGTCGACTTATCAATCGGTGCGCGGCTATAGCAATCAACCACCTGATTGATCGCTGGCGCAGCCAGCAATACGCTCACCAGTTGGTGGAAATCCGCGGGATGGAGAAAGTCGCGCACAATATAGGCGGATGAAGTCGCCAAGATGCTTTGATCTCGAATCGCGCGCACGATATCGGTCATTAAAAAGCGCGCGCTCAAATCCTGGGTACGGCTGAAGTAGTTAAAGACACGCAGATCAATAATCGCAAGATCAGTCAATGCGCGATGACGGCATTCCGCATGTAATTTTGCGACAGCATACCAGTCCTGCGGTTGCAGGGCGTTAATCGCCACCTGCGCCTGGGTCGCTTCATTCACTGCAGAAGTAAAGCTTGAGCCATAGGCTGCGCCGCTACTCAGAAATAGATAGCGGCAAACAGGGTTTTGCCGCACATAGCGCAAGGCCATTTCATCATATTGCAGCGTCACGTCAAAAATTGCCGCCCCCATGGCGGCCGCCTGCGCCGGATTGCCCACCCCGACAAAATTGATCAGCGCATCGAATGGAACTTCAGTACTAAAGGCTGAAAATTCGGCCACCGCATGACGCCCGGCCAGACCCACGCTGGCAAGCCACAACCGCACCCGCTCAGGACTACGCGCATACAAGGTTAATTCGTGCTGGCCCAGAGTCGAAAAGGACTGCACCAAATCCTTGGCGATCTGGCTGGTGGCTCCAAGGATTGCTATGCGCACACGACCCCCGGCACTTTGTCAGCGGAGTGAATACTCAGCAGAGGCCACATCAGAAATTAACACCCAGGAATGTTTCAATCTTCTGCGCAGCATACTCCAGCATATCGGGCGTCAAGGCCGGCTGCACCCCGATCCAGAACGTGTTATTCATCACATTATCAGTGTTAGTCAGTTCACCACTGATCCGATATTGCGCGCCCTTCATATAGGGCTGGCGCGTCAGATTACCGGCAAACAACAACCGCGTGCCAACCTTGTTTTGATCAAGATAATTAAGCAAATCGATACGCGAAACCGGGCAATCTTCCTTCAGGGTAATGGGGAAACCAAACCAGGAAGGATCCGAGTGTTCGGTTGCTTCGGGCAGGTTGAGAAACTCGGTGCAGTCCTGCAGACGATTTTTCAGAAAGGCAAAATTGTCTTTGCGAGACTGAATGAAGCGCGCGGCTTTGTCCAACTGCGCCAACCCACACGCAGCCTGCATATCGGTAATCTTCAGGTTGTAACCCACATGACTATAGGTGTATTTGTGATCGTAGCCCTGAGGCAAATCGCCCAGTTTCCAACCGAAACGTTTGCAGCAGGTATTATCCTTACCCGGCGCGCAGTAGCAATCTCGACCCCAATCGCGGAAACTCTCGGCAATGGTCTTCAGCTCATCGTGCTTGGTGAATACCGCCCCGCCCTCACCCATGGTGATATGATGCGCGGGGTAAAAACTCAAGGTTGCAATATCGCCAAATGTGCCGACCATCTGCCCACGGTAGGTGGAACCCAGCGCATCACAGCAGTCCTCCACCAACCACAGATTGTATTTTTTGCACAGGCCGGTCACCACATCCAGATTGAAAGGATTGCCCAAAGAGTGGGCTAACATGATGGCCTTGGTTTTGGGGCTGATCGCAGCTTCGATCTTGCTGGCATCAATATTGTGGGTCAGTCGGTCCACATCCACAAACACCGGTACCGCGCCAAACTGCAGAATCGGGTTGACCGTGGTCGGGAACCCCGCCGCCACGCCAATCACTTCATCTCCCGGCTTGATCGCGCGTTCGCCCAGTTTGGGCGAGGTCAGCGTACTGAAAGCAACCAAGTTAGCCGAGGAGCCGGAATTGACCGTGATCAGATGCTTAATGCCAATAAACGCGGCCAGCTTTTTTTCGAACTCGGTGTTGAAACGGCCGGTGGTCAACCATCCATCCAGAGAAGCTTCCACCATATTTTTCAACTCGGCGGCATCCAGTTGCTTGCCGGAGGGCGGCACCGCGCTCACACCCGGGAAAAAAGGCTCAGGGGCCAGGGCCAGCGCGGCGTATTGCTCCACCAACGCGGAGATCTGTTCACGAAGTGCTTGGGTTTGTGCGTTTTGCATAATATTGATCAGCTCTGGGTCAATGTTTGGTAGGCGCGAATCTGTGCCAGGGTTAGCTCATGCATGTCTGCCCCCGCTTGATACTGCCGCGACCACTCAATAATAAGTTGCAGTGCTTGGTTCAGGCGTAGAGCCGGATGCCAATCCAGCAAACTGCGCGCCTTTGAGATGTCCAGCTTCAAATAATTGGCCTCGTGCGGATGCTCTCCCGCCGCAATCCGCCACTGCGCGTTATTGCCCCACATCTGCGCCATTTTTTCGACAATCCAGCCCACCGGCTGAGCGTCCTCATCATTAGGGCCGAAATTCCAGCCCTCGGCGAAGTCCGGCCCTTGCTCATACAGCCGCTCGGCCACACTGAGGTAACCGCGTAACGGCTCCAATACATGCTGCCAGGGGCGTATGGCCTGCGGATGACGGATCTCGGCGCAACGCCCTTGCTCAAATGCCGCCAAAATATCCGGGATCAAGCGGTCCGGGGCCCAATCTCCGCCACCAATCACATTACCGGCGCGCACCGTCGCCAAAGCAACACCATGCTCAGCATAGCGACTGGAATTAAAATACGAAGAGCGATAGGCGGAGCTCACCAGTTCGGCACAACCCTTGCTGTTGCTATAGGGATCGTAGCCCCCCATGGGCTCGTTTTCCCGGTAGCCCCAGGGCCACTCTCGGTTTTCGTAACATTTATCGGTGGTAATGTTGACCACAGCTTTAATGCCACGGCTTTGGCGCACAGCTTCGAGCAGGTGCACCGTCCCCATCACATTGGTCGCATAGGTCTCAACTGGATTTTGATACGAATAACGCACCAGCGGCTGAGCCGCCATGTGAATCACAATTTCAATATCATGCGCGCTAAATACCGCCTGCAAACTGGCTAGATCTCGGATATCCCCGAGAATACTGGTCATACCCCGTCCCACATGCGCCACTTCGAACAGACTGGGCTGCGTCGGCGGCGCCAAAGCATAGCCGACCACGTGCGCCCCCAACGATTGCAGCCACAGAGAGAGCCAGCTGCCCTTGAAGCCGGTGTGCCCGGTCAACAGCACACGCTTGCCCTGCCAGAATGATGGATTCAAGACCACACCTTCCAAGGAGCGCAACCGGATTGCCACAAATCTTCCAGCAACACCTTATCGCGCAAGGTATCCATTGGCTGCCAAAACCCGTGATGCGCAAATGCTGCCAGTTCACCTTCTTGCGCCAAGCGTTCCAAAGGCTCGCGTTCCCAGATGGTGGAATCTCCACCAATATAATCCAGCACCTGCGGCGACAAGACAAAGAAGCCACCGTTGATCATCGCGCCATCACCCTTGGGCTTTTCCATAAAGCTATTTACCTTGGTGCCATTGAGGTCCAAGGCGCCAAAACGCCCAGGAGGAATGGTTGCGGTCAAGGTAGCTTTAACTTTCTGCGCCCGGTGGAAGGCGATCAGTTCGCCGATATTCACATTGCTCACACCATCGCCATACGTCAGGCAAAAAGCTTCTTCATCTTTGACGTAATCAGCCACTCGCTTCAAGCGACCGCCGGTCATGGTTTCTTCCCCGGTATTCACCAAGGTCACCTTCCACGGTTCAGCATAGCGCTGATGCACCTGCATCTGGTTCTGCGCCATATCAAAGGTAATATCCGACATATGCAGGAAATAATTAGCGAAATACTCCTTGATCACATAGCCCTTATAGCCACAGCACACCACAAAATCATTTATTCCATAATGAGAATACAACTTCATAATGTGCCAAAGAATTGGCATACCACCAATTTCGATCATCGGTTTGGGGCGCACGGAGGTTTCTTCGCTAATTCGGGTGCCCAATCCACCTGCTAAAATCACAGCTTTCATAGACTTGCTCCTTACAGATGAACGAGCGCGCTAAACGCGTCCGGAATCGGGAAATGGTGATTACCAATAAACAGGCCGTTCTGATCGATATGCTCGGCGTTGGTTAAGGCGCCATGCACTTCCGAATCGAAGTATTTCACCACTTCGTTCTTGGCAAAGTTGCCCGCCACAATCGGGCGACATTCAAACCCCAGCTGGTTCAATTTAACCACCAGCGCTTTGCGCGTCAGCGCGCTGCCCGGGCGAATCACCAGGCTGAAACCGAACCAGCTGCTGGCGCCGATTTCGCGCTGAATCAGCAGATCCGGATGCTCACTCATCGCCGCTTGCAACAGCTTGCCATTTTCGCGTCGCGCTTCGATCATCCGCGGCAAACGCTTCACCTGTTCAATCCCGATGGCGCCTTCCATTTCCAGCGGGCGCACATTGTAGCCCGGCAGCACAAAGCGGAACGACTCTTCAAACGGATCATCACTCTTATCGCCGCACACCAGGTTCTGTTTGGGTAGATTGCGCGTCCAGCCATGAGCCCGAATCGACAGCAGGATCTGATAGATCTCTTCGTCATCGGTCACGATCAACCCGCCTTCCATGGTCGAGATGTGGTGACTGAAGAAAGAACTGAAGCTGCCCATCACGCCGAAAGTGCCGGCCTGCTTGCCGTCGAACGTGGCGCCCATCGACTCGCAATTGTCCTCCAGCAATACAATGTCGCGCCCGCCGATAATACTTTGAATCCGGGTGAAGTCATTCGGGTTGCCCAGCAGATTCACCGCCATGATGGCGCGGGTTTTATCACTGACCGCCTGTTCCAATTGGTCCAGATCGTAGTTCAAGGTATTGAGGTCAATATCGACAAACTTGATCTTCAAGCCATATTGATACAGCGGATAATAGGTCGTGCTCCAGGACACCGCGGGTACGATCACTTCATCGCCGCGTTGCAGTTTCAAGCGTGGATTCCGGGTATAAAACAGCGCCGCCACCATCAGCAAATTGGCCGAGGAGCCCGAATTCACCATGACGCAGTACTGACTACCAACATACCGCGCAAAGTCGCGTTCAAAGGCTTGCACCTGCGGCCCCATGGTGAACATGCCAGAATCGATGACACGATGCATCGCATCGGTCTCTTCCTTACCCCATGACGCGGTGGCGAGTGGAAACTTGAAACTCATCGCTGACCATCCTTTAAATAGTATTCGTAGGTTTTTGCCAGACCCGCGCGCAAATCGTGGCGCGCCGACCAGCCCCATGCCAGCTGTCGCTCCACACTCACCAGCTTGCGCGCCATGCCGACCGGTTTACTCAAGTCATGCGCAAAACCGCCGTGGTAGTCCAGCACCTCGGCGGCGGCCTGGTAATACTCATTAATGCTGTAATCGTGCCCCAGGCCGACATTCATATAGGCGGGCAAGCTGTCGAACTGACTGAGCGCGCGCACCAGCAAATCGGCCAGATCGCCGGCATACATGAATTCGCGCCGCGCCGCGCCGTCGCCCCAGATTTCAACACTGGCCAGGCCGCTGGCCTTGGCCTGGTACACCTTGTGAATAATCGCCGGGATCAAATGCGAGTGCGCCGGATCGAACTTGTCAAAACGGCCATAGATATTGCATGGGATCAACGTCTTATACTGAAACGCCGCGTCGGCGCGCGATATGTAGTCGCACAGGCGCGCGGTGGTGACCTTGGCCAAGGCATAACCTTCGTTGGTTGGCTCCAGTTCCCCGGTCAGCACCATCTCTTCGCGCAACGGCTCGGCGTGGTTGCGCGGATACATGCATGAGCTGCCCAGGTTAATCATGCGCTTGATTCCCGCCTGACGCGCGGCCCAAACAATGTTGCGCCCCATGTCCAGGTTATCCAGCAGAAAGCCTACGGGGTCGCGCACATTAGCCTGAATGCCGCCCACTTTGCCCGCCGCGTGCAGCACGATATCCGGCTGATGTTGCTGCAAATACGCCTGCACCGCGCCAAAATCGCGCAGGTCCAATTCGTGGCTGCGCGGAGCCAGCACTTCAAACTGGCCAATCGCGGGGTGCTCCAATACATTGCGCCCCACCAGACCGCCGCCGCCGGTCAATAAAACACGCATTTTAGTCATGCTGGGTTTCATGCCTGGTCATGGGCGTTAAACACCGGGTAGCCGTGTTTTTTAACCAGCTCGTCCCGCTCGGCGCTCTTCAGGTCTTCACGCACCATTTCGCCCACCAGTTGATCGAAACTGATCTTCGGGGTCCAGCCCAGCTTGGTTCTGGCCTTGCTGGCATCGCCGAGCAGGGTTTCAACTTCGGTCGGGCGGAAATAACGCGGGTCAACCGCCACGATACATTGCCCGGCGGCATTGTAGCCTTTCTCTTCCACGCCCGCGCCGCGCCAGGTGATGACGATGCCCAGCTCCCTGGCGGCCGCATTCACGAACTCACGCACGCTGTATTGCACGCCGGTGGCAATCACAAAGTCTTCTGGCTGTTGCTGTTGCAGCATCAGCCATTGCATCTCAACGTAATCCTTGGCATGCCCCCAGTCGCGCAGCGAGTCGAGATTCCCCAGATACAAGCAATCCTGTAGTCCGAGCTTGATACGCGCCAGGGCGCGCGTGATTTTGCGCGTGACAAAGGTTTCGCCGCGAATCGGCGATTCGTGATTAAACAAAATGCCATTGCACGCATACATTCCGTAAGCCTCACGGTAATTGACGGTAATCCAATAGGCATAGAGTTTAGCCACGGCATAGGGACTGCGCGGATAAAACGGGGTCGTTTCCTTTTGCGGCGTCTCTTGCACCAGACCATACAGTTCAGAGGTCGAGGCTTGATAAAAACGGGTCTTCTTTTCCAGCCCGAGAATCCGGATCGCCTCGAGAATCCGCAACGCGCCCAGCGCATCCGAATTGGCGGTGTATTCCGGCTCTTCAAACGACACCGCCACATGGCTTTGCGCCGCCAGATTATAAATCTCGTCCGGCTGAACTTTTTGAATGATGCGGGTCAAGCTGGAGGAGTCGGTCATATCCCCATGGTGCAGAAAAAACGAATTATCGCTTTCATGGACATCGCGGAATAAATGATCGATACGACCGGTATTGAACATGGAGCTGCGGCGCTTAATGCCATGAACCTCATAGCCTTTGGCCAGCAACAGTTCCGACAGATAGGCACCGTCTTGTCCAGTTACACCGGTAATCAGCGCTACTTTTTTCATGATTCAGCTTCCTTAATTTCGGCCATAGGTGTCTTCAAAGCGCACGATATCGTCCTCGCCCAAATAACTACCCGACTGCACTTCAATGATTTCAAGAGGAATAGTGCCCGGATTGGCAAGACGGTGCACTTCGCCCAATGGGATATAGGTTGATTGGTTCTCGGTCAGCAGCCGCGTTTGGTCACCGCACGTCACTTCGGCGGTGCCTTTGACCACAATCCAGTGTTCGGCGCGATGATGGTGCTTTTGCAGGCTGAGGCTGGCCCCCGGCTTAACCTGGATGCGTTTGACCTTGAAGCGCTCTTCTTGATCAATACTGTCGTACCAGCCCCAGGGACGATGCACCTTGCGATGCTGCGTGAGTTCTTTGCGTTGCTGCTGTTCCAGCAGATTGACGATGGTTTTGACATACTGGCTCTGGCTGCGCTCCGCCACCATTACCGCGTCCGCGGTTTCAACGATCACCAGATTACTCACCCCGACAGTGCATACCAAACGGCTGGCGGCATGAATCAAGGTGTCGCGGGTATCGGTGAGCAACACATCACCCTGGGTGACATTACCACTGGCGTCCCGCTCTCCCACCTGCCAGACAGCATCCCAGGCGCCCAGATCACTCCAGCCGGCATCGAGCGCCAGCATACGAATCGGAAATTCAGAACCGGGACATTGTTCCATCACGGCATAGTCAATCGACTCACCGACGATAGCGGTAAAAGCCTCTTTGTCCGGGCGGACAAACAAGGCATCCACCGCCTGACCTTGCCAGGCGGTGTGGGTCGCGCG
>Ga0302155_10001315_pt1 | contig 18104 bp, 14 predicted proteins | sample I_Bog_N3_1_FD_193508 | JGI IMG/M metagenome (GOLD analysis project Ga0302155, IMG submission 193508) | Peat permafrost microbial communities from Stordalen Mire near Abisko, Sweden - I_Bog_N3_1 | ecosystem: Environmental > Terrestrial > Soil > Wetlands > Peat | place: Sweden: Abisko, Stordalen...
GGCTGGTTATCAGCGTCCAATACATCGCGACGCTGGTGAGCCGCCCTTGGGCGGGGCGCATCTCAGACCGCGCCGGCGCCAAAGTCTCGGTTCAGTGGGGGATGGGAGCCTGCACGATGAGCGGCGCGCTGCTGGTGGCGGCTGCCGCAGCGATGCACTTCAATGCGATGCTCAGCATTTCTTTGCTCATTTTGAGCCGGCTGGTTCTGGGCGTGGGCGAGAGTCTAGGCTCAACGGGGTCCACGCTGTGGGGGATCACCAGCGCCGGCCCGGAGCATACGGCCAAGGTCATCTCGTTCAATGGCATCAGCACCTACGGCGGCATGGCGCTGGGTGCGCCGCTCGGGGTGGTGCTCGATTTGCAGTGGGGCCTGGCTTCGCTGGGCCTGCTGACCATGCTCATTGGGGCAATCAGCCTTGCGCTGGCCTTCAGGAAAACTCCCGCGCTTGCACCTCCCGGCGAGCACCTTCCGTTCCGAAGCGTACTTCTCCGCGTGGCGCCGCATGGCATGGGGCTGGCTCTGGGCGGAATTGGTTATAGCATCCTGGCCACATTCATCACGCTCTTTTATGCCAGCCGCCATTGGAGCGGGGCGGCGCTGTGCCTGACAGCGTTTGGCGGCGGCTTTATTCTGGCGCGGCTGCTCTTCATCGATACCATTGACCGCTACGGCGGATTCAACATGGGCATGGTCTGCCTGTCGGTCGAATCCGTGGGCATGGTCCTGCTGTGGCAAGCATCTGCGCCGTGGATGGCCTTTGCAGGCGCAGCCTTTGCCGGCCTTGGCTTTTCGCTTGTTTTTCCTTCTCTGGGCGTCGAAGCGGTCAAAAATGTGACGGAAAACAATCGGGGCACGGCATTCGGCGTCTACACTGCTTTTGCGGATGTTTCTTTCTTCCTGACAGGGCCTCTGGCCGGCATGGTCATTGGACGTTACGGCTACTCGAGCGCGTTTCTCTTTGCCCTGGTCAGCGTGCTCACGGCCTTGGGAATCGTGATCGTTCTCCGGCAGCTCCAGAAAAAGGAAGCACCAGGCTGTTGATGAAACTTCGCACTAACGCCTTGAACAAAATGCACGGTGCCCTGAATTGGCTCCGCATCAGCCGCGCCGAAATGGGCGCAAAATAAAGGGGCATCGGAGGCGCGCTCCTCGGCAGTCAACCCGAGACTTCGAGTTTCTCAGCGGCATACCCAGTCCCCGATGAGATGCTGGCGCAGCCCAGGAAGTTGATCCGAGCACTTGTGGCAGACTTCGGCGAGGGGAACGAAATAATGGACACTTTATCGAAGCAAATCTTGAAGAAGATCGATGCGGAGCCGCCAGGCCCGCTGATTCAGCAAAAGGACTCGACGCCGCACCTGGATCATTGGTCCTCCGCAGTTCTGCTGGAGCGGGCGGCTTATCTGCACAAGCTTGCCCGCCAGGGGGACGGATCGGCCAGCGAGACGCTCAAAGAGTATCCGCGGCACTTCACGATGCTTTCGTTCCGCAGCCGCGACGGCCAGGCCGAGCTGCATGAGAACTTCGCCGATCTCTTTTATGTGCTGGAAGGCCGCGCCACCCTGGTGACCGGCGGCGCAGTGGCCGGGGCAAAGAAAATTGGGCCGGGAGAGGTGCGCGGCGTCTCGGTCGAAGGCGGCACGCGCCAGGAGTTGAGGGCCGGGGATGTTGCGCACGTCCCGGCGGGTGTGCCGCATCAGATGCTGGTGCCAGGCGACAAAACCGTGACTTGCTTTGTGATGAAGATACAGGAGAACCTGTAGACGGCAGGTGACCATTTCTCCGGCGCTGTGGAACACGAAGCCGATTGGGGAAACCCGGTTCGGGGGATCAAGGGTTGAACTATCCCATGTCTGAAAATCCAGACATGGGGCACCCGCAGCAAGGATAGCGAAGGGGTTCACCCCAGGCCCGCCAACCGCCAGCGTTAGTCGTATCTCTCGAAGACGATCTGCTTGCGGTGCCAGCCGAAGCCGGCCAGACTCTCGCGCACGCTTGAGACCATGAAGTTGAGGCCGCAGATATAGGCGTAGATGTCGAAGTTCAGCTCCGACGCCAGCAGGGACGGATCGGGCGGGGGCGCCGGCAGCGTTTGGCCGAGGCGGGCGGCGCGCTCCTGGACGATTTTGGCCACGTGATCCTGCACGTAGCCGCGCAGGCCGGTCCAGCTATCCTTGGCGCGGCTCAAAGTGGGCAGATAGTGGAAGTTCGGCTTGCGCCTCGCAAGCGCCTCGAACTCCTCGTGGTAGTAAATGTCGGTTTCGTGGCGGGTGCCATAGACCAGCCAGATCTCCTTGCCGCCGCTGCGATCCGGTCCATTGGCCGGGAAGAGCGATTGCAGGAAGCCACGCATGGGCGCAACGCCCGTGCCGGTGGCGATGAGGATCGAGTCGGTGACCGGCTCCTTGAGCAAAAAATGCCCGTGCGGCCCGTGAATCTGAATCTCTGCGCCGAGCGGCAGATCGGGCAGGTCGGCCAGGTGATTGGAAAAGAATCCCTCTTCCACCCGATTCACGCACAGCTCGAAGCGATTGCCATTGGCCGCCGAAGCGATGGAGTAGGCGCGTGTTTGCATCTTGCCGTTGGCGTCTTCGGCCACCGCGGAAACAAACTGACCGGCGCCATACGGGAAGCTCTCAAGCCCGTCGACGACGAAGACGAAGTGGTAGCACTGCGCAACTTCGGAGATGCAGGTTTTTTCTTCAAGACGAGCGGTAAGGAGCGGTCGGGCCAAGGCAGTTCTCGCTGGGGAAGAGATGGTGCCCGCAGAACGGGCTGAGTGCAGTATCGCCACAGGGGCGGCATCGTGGCAAGCCGGCCACTCTGGCAGTGCAACGCAAACACCTCTTAATTCCGCAGACGCATCTAGTTTTCAATTGCGATTCGACAAGGCCGTCGCGCGCAGGGCCGCAAACTCGGCCTCGACTTCTGCGGCGGGAATCAGACGACCGGCGTCCGCGTATTCAATGCCGACATGCACCTGGCGGCGAAACCACTGCTCATATTCGGCGTCAGTGCGCTGGGATTCGACGAAGTCTTGCATGAACTCGCGGAGAAGATCCTGATCGGTGCGTTCGCGAGCCTGTGCCGCTCGGGAAAACGCAGTCTTCAGTTCAGGGTCAACTCGGATTGTGATTGTGGTCTCGGCCATGCTCGCCTCCTGAAGGCGAAGATTTGTCCTCAGCGTACCATGAAACGCGACCTCGCGCGGCAAAGCGTGCCCCATGCGCGCCGCCCCCTATAATTGACAGGGAGCCGGATGGAACCTCTTTGAGATTCTCCGCTTCCAAGCACGCTTTCTCGAGGAATTCATGGCCGCACTGATTGAAGCAATTACCGTCAAGCGCAAGATGTATTTTGAGTTTGAAAACGTCCCGTACTACTGCCTGGAAGCCGACGTTTCTACCCCAACGGCGCGCGGCGGCCAAACTCTGGTCCGGCTGAAGATGCGCAACCTGCTCACCCGCGCGGTCTTCGACAAGACCTTCAAGGCCGGCGACAAGTTCAAGGAGCCGGACCTGGAGACGGTCGAAGCCTCTTACCTTTACAGCGATGGCGATGGTTCGCACTTTCTGGATCAGGAGAGCTTTGACACGCACACTCTCTCAGGGGAGATGATCGGGGATGCGCTCGAGCTTCTCGTGGAGGGCGCAATCGTGAAGCTGGACAAGTTCAACGGCAACCCCATCGGCTTGCAGTTGCCTGAGAAGGTGGAGCTGGAAGTCACCTATACGGAACCCGGCGCGCGCGGCGACACCAGCGGCAACGTAACCAAGCTGGCGAGGCTCGAAACCGGCCTGGAGATCAAAGTTCCCCTCTTCATTCAGGAAGGCGTCAAGGTCAAGGTCTCGACCGAGACGCGGGAGTTCGCGGGGCGTGCCTGAATGGCTACTCCACCGTAACTGACTTAGCCAGATTCCTGGGCTGGTCCACGTCGCAGCCGCGGCGGACGGCGATGTAATATGCCAGCAGTTGCAGCGGCACAATTTCAATGAGCGGCGAGAGCAGCTCGATAGCGGGCGGAACATGGATGACGTGCTCCACCAGGCTGCCGATGGTTGTATCGCCCTCGGTGGCTATGGCGATTACTCGGCCGCTGCGGGCGGTGACCTCCTGGATATTGGAGAGGGTCTTTTCGTAGCGCAATTTTGACGCTGGGTCGGATTCGTCGCGCGTTACAAGCACCACCACCGGAAGTGTCTCGTCGATGAGCGCATTGGGACCATGCTTCATCTCCCCGGCCGGGTAGCCCTCGGCATGAATGTAGGAGACTTCCTTGAGCTTCAGCGCGCCTTCGAGGGCGATGGGGAAGTGGATGCCGCGACCCAGATAGAGAAAATCGCGCGCATTCGAGAATTCCTTCGCCAACTGCTCGCACTGGGCGGTGCGCTGGCGCAAAACCTCCTCGATCTTGACCGGAATGCGGCTCAGCTCCTCGATGAGCGCCACCGACTGGGCCGCGTCGAGCTTGCCGCGCAGTTGGCCCAGCTTGAGCGCTAGCAGGAACAGCGCGGTCAGTTGCGCGGTGAAGGCCTTGGTTGAGGCTACGCCGATCTCAGGGCCGGCATGCGTATAGATGGCGCCGTGGGCCTCGCGGGCCACCATGGCGTCAACCACGTTGCAGATGGCAACGGTCTTTGAGCCCAGCGCGATCATCTCCCTCTGCGCGGCCAGCGTATCGGCGGTTTCGCCAGATTGGGTAATCAGCAGCCCCAGCGCATCGGGGCCGGCAATGGGATCGCGATAGCGATACTCGCTGGCGTAGTCCACATCTACGGGAAGGCGGGCCAGCCGCTCGATCATGTATTTGCCGGTGAGCGCGGCGTGCCAACTGGTGCCGCAGGCAGCGATGCTGATGCTTTTGGCGCCGGCCAGTTCATGATCTGAGATCTTCATCTCACCCAGGAAGACCTTGCCCGAGTCGAGCGATACGCGGCCCAGCGTGGTATCGGTAATGGCGCGCGGCTGTTCCCAGATTTCTTTGAGCATGAAGTGCTTGTAGCCGCCTTTTTCCGCCTGGATCGGATCCCAGAGAATGCGCGTGATCTCGCGCTTGATGGGCTTTCCGTCAAAGTCGGTCAGCTCGACCCCGGCCAGGGTCAGGATGGCCATGTCGCCGTCGGCCAGCAGATACATGTTGCGTGTGTGCTGCAAGATGCCGGGAACGTCGGAGGCCACGAAGCACTCGCCCACGCCCACGCCTACGACCACCGGCGGACCAAAGCGGGCGACTACGATCTTGTCTGGCTCGCCTGCGGAAAGAACGCCCAGCGCAAAGGCGCCGGTGAGGCGCTTGACGGCGCGGCGCACGGCCACTTCCAGGGCAATCGGCGCGTCGGCGGCTTCCGCGTCCAACTGGACTTGTTCAATTAAATGGGCAATGATCTCGGTGTCGGTCTCGGTGACGAATTTGTGGCCCTCGGTAATCAGTTCGCGTTTCAGGTCGAGATAGTTCTCCACAATGCCGTTGTGGACCACGACGATGCGGCCCGTGCAGTCGCGATGCGGGTGGGCATTCTCTTCCGTGGGACGCCCGTGCGTGGCCCAGCGCGTGTGGCCAATGCCAAATGTGCCATCCAGGGGATGCTCGCGCAGAACCTCTTCCAGGTTGTGCAGCTTGCCTGGAGCGCGCCGAACCTCAAGCGTGGGTAAGGGCAGCGCAGCCCGAGCAGGGCTGCCTACGGCGATGCCCGCCGAGTCGTAGCCGCGGTATTCGAGGCGACGCAGCCCCTCGATGATGACTGGAACCACCTTCTTTTTGCCAACGTACCCAACAATGCCGCACATGAGTCCATTCTAAGCGACGCTGCTGGCGAAAGCATGTGCCCCGAAGGCAGGGTAGCCAGGCGGATCCCGAGTCCTTCTCTATGCGCCCCAAGTGGGAAGATTTGTGCTTTCCTCAAGAGCGCCTGCGCGATCGCAAAGTGCATTGACGTTTTCGTATTCGCCTAAGGGAAATTGCAGGCAATCGCCGAATTGGCGACAATTCCCCCGGAACTCGAAGAACGCCCTCTGGCCTGCTCGATGTGTGCATCGGGCGGTTGATTTTGCTCGCCGCTCGAACACAGGCGCATGGCCAAGGCTCATTGGATTGCAATTGCATTGCTCAATGTTTAAGGGGTCCGTCTTGATTCGTTAAGACAATGTATTGCAATCCAGAGCTTGCCGCATGCGTGGTCAGTGTCAATGTCTCAGCTTCGGTGCAGGTAACTTCGTCAGTCACTCCGTTGACAGACACAGCAATGCCAATCTCAAAGCCGTTACGCCGCACCACAATCTTGGCGCCAGCGCCCTGGCGGAGTGCGCGCGAAGGTTTTCAGGAAAATCAAAGCTATAAAAAGCCAACTCGCCGCATAAGGGCGAATGGATGGGGCGAGAGTCCGCTGCGGCGCAGGGCCGGGTTGGCAACCAGCGCAAACAGATCCGCCTGCGGAAACACGTCAACCAGAGCCTCAACCACGCGCTCGCCGCCGGTTCGGCCAACAAACCAGTAGTGAACGATGGCGACGCGGAGCTTTGATAACGACGTATCGGATGCGAGGGCAGTCTGCATGAATTGGCTACCTTCTTGCGCTGACTATAGCAAGTGTGGCAGTGCAGTACAGGTACATAGGAATAATTCGCATTCGCTGGGAAGGAATCTCACCCCAAGTAAAGTTGGTGAACCCCCCCTCCGCCCAAATCTGATGGAGGGTCGATTGGGAAAAGAATTTAATATGGCCACCATCCCAGAGCGGCCCATGATGTTGATCCCAACGATTTGTTAGAGATAAGAGCAGATTGCGGAGATAGCTCCCATAATGCGGGGTACCGCACACAATCGTTCCACCTGGATTGAGGTGCGCGGCGGAGAACCTCACCAGTTGCCTTGGTTCGTACAGATGTTCAATTACATCGTTCGAGTAGACGAGGTCGAACTTGCCAAGTCCCAATGCCTGGGCGTCGTCATAGCAGGAGGCTTGAATGACCGTAAGCGACGGGAAAACGCGGTGAGCCTTCTCAATTTCCTCGGCGACGGGTTCGAGACCTACATAGCGAATGCCCTGCTCGGCAAATCTCGCGCCAAGTTTGCCCGCACCTGCGCCAATTTCTAGAACTGAAGAAGGGTGGCAATTCAAGACGACGGAACACATCCGTTCGTGAATCGCCTCAGCATTTCGTTCGGCATGGTCGGCAAGGTTAGGCGCCGCATAGACAACCTTATGCACGTCATTCCCCATGATTCAGTAGATATCCCTTCCAGAGTTGATCTGGTTGAAATTGTACTATCAAAAGGATGGTTTTCGGTGAAAAACGTGGTTCCGTCGGCTCACGATTTACTCTTCATGGGGATTCCCGAAACGGGTCGGCTAGGATAAGACCTATGCAGATTCATTGGCGGCTTGCCAAGAACGCGGTTGCGAATCTAGGGCGTGGGAGTGCAGCTGCCCTTGTCGCTTTGCTTTTGCCGCCAGTACTCGTCCGTCATATGACACCGGCATCCTACGCCGTATGGGTTCTTGTGTTGCAAACCGCCGCCTACGCCAGTTATCTCAGTTTCGGCCTGCAAACCGCCATCGGTAGATATGTTGCGTTTGCCAAAGAGAAGAGGGACATTGAACTGCGCGACTCCGTCTTCAGCACTGCCTTCGCCGGACTCTGCTGCGCAGCGCTGGTTTCCCTAGTCTGCTTGTCGGTGGCGATCCTGGCCGCACCGGCCGTATTCCCGGGCGTGCCCACCCCTCTTATTCCCCAAATGAGGCTGGCACTTCTGATCGTGGGTTTTTCACTGGCTGTTGAATTGCCCGCCTCGGGCTGGAACGGCGTCTTTATTGGATTGGAGCGATTCGAGATTCCAGCCCTTACTGTGGGCGGCGCCCGCTTGCTCTCCGCTCTTGGCGTGATTATTGCGGCACTCGCCGGACGCTCGCTTGCCGTCATGGCTGCAACCATTGCCTCGGCTAATCTTCTCTCCTATCTTGCGCAATACATTGCCCTGCGCCGCGTTGCGCCGGACGTTTACTTTCAACCATCTTTGGTCAAGCGTTCCACGGCACGTGAACTCTACGGATATTGTTTCGGGCTCACCGTCATGTCTTTCTCGATGTTACTTGTCACCGGCTTCGATCTCATACTGGTGGGCCGCTTCGAGTTCATCGCTGTCACGCCGTACTCGGTTAGCGCCAGCATGATCGCGTTCATCTCGGGGCTGCTCTATGCGGTGATCAGCGTCATCATGCCGCATGCGGCATCGCTTCACGCCAGAGGTAGAGCTGACGAGATGGGCAAGCTGGTCGTTTCGTCAACTCGCATTAGCGTACTAATGCTGGTTTTGACAGGTATACCAATGCTGATATTTGCCGGGCCGATCTTGCGTGTTTGGATCGGCGCTCGGTATTTCTCCATCGGTGTGCCTCTGCTTTCCACATTGGTCGTAGCCAATATCATTCGTCAAGTCGGCGCACCGTATTCCTTTGTGCTTGTTGCGGCTGGGCAGCAGAGCTACATCAAGATCAGCCCGCTTGCCGAGGGCGTCAGCAACTTCATAGCGAGCGTGGTGCTTGGTTTGCTTCTAGGGGGCATAGGCGTCGCAATTGGCACTCTCATTGGAGCGATCATCGGCATTTCAGCCCATCTGGGATATTCAATGCCGCGGACCAGGACGGCAATCGACCTCTCCAGGCGGGATTTTCTGGCATCCGGAGTGCTCATTCCGATGCTTTGGACTTCCCCACTTATTGCAACTGCCATTGCATCGCTTTGCGGAATCGAAATCCGGCCACTAGTCTTTGCCACAGCCACATTGCTTTCGCTCCTGGGCGCCGGCCTTCTCTTGCGGCGAACGGAAGGATACTTCAAAGGGCCGTTTGGAGCTTCGAGTTCCCATTAAGTCACGTCTTGGTTTGTTATATCTTTCCGAATTGCGGACTCCGCCCCAGCCACTTGCGGATCAAGGCGGTCATCCTATCAAATCTCTTCTCGCCGAGCAAATATGCTACCGCAAAGTACACATGGAAGAGCGGATACCTTTGAAAACCCATGCGTCCATATCCGCGATAGAGATTGTAATAGTGGCGCAATGGCAAAGTTAACTGGTCTTTGATGTACGGATAGAAATAGTTGGCATAATCGTGGATCACATCCTCGACAATATCAATTCCATGTGTATCCCTCAAGTCGCGAATGACCGACAGTGCCCCGCCGATCATATTGAGTCGAGCCTGTGGAGTGTACCCGCCTGGAACGTACTTCCCGCTCTCTTTGGCGCTGTTCCCGAAATCCGGCGGCTCATTGCCACGACAAAGCACCAGAACTCTTGGGGTGAACACAACGGTCCGGTGGGTTAGGACGCTGACCGTCAGGTGCATCTGGTAATAAAGTGTTCCATCAAACTTGGACGTAGCGGCCTCGTGTGCCGTGTCACGATGAACGATGTACCCCGAAATCACGCCAGATCGCCGGAAGGCGAACCGAATGGCGGGAATGCCAACCGCAATCTCTCTTTCCTCTTTGAAGTACCGGATCTCCTGGCTCACGTTCTCCGGCGTATCTTCGAATAGACCGTAGGCCCTCACCACCAGGCCAACTCTCGGATAACGGCCAATCAAGCTGGCTGCTTCCTCAAGCGCGCCTTGGCACATAATGTCGTCATTGCCCATGAAGAAACAAAACTGTCCCGATGCCCGCTCCACCAGGTTACGGATATTGCCGTCGTAGCCAAGGTTCACTTCATTTTCAAAGTAGCTTATTGTATCCGGGCAGCGTGATTGGTACTCGCGCACCAATGCGGCGATCTGCTCCCGCTCGGGGGATTCGTCCTCACAGATGACAATCTCGAAATCCTTGAAACCCTGTTGAAGGATCGAGTCCAGAAGAGCGGTGAGGTGGCGAGTCCGATTGTAGGCAGGAATGCAGATGGAGAAAAGGCTTCGTGTCTGTCTCATGCTCTGTCCCATGAACCTGTTTGAGAATTGAATGTCTTGATAACTCTAGCCGGTGCTCCAGCGGCGATAGAATTGGATGGAATATCGCCGCGAACTACCGAATTCGCTCCAACGATGGCGCCGCTGCCGATCGAAGCCGGACCAACAATGACTGAGTTGTCGCCAATCCAGACATTGTCGCCAATAGTAACCGGTCCGCCCCCGCCCAATGTTCGATGGGAAGGCGCTTCCTCGGGGCGGCTTTGCCGATCTCCCTTGTATAACCCATGATTGTGGTCGGATATATAGATACGGCTGCCCATGAGAACATGGCTGCCAATCGCAATGCTTGTTATCGATGAGATGTGTACTCCGTCAGAAAACCTGACGCAGTCGCCAATAGCTATTGTTGGATTGAATCGCTGGGACCCATAGGAAGTTACGGCCTCCAACCAGAGATCTCCATGCGCATATATACCCCGGCCAAAAGAAATACGGCGGCCGCCAATTATTCTGCAACCTGGTCCGAGCCGCAGGTCCGGAGCATTGAGCGAATAGGCCATCACTGAGTTCGCCATCCCTCTCCAGAGGCGTTCGGCAATCATCCACAACGCAATCCCGAAAGGATTAGCTACAAATAGCGGCGCCACGGCACCGAATGGGATCTTTTTCATATCGATGCAACCTCCTTCGGCACATGTCCACAAAGTGTTTCATAGAAGCTCAGAATTATTACTACGAACAAGAGATCGACGGCCAGTGGATCTAGCATATAATTTGTTCCGAACCAGAACAAGGTGCAATAAGCACACCACGGATAAAGTACTATTCCGGCAGTCTGCCCCAATCGGAAGGAGCGCCAAGCCCATCCAGTTGCCAGACCGTGCACAAAAAGCAAGAGCGGCGACAGCCATCCCAACTCGGAAAAGATGTATCCGAAGGTTCCCGACCAAATCAACCCTCCGCTCAGGCCCGCTGCGGAAACCGCGTCGAATTCAGAACGCCAAACTGTATTGAAGTCGGGCCAGGCAAAGAGACGATTCAAGTGGAACAGATTATTGAAGATGTTATTGAACGATACAAAGGCAGAGAAATAGAGCCCTCTTCCGGAGAAGGGATAGCGCAGCCTACCGTCGAGCATTGCGGCGAGGCGATTGTAAGAAGCCACAGTGTAGCCCATTACGTTCCCCACGAAAACATTTGAATCGGTCACCCCTCGAAGCATAGAGAACGAGACGAACAATGCCACGATTAAACAGGCGGCAATAACGACAAATCTTACGATAGAAGCCAGCGTGAGTTTACCTTCCGTAAGACTGCGCAGCAGAAACAGGATGGCAATTCCGGCGAGAATCGGCATCAATTCGCCACGCGAAAGCATCAGCGTCGACGAAACCAGCATCGCAATGGTCCCCAAAACAATAGCAAAATGAACCGCGAACCTTCGCCATCCGCACAGGCCGATTTCATCCTTGCGCCAAAGAGCCCACCACACAATTCCCATGAGTACTGGCGATGCCTGGCTTATCGAACCGTTCATCTGGAGTCCTTCGCCAGACTTCAGTTGTTCCCCCTCCGCGGCGAGCAGAATCTCGATGAGGTAGGCGTTATCGCGGAGCAGCACAACGATTGAAATGAGCGCAAAGGATATGCCCACGACCAGAGGGAAGAGGACGAACCACATTGGCGGAATGCGAATATGCTTTCTCTGCTTTATGAAAGAACGAACCGGAAAAATGAGGTCAACAAGCGCCAATCCCAACGTGAAGCCCAGCGCACAGAGGAGGAAAAACAGAAGGGAAGCTGGATCGAGAAAGAGGAGATCGGGCTCGTGAATGTAGCTTGAATAGAGGGATGGGGGAAGTGTATAGGCAACCAAGAATAGCAGGACAGAAGCCAGCGTCATCCCGTATGGAGACGCGATATTGCGAATCGCCAGATTACGAATGCACATTCAGGATACCTTCCAACCTGGTTGAATCGCATATTCTGTCAGGAGTTCCTGTACTTTGTCAGCCGTGCTAGCCCATGAGAATTTCGCAGCCCGTGTCAGCCCCTTTTCCCGAAGCTGTTGGCGCAGGGTCGAATCGCACACGATTCTCTTCATGGCCTCGGCGATCTGCTCGACCGAAGTTGGGTCTACGAGCAAGGCCGCACCTCCGGCTACCTCCGGCAAAGCGCTGGTGTTTGAGGTCACCACGGGAGTGCCGCAGGCCATTGCCTCAAGAACCGGGAGCCCGAAGCCCTCGTAGAGAGAAGCGAATACCAGCGCCTGAGCGCTACGGTAGAGGGACGGCAATTGAGCGTCTGGAACCATGCCCATGAAGTGAACGCGATCGGTCACGTGGTTTCGTTCGATGCAATCCGCGAGTTCGGCCGTCTGGTCGCCGGTGAGGACGAGCCGCAATCCGTCAGCCGCGCCAGACTTTGCAAAGGCCTCAACCTGCCGGAATTCGTTTTTATGCCGCTTACGGTTGCCGACGCATAGAAGGTAAGGGAATGGAAAATCATACGGAGGAACTTGAGGGTGAAACTCTGGCCCCACCCCGCAGTGGACTTTGACAACCTTCTCAGGGGACACCCCAGACCATTCGACGATCCGGGCGCGCGAAAATTCCGAAACAGTCACAATGCGGGCGGCGTGATGGCACGCTCGCTTCAGGACCGTCGCGTAGTACAGCCGCTTGGGGAGACTGCTGTTTTCCGGGCGGTCGATATGATTGAGGTCGTGGATGGTGAATACATAGTGTGCGGCGCAGAACAGTGGGGAGTTGTAGCCCGGCGAAAAGAACAAGTCGTCCCGAGTGAGTTTGCGAAGCACGCGCTTGAGCCGCCAAGGGTCGAGCGGTGAAGCCGGATGCGATGCAAGCGGAATTGGTCGATAGTCGAGCCCGGCAAGCACATACCGCGCAAACCGGCCTATTCCGTGATCTCCAATCCATCTTTGATCGGCATAGATCATAAACAAGTGTTCGATCGCCGGAATGTCGCTTGCAGATCATCAAGGCGCCGACTCTCGTCCGGGTTGGTCCTGAGACGCATGAATCCTACGGCGACAATGCACCACCCGCAGGCGAAGAAGAACCCGAGCAGCGCGGCCAGGATGACAGTGATGGTGCGCTTGGGAAACGATCTTTTGTCCGGAGTGACGGCCGCGTCGACCACCTGGATCACGGCGCCCTGGCGGGCCTCGTCGAGCTTGGCCATTTCGAACTGCTTGGCGATGAGCTCGGTGATGGTCTCGTAATATTTCACATCGCGGAGCTTGCGGACGTATTCCATCCCTGCCTGGGGGATGTTGCCTTTGGGGACGATGATGTCGGAGCTTGAATTCTCATCCGAACCGGAGAGCCGGACGAGCTGGGCTTTGAGAGCAGCGAGCTCCTGGCTGGCTGTCACCATTTGAGGGTTATCCTCCGTGGCGTAGGAGCGCATGCCCTGGAGCTGGACTTCCTTGGCGACGATCTGGCCGCGGAGGATGGCGGCTGACTCAATGAGGGACTTGGCCTGGCTGTCGACCTGAAGAACGCCCGTGGATTGCTCGGTGCGCTTCATGGCCTCTTCGGCCGCCGCGAGGTTCTCATTGGCCTCAAGCAACTGCTGCTGGAAGAAGATGCGGCGCTGCGAAGCCTCGGTGATGGCGAGGTTGGCTGAGAGCTTTCGAAACTCATCGACATAGCCGTTGGCCATATTGGCGGCCATGTTGGGGTCGCGATCCGTGACGCCGATGCGGATGAGGCCGTCCTTGACGCCGAGGACCACCGTGGAACGATCCTCAAAGGCACGGCGCGCATCGGTCATGTTCTTCTTCCCGTATCTGGCCATCAGTCCGAAGCGCTGAACGACCGAATCTTCGACCGTTCGGCTGCGAATCAGCGAGACATACATATCGCCGGGGTTCTTGATGCCGAGACTCGCTCCGGCGGCAGAGGCCAGGGCTCCTGAGCCGCCAAGCTGGCCCATGAGAGCCGAGTTCATGGAGGAACTCTGGCCGGGCGGCAGCACGACTGTCTCGGCGGTGTACCTGCTGGGGATCAAGAGGACGGCGATCGCCGTCAGGATTGCGACGGCTGCAGTGAAAAAGAAAATAAGCTTGCGGCGGCGCGAGAGAACAATCAGCAAATCGAGCAAGTGCGCATCTTGCGAGGACGGATCCTGAGTCGTTGTCTCATGCGTCTGGTCTTCAAACGGCTCCGGATTCATCCTGTGTATTCTCCCGCGGTCATTCTATCAACACTGCGTCGAAGTTCACCGTGATTGTCCGGGCCGTGCGCAAGGAGCGCGGGAGGTTCCATCGATTTTGGTTCCGATTTGTTCGCTTTTGGGATTGGTGTCAACGAATTGGAGGATGCTGTAAGTCGTTAAGTGCTTGAAAGTAATTGAGATGTGTTGGTTTAGCGGTTTGCCGATGATTCCGTGGTAAATGGCTAAGCTAAGAACATTCAAACCGAAATGAGCTTACAAGGGAAAGCGTGAATGGCTTTCCCAATCTTCTTCGGGCCATCCCCGCGGGTTCGCATGCGTGGAAAGAAGAAGAGACCGGGGCATCTCTGGCGGCGTGTCAGAGGGCGATTCCGGTTCGGAGTTGTTGCCGATTTTTTCTACGGGAAGTGCGATGGACCGTGGAACGGTGGGCTGGGAATGGCGGACAGATGGCCGAGGTGAAGCGGAAGAAGCTGGAACTGGTGGGCAAGGAGCAAGAACGACGGCCCAGGAAGAAAAACCCGTGTTCCGGGTGCGACCTGGAGTGCTCTACATGCCTTGTGAGTGGAGCGAGGACTATGCGCGAAGCGGCGTGCCGGACCGTGAAGCAAAAGAGCGCGGAGATCGCCGATTGGCTCGGGACGAATGCGGCAAACGGCGATGTGAACAGCACCAAGCTGTTGCTTTCGCTTGCGGGGCCGCAAACGGATAAAGGGAGAACCAGGAAGAGCCGGAGTGGCGGGAGCGCCGCGAACGATTTCGCGTCGGAGCCTCGATGGCAGGAGCCGGTTGACAAGCTTGACGCGGAGACGGCGAGCGGCGGCCGGGAATCGGAAGGCTGACGGCTGGGTGGAGTTTCAGAGTTCAGCATCCAACCCATCAGCATGGATGAAATGCATAAGAAGCCGGGGTCCCAGGCGACGAAGCGGGCGCCCCCTAGGCATCGCCTGGGACCCCGGCTGTGGGCTACCTTACGTTGGCAATGAGCGGGACGGGATCGATCAGTGAAGTCTTTTGCAAGGCAGCAAGTTAGGCCCCGGATTCCGGAGATGGCGGGTTGGCAAGTTTGCAGATTTGTCGGGAATCTCTGCGCAAGGTACTATTGGCGGCAAACAATGCCCAGCGGTTTAAGCCCGCGTTGATTTTGCAGGATTTGGTTTACGACCAAAGCCGCGCCTCGACAGAACCTCGATTTGTGAAGAGATTCAAATGGCGTTACTGAGATTGGAAGAGCGGCCACTGTAGCGGAAGATTGCGCCGCGGCCGGTTGCGAATGCAAGTGCAGACGGTTCGGGAAACCGAGTTTTGCGGCGAGCGCGGCGAGAGACGATTGGAGTGTCTCGGGCGCTCCCCCGAAAAGAAGGATGAGACAGGGATGAAGCTCACAAGAAGCGAGTGGTTGTTCGGCACCGGCAGATGGATCGAAGTTGGACTGGGACTATTGTTTCTGTCGTTTGCACTGCGCAGCGTTGCCAACGCACAGGCAGTACCCACGACGACGGTTCAGGGAACTGTGTACCAGGCGAATGGACAGCCTGGAGCTGGAACCGTCGATGTGAGCTGGCCGGCGTTTACGACTGCGACTGGTCAGGCGGTTGCGGCCGGGCGGACGATGGTGACGATTCCTCTGGATGGATTTGTCAGCGTGAATCTAGCGTCGAACGTGGGGGCGACGCCTGCCGGGCTTTATTACACAGCGGTCTATCAGATGAGCGACGGTACGACGAGCACCGAGTATTGGGTGGTGCCGGCTGCGGCCCAGGCGGCCCTGGGGCAGGTGCGGGCGCAACTGATGCCGGCCGCGCAGGCTGTGCAGGCGGTGAGCAAGGCGTATGTTGACCAATCGATTGCGCTACTGACCGGGAGCCTGCTGACGGCGTCGGGCGGCACACTGAGTGGCCCGCTGTATCTAAATGGGGATCCGACGCAGCCTTTGCAGGCGGCGGATAAGCATTACGTGGACACGACCTTCAATATGGAGGTTCCGATCACAGGCGGGAATATGACAGGGCCTCTGTGGGCGCCTGCGGTGAATGGGGTGCAGTCGCCTGTGGCGGGAAGCTCGCAGACGACGCTTCAGGCGGCGATGAACTCGGCGGGGAGCAACGGAGCCGTGGAGATTCCGCCGACGTATGCGGGAACCGATAGCTTCACGAATCCGAATGGCGTGTATGTGTCGGATCTGCGGGCGAAGGGCGCGCAGCAAATTGAACGGAGCGTCAAGGAATTCGGCGCAGTGTGCGATGGGACGACGGACGACACCAATGCGTTGCAGGCGGCGCTCAATTATGCACAGACGCATGGGGTGGCGTTGACGATTCCTCAGGGAACCTGCAAGACGCGGTCGCTGAACTGGGTAGGCCAGTCCATCGGCGGGCTGGGCAAGCAGGTGTCGGCGCTGAAGGGATTTCCTGGGCAGGATGTGCTGGTGACGGCGACGGACAGCAAGAGTCTGCTGAGCTACACGCGGATCCACGATCTGACGATTTATGTGGATCAGAGCGTGGATATTTCGTGTTCGGCGGCATCGGGGCGCGCGCCGGCGGGAAGTTGCGGAGCGAGCCGCCTGGTGGAGAGGAATTCAGTTTTTTCGCCGGGCGGAAGCGGGCTGACCGGAACAGTGGGAACAGGCGCGGGATGGGCGGTAGGCAATTGCGCAATAGCGATGCCCGCGGCTCTGGGAACGGGCGGCAACGGGTTGCGGGTTGCGCAGATTGAGAACCTGGAGATTGCGGCAACGGGCGCTGACCCAATGGCTGCACTCTATCCGGGGGCGCATTCGACGCACACTTGCGGGCTCTATTTTGCGATGTGGCCGCAGTGGAGCGAGTTTCGCAATATCGATATTCGCGGGCTGAATACGGGCATTGCGATTCCCGCGCTGCCGGTGACGACGCCGGCGGGGCTCAATTCGGATTCAAACCGGTGGGAGAACATCACGATCCAGGCGACGCACGCATTCACGGCGGCGGCAGGCTCAAACAACGTGCTGGATAACGTGGTGGGGATGGCGGGAAACTCGTCTGCGACCGGCGAGACACCGACCGGGCTGGTGCTGGATCTTTCAGGTACGCAACAGGGCTGGACGGTGCGCAATGCGGTGGTGCTGCCGGCGTGGAACGCTGTGCAGCCGCAACTGACGGTGACGGCCTTTGGCGGCGCTGTGACGGGAGTGACTGCGGGTCTGGAACATGGGCTTGGGTTCGATCCGTATGGGGCGCAGGTTCCGCTGGCGTTCAGCGGGAGTTGCACAGCAGCCGCAACAGCAAATGTGAACAGCGACGGATCGATCGGGACGGTTGCGGTGACCGCGGGCGGTGTGGGCTGCTCGGGAACGACTTCGGCAAGCGTGAACGTGGCGGGAACCTGGGACACAGCCGCGCCGGTGAACCTGATTGCCGGAAAGAACATGACGTTCTTCGACGGGAATCTGCTGAAGGGCAACGGCGGTTATACGATTTGGAACGCGGCGCAGTCCGAGAGCTATGGAACACAGTTGGACGGGGGCGGCGGGAATTTGCCGGGTGGCGGAAGTTATGCGGCACTTTTGGCTAACAATCCTGTGGGAGCCGCTTACGCGGTGGACCAGTTCCTTGGAGCGGACTTTGGTGCCAAGTTACAAGCGTGCCTGGGGACGGTGAGCGCGAGTTATGGCGGCACGTGCGACGCGCGTAACTTCACAGGCACTCTTTCGATGGCGTCGAACCTGACGATTTCGACAGGGAACACCACAGTATTGTTGCCCTGCGCCACGATTTCGACGGCTAACCAGGTGATCGTCACGGCTGGAACGAGGAATGTGTCGCTGCGCGGCTGTGCCTTGCGGGGAGCGAGTGCGGCGAGCGGCAACCAGGGCGGAACGGTGTTCCTGTACTCGGGTTCGGGCGCGATGGTCCAGGTGGGAGATCCGACCTATGCGGCGAATACGTCAGGCTTTCACCTGGACAACGCGGTGATCAACACGACCACGTCTGGAAGTGCTACGGCGCAAGGGCTG
>Ga0302155_10001319_pt1 | contig 18096 bp, 19 predicted proteins | sample I_Bog_N3_1_FD_193508 | JGI IMG/M metagenome (GOLD analysis project Ga0302155, IMG submission 193508) | Peat permafrost microbial communities from Stordalen Mire near Abisko, Sweden - I_Bog_N3_1 | ecosystem: Environmental > Terrestrial > Soil > Wetlands > Peat | place: Sweden: Abisko, Stordalen...
TCCCCGCGCCTCGCGCCAGCGCCCTTGGATCGCTGGTCCACTACATCACCCACGCCGACCCAAAAGACTTTCAACCCGCAAACGTTACCTTCGACCTGCTCGAACCCCTCGAAGAAGAACTCCGCAAGAAGGTCCGCGACAAGAAGGAGCGCCATCGCATCGTCTGCGAGCGAGCGCTGGCGGCCTTCGACGCGTGGTGGGCGGCGGCTGGCCGTACAACTCAAGTGTGATCCCGCAATCGTAAACGGATATGCTAGAGTCTATAGTCGATCCTGCTCCTCTGCTTCCCGGCTCTTCGGACGCTGATGTCCAAGAGACCTAGTAGGTGCGTTATGCGTTCATTCTTGGTAGCGATCGCGATCACGTATCTGGCTGCCCCGGCAACATTTGGACAATCTGCGGATACCGCTAAACAGGTCTACAGCTCATCCCAAGACTCAGTCTTCCTCGTCTACCTCAACGACAGCAGCGGCTCTCCTAGCGCTCTAGGAAGCGCGTTTCTGGTCGCTCCCAGACTTCTGGTTACGAACGCTCACGTAGCCGAGGCGGGAAGCCCGGTTCTTGCGGTTGGACCCGCCCGTATTCCGCTCAAGGTTCTTCGCACTGATGATAAAAACGACCTGGCAATCCTGTCCTTAGATGTTGACCTAACATCGAAGCCCTTGCCTCTCGCATCGGGTGGGCTATCGCCAGGTGAGCAGATCTTCGCAATTGGGAATCCAGAGGGGCTGGAGAAAACAATCAGTCAAGGGATCGTTTCTGCTTTGCGGAAGAGGGGTGATCGAGACCTTCTACAGATTACGAGTCCCATCTCCCACGGTTCATCAGGCGGTCCCATCCTCAATGCAAAAGGCGAGGTGGTAGGCGTAGCAGTTGGGATGATGGAGGATGGTCAAAACCTCAACTTCGCGGTTCCAGTTGCGTATGTTCGGTCAATCATCGAGCAAAAGCCCGATGCTGCCACTGCAATCAACGTGGATGGCAGCTTGGGCGACGTCAACGAGCTATTCAAGAAAAGGGCACAGGCAGAATACTAAGATGATCCCTCATCGGAATACCAGCAGCAGACGCGAAAGATGCTTGCCTTGATGGAATCGATAGTCATGTCCACCAGCCGGGAGGATGCTCTGACCGAACTGTCCTGTCTAGGAACAAAGACCACCGAACTAAGCGATGTTGGGATCAAGGCCGCGCGGAAGCTGATGACCGTAAAGCCATCCTCGGAGCATCGTGCTCTGCTGGCATATGTACTCTACGATCGCGCCAGCGACGAGGGCTTAAAATCCCAATTTGCGCAAAAAGGCAGCGACGATCAAGCGCGGGCAATTTCGGCTCATGAGAAGTTCTTAGCCGAGGCGGCCCATGAGGCCACCGAGGCCACCAGAACAGCAAAGGGACAGGGGCTCCTGATTGCCAATTTTGTACTTGGCAATACAAAGAACGACAACAAAGAATATGTGGAGGCCATTTCCTTGCACTCTCTCGTTGCTAACGGAAATCCGCAAGTCTGCGGAGAAGATTTGGTGGCGAGGACTCTTAGGAATCTAATCTACGAAAACAACAATGCTACGCGACCAGACGATGCCGAGAGATGGTTCAAGCACTTCGCGAGCATTTATGAGCCAGAGGCTTATGAATGGGACGCTGAAGGCGACCGAAGAGACTCCGCAGGCGACTACCTGAGTTCCGCCCAAGCCTACGAGAAGGCTGCGGCGAATAGTTATTATAGCTACGACTATTGTTATGCGGCGAGAGACAATTTTCTTCAGGCGACAACGAATTCAGACGGAGTCCTCGCAGACGGAAGAAAGTGCGTCGAAGCATCTGTGCAGAGCAGCAAAGAAAACGAGCACTACTTCAAGTCTACCCTGCCATTTGTGTATAGAATCATGGCCGGGGTACTCGATGACAGAGGCGTTTACCAACCGGCCTTGGAATACATTAAAGAGTCGATTGCTGCCGATCCAGAGAACGCTTTTTCCCTGGACACGGAAGCGAAAATCTTTGCTGACCTTGAACGGAACTCCGAATGCATCGCAGCAGCACAATCCGCAGTTAGAGTGTCTGACGGGAAATATCCTTCGATGAACTTTCATCTGGGATACTGCTATTTTGCAACAGAGAACTGGAGCAAAGCTGAATCCGCATTCCGTCTAGCCGCCGAGGCCGACAAAAGCGATGCAGGATCCGCATTCAACCTTGGCCTGAGCCTATCACGGGAGGGCTTTGAGGCCGACGCGAATCATTGGTTTCGTGAGGCATTAAGCAGAAAGCCAGACGATGAGCTCCGCGCCAAAATCCTGAATGCATTGAAATGATCGCAATGTTGAAACACGAATTGCAGGAACCTTCTTAGAAGCCTTGGAATCCGCGACCCCAACCGCCGGACTCAGCGATCCATCCGTGCAGAGAATTATCCCCTCCCGGCGCATAATGGAATTATCGGCGGAGAGGGCTTTACTGACCAATGTCCGCCGTCAGGGATTTGACCGGTCCGTACCTGTTTACTAAATAAATAATCCCCCCTACCCCTCCCCCCTGTTCCCGCGCAACGCAATGAAAATAAATATGTTATGCGTAATTTCTGCGAATAAACACCATCTTCAGCATCGGAGATTTCGAGACTGGGCGCAAAATTGGGTACACTTCGCAATTGGCCGCAAAAAAAGGAAAGCGGCCAAGAGGCCGCAAATGATAGATAAATAATGGGTTCTATGGTGCGCCCGGAGAGAGTCGAACTCCCGACCTACTGATTCGTAGTTCTGAGCGAACCTAGAATCAACAACTTAGCAGAATGTGTCGTGGTTTGTATGTGCATGTTTCCATTGGATTGTCCTTGTGAAACATACAATAGATACAAGCGTATACATGCGGTAGGGGGGCACAAAATTGGGCACACTTGCCGGGAGCGTCAATACCTACCGCGTCTCTGTCCGGGAAGCTCAAGCAGTATTGTCCGAAGGTTGCGTTGCTGGTTTACTGGCAGCCCCGAAAGGAAAGGCCGCCAATGGCTCACGCTTTCACGCCCTGCGGGATAGGCTTACATCATCGTCCGGGAAGAGCAGAACCTCAGTGTGAGAATTGGAAAGCGGCGCATAACGGAGCTTACTAATGCGTTCTAAAAGAAGTGGGAGCATATGCAAGCTGCGTATTATCTATGGTTTGCCTTCTACAACCCCTGCCGCAGACATCAAACATTGGGCATCACCCCGCGATGGAAGCAGGAACCACAGATCATGTGTTGACAATAAATGAATTAATCGCCTAAACTTGTTGTCTCCCTCGCCCGATAGAAGTATGTGGTACGGTAATTCTGGATGGTTTCGATGGAAAAGACAAGTGAAAGCCTCGGCGCTCCCGATTCTCTCAACAAGAATCTTGAGTGGTATATCGCCAATCAAAAAGAGCTTGCAGCGATGTACGACGGCAAGATTTTGTTAATTGTAGATCAGAAACTTGTCAAGGCTTTCGATGATATGGGTGCGGCTTATGTTGAAGCGTTAAAATCGTATGCGCCCGGAACATTCACGTTGCAGCCGTGCTCACCCGACTCTGATAGCTACACGCTTATGCTGTACAGTCCTATGTACAGCGTCTTAGCATGACTCAGGTTCCAAACACAGCCTTCACCGCTCGCGCTAACGGGAGGCTTCTCAGGCTCATTACCGAGGTTGAGATTTCTCCGGCCTTTCTCCCCAGTGAAACCCCTTCTCCGGGCAAGAAATATCAAGGGCTGTACGACACTGGGGCGACCCATAGCGCCATCTCTCCCAAAGTGGTACAAGATCTAAATCTAAGCTCAATTGGTGCAAGAACCGTAGGTGTCGGGGGCGGAGTTCTCCCCACCACAAGTCATTTAGTTAACATTACCCTTCCGAACAATATGATGTTCGGAATGGCAAGCGTTGCCAAAATGGTGATACCGGGCGGCGTGGATGTCATTATTGGGATGGATATTTTAGGGATGGGCGACTTCGCCGTCACGCATCAAGCCGGGAAAACGACATTCACTTTTTGCGCTCCTTCTCGAAAAGAGATCGACTTCGTGGCCGAAGTCGAGGCATATAACAAATCCCATCCCCCCGCTAAGAACGCACTTTGTCCCTGCAACAGCGGGAAGAAATATAAAAGCTGTCACGGTCGTCACAGTCGGCGCAGTTAGTAACACAGCAACGCGCTATAAGGACTTTACCGATGGCCTGAACGGCTGGGGGTTTCGCTCTCGCTAACGTTATGCGACCACGTCCTGAGACTGGACGGATCACATCCACGGCTGCAACAAGTATGGTATGCTCCTGGCGAATTCCAAACCGCCTGACGGTTGGAAGTGCAATACCTTGCTGTTCGTTTAATTCCGGCTTCTCCTTCCACAGTCTGCAAAAGCGTATCGGCTCCAGGGTTCTCACCTTGGGGCCGCGGATCGCCAGCCAATGAACGCGCGCTCATCTGGGCAACCAGCACTAGATCCGTGCTCGAACCCCCGAGAACCTGTGTGGACAATCCCGCTTACCCGTTCCGGTTGGCCAGCGATCCCGCGCCCGGCTCTCCGGTGGTGGCCGGGAGAGCGCAGAAATGCATTCGGGAAAGCGAATCATTTAAGGACTGGCGATCCAGGGCTTGGAACTGCCATAGATACAGTGGGTGGAGACATAGGTTGATCGTCATTCCCTATTTCCTTGCGCATGGCCTTCGAAATGGCTCCATGCTTGGCAAAAAGTTCATTCGCTTGTTGCATGTATACTTCCGAGTCTCCTGCCGATATCTTTGCTGCAAGATTCATGACGAATAGGGCGAATTCGTTCAAAGCGGTTACCACTTCCGCGCTGCAAGCTAGGCTCGCAATGACAACCACTCGTTGGAGTTCACTTGTTGCCGTATTCCATGCAGTGGCTATCTCCAACCGCTTCGGAACTAATCCTGGGTTGCCCTTGCTTTTGGGATCGATCTCGGTTAGACAGAGTGCATGAAAACTCAACAAGGCATTGTTGGCGGTCGCCAACTTAGTTGCGATGTCGATCAGGACATCTCGCTTCAACTCCCATCGCTTCTGACGATCCCACATGGTGTCCAAGAGCTTGTTTTCGATCTCCTTTGTGGCGCGAGTCGTTTCCTTCAATTCGGTGAGCACCTTCTGAAAGTCTTCGTGCGTGGCAAGGTTCTCGGCTTTCTGCTTCAGGTAGGCTCCGAAAAACGCCCCAATGCCCGCGCTCAAGACTGTTATGACGCTAATTCCTGCATAGCTCAGATCGGCTTCAACCAACATTCCTTTCCCCCTTTCGCGGATGTCAAGTATCATAGCTCCGCCAGTCCGTATTCTTCTGCAATCGCCGCAGGGGAGCGCCAGCCGACGAAGGCGCTTTCGATTTCGGCTTGCTGGCCGTGGAATCGAGCAGGACGGCGCGTACCGATGCATACCATTCATTGCCCCGATTGGTTTTCAGGTTCAGGCGATTCAGATTCTCGGCAATGGCCCTGAGAATCTTGCCCTGGCCCTGCCACTCTTGCATGAGCTTGACGACTTCTGGGGCAGGGAGTCCTGCACGCTGCGCGGCGAATAGGAGTACCCGACAGAAAGCTGCAACGAGCGCGACACACGGCAGTTAGAATGTTTTGCAGTGTCCGAAGGCGAGGCAAACCGTGGCTGACTTCATAAAGCTGTACATCGTCATTCTCTTGATTCCCATTGCGGGGATCGCGGTTCCGGCCATGATCACGTGGGCACGTGACTTGGATGCAACGGCGCGGCGGATGCGTGCTGTAGACGAACAGAATAAGATCGTCGCCTTTTGGGACAACTGGGCGAAGTCTCTCGACGAAACGAAGCCGCCGGAAGAATGGTGGGACAAAAAACTGAATCTCTCATCCGCTCGCTGCTCACCCAATCTCGGCGGGAGTTAGCGGACGCCGGACTGCGAGTGGCGTCCATCTACCGTCGGAAGGAGTTCCGCGAGCTTCAGAAGTATAAATTGGACTTTGCAGGATTTCAGAGGTTTCGGGATGGACTGCCGTGGTATCGGCGAGCCTTCCTTCTTTACAAGGCCGCGAACGACAGGGCCCAGATTCCCCAACTCGCTTTTCATTCGCCAATGGTGCAGAAGGTGCGAGAATGATCGCTCATTGTATGCTCGGGATCAACTCAGAGAGCGGTGCGGTGGTCCAGCGGAAGACCTGGAACCACGTGCCGACACACGAGCGTCAAAGGCAGAAGCGACGGAACAAGGAAGCGAACGGAAGGCCTGAATGGCTGGGGTTAATTCTCGCTGGCGCTATGCGGCTTGTTCCTAGTCCCTGAATTCCCGAGTCCCGCTCTCCGGGCTGCCCGGCGTCTGGCGCTGTTCCAACTCCGCCCGCCACTCCGCGTCTCGCCTGCGGCCCACTTCCTTGATCCCTTCAAGCCCCTTCTCCTTGTACGCCGTCCACATCTCGATCACTTTCTCTACTTCTGTCGGCTTCTTGTCTTCCATGTGCGAACTCCTTCTTTCCCTGCCGTGCTTCGCAGGTGCTATGCGGCGATCATAGTCCGAGTGGCCGCACCAGCGGCCTGCTCGACGTGCTTTGCCCAGATGAGTTTCACTTGGCTGGTGGAGCAGCCGGTGAGCGCAGCTGTTTTTGAGATCGTCTGGCCAGCTTGCCGGAGCGCAATAATCCGCATGTGCGCGGTGGTGTCCGCCTTGCGGCCTGCATACTTCCCGGCCGCCTTGGCAATCTCCACGCCTTGACGCTGGCGCTCCCGGCGCGTCTCCCAGTCCGAGCGCGCCATTTGCAGGGCGAGCTTCAGAAGCATGGCTTGTGTTGACTCCAGAACGATCTTGCCTACGCCGTCCGCCGCCGCTGCCATCTCAGACAGATCGACAATGCCGGGGATACATAACCGCGCTCCCTTGGCTTGGATGCTCTCCACCAGCCTTTCAGCGTCAGCAAGGGGCAGGCGGGAGATTCTGTCGATGTGTTCGGCAATCACCACTTCGCCGGGTTGCAGGTCGGCAATCATCCGCATCAGTTCGGGACGATCCGCGCGGGCACCGCTGGCCTTTTCCGCGTAGCAGGCGGCCACATAGAAACCGGCTGCCCTGGCAGTTTCAACCAGACTTTGCTGGCGGGTTAAGTCTTGGGCATCGGTTGAGACGCGCTGGTAAATGCGGGCGATTTTGAGAGCGGCTTGGACAACTTGAGTATGCTTCATTTGTCTACCTTAGAACAGGTGGCCAATAATGTCAATAGCCAATTCTATTTGGCCATGTTTATTTTAACCACCCTATTTGGCCGCATGTTCCCGAGCTTGCGAAAAACCGCGAATAGACAAGGGGCTTCAACCATTGTCCGTGATGGACGCAGTTTTCCAGTGGACAATTATCTTGGGGTTCCGCAGGGGTGCAGATCGGCTGCACATCGGCGGCGGATTGGCAGGCATCCGCAGGGGTGCGGGCGGGCTGGCGGTGCCCCAGGGTGTCCGCCGTCCGGGTTGGCCGCCGGGGGACCGTCCAGTTGTCCGGCACCCCCCACCCGCGCGGTGGCAGTGACGCCTTCGCACTCACCTTTTGAGCCAGCTATTTTCTGAAATGCGCAGGAAAAGCGCATCAATAGACTGCGCATTTCAAAACCAGCTTCCCACGAACCTGCGCAATTCAAAAAACGGTTCTCCACGGCCATCTCCCCGAAATGCGCAGCCAGCGAGCAAGAAGTTTGTTTTTGGCTGCTCCTTTGAGAATCTGCGGAGCGTCACGCCACAGAGACTCGTGCGGGCGGGCGGGGAACTGCTGGCGGAGATGCCGACTAAAAAATCTCTCGAACAACGATATGTTTTTACCCGCGCGCCCGTAATACATGTATAGGAAGTATTAATGCCCGCCATTCGACTCGAAAAAGGGCATGACATTCTAAAAACTTCAAATCGAAAGGTAACTCACGCAATGGCAACTGATTCACTTCAATTCAAACCAGCCCCCCTAAAACCTATTAGACGGCAGTACGGACCCAAGTGCCCAGGATGCGGGCGGGTGATTCCGATAGGGGCGGACGACATCGCACCCGACGTTCACATCGTCCATTTCCGCGAAAAACTTCGCCGAGATGGCTACCAAGTACTCCCGGCATATTGTGTCTCTCCAGGATGCGGCTGTTCAATTGAAGCAGAGTTACATCGGGTGGAATTTGGGGAGCCTGACGATATATTACCCACGCAGGTGACTTTTTTAGTAGCTGTTAAGCCTGCCAAAGCACTCTCAGGACAGTATCGGAGCTTGTGCAACACCGGATGCCATTCCGCATCATGGTGCATACATGCGACAGGGGCGGAGAACTGCGCCGAAGGATGGAGTCCTTTGGCGTCCAAAATCTCATCCTGAAAATAGCCGTTGACAGCTTGTGCGATTCCGGGGCAGATTATGAGCATCAGAGACACGCGCCCTCCGGACAGGGAACAAGCGGCGGCTCAAGCCAGCAATGGTTTGGGCCATTGCTATTTCTGGGGGAGATGCAGTGAGAAAACCCACCAAACAAGAGATCAAAGAGCGGGACGCCCGCGCCGCCGGATGGAAGACTTTTCGGCGCGAATTCCTTTTTTCGCAGTTGCAACTTGCTGACGTTCTCGGCATCAGCAGGCGCACGATTGTAAGTATCGAAGGAGCCAAGACAACCCGCCCGCACGCCAGTGTTTTGCTGAAGTTCAAGCACCTGAAATTCAAGCACGAGACGGAGCGCCACCGGCGCGAAGGGGGGTGGGCAGCAAGACGATAGAAACCATAGAGCCGCTCGGTGGCGCGGAATCGCTTTCCGGTGTGGACATCATCGAGCACCCTGTGCAGTGACTCTCGGCAGCGCTGACCTCATTGAGAGGTCCGGGCGCACAAGAAGCTATGTCGGCATTAAAGCCTCTTTCATGGGACTCCTGTGTTATGCCCCAGTAGAGCAGCTATCTAATCGCCCAGCTCCACGGTTCAGTCTCAGTTATCGAACCAGCCGGCGGCGGAGCGTTCCTGCTAGCCCGGCCATTCCGGTAAGCATGAGAAAAATGCTGGAGGGCTCGGGGGTGACATTCACGTCAAAGATCCCAGCACCCACCTCGTCGAAGTCCGAGCCCGTAGGGCCACCCTCGATCACGTACGATCCCTCGTACAGACCAGGGGCTGTCCCGGACGGGATGAACACCGTGAACGCCTCATACTCGGAGGAATCCCCAGGATTCAAGAAGAAGGGGGAGTTGGCAAAGAACTCGTCATTCGTCACCAGATCGTTCCCAACAGGACTTATGTTCAAGCTGTCGCTGTTAAAGTCAACCACCTCGGTGGGACTATTGTTAATCACGTTGACATCGAAGGTGAGTGTGTCCCCGCCCACGCCGCTTTGAAACGCCTGGGTAAAAGTTAGCGAGAGTGGATCTGCATTTGCCGCCGTGGCAGCCAGCAGCAAACCCACAATCGTTAGGGACAGGAACAGCAAGCTTCTTAATTTCGTCATTCTTTCCTCCAAGATTCTTTCTGGCTACGGTAGCACGGCGCGGATACTCGCTGAGAATGTGCCTCCGGAAGATGTTCCTGCGTACGTCTCAGCGGCTCGCGCACCGTCGGTTCCTGCGGTCCCCGGGAAGTTAACCGTCACTGTGGCCGACCCTCCCCCTGCGGCAATAGCTCCGAGACTCTGAGGCAACGGCGATCCTGTTGCGGCTCCCAATGTAGCCGAGTTCAGCTGCACGTTAGAAGCAGTCCCGGTGCCATTGTTCGTGACCGTCACTGTCGCAGTATAACCAGCACTAGCTGACCCCGTCAGCGTGGCCGTGGTAATCAGTACCACTGTGGGAGCCTGGACGACCGAAAGGGTTCCATTGACAAATGTGAAGGTATAGTTGGCCGCAGCCAGCGTGCCCTGCGTTACCGTGATCGGATAATTACCCAGAGGACTGGAGGACGTTGCTGTTGTCGAGAACGCTGGCGATCCGCTCAGGACGGTGACGGTGTCTCCAGGAACAAACCCGCTGTAGCTAGCCGTCAATGCGGGGACAGAGGCTCCAGGCGCCATGCTGGCGTTATTCGCTGTTACCATCAAGAGCGCTTTTGCGATCACCAGCGTTCCGCTTGCTGTGCCGGTGTAACCCGGGCTGTTGACTGTCGCTACCACGGCGTAACTGCCAGCAGCGGTCGGCGCGGTGGTCGAAGAACCGTTGTAGGTCAGGCCCACCGTCAGGCCTGCCGGGTTGGTTGTAGCCGTCGCCGAAAGAGGCGTGCCGGTGTAGGTCTGCGAAAGATTGCTCAGCGTTATCGTGGCCGTTGTCTGGGTGACTGTCAGCGTAAAGCTCTGCGTTGCGTTGGGACTGACGCCGTTCTGCGCCGTAACGGTGATGTTGTAGGTGCCGCCCGTTCCGGCAGGCGGCGTGCCGGCGAGGGTTGCCGTGCCGTTGCCGTTATTCGCGAATGTAACGCCACTGGGCAGTGTCCCGGTTTCGCTCAGCGTTGCGGTGGGGAAGCCAGTGGTAGTCAAGGTGAACGTGCTTAACGTGCTCACTGGGAAGGTGGTGTTGTTGGCGCTGGTGATGGCCGGAGCCTGGTCTACGGTCAGCGTGAAGGTTTGCGTGGCGTTGGGGCTGACGCCGTTGTTGGCCGTGATGGTGAAGGTGTAAGTGCCGCCGCTGCCGGCCGCTGGCGTGCCGGCGAGAAGTCCAGCACTGCTGAGCGTGACACCGCTGGGCAAAGCTCCAGTTTCGCTAAATGTTGGGGCGGGGCTGCCCGAGGCGGTCACGGTGAACGTGCCTGGCGCGCCCGCGGTGAAAGTGGCGTTGTTGGCACTGGTGATGGCCGGAGCCTGGTTTACGGTCAGTGTGAAGGTCTGTACGGAGACGGGACTGACTCCGTTGCTAGCATCAATCACGATCACATAGGTCCCGCCTGTGCCGGCGATCGGCATGCCAGTGAGAATTCCAGTATTGGTGAACGTAACTCCGGTAGGCAGAACCCCGGTCTCACTAAACGTTGCGGCGGGGTAACCCGAAGCAGTCACGGTGAAGGTGCCTGAGATGCCCGCCGCGAAGGTGGTGTTGTTGGCGCTGGTGATGGCCGGAGCCTGGTCTACGGTCAGCGTGAAGGTCTGCGTGGCGTTGGGGCTGACACCGTTGTTGGCCGTGATGGTGAAGGTGTAAGCGCCGCCGCTACCTGCCGCCGGCGTGCCGGCGAGGGTTGCTGTGCCATTGCCATTATTGACGAGCGTGACGCCACTGGGCAGCGCCCCGGTTTCGCTTAACGTTGCGGTGGGGAAGCCGGTGGTGGTCACGCTAAACGTGCCTGCTGTGCCCACGGTGAAGGTAGTGTTGTTGGCACTGGTGATGACCGGAGCCTGGTTTACGGTCAGCGTGAAGGTCTGTACGGAGACGGGACTGACTCCGTTGCTGGCATTAATGACGATCACGTAGGTCCCGCCTGTGCCGGCGATCGGCGTGCCAGTGAGAATTCCAGTATTGGTGAACGTAATTCCGGTAGGCAGAGCCCCGGTCTCGCTAAACGTTGCGGCGGGGTAACCTGAAGCCATCACGGTGAAGGTGCCTGCGGTGCCCGCCGTGAAGGTGGTGCTGCTGACACTGGTGATCGACGGCGCCTGATCTACGGTCAGCGTGAAGGTCTGCGTGGCGTTGGTGGAACCGTTGGCCGCCGTAATCGTGAAAGTGTAAGTGCCGCCGCTGCCTGCCGCCGGCGTGCCAGAGAGAAGTCCAGCACTGCTGAGCGTGACGCCGGTGGGCAGTGCGCCGGTTTCGGTAAACGTTGGGGCGGGGTTACCCGAGGCGGTCACGGTGAAGGAGCCTGCCGAGCCCACGGTGAATGTGGCGCTGTTGGCGCTAGTGAAGACAGGAGCCTGGTCTACGGTGAGCGTGAAGGCCTGCGTGGCGTTGGTGGAACCGTTGGCCGCCGTAATCGTGAAAGTGTAAGTGCCGCCGCTGCCTGCCGCCGGCGTGCCAGAGAGAAGTCCAGCACTGCTGAGCGTGACTCCGGTGGGCAGAGTCCCGGTCTCGCTGAACATTGCCGCCGGGTAGCCCGAAGCGGTCACTGTGAAGGAGCCTGCCGCGCCTGTCGCGAAGGTGGTGCTATTGGCGCTGGTGATGGCCGGGGACTGATCAACGGTCAGCGTGAAGGTCTGCGTGGCGTTGGTGGAGCCGTTGGCTGCTGTGATGGTGATGGGGTAGGTGCCGCCCGTGCCGGCAGCTGGTGTGCCGGAGAGAGTTCCCGTGTTGGTAAGCGTGACGCCACTGGGCAGAGCTCCAGTTTCGCTGAACGTTGGGGCGGGTGTCCCGGAGGCGGTCACGACGAAGGAGCTTGCCGTGCCCACCTTGAATGTGGCGTTGTTGACGCTGGTGAAGACCGGAGCCACATCGATAGTTACTGTGTCGATGTTTGAATTAACCGAACTGACCCCGGCGCCGGCGGCAGCAATCTGATTCGTGATATTTCCGCTTGCCGTCCCGGACACGTTTACGTTGATCGTCAGCTCCGGGTAGCTGTTGCTCTCGGCAATCGCTGAGTCGTTCTTGCAGGTCACTACCTGTCCTGAAGCAGAGCAACTCCAGCCCGTGCCCGACCCGCTTGCGTAGGTGAAAGCTGCGTTCAGCGTATCGGTGACGGTCATCGGCTGGCTGCCGCCGGTCGGGTCGCCGGTAGAGCCAGGCCCGTTGTTGGTAATGCTCACTTCGTATTGCGCGTTCGATTCGCCCTGCGCGAAACTGCCCACATGCGACAGGGAAGGCTTCGCGATTACCGGCGGAGTCACAGTCAGGTTTACGCACCAGCCGTTGGCCGCGCTGGCGACTCCGGCAGAATCATCCTCTGTCATGTAGAGGGCCCAATTGCCATTCGGATTGGTGTTTTCAAATTGCCCCGAGAATGTGCCGCTGCCACGAGATGCCGCATAGGTAATGCTCGCGGGAAGGGTGTAGAAGCCGCTGGAACTGGCGGTGTAAGGCTGCGCAGGTTCGGGCCAGTTGGGGTCTTCCTCAGGGAAGCTCGCCGGCTTGTAGGTGCCGGGCGAGAGTGTGGTCACGGAGTCCGAAATCACATTGCTGGCGGCATCGGAGAAGATATAGTTGCCAAGCTGGGCGGTGCCCCCCTGCACCGTGCCTCCGTCCTCGGTGCCTCCGACGTTGGAGAAAAAGTCAAGGTCCGCGCCCGTCGGGCCTACGACCATGGACTCAAGCGCGTAGAGAATAGTGGCTGCCGATGAGTACTGGTTCAGACCGAGAGTGACGCTGCTGATGGTTCCCGGAAGATCGGTAACCGAGATGACGGATGGGTTAGGTGTAAAGGCGCCCTTGAAGGAAGCATTGGCGGAGATTGGGCCCCCGTTGCAATCGCAGTAGGTGGCGCCGCACGTGGGGCCATGGGAAATGGTCGCGCCATTTGCGTAAAGCGTGGTGGCGTCGTTGATGCGCTGCACAAAGGTGCCAAAGCTGCCGTTATAAGAACTGGTCCCATTGTAGGTGGCTGTGAATGAGTGATCGCCCTCGGCCAGTGAGCTGGTAGTGATCGAGGCCTGGCCGCTGCCGTTCACGGCCACCGTATTGCTGGAAACCACGGCGGGAACAGCATTGTTGTCAAGGAAGGTGACCGTGCCAGCATTGGCCGGGGTGCTGGTCCCCTGGACCACCACTGTCGCAGTGAGCGTCACGGGTTGACCGGTTGTCTGAGGGTTGCTGCTGGAGGTAACCGAGGTCGTGGTTCCCACGCCGGTATTCACATCGAGGGTGATGCACCAGCCGCTCTCGATGGTCTCATTTTCTCCGCCCCCTGCATACGCGTATAGCGCCCAATCGCCATTGGCCGGAGCCCCGCTGAACGCCTGCTGGAAGGTCTTGAGACTGGTTCCGCCTAGCGGAGCCGCACGATTGATGGTCCCCGGAACCTGGGGGATACTCGAATCAATGGAGGGTGACACGGAGGAGGGAAACGTATCAAATTCAAGTGCGTTTGCACTTCCGTTCCCGGAGTTGTCGTATGGATCGTAATTGCCCGTAGAGGGCGCGGAGCTTCCGCTCGGGGTCTGGCCGGCGTCATCGAAAATAGTCAGATTCACCGGGCTCGACGGCTGTTCATCCGCAAATGTAGAGTCAAAAAAGTCGAGGTTCTGGGCGCCGGGAGCAACCAGCAGATGATAGGCGTTAACGCCACTCGGGCCGGTAGCATTCTGCAACTCTACAGTCAGGTTGCCGCCCACCGTGGCACCTGCTTGATACCCGGAGACATGAATGACGGCTGGATATTGAACGCCGGCTGTATTGCCCGGGGCAACAATCTGGGCGCCATTGCACCATTTGTTGCCGGACTGGATGGGCGTGACCTCAACCAGCTGGGTCATGCTTGCGCTGCTCGCCCCGAAACTGCCGCTCGGGGTATAGCTCGCTTCAATGATGTTGTTGCCCTGGCCCAGCGTGGCGGAACAAGTTGCCTCACCGCCGCTCAGCGCCTTGCCGGTGCAACCTGATATTGCTGCGCTGTTCGACGTAAACGTGACCGTCCCGGTCGGAGTGCCACCTGAAGAACTTACAGCGGCGGTGAAGATGGTCGTACCGGCGGCATTCGACGGGTTTGCGTTGCTGGAAAGGACGGTCGTGGTCCCCACTGCGGTGGCGTACGTAAATGTCAACGACCAATTGGTGATCGATATCGGGCTGGTAACCCCGTTCCCATTTATTGCGGTTAGAGTCCACGTCCCGTTCGCGTTGGTGGTTGCGTACTTGCTGGTCAGCGTGGGCGGCGAAGAGCAATTTACGGCGTTATTGTAGGAGCCGTTATTGCCTATAATCGGGTCCGGATTGCAGCCGTCGGTATCCGGCCAGTCTCCAAGGACGCCCAGCGGCGGAGGATTCTCTAATTTAGACGGATCGTAGCCAAAATACGAACCGGGCCTCACTGTGTCGTTGGTTGAGCCGGCGCTTCCCAAATTGCCCGTGGTGTTTCCAGTAGCGGTGCCGTTACCTGCCGGCCATGCGTTGGTTTCGCCCGAGGAGCACGCGTCCCCGCAACCCATGGGCGCTGCACTCGCGCCGTCCTGAACAATGATGTTCAGACCGTGCAACCCATTGGCTGGGTCGTTGAAATTACCGGTATCGTCTGCGCCGTCGGCGCCATCGCCGGTCGCGCCCAAAAGCTCAAACTCTCCGCCCGGACCCGTGAGCAGGAATGATGTTTGCTGCATGCTGAAGAAGTTGCTGCTGTTGGTTAACGACCAAACACCGTTCAGCTCGATCGAAATCGTCTTGATCGTCCCGGCAGTGTTTGGCACGGTAAACGACGACGAGCTGGAACTCGTCTGGCTGGAGCCCAACTGCAGCGCGCAGTTAGAGCCACCTTCGGTAGAACAGGTAAACGTCTGCTGGGCGCTGACAGCGGCGGGAAGCAGCAGGCTTACCAGGGCAAGAGCAAGAAGGCTAAATTTCAACCAGGCAAATCGCAAGGGTGACACAGAAAGACCAAGAAACAACATAAAGGGTGACCTCGGGTCGCAGGAAACTCGGGGGCGCTCTGGGGAAGAGTGACCGGTTTGGGGGTGCGGCAACTCCCGTGTTCTAACCGCGCGTACTTAAAGGTTTGATCTCACGTTCGCACGTACAGTCCGCAGGGAAGTCAACATTGATTGGGACGTCGCAATCCGTAGCTTGGGATCTGTACATTTTTATCCTGCGCAAGTCCTCCTGTCAATGGAAATACCCTTGCAGGGATGACACGAAAGTTGCACCCGGCGCCGGGAAGGATTGGAGGTTTCTGCGGACCCGACATTGAATCTCTAGAGTTGCTCTGGGCGGCACTGAACATGGAAAATAGGTGCCTGGTGGCAGTGAGGGACTTACACCCCTACGCAATTGATTGGAACTAGGCGGTATCGACATATTCACTTCCGCGCGGGCGTCCGATCTGTTGCAGTTAACGAATGGGAGCTTTGCGTTATGAGTTGAGCGAGTCGCAGTGGCGGAGAATCGAGCTGGTTCTGTCTGGGCGTGTTGGAACTGTGGGTCGGCCAGCGGAGGATAACCGGCAGCTTCAAGAAGCCGGATACTGCTATGCTCGTTGCGTGTGCCTTTGCTCTTTGTGCTCACTGGCCATCCCCCTCGGGATCGTCGATCACCACAATGCAGCCACAAACCGCAAGCCGTTCAACCAGGCTTGCGATAGGCCAGTTTCCAGAACTCCAATCATCCCCATTCAGCCGGGCAACCAATTGCTGTAGCGTTCGGCGGATGAAGAGTTCAACATCTGCAACGACTCCGCCTTGCGGTAGGTGAATCGGTGCAGCCTTCGGTGTCCAAGAAACCAACCTGACACTGGGCAACACCGGCTGGCGCTGAACTTCGGATGCTGGTGCCGCTGGTATCACCTGTTCCTCTGGCGTCACCTGAAAGGCTTCATGGGCCGCAAGATCATCCCTGAAAGCCAACCCGGCTACCAACTTTGAGCCTGCCACTTCGCCAACCAAAAAATCCAGTTCCACCAGTCGCTTTTCCATTTCGTCAGGAGTGGGTGTCCAATCGCCATGCTCGGTTTGCCATTCACCAAAGGCGCGGTGTAGGGAAACCAGGCCGGTGAAGCTACGTTTCTGGCGGACACAGGCAAAGTCCAGCCAGCGTGTGAATGAGTCCGGCCACCGTTCCGGGCAACCCGATGGGGCTGAAATAATCTGCGGACTCCCCGGAATGGGACTGACAAAACTGACAGAATAAGGTTTTGTCAGTTTTGTCAGCTCTATCTCGGGGAAAACTGAAATAATTTCGTCTTCCGGTTGCCAGTCCAGCCATTTGCTACGCCATGCGGACGACATCATTTGACCTCCGCAATCCGCGGATTAATCCGATAGATTTCGGTGGGCCTGCCCGCGCCCTCTGTGGTGGTCTGCTCTTTGCGAACCCACCCGTACTCTGTAAGCACAAGCAGCGCGGCGCGGGCTTCATCGGGGGAGTTTAGGCCAGTCCACTGCGGGCGATATACATCACGTACCGTGAACGAGCCTGCGGTTGATTGCCAGCCGCCCTTCAGCTTGCGGGCGAGAGTCTGAGCAGCAGCAAGCTCAGGTGCCAACTTACTGGCGTAGACGCGGCGGGCGTGCGGCTCCAAGTACTCGCACCATGCGGCAGCGCGCTTGGCGCTCTCCATTGGCACCGCGTCTGTGTGGCCATCCGTCAACGCAAACAACAAGGCAAGGGCGGGCATCAACTTGCGGTATTTAGCGAGATGCCCCTGTAGGACAGCCGGAGTATCTACCGAACGGATCTTGGTCTCCAAGGCCGTCAACCATGCGACAAACAACTGCTGTGCATCAGCGGCAAACTTCAAACGCAATGGACAATCGGCGTCCATTTTGGTGAGCCGCCGATATACATCCGCTGCTTGCTGTTGCGCTGCGGTGTTAGGCAAGTTATCGACATATCGGTAGTCGCCGGTAAAGTCTGGCCAAACAAGCAACCCAAACCGCTGGATAAGGCCATCGTTGGAAGCTCCATCGGCGAGCGCATCCGCAAGATAGCTCCGTATTCTGCCCGGCTGTATGCCACCAAACACTGACAGGCAGCAATGCGGCACATAGATACTGCCCCGCCCGATCCTGTCGACTGTGAAACCGCTATGCCCGCTCCAACCTTCGAGATAGAACGCTCGCTCCGATTCCCGGCCCTGCCGCTCCAGGCTGGCCAGCCAGCCGGTAAGCTCATCGCGCCAACAAGCTATGCCTGCCGGATTAGCCACCATAATCTCGTGCAGGCTCTCGTAGGTTGCATCGTTTGTAAGGAGCCGCTTTTCGCGCGGCTCGGAGATGCTGTTATCAGGTTGGATTGGTGGTGCGTTGCCCTTTTGAGTGCTGCGACATATTGCTGCTCCCAAGCGCGAGTCGATAGTTCGGCAACGATTTTGTTTGCGTGGGCTTCGGCTAACTCGCTCTGATATTCTGCGCGCCACAGCGCTTCGACTAAGCGCAATGTTGCGGTCGCCGCAGTTATCACAGGCGTCTTCATGAAGCCCGGTGGGGCAACTATAGTGTCTGCGTGAGAACTCGCCGAGGCACTTGATTTTCACAGTTGATTTGGGCGACAAGAGTAGTATGTCGCGATTCAAGGTTTACAGTCCGGATCAGGCGTATTTG
>Ga0302155_10001328_pt1 | contig 18048 bp, 18 predicted proteins | sample I_Bog_N3_1_FD_193508 | JGI IMG/M metagenome (GOLD analysis project Ga0302155, IMG submission 193508) | Peat permafrost microbial communities from Stordalen Mire near Abisko, Sweden - I_Bog_N3_1 | ecosystem: Environmental > Terrestrial > Soil > Wetlands > Peat | place: Sweden: Abisko, Stordalen...
GTCAAGCCAGGGGATATCCAGACGCAGAATGATGGCCTGCAGCAGCCAGACGCCGCACAAGGCCGAAATAAATGTCGCCAGCAAACGCTGGGTAACGCTCACCTTTTTGGTTAAATCTTCGATCAAACCGGCACCAAACGCGGGCAAGGACACCAATAATAAGGAGGCGCCGAGATGATTATCTTGTAACGTCCACATCAATATCGCACTCAGCAGCAGCCCGATAAAAATCGGCAGCCCGCCAATCCGTGGCACTGGGACCGCATGAAATTTTTGTATGCCAGACAAATCACAATCCGCGGAGAAGCGTTCGTGCATATGCCGGTAGTGCACCAGCAGTACTGACACCAGAAAAGAACTCAACGCAGCAAAAAACAGGATAAGCAGCATGAAATGGGTTTAACCAAATAGTTAATAACTCCACACGCACATATTGTGCTTGTGGCGATTAGTACAATCAGCGCTTTCGCACGATACGCTAAGCAAACCAGCGCCGACAAGGCTTTCCAGTAAAATCATCAAATCCCCGTCTACGTATAGTAGTTTACCCGGCCCCGCGAAAATGCGACCATTCCTAAATCATCATCCGCGAGTCGAAAAACCCATGATCAAGGCGCGCAAGGGTATTATTTTAGCAGGGGGCTCAGGGTCGCGGTTATATCCCGCCACGCTTGCGGTCAGTAAGCAACTGCTGCCAATCTACGACAAGCCCATGATTTACTACCCGCTCAGCGCCTTGCTGCTGGCCGGCATCCGTGAAATTTTAATCATCTCCACGCCACAAGACATCCCACGCTTTCAGCAATTACTGGGCGATGGCAGTGCGTGGGGGCTGTCCTTCAGCTACAAAGTGCAACCTAGCCCTGATGGGCTGGCGCAGGCTTTTACCTTAGGGGAAAGCTTTTTGAATGGAGCGTCCTCCACACTGGTGCTTGGCGATAACATTTTCTATGGTGATGATTTTGCCCGTTTGTTACAAACGGCTGCACAGCAGACTTCGGGCGCATCCGTATTCGCTTACCGCGTCAATGACCCAGAGCGCTACGGCGTAGTCGAATTCAATACCAGCGGCCAAGCGGTCTCAATCGAAGAAAAGCCTCAGCAACCCAAATCCAACTATGCGGTTACTGGCTTATATTTCTATGATGAGCAAGTGGTAGAGATTGCAAAATCCATCACCCCATCCGCACGTGGCGAATTAGAAATCACCGATATTAATGCCGCTTACTTACAGGCAGGCACCCTCGACGTAAAAACCATGGGGCGCGGCTATGCCTGGCTAGACACCGGCACCCACGAATCCATGCTCGAAGCCAGCCAGTTTATTGCTACCATCGAAAAACGCCAGGGGCTTAAAGTTGCCTGCCCCGAAGAAATTGCCTTTCGTATGGGCTACATTGATGCCGAACAGTTGCAACAGCTAGCACAGCCGATGAAAAAGAACAGCTACGGCCAATATTTACTGCAGCTCATTAACGAATAAACCAAAACACCATGAATCTGATCGACACGACGCTGCCTGAAGTAAAAATTATCGAAGCAAAAGTTTTTGGTGACGAAAGAGGTTTTTTCTACGAAAGCTTCAACCAGCAGCAGTTTAACCAGGAGATTGGCCAGGATATCCAGTTTGTGCAAGACAACCATTCACGTTCGGTTCAGGGTGTACTGCGCGGCTTGCATTTTCAGCGAGCACCTCATGCACAGGGCAAGCTGGTGCGTGTGGTTCAAGGTGAAGTCTTTGATGTGGCGGTAGATATACGACCCGAATCACCCAATTTTGGCAAATGGCATGGCGAACGGCTATCGGCAGAAAACAAACGCCAGCTGTGGATCCCCGCTGGGTTTGCCCATGGATTTTTGGTGCTATCAGAGACGGCTGAATTTCTTTATAAAACCACTGACTACTGGCATCCAGAAGCGGAAGCTACTATCTGTTGGGATGACCCGAAAATTAATATTGCCTGGCCCAATGGCAACTATGTTCTATCTGCAAAAGACCGTGCTGGACAGAGGCTAAACGAAGCGCTGCTGCTCGCGTAGTTGCTCAAGCCAGCTTTCAAGTTGAAGAAATAAGCCGTCACGATCAAACTCACGCAAACTATAAATGCGGCCATTGTCCCCCATGCTTTTACGCTCGGCCAAAGGCATCGCCTTTAACTTGAGGACTGCGTGCGCCAGCGCCGATGAGTCGCCCGCGGCGCACGCCAGGCCAGCCCCGGCTTCTTCAATGACGCGCGCGCCTTCGCCATCCAGCATACCCAGCAATGGAATCCCCGCTGCCAGGTAAGATTGCACCTTACCGGGAATGGTCATGGAAAAAATGGGGTCAGACTTCAAAGAAACCAACAAGGCATCGGCGTGTAAAAAAAACGATGGCATACGTTCAAGCGCAAAGCGCCCGAGCATCAATACCGTAGATCCCAAATCTCGCCGCTCGATCTCCTCACGCACCCAAGCCGCATGTCGACCATCGCCGACAATTAGCCAGCGAATATCGGGATGATGCCGCAGTTGCTCTGCAGCAGCCAAAATAGCGGGAAAATCTTGCGCCTGCCCTACGTTGCCGGCAAATAGAACCGAGAACATCCCGTCACATCTATTGATCTCCGGAGCCGACTGCTCAGCCGCCCCAAGAACTTCGGCCCAATTAGGAAAATAACGGATATCCGTATTAGCTGGCGCATAGCGGGCGATATGGGTAATAAAGCTTTTAGACTGCGCCAAAATCAGGTCGCAATGTCGATAAATAAAGCTGACTAATTTGCCCACCATGGCCAAGCCCAAGCGCGAACGCACCACTCCAATCGCGCTTAAGGTTTCTGGCCATAAATCCAAGACCCAAAAAGCCACAGGCGCCCGTTTTAGTCGACGCAATAATGCAGCAGGCAAACCGACAGTAACCGGTGAGGGCTCAAATACAAAAATCACATCGAACTTTTGCCTGCGCAGACGCCAAACGCCCAGCGTGCTGGCACTAAGTACAAAACTGAGATAATTCAACAGCAATTTCCAAGAGCGAGTACCACGCGGAATAATTGGCACGCGCACGATTTTAGCTGCTGCATAGCGGCTAAAATTCTCCGGCGCAGCCGAAAACTCGGTGAAAATTTCCCCACCTGGATAGTTGGGCCAGCCGGTGAGTACGGTAATCTCGTGCCCACGTGCGCACAAACCCGACACAAGGTCATTGATGCGAAAATTTTCCGGCCAAAAATGCTCGGTAACAACCAGGATCTTCACGCTACGGCCCTATATCTGTTTGTGCCACACGACACGGTTTACGTAATCGACATAGCTATGAAGAATCCGCACGACTTTGTCCGATACATTCGGTACAGAATAATCAGCAACCAAACGCAAACCGCGCTCGGCACCACGAGGCTGGTCGGCCAAGATAGTCAACCCCTGCATCACGCGCTCAACATCCAGCCCGGTCATCATCACCGCAGCTTCTTCCATGCCTTCGGGGCGCTCGTGCGCCTCACGCAAGTTCAAAGCCGGGAAATTAAGAATTGACGACTCTTCGTTAATGGTTCCGCTATCGGACAAAACCGCGTGCGCATGCATTTGCAGATGGACATAGTCCTTGAAACCCAACGGCTTAAGCAGGCGCACCCCAGAATGAAACTCAATACCCAAGGCATCAAAACGCTTCTGAGTGCGAGGGTGTGTAGATACAATTACCGGTTGATCAAAACGCGCGGCCACGGCATTGAGCGTTTGCGCCAATTTGGCCACCAGAGCAGGTGATTCAATATTTTCTTCTCGATGTGCACTAACCACAAAATACGCGCCCGCCTGCAAACCCAGCCTGTGCAATACATCAGACGCCTCAATCCCTGGCAGATAATGCTGCAACACCTCATACATCGGGCTACCGGTTTTAATAACCCGATCTGGAGGCAAACCCTCGCGCAATAGATACTCGCGCGCAATATCGCTATATGTCAGATTAATATCAGCGGTATGGTCAACAATTTTACGGTTTGTTTCTTCAGGCACACGTTGATCAAAACAACGGTTGCCTGCTTCCATATGAAAAATCGGAATCTTGCGCCGTTTAGCCGGAATGGCTGCCAGACAGCTATTGGTATCGCCCAAAATCAACACCGCATCTGGCGCTTCGCTCTCTAGCACCTGATCCACGGCAATAATTACATTACCAATGGTTTGAGCCGCACCCGCTCCTGCCGCATTTAAAAAATGATCCGGACGACGGACGGCCAGATCCTGAAAAAAGATTTCATTGAGTTCGTAATCATAATTTTGCCCGGTATGTACCAATACGTGTTCACAGTACTGATCGAGCCGAGCCATTACGCGTGACAGACGGATGATTTCCGGGCGTGTGCCGACAACCGTCAATACTTTTAATTTTTTCACTTCAAACCTCGCTCGCAATGGTATCTGGGTGTTCGCGATCAAAAATCTCATTGGCCCAGAGCAGAACGATCATTTCTTCATCACCTATATTGGTAATGTCATGCGCCCAACCTGGAATAGTTTCAACGATCTGCGGCGTTTGGCTGGAAACTACCAACTCGATTTTTTCACCACTGACCATGTGACGAAAGCCAAAACGACCCGTGCCACGCACAATCAAGAATTTTTCATTCTTGCTGTGATGATAATGCCCGCCGCGCGTAATACCCGGGTGAGCGGTAAAATAAGAAAACTGCCCGCAATCAGGCGTTTTAAGCATCTCTACAAACACACCGCGCACATCTGCATGCGGTACTAAAGAGTAGGCAAACGCATCGGTCGGCAAATAGCTTAAATAAGTGGCATACAGTGCACGCACTAAACCTTGGCCAACCCGCTCGGTCACCAGGTTCTGACGGCTGGACTTAAAGCTGCCAATCAGTTGGGCTACCTCTCCCACCGTGGTGGGATACTCAACGGAAACACGAGCAAAATCCGACGTGGCATGGGACGCTGGAGAGCACAGCACCTGAATGAAGGCATCCACCACATCATCGATATAGACCAAAGTCAGAGGGGCCAGTGGATCGTTAACTTTGATGGGCCGGTCGCGTGCAATATTGTGGCAAAACGTAGCCACTGCCGAGTTGTAATTGGGCCGACACCATTTGCCAAACACATTGGGCAAACGGTAAATATGCACCGCAGCCTGAGTGGCGGCGGCATAGCCGCGCAACAACGCCTCAGCCTGTGCCTTGCTTTGCCCGTAAGGATTGTTGTGTTCAGCCTGGGTAGAAGAAGTGTAGATCACCGGCAAACCGCGACCATCGCGCCGCAATGCATCGACAAGAGCCTGAGTCAGATCGACATTGCCACTAACAAACTCGGCATGATCAAGCGGCCGGTTAACCCCGGCCAGATGCACTACAGCATCAGCGCGCGCCACTAGCAGCGGCAACTGGGTAACCGGATCCGAATGAAAAAATGTATCCACCACAAAATTGGGCAAAGACCGCAGCCGCAGCATTAAATTTTGGCCAATAAAACCATTGGCACCCGTCACCAGTATGCGCATTTACTCCTCCGCCGCTACGTAATGGCCCTGCTGCAGCGAGCGGATAAATGTCAATTTGGCGAGCAACTGCTTCATCCCGAGCAAATCAAGCCGCTCGGTATTGTGCGAGTTGTAATCTACCGCAGCCGTAATCCGATCTTCTCCCTGCTCAACATACTTGCCGTAATTTAAATCGCGCAGATCAGGCGGAATGCGATAGTAATAGCCTTGATCTTGCGCCGCTGCCATTTCTTCACGGCTGAGCAAGGTTTCAAACAATTTTTCGCCATGGCGTGTGCCAATAACATGAATGGGGTGGTCTGCTGCATCCAGCATCTGGCACAAGGCATGCGCCAGGATTTCTATCGTAGCGGCAGGGGCTTTTTGAACAAAAATTTCACCATTCTGCCCACGCTCAAACGCATATAAAACCAAATCTACCGCATCATCCAGCGTCATCATAAAACGCGTCATGTCCGGGTCGGTAATCGTAATTGGCGTACCGGCACGAATTTGATCAACAAACAAAGGAATCACCGAACCGCGCGAGGCCATTACATTGCCATAGCGCGTACCACAGATCACCGTAGCGTCGCCGCTACTGCGCGATTTGGCCACCATGACCTTTTCCATCATCGCCTTGGAAATCCCCATGGCGTTGATCGGGTAAACTGCCTTATCGGTGCTCAGACACACCACGCGCTTTACCCGATTGGCAATGGCAGCTTCCAGCAGGTTTTCTGTACCCAGAACATTGGTCTTGACCGCCTCCATGGGATAAAACTCACAAGAAGGTACCTGCTTTAGTGCTGCGGCATGAAACACATAATCCACGCCCCGAGTAGCACTCAAGACGCTGTTATAGTCGCGCACATCACCGATATAGAATTTCAGTTTGCTGTTAGCAAACTTCTTGCGCATGTCGTCCTGCTTTTTCTCGTCGCGACTAAAGATACGAATCTCGCGCAGATCCGTGTCAAGAAACCGCCGCAACACGGCATTGCCGAAGGAGCCTGTCCCCCCGGTGATCAATAGGCTGGCGCCTTTAAACATGCAATACCCATCCATGAAATTCTTAAAGTAATACGCTGTGCGCGCTACAAAACCCAATGCGCCCAAATTGTAGGGCAACGCCTTGAGTAACGCCAGCGGGCTATTTGCCTGTGCAACGGAGAGCAAGCACACAACGGCACGAGATGCCGAATACGCTCATAGCAAAACTATCTTCTTGATGATCTGATAATATACAGACCTCTCGCACGGAGGTGAGCAAGATCAGCCGGGAATATTTCCTGAAAAACGATATGCAACCCGCTTCTTGGCCATGATTAAATCAGCAAGGTTACCTTGGTGCTAAATTCTCTACTAAAAAAATACCACCTCTCCACCGAAATACTGGTGATCTTGTTTTTGCGCATCTGGCAAGCCTTGGCTGGATTAGCAACCACACTGCTTGCTGTGCATTTTCTATCCGCCGAAGAACAAGGCTGGTACTACAGCTTTATTAGCGTTGCCGCGCTCTACTATTTGTTTGATCTGGGGCTATCATCCGTCCTGGTTCAGGTCTCGGCCCATGCCTATACCAAAATGAACCACGGCACTACCGCCACAGCCAAGCAAGAGAGCCGCCGCTATTACGAAGCACTCATCGGCCGTGCAACGCGCTGGTATGCCTTGCTGGCCCTGCTGTTTATCATCGCCTTGCTTCCGGGCGGATTTATTTTCTTTGCCAGCAAACACAGCGCCAACATCCACTGGATTTCACAATGGATGACCCTATGCCTGCTGACCGCCGGCGGCCTGCTGGTTATGCCCCTGATGTCAATCATGGAGGGGAGTGGACAAATCGCCCAAGTGTACAGCGTACGACTGACGCAAGCCGTGGCAGGTTCGCTGCTTTGTTGGCTCACCCTGTATTTTATTCCCGGCCTCTGGGCCACCGTAATGGTGCCGGCCATGGGGGTACTTGTACCCACGTTGTGGGTCTGCCGGGCACGCAAAGAAATACTGCTAACAGCTAAAAAACATATCTTTGCCAAGTTTGACTGGTATGGTGAAGTCTGGCCATTACAATGGCGCATTGGCATCAATTGGCTCTGCGGCTATTTGCTCACCCAGATCAATATTCCTATTCTGTTTCAAATGCAGGGCGCTACCGTAGCCGGACAACTCGGATTGTCTCTGGCCATTGTCAACACCCTCGCCCTGATATCACAAACCTGGCTGACGCGGCGCGTGCCACATATGGCCGGCTCGGTAGCGCGCAAAGATTGGGCCGCGCTGGATAAAACCTTTGCCATCAGCTTTGGCTTGTCGATTTTACTATTTAGCGCTAGCGGGACCTGTGCACTGTTCTTGCACTGGTGGCTAGGCAATACCAAGTTTGTCCACCGCTTACTGCCGTTTTGGCCATTTGCCGGACTGCTGGCATTTACCCTGGCCAACCAGATCATCAGCGGCTTTGCCACCCACCTGCGCAGCTACCGCCGCGAACCACTCATGCGCCTGATTCTGATCAGCACCCTGGTGGCTGTACCGGCCATACTATGGGCCGTAAAGCTATACTCAGTGGCGGGGATGGTTGCGGTACTGGATGTGATTTACATTCTGATCAACCTGCCAATCGCATTTATACTATGGCGTAAATATAATCGTGTATGGAGGCAAGAAGCCTAAGCCACCACCGTTGCACTAACGCTCCACTTCCGCAACTCCTGCACTCCACTTCCGTCGCTCCCGCGAAGGCGGGAGCCCAGAGTATTGGCGAAGAAGCGGGTTTAAGTAATTACTGTCTAACGCCAACAGCGGCTTCAAGTTAACTAGATCCGATCGAAAGCAGATTTAAGTAATTGCGGTCTAACGCCCACAAAGCTTCAAGTTAACTAGATCCCTGCGTATGCAGGATAATATTTACGTGGGGCGAAATTGACGATAATGGATGACTCGCATGCGCAACAACCACCGTCAGTCCCGCCCCACTTCCGTCGCTCCCGCGAAGGCGGGAGCCCAGAGGATTGGCGAAAAAGCTAATTTGAGCAAAATATTTAAAGAAAATACCGCAGCAAAGAAAGAACTTGCTGCCAATTAAAAATAGACAAATGCAGTCTTTACGCACACCAGCCATCTATAAAACGAATCGAATTTAATACACAAAATATGAACACCCCAATTCTAACCATTGCCATCCCGACATTTAACCGCGCCGACTACCTGCGCCTGAACCTGCATCACTTGGCACCTGAAGTGGCGGGGCTGAAGCCGGGACAAGTAGAAGTTCTGGTTTCTGACAATTGCTCAGATGACGAAACTCCAGAAGTCGTCGCCCAAGCCATTGCAGCGGGACTGTCCATACGCTCCATCCGCAACTCAAGCAATATTGGCTCAGATGCCAACATTGCCCAATGCTTTAACGAAGCCAGTGGTCATTACGTGCAGATCATGGGTGACGACGACTTGTTTCTTGAAGGACAACTCGCAAAGCTCATCCACGAACTACAACAAAAAGAATATGGAATGGTTTGCTTGCGCTCTTACGGCTACGATAACGACCATATCAAAGAACTACCAAGTACCCAGGGTGGGCGACATGAATTCCATGATGTATCCAGCTTTCTGTATGAAATTGGGCCGCTAATTTCGTTTATCTCGGCCTGCGTCATCAACAAAAGAGTGCAAAAAGAAGTAGACGCACAAGTCTATTGCGGCACCAACCTGGTACAAATCAACCTGGTCATCCAGGCCATGCTGCTGGTGCAAGATAATTTGTACCTAAAAGACTATATCCTGGCCTGCAAAAGAGCTAACTCCGGCGGCTATGATTTTTCTGAAGTTTTTGTAGAACGCTTTTTCAACATCTTGGATGCCTACATACCCAAGGGGTTGCCAGCACAAGCAGTCCAAGACTTGGGTCGCAAGATGTTGATTTCTTACTACCCATTCAGCTTGCTGCGCTTGCGATTATCACGCCAAGGCGATCTCAAAGCCATATACAGCCGCTTTAACGCACGCTTTAAAGGGCAAAAACTATTTACCCTGTGGGTTGCACCGCTGATTTGGCTGCCAAGACCACTCGCTTTACTCTGGGGCGGTGTAACCGTATTTGTTGGACGGACAATACATGGGGATTTGCGGAGAGGTGTATACTTTGCGGTAAATCGATGGTTGCATCGGTGGTAATCCTTCCTGATAAATTATGGCTGCGTGCCCGCCGATCAGGGCGGGCTACCTGCGGCGGATGTCAAAGGTGTTGAGATAATTTTACGATTTATGCAGCCAATAAATTCTCAGTTTTCTCTAGCACAATTGGCCTGTCTGGATTGAGCTGAACCTCATCAGTCCTGTCCCAGTTTCGTGTCTTCCCTGCCCACCGTTCAGGATGCGCATTTCTGGCAGTTTGGTACACCTGGTGACGCTTCGCCAGCAAGGTTTTATCCTTGCCTTCATGGCGCTGTGCCGGTGTCACAAATTGAATTTCACTGTGGCGATGTTCATGGCAATACCATTGAATAAATCGCTTTACCCACCGCCGTGCCTCATCGATTGAGGCAAATCCTTTGCGCGGCCATGCTGGCCACCCGAGTTCGACAGTTAAACGCGTAAGTTATTGATTCTTCTATAGTGGGTTTTAAAACGCTCCACTACAGAAGGGTCAATTGCTCATTGGACGTCGGTTTTTTGACGCCTAAAGCGGCAACGCCCAGCGCTTCCATCTTGGCTTTCAGGGTAAAACTCTTCATCGGAGCACCGTTATCCGAGTGCAAAATGATGGGTTTCAGCGCGCAGCGCTGCGCCAAAATGCTGCGCTCCAACAGGTCTGCAGCCAGTTCGCCAGTTTCTTCATCGTGCACTTCCCAACCGACGGGATAGCGGCTGAACAGGTCTTCAATCGGGTACAGTTTGTAGTACAAACCTTTAACGTTGCTCGGCAGCCACGTAATGTCCCACATCCAGATCTGGTTGGGTGAACTGACCCCATAAAGTTGGACAGTTTATGGCTAGAGCAGCATGGCCTGAATTCTGTACTCAACCGGGCTCAGGCCGTTGAGCTTCAGTTTGATGCGTTCATGGTTGTAATAGTGGATATATTTGCGAATTCCAGCCTGTAATTCGTCGATACTATCGAAGCGATTCAGATGAAAGAATTCTGCTTTTAATGTACCAAAAAAGCTTTCCATTGCGGCATTATCATAGCAATTTCCTTTACGCGACATACTCTGAGTGAGTGATCGGTCCTTCAGCAGTTGCTGATAAGCCTGCATCTGGTACTGCCATCCTTGATCTGAATGTACAATCGGTTTCTCCAAAGGCCCTAGACGGCCGAACGCTTTTTTGATCATACCGGTCACCATGCCTAGTAATGGACGTTTTGACATTTCGTAGGCAACAATTTCACCATTGAATAAATCGAGCACAGGTGATAGGTATAGCTTATGTTCCCCCACTCTGAACTCAGTAACATCCGTGACCCATTTCTGGTTCGGTAGTGAGGCTCGGAAGTCCCGCTGCAAGACATTGGCGGCAACGCGCCCAACTGCCCCGCGAAACGAACGGTATTTCTTTTTCCGCACTACTGATTGCAATTGCATCGTTTGCATCAATCGCTGTATCCGTTTGTGATTGACGGTTTCTCCCTCGCTGCGAATTGCGCTGGTAATACGGCGATAACCATAGCGCCCATGGTGCTTTGAGTAAATAGTTCTAATTGTTGCCTTAAGCTGAGCATGCTTGTCTTCACGCCGCATGACCTTGCAGTGATAGTAGAAAGTACTACGTGCCAATCCGGCCACGCGCAATAATGCCGCTATCGGGTACAGCAGCCTTAACCCAAGCACTATCTGCGCTTTTTGCGAGATGATATGGTAATCCCCCCATATTTAGCGGTCGGCTAAAGTAGAGGTCATCTGGCGTTGTGCCTGTTTCTGCTTCGGGGTAATACCACCAAGCCCCATATTCGGGCGCTGGTGATTGTAAGTCCAGATCCACTCGCTTGCATATTCCTGCACTTCAGCAATTGAATCGAACAGGTAATGCCCGAGCCAATCGTACCTTACCGTGCGGTTATAGCGTTCAACGTAGGCGTTTTGCTGTGGTTTGCCTGGCTGAATATGTTCCAGGCGAATTCCATGCTTTTGTGCCCAGCTCATCAGCGTGCTGCCGATGTATTCGGGGCCATTATCACTGCGAATCACTTTGGGTTTGCCACGCCATTCAATCACCTGATCCAGTGCACGGACTACGCGTTCTGCTGGCAAAGACAAATCGACTTCCATGGTCAACGCTTCGCGATTGAAGTCATCGATGACGTTAAACAATCGGTAGCTACGGCCATCCGCCAGTTGATCATGCATAAAATCCATCGACCAGCACTCATTTATCGCGTTAGGTACCGCCAATGGCTCTGGCTTAGCCCGAACGATCCGCTTCTTGGGCTTGATGCGCAGGTTCAGTTCCAGCTCGCGATAAATCCGGTAGACCCGTTTGTGATTCCAGCCGTATCCCTTGACGTTGCGCAGATACAAAAAACATAAACCAAAACCCCAGTTGCGTTGGTTGTGGGTCAAGCGAATCAGATGGTCGGCAATTTCGTGGTTAATCGCACAACCCTTAGCCTGATAGCGATAACACGTCTCGCTCACGACAAACGCCTGGCAAGCCAGTCGTATGCTGACCCCGCTCGTTTGCACTGCCAGCTGAGCCATCTCGCGGCGACAAGATGGCTTCACCACTTTTTTGCCATGGCCTCCTGAATCAGTTCCGCTTTGAGCCGTTCTTCGGCATACATCTTCTTCAAACGACGATTCTCATCCTCAAGTTCTTTGAGTCGCCCCATCAACGATGCGTCCATGCCGCCGAACTTGGCACGCCACTTGTAGAACGTAGCGGAGCTGATGCCGTGTTCACGGCACAGCTCTGGCACCGGGCTACCGCCATCGGCCTGCTTGAGGATGGCAATGATCTGGCTGTCTGAAAAACGGGATGTCTTCATGCAAAATTCCCTTCAATCCATATTGGAGAAAATTCTACTTCAGCCGACGACTAATTTCAGGGGGGATTACCCTAGGGTATCAAAGTCCAGTGGATTCAATGAAAGATGGCAAGCAAAAAGACCCGAATTATTGTAAGCATCCGATCTGCACCGTCTGCCGAAGCGAATTGAATTGTGCTACAGGAATAGAAGCAGGATCAGCCCGGTTAGCTATTTGATTTGAGACGCCATGGCAGCAGTTCTGCCACGCGATTCACCGGATAGTCGGCAATCACGCTCAGAACTTCGCGCAGGTAGGCTTCTGGATTCAGTGCATTGAGTTTGGCGCTGCCAATCAGGCTGTAAATGGCAGCCGCCCGTTCTCCGCCGGCATCTGCCCCCAGAAACAGGAAGTTTTTACGTCCCAAGGCAATGCCACGCAATGAACGCTCGGCGGCATTGTTATCAATCTCGATGCGGCCGTCGTCGGCAAAGCGTGTCAGCGCTTCCCAATGATTCAACGCGTACTGAATCGCCAAAGTGGTTTCTGATTTGCGTGATAGTTTCTCCAATTGCTCAGTTAGCCAAGCATGGAGATCATTCAGTTTGGGACGGCTACGCGCCTGCCGAATTTCTCGCCGGTGATCGGGTGGTGAACCGCAAATCTCTGCTTCAATGGCATAGAGTGCGCCAATTTGTTCCAAGGCGCTTTCGGTCAGTGGCGAAGGCCGAGCCACGTGTAAATCATAGAATTTGCGTCGCACGTGAGCCCAACAAGCAGCTTCTAAAATAGCGCCGGTTTCATAGAGTTTGCCATAACCGGCATAGGCGTCGGCTTGCAGAATGCCGTTGAAATCTTTGAGATGATTTTGTGGATGTTGTCCCTGTCGATCTGGCGAGTAGGCAAACCATACTGCGGGTGGGGTGTCGTCGCCAGCGGGGCGGTCATCTCTAACGTAAGTCCACAATCGGCCGGTTTTGGTACGACCCTTTCCGGGTGCCAGAACGGGAACTGGGGTGTCGTCGGCATGCAGTTTATGGGCGCTGAAGACATACTGCTGCAACGCGTCCACCAAGGGGCGTAATAATTTACTGCAGCCGCCAACCCAATCCGCCAAGGTGCTATCGTCCAGCTCAACGCCTTCGCGGGCATAGATCTGGCTTTGGCGGTACAAGGGCAAATGGTCGCAGAATTTGCTTATCAGTACATGTGCCAATAGCCCTGGGCCGGCGAAGCTACGGGCAATCGGACGACTGGGTGCGGCCGCTTGGGTCATACAGTCACAGCAAGTGCAGGTGTATTTGGGACGGACATGGCGTACAACTCGGAAACTTGCTGGCACATACTCCAGGACTTCTGCCACTTCCTCACCGATTTGACGCCAGGCACCGCCGCAGCGTGGGCAAGCGTCGGCCTCGGGCTGATGGATTTGTGTGTCGCGCGGCAGATGATCCGGCAAGGGTTTACGGGGTGGACGGGGGCGTGGCGTGGATTCAACCGGCGCAGACGCTGGAGCTTGTTCTGCTGCGCTGGTTTGCAGGTCTTCCAACTCCAGCTCGAGCTGTTCGATCTGGCGCGCCAACTTCTCGGAGCGGCGACCAAAGTACATGCGTTTCAGTTTGTCGAGCAGCAGTTTGAGACGTTCAATTTCTTGTGTACGACTGGCGACGGTGGCTTCGAGATGCTGGACAGTGGTCGTTAGATCAAACAGCGCCTGTTCGCGCAACAACAATAACGCCTTGAGGGCGTTGATATCGTTGGGGAGCTTGGCGGTGGATAGCATGGCGACATGCTATCCAGACATCCCAATTCTGACTTGCAAAAATCGCGCATGGCTCAGGCCAGAATCGGTGTCCTGGTGCGCTGCGGGCGACGCCAATCAATGCCTTCGAGCAGCATCGATAATTGCGCGTTGGTTAAGCAAACACTTCCGTTATCGGCGGCGGGCCAGACAAAACGACCTTGCTCCAGCCGCTTCGCAAGTAGGCATAAACCATCCCCACTCCACCACAGTAATTTGACGCGGTCGCCACGTCGGCCACGAAATACAAAGATATGGCCGCAGAACGGATCGAGCTCCAGTGTGTTCTGCACAATGGCTGCCAGTCCATCAAATCCGCAGCGCATATCCGTTGCGCCAGCAGCTATCCAGATCCGGGTTCCTGCAGGTAGACCAATCATGAGATCAAGACCTGTAGCACCAGACGCAAGGCGTCCTGGTTGGGACATCCATGGATCGTCAGTCGCGCTGAGGGGAAGTCGATTTCAAGGCAATTGGCAGATGGCATCGAGTCACCCGCCGCGGGCAGGGGGGCCTGGATCTGAATGGGCAGTAACACAGGTGCAGGCATGGTTGAGTTGGTTGCATGGCCCAGGCGTCGGCGCCAATTAGACAACATGTTGGCATTGAGTCCATGTTCGCGGGCAATTCGTGCCAACGAAGCACGGGGCTCCATTGTTTGTTGAACAACTTGTTGCTTGAAGGCCAGGCTGTAGCGCTTGCGCTGAGTCGGAGTTGGTTTGAGGATCGTAGAATCTGACATGAAATAAGTGCCCATTTAAAAAAATACATGGGCACTTATTCTGGCGTGTTTAGTGTGGAATAAAAGACGGTGCTGACCGGGCGCTTACGAATTATTTGTTAAACGCGTATACAAACATGCGAAACTTGATACCTAACTAACAAGCCCATTGTATTTTTTGCTCAAGAAATTATGTAATTGCACAATAGATTTCTGCACAAATGGCTCCCCGTAATATGCAACAACCCACGCAACTGCAATGCACAATAGAATAGGGAGGACTGGTAAAAATACTAAAGGGATAGAGTTAAATCTCAAATGAATCTTTACAATTGATGACACTAATATATTTTGATGAAACAAATAAATTGGATAAGAAATATATCCAAAATAAACAAAGATCCTATTTCCCCATAGTCGCTGCATTTGTACTGAAACATTAGAAATGTGGGATTATGCACATCACTACAACCCCCATCAATATACCTGTCACATTAAAGCGTTCACTCGGCAGATATGGATTACCATGTCCGAGTAGCACTGCAGAGGCTAGCCCAAGTGTAATGGCCATCAATAGAGTATTGCGCTTAGGACATTTTATATATTTAGAAAAAATAGCGCCACAAAGAAACATTCCATACTGAACTGTGTCAGCGACAGATGAAAACAATCCTTTTGACATAAGCCAGCCTATCGTCACATCGGTCTTATCAACTAAAATTTTAAATAATTTAAAATATTCCAGCAAATTAAATGCATGATGTAAATTAATCCAAAGACCAATACAAAAAATCAAAAATAACAACCTTAACGCATTCTTTTCACCAGCAATATAATATGACAAACCAAAAATAAAATAAAATCTTACTTCAGTATATAGCGACCAAAAAGCACCTTCTACTGCACCTTGTTTGCTTTTAAGAATTAGCGCCCACCATGACGGTTCAATAAAAGTTAACCCGGGTAGAAAATTTATAAATTTAGAAGGATCACCATACAATCGCTCGACAAAAAAACCTGAGCCAATCCAAATCAAAAAAGAACATAGCAACATCGCAGGGAAAAGCCTAAGCCATCGATGCCAAATAAATTGCATAAAATTTTTATATTTTTTCAAACTAAGAAATATTACAAAACCTGAAATAAAGAAAAACAACTGAACACCAAAGTAGCCATAAGCCACCAAAGGAAACATGGTAATATTTTTTTGATAAAGCTCATGGTACTGAGTTTGAGGATTCATTACACTCCAGGCACCAAAAACATGATGAAACAATACGAGAAGTATTGAAACGCCTCTTAATCCATCAAGATACTTGATTCTATTTTTATCCAAAATTATTCAGCCATTTAGCGATCAAATTATCAAAAGATAGCGCGCAATGTATTTAATTCGTATAGCATTAAAACATAACGCAAACATATCCTACATCAAACATAACAGTTAGTTTTATTTCTGTTTGTGCAGCAAGTTTCACTCAGTTTTACCTCACAAAACACATTACATTGCCATACCAACTATCAAAATTCAGAAGAAAACACTTATCATGTAAAGTTACAAAAATTTAACCAGATTGGTTTTAAAAAACCACATCAACTGCTTTAGGAAAATCTCTTTAAGCAAACTTTTCTTAGTGGCAACTCTACTAAACGATAAACAACGATAGACAAAACAACACTAAGAACGATAAAAATCACGACAAAAGCACTAGAGTGCCAAACAATATGAAAATAATGAACTACTCCTGCCATAAGACCCAATAACAACGCATGAGTCATATACAGAGAAAAGGATGCCTCTCCTACCATTTGCAATAACGATTCGAAAACTGGCCTAGATTTATTACAAATATCAGCAGAAGCACCACTCATCAATAAAACCAAAAAAGCGGGCACCGAAAAATCAATCATAACAATAGCATTTGCATTCGCAGCTTCGAGTACGTACAAAATCAGAGGAACAAATAATCCATACTGCATAACTTTAATTAATTTCACACGGTAGCCGCTCTGAATTATACGCGCTGCTACTATGCCATAGATAAATTCAGGAATCCTAGCTATAGGATGATATATTAAAAAATCGTAAATTGCATTTAATTTGAAATGTACAGAAAGCACACCAATTGTTAAATGAGCAACAAAAATACCTAGCGCAATATCAATCAATATCTTATTAGGTGTACGCATCGAAAAACGAATTAAGAATGGGGCACAAAGATAAAAGAAAAATTCAGCACTAAGAGACCAAGACACTCCATTCCAAGCTTGACGAATTTCTGGGTGGCCTGGTATCCAGTCATGAACTAATAAAACATTAGCAATAGTGCCTATCGGAGTACCCGTATACCCAGCCAGCGGTTGCCGTATAAATAAATACGCCAAAAGAGATAGCAAAAGACATAAAATATGCAAAGGATATATTCTAGCTAGGCGATGTACATAAAATTCCTTTACTGAGGTTTCACAGGAAAACGACCAAGTAAGTACAAATCCAGACAGTATATAAAAGTAAGATACGCCTAACCAACCAACATTTCCCAGAGGAGAAAGCACTCCCCCCCAAGTCAAACAGGCATGATGTATGGCAACAAAAAGTGCGGCAACACCACGGCCAGCAGTAAGTGACGGTAATTTGATATATGGCTTACGCATGGGGTTCCAATACTTGGCGCCTACCTTAATAAAAAAGGCACATATTATTAAATAACAATATAAAATTTATTCAAAAAAATTAGAATATTTTTTCATTAAACTGCATACATAGAAAATAAAATTCGCAAGATTATTTATTTAGCCATACCAAATAATTACATACGATTTACCTATAGTTTATATTACATATTTCTAGAAAAATATAATCCTTCTCGAATAAGTATTGAGCATCCTATTTAAGGAATTACAACCTCACATCAAGAAGGATTTCTTTAAAATATATTTACTAACGGAAAATCATCATCGGCGATTGTCAAAGGTGTTGAGATAATTTTACGGTTTATGCAGCCAATAAATTCTCGGTTTTTTCCTGCACAATCGGTCGGTCTGGATTGAGCTGAACCGCATCGTTCCAGGCCCAATTTCGCGT
>Ga0302155_10001340_pt1 | contig 17971 bp, 22 predicted proteins | sample I_Bog_N3_1_FD_193508 | JGI IMG/M metagenome (GOLD analysis project Ga0302155, IMG submission 193508) | Peat permafrost microbial communities from Stordalen Mire near Abisko, Sweden - I_Bog_N3_1 | ecosystem: Environmental > Terrestrial > Soil > Wetlands > Peat | place: Sweden: Abisko, Stordalen...
GCCCTCACCAAAAGACGGTGGCCCAGCACCGGCAAAACGACGGCGTTCAAAAGCCCGGCGCCGAAGCGGGGAAACCAATAAGTTAAAACACTGGTGAGATGGAAAAGAAACCGCGGGACTTTATTCTGAAACCCCGGCTCTTCCGCTTTTTTGGCCGCCGCGCGCTTTTGAAAAAAAACGGTAGTCACGCCGGAAAAATGCCGCCAAACGTCTTTTTTCAATCCTGGGCGTTCTGTCGCGGTGGATGCGAATTTCATAGGGCTTCTCCCGCATTTCAAATTTTGGCTGATGGACACAGGTATCTCGAACTACCAGTGGTTTAATGCAAGAACGGTGCCACCGTTCACGCGCGGCGCAGAACGCCTAATTAAAGAGGAAGCCGGAGCCATTTTTATTTTTCATATCAAAATGAGTCTGTCTTTTTTTCATTTTGATTTGAATTAAAGTCATACCGACTATCAATAAAAATATAAGGAGGTCGGCATAGTCCCGATTTCTTTTTATGCTTTGTAGAGAATCGGGACGAACGGGGCCGTCAAACTAGACATTTTTGAAATTGGTTGATCTACCGCTACAAGCCTTTAAACAAGGTTATAAAAAACGCTTATATGAATGGAAAAGTAAAACAATTGGAATGGGATTTAAATAGGGTGGATAAAATGATTGCGTCTAATAAAATTGAACGGTACGCAGATCGTAAGGGATAGCAAATCACGACTTTAAACCGGCCATGCGCTGGAAAAAAGGAGGACGTAAATGAATATTCTGCTATGGGTGCTTCAAATCTTGCTGGCTTTGTGGAATTTGATCGGCGGAGTTTATACCTTTTCCCATTATGAAAACCTCAAAGGGGGCTGGGGGAACAATTTGCCCGCGCCGGTGTGGTTGGCCATCGCCGCGCTCCAGGTTTTATTCGCATTGGGTTTAGTCATTCCCAAACTCACCCCTGTCGCTTCAGTTTATCTGACCGTCAACGCGCTGTCAGGCTGTGTGCTGTTTGCCCAGTACGCCGGATTTCCGGGCATCCTCTGGGGTGTGATTCCCGCCTTCTTGCTGGCCTTCGTGGCCTATGGAAGAATTGCGCTGAAGCCGTTTTGAATAAATTTCCAGGATGGGACCATGAAAAAATCAGACGCGAAAAGCCAGTCGCCATCAGATCTGATCTCGCAAAGAATCGCCGAACTGAGAGACTGGCGCGGGAAGACCCTTGGCCGGATGCGCAAGCTTATCAAGGAAGCGGTTCCGGACGTCGTTGAGGAGTGGAAGTGGATGGGCACTCCAGTTTGGGAGAGCGACGGCATCATCACCACCGGCGAAACCTACAAGCAGGTCGTGAAGCTGACTTTCGCTAAAGGCGCGTCCCTGAAGGATCCCGCCAAACTCTTCAACTCGAGTCTCGATGGAAACGCCCGCCGCGCCATCGATATCCATGAAGGAGAAGAGATTGACGAGTCCGCCTTCAAAGCGCTCATCCGCCAGGCGGTCGCCCTTAATAAGTCGAAACCTTCCAAAAAAACGAAGTAAGGCTTTCTATTCCAAATCCTCCGGAATAGCCTTTCGGGCGGCGGTGGTTTTTCTGAGCGGGATTTCTTTCATGAAAAACGCGAGAACAAACGTCACGATCAGGATAAGGGTGATAACCCCAAAAATATCCGTCAGGGCCGGGGCAATCCCGGCGCTTTGGGTTTGGGCGGTCAGGATGGAACCAAAAACCGCGACCCCCAGGGAAGAGCCGATGGCCCTCATGAAATTAACCAGGGATGTGGCCGAACCCAGCAGGTTCATCTGAACGGCGTTCTGTGTCGCGAGGTTATAAACCGGCATGCCAATAGCCAGCCCCGCGCCCACAATGACAATATCGATGACTAACGTGGCGTGGGTCGTGGCGGGACTCAAACGGAACAAAAGAAAACCGCCGATGACCGCGATGGCCGGTCCCACAATGGCGAAGACGCGGTAGCGTCCGTACCGGCTGATGAAGTGGCCTGTCACCGCCACCATCGCCGCGAAGATGAAAGTAAAAGGCAAAAGAATAGCGCCGCTGGTTTGCGCGCTGGCCCCCAGGACCTGTTGCACGAAAAGCGGAAGAAAGAAAGTGACGCCGAACAGGGCCGCGGAAGTTAAAGCCGCCGATGACAACGAAATCGAAATGATGGGATTTTTGAATAATTCAAAAGGCATGATGGGATGAGAGGCTTTCTTTTCAATGAACACGAAAAGGAGGCTGAAAATAAACCCCACCGCCCCCAACCCCAGCACCGGGAGAGAAAACCAGGGATGATCCTTATCGATTCCATTGAGTGCCAGCAAGAGCGGCACCACCGACGCGATCAAAACCGCTATCCCGGCATAATCCACGCGGAAATCCCCCGTCTGGGTGTGCCGGATGTTCGGGGCAAAACGGGCCAGAACCATGCAGCCCAAAAGACCGATCGGAAAGTTGACGTAAAAAACATAACGCCATCCCGGACCATCGGTCAAAAAGCCTCCCAGAAGAGGGCCTATCACGCTGGCGGCCGAGGAAATAGGAACCAGAATTCCAATCACCCGGCCCCGCTCGGAAGGCGAAAAAAGATCCGCGATGATGGTGGAGGCCGCGCAAGTCATGGTTCCCGCGCCGAAACCCTGAAGGGCCCGGAAGGCGATGAGTTGCGGCATGGTTTGGGCCAGACCGCAGAGCAGGCTGGTAAGGGTGAACCACAAAATGCCGCCGAGGAGAAAATACTTTCGGCCGTGAACATCGCTGAGCTTGCCCACGATGGGCATGACCGCCGTGGAGGCGATGAGATAGGCTGTCACCACCCCGGCGTAGCTGGCGAACCCGCCAAGGTCTTTGGCAATTCGCGGCATGGCGTTGGCCACAATGGTTTGGTCCAGCGCGGCCATGAACATGGCCAGCCCCACCCCCGACAGAGTGAACCACAAGTCCCGCGGGGCCAGGCCTCCCGACTTATCGGATTTTCCCTGGCTCATCCTTCAACCTTGAACGGCATTTCCGAACCCTCTATTTCCGTTCCAGCACCATGGCTCCGCCCAGACCGCCGCCGATACACATGGAGATAACTCCAAGGTCCACATTGCGGCGGGCCATTTCGCGAAGGCCGGTCAAAATTAAACGGGCGCCGGTCATGCCGACCGGATGGCCCAAAGCGATGGAGCCGCCATTGACGTTCAGAATTTCGCGGTTCATTTTCAAAACCCGGTCGTCCGCCAAAACCTGGGCAGCGAAGGCTTCGTTGATTTCGATGAGTTTCATTTCTTTTAATTCCAACCCGGCTTTTTTGAGCGCCTTGGGAATGGCGTGAGCGGGACCAATGCCCATGCGTTCCGGTTCCACACCTGAAAAAGCGTAAGAGCGGATATAACCCAGGGGCTTATAACCCAAAGCGTCCGCTTTTTCTTTGGACATGACCAGCAGAACCGCCGCGCCGTCATTAATGCCACAGGCGTTGCCCGGAGTGACCGTGCCGTTTTCTTTAAAGATGGTCGGATAGGAAGCCAGGGTCTGCTCGTTCAGCATGGCGTTGATGCCCTCGTCCTGATTCACCGGTTCGGTGGCTACCACTTTTCCCATCACCTTCTTTTGCACCATCACCGGCACAATTTCATCTTTAAATTTATTTTCACGCTGGGCTTTAAAAGCCTTTTTGTGGCTTTGAACCGCGTATTCATCCTGCTCTTTGCGGGAAATTTTAAATTCATCCGCCAGATTTTCGGCGGTCTGGCCCATCACCAGATGACAGACGGGGTCGGTTAACCCTTCCATCAAACTGTCTATCATTTTGGAATCCCGCATGCGCTTGCCGAAACGAAGGTCGCGGCTGACATAAGGCGCTTGGCTCATGGATTCGGTGCCGCCCGCCAATTGCAAATCCGCGTCGCCGCACATAATGTTTTGGTAAGCGTTCACTACCGCCTGCATGCCCGACGAACAGTTGCGCTGAACCGTATAGGCGGTCGCTTCGTTGGGAATACCCGCTAAAAGCGCAGCCACCCGGGCCACGTTAGGGGCATCCGAATACTGGCCCACGCAGCCCAGAACGACTTCATCCACTTCGGAAGTTTTCAAATTATTACGTTTCACTAGTTCGCGAATGACGGTGGCCGCCATTTCCTGAGGCGTGACATCTTTTAAAGCGCCGCCCAGATTACCAATCGGTGTTCTGCCCCCGTCGACGATGACTACTTCTTTCATAAAAGCCTCCCGTGATTACTTTTCGATCTTTTGCTTTTCTTCTTCCACTAAAAGACGCCTCAGCATTTTGCCCACCATGTTTTTCGGCAGTGACGTACGGAACTCCACTTCTTTAGGCACCTTATACTTCGCCATGCGCGATTTACAAAATTCAATAATTTCCTCGGGGGTCGCGGTTTGGCCGGGTTTTAGAACAATATAGGCTTTGATTTTATCCACCAACACCTTGTCCGGTACACCTGCCGCCACGCAATCCAAAACCTTTTCGTTCTGGAACAAAACTTCTTCCACGTCGCGCGGATAAACGTTTTCGCCGCCGACTTTCACCATGTCCTTCTTGCGGTCCACAATGGCGAAGAAACCGTCCTCATCCATATAGCCAATGTCGCCGGTGTAAAGCCAACCGTCCTTCAGGACGTTATCCGTTTCTTCTTTGTGATTCCAATAACCCTGCATCACTTGCGGGCCCTTAATCACCAGCTCGCCGATCCCTTTAACAGGCATTTCTTTCGTTCCCGTCTCCACATCCATAATCTTGGAATCCGTGCCCACAAAGGGAAGGCCTATCATGCCCATTTTTCGCGTGCCATAAACCGGGTTGCAGTGGGTGACGGGAGAAGCCTCGGTTAAGCCGTAACCTTCCACCAGTTTGCCGCCAGTAAGAGCCTCGAATTTTTTTTGCACTTCCTGATGCAGAGGCCCGGCCCCCGAGATGCAGGCCTTAATGCTTTGAACATTATATTTTTGAATGTCCGGATAATTATTAATGGCGACATAAATGGCCTGAACGCCGGGGAAAATGGAGACTTTGTATTTATCCACCGCTTTCAAAACCTGAATCACTTCAAATTTAGGAATGAGAACCATGGAAGCGGCCATCAACACCGCCCAATTCATCCCGGCGGTCATGCCGTAGCTGTGGAAAATGGGAATGGCCATCATGAAAACCTCGTTCCCCATTTCCAGTTTGGGTAGCCAAAGCTTGCATTGATAGGCGTTGGCCACTAGATTACGGTGCGTCATGATGACGCCTTTGGCCACACCCGTGGTGCCGCCGGTGTATTGAAGCAGGGCGGTTTTATCCAGATTAAGAGGAACTTGAACCGGCTCGGGCGATCCCTCGTTCAACTCTTCCACAAAACTGTGATAAAGCGGTTCTTTAGGCCAGGCGACCCAGCTCTTTTCTTTCTTGGCCTTGAGAACGTAAAGCCACTTGAGCGGAACAGGGAAATAATCATTCACCCGGGTCACCCAGACTTTTTTCAACTGACATTCATCGGCGACCTGTCTCAAAATCGGCACAAAGCGGTCAAGAGAAATGACGTATTGAGCGCCCGAATCCTTGAGTTGGTGGGCCGTTTCCCGAACCGAATAGAGGGGGTTGAGCTGTGTCAAAATGGCGCCGGCGCGTAAAACCGCGTAATAGGCGATGACCGCCGCGGGACAATTGGGCAGATAAAGAGCCACCCGGTCGCCGGGCTTGATGCCTTCTTCGATTAAGAGATTTGCGAATTGATTGACCTTCTGGTTCAATTCGGCGTAATTCATGCGGGTGCCGAAATAATAAAAAACGGGATTATCGGGGAATTTTTTGGCCCGATCGGCCAATATTTCGGGGAGGGTTTGCTGCGGATAGTCGAGAGTTTTCGGCACTCCCTGGTCGTAAAACGCCAGCCAAGGCCTGTCTTTCATAAACCCTCCCTGAAATTGTGAATGAGAGCAAGCGTCTAATTAAGTGTAAGCTTCCTCTCACACGGTGTCAAACCACTAACAGAAGCTTTTAACCACCAAGACACCAAGGGCACCAAGAAAAGCAAAATCTAAGATTTGGTTTTTAACATTATTAAATATCTTTGTCTTTCGTCGTTCTTGGTGAACTTGGTGCCTTGGTGGTTAAAGATGTTTGTTATAATTCTTTAAATAAAATTTTCACCGCGAGTAATCCTTGACCCCAACTTTGATTCGCATTCTGACCCGCGAGTTCAGTCATACCCTCGTTCAATGCCGTCTCTCCCATATTTCCCAATCGTCGAACGAAACGGTGGAACTGAGCTTTTACCACCCGGAGCGTTCCCACAGCCACCTGGTGGTATCGCTGATGCCGTCCAACCCGGTTATTTTTATGAGCTCGGAAAAAACGTCCGCCCTGCCCAAGCCCCCCAATTTTTGCCGTTCCCTGCGCAAACATCTGGAGTACGCCCAGGTGATGTCGGTAGAATCCGAACCGGGAAGCCGGATTATTCATTTCGCGTTCAAAACATCCGAAGGGCTCTTTACCCTGGTCTTCGAGGGCATTCCCAAATACCCCAATTTCATTTTGCTCGATCCTCAAAAACAAATCATCAGCGCCCTTCGATACAAAAATGACGTGGAACGCCCGGTGCTGCCTCAGAGCGTTTACGCTCCCCTTCCCCAGCCAGCCAAACCGAATTTATGGACTCTGGACGCTGAAGCGTTTGAGCGCCTGTGGCAAGCCGCCGGTTATCCCGCTTTGGGTTCGTGGCTTAAAACCGAATTTTTGGGAACGGACGTCGAACTGAACGCCTATCTGGAAAGTTTTGGCAAAGACGCCCCGGCCGAATGGGTCAAAACGAAGGCGGATATCGAACAGGGCCGCTTTAAAAACTTTACGCTGATACCGGGCCCGCCGCCAGCGCTCAAAATATTTCCCAGTCCCCCGGCCCGACAGGAGCACGCCAAAGTTTTTACCACCGCCAACGAGGCGCTGGAGCACTGGTTTATGCTGGAAATCCGCAATCACCACCGCCAAAAAGAAAAAATGCTGTTCGAACAAAACATCACCAAGGCGATCAAGCACGAAAAACGTATTTTGGAAAAACTCAAAAAAGACCGCGCCGAAGCCCTGCGGTCCGACCAGTATCAGCATTGGGGCGAACTGGTGATGGCCCAACTGCATAAAATTAAATTTCACCAGACACAGATTGATTTAGAGGATGTGGTTCGCGGTGGACCCGACCCCATCGCCATTCCCCTGGACCCCAGCATTACCCCGCTTCAAAACGCCCAGCGTTTCTTTAAAAAAGCCCAAAAGGGATCGCGGGGACTGGAAATGGTGGACAAGCGAGAAAAAGAAATTCAGCAGAGACTGGAAGAACTAAAGTCCGCCCAGCGAAGCCTGCCTTCGCTTGAGACAAGGGACGAAGTTAAAAAAGCCCTGCAGCATCTCTTTCCCGTCAAACAAGAACCGGTTAAACCGAAAAAAACCAAAGAAGAAAAAGTGCCCACCCCCAACATTTTAAGAAACAAGATCAGCAAACAATTCGAGCTTTGCGTCGGCACTTCGGCCGCGGCGAATGAATATGTGACTTTCCAGCTGGCCCAACCCGAGGATTTGTGGTTTCACGTCAGGGATTTACCCGGCGCCCATGTGGTTTTAAGACGTCTTCAAAGGGACAATGTGGTGACCGACGATTTGATTCTGCTGGCCGCCAAAGAAGCCGCCCTGCACAGCAAGGCGAAGGCCGGTACCAAGGTGAACGTGAGCTACACCTTTAAAAAATTTGTGAAAAAAATACCGGGAGCTCCCATGGGCATGGTGAGCATGACGAAGGAAAAAAGTCTTTCGATTGAGCTTTAGGGAGAAAAAGGGGCCTGGCGGCCCCTTCTCTCTTGGCGGCTTTCCTCGAGTTCATCCCTGAATGAACCCTCCTGATGAGGAAAAGCCCGGGGGTTAGAAAATCACCTGTTCTTCGTCCAACGCGGTTAAAGCGCCTTCTCCCTTGTGCGAATCGTAATGGCTTCTTCCACTTCGGTTACAAAAATTTTGCCGTCACCGGGGTTTCCGGTCCGGGCGCCCGTCTTAAAGGCTTCCATGGCTTTGGGGAAATCCTTGTCTTCAACCACCAGCATGAGCATGGTTTTGGCCAGTTCGTCGTACTTGGCCGACCCAACCCGGATTCCCTTTTGCTTGCCGCGTCCCAAAACATCCATCTTGGTTAAGGCCATAAATCCCGATTTTTCCAAATTCTTCACCACATCAATTTCCTTTTCGGGACGAACTACACATCGGATCATTTTCATAATTCTCTCCCCATACCGTTCGATTAATAAAGCCGCTTGAATCGTCCATAAACCGTCAAAAAAACCAGAACCACGGTTCTTTTATCAGCGTAAAGCGTGTTCCCTGTTCTCATTGGTCCGGATTCGAACCGAATCCAAAACAGGGCAAACAAATACTTTCCCGTCCCCAATCTCACCGGTTCGGTTGGTTTGCAGGATGATTTCTATCACCGCGTCCATTTTGGTATTCTCCACCACTAACGTGACCATCCACTTGGGTAAAAAGCTGATTCCCTTTTCAGTCGGATCCTCGTTCCCATACCGCAACCCTCTCTGTTTGCCCCGGCCATAAACCCGCTGGCGGGTCACTCCAATAACTCCCACTTCTTCCAATTTAACCAACGTTTCAGTCCACTTTCCCGGCCGAATGATGGCAATAATTTCTTTGATCATTTATCTTCTCTTTTTAAAACTAATTGAGTCCTACGAGCTTCAAATCCCCGAATTCGGCATACTTTTGTGAAAAAATGGAGCAGGGGAAGGCAAACGAGCGCTACAACGGCTTTACCGGGGTTTCCGACCATGAGCACCATGTTCAATAAAGGAAAAAGTTGCATGGATTCGACAACTCCTCAAAAAAGTCTGACGCTTGGCAATCTAAAAGCAAGTCTTGTACCAAAGTGAGGAATCAAATTTTGTTTGAATTTCCAAAAATGATAGGACTTAAAAAAATAAAATCTTTGCAATTGGCTGATTTTTCGAAATTTTAAAAGAGGTTTTGTAAAGCGTCAGGAGGAAATCAATGTCAGAGTAGAAACAATTACAAAATTGTAGAAATGACCTAAGTGGGTTAAAACCAATCTGTACTTAGACTTACCCCAACCAAGACAAAACTAACACATTATCGCGAGACGTAAACAACGCTTCGTTTGGACTTCAACCATCCACTGCTTTTAAAAAGCTTTTCATGCTTACCGCGAAAAGCCAAAACCATCACATTTTTAATCTTTTGATGCTTTTGAAATTGTCGGACGGATTTTAAAAGCGCTTGTTCAATGCCCTGGTTTTGAAAATAAGGGTGGACTGCGGTTTCCAAAAGCTCCCCGTAAGATTCTTGGGCGCCCTGCCTGACTTGCAAAAAGGAGAATCCAACCGGAGTGCTAAACACCGTGGCAACCCACCCCACAACCTGAGGATCAGCGAGAATTTGGGAAACCCGTTTTTGAGCCGCTGGTAAGGTCCATTTTTCCAGAAAGGGTTGGTGGGAGAAGCAAGATTTAAATAACAGCGGTAAGGCGGTCTTATCTTTTTTTTGAAAAACCCTTATTTTGAATGGGATAGTTCGCCTCAAATAGACTTCCGATGATCATCCAGCCAAAAACCCCAGGCGACAAAGAGGAGCTGAATTTGCCCCGCCACAGCCACCCAACCCACGTTGGAGGGAATAGGAAGGTTGAAAATAAGGACGAAAACAGCCGCTAAAGTACCGCACAAAATCCAAAGACCCCATTTGCCCGCCACATCACCCGCTTTAGTGAACTTGAGATAAACCCAAAGCCCGGCCGCGAAAAGGACTAATTCAACCATGACCGATCCAACGGTAGAGTTCCACAGCCCCAATCCCCACTTCGCGCTCCCTGGATCCGACGCAGGCAATAAATACATATCCGTGTGATGAAATAACATATTTAACAGCCAGTTGCTGACAACCAGCCCGGCTAATACCAAAGAAATCTTTTCATTTTTGGTGAGAATTAAAGAGATCAAACCGAATAAAACAGCCCAGGCCAATGCCATCACCAGACTGTGGCTCAAAGAATAATCCGTAAAATCAATTGGTATGACTTTAGTGATACCCGGGATGATTCTGACGCTTTCCCAGCCAAAGATAAGAAAAAACGACCAAAGCAGATCCAACCCGACAGCGGCCAGAAAGAGGATGCCTAAAGATATCTTGGGAGCCCACTTTTTTGCCGCCAATCCCGCCGCATAGTGACTCAAAAACATAACGTCTCCTTATTTACGGACTAGTGAAACCGTTAAAGCCGTCAACCCCAAAGCCAGAGCGGCACCCGGAAGCCACTTCGAGCTTAAAAAATCGTCTACCGCGTTTCTAGGACCTACATCCGTCTTATCCAGCTTCGCCACTTCTTCCTTCAAAACACTGATATCTTCCGTATCATCCCTGACATCCTTATGCATAACAGTCATTTCTTGCTGCATTTCGGTGTCCATGACCATTTTATCTTCAACCTTTTTTTCCACCCCGCCCATCCGCTCTTCCGATTTCGCCAGATCGTCTTGAACCCGATCCAAAAGCTTTTTAACCAGTTTTAACTGCTCCTGAATGTCCGCGTTCGTCGACTGGATATCCGCGTTATTCTTTTGAACATCCTGAATCGCCTCGGCTTTCTTATCAAAATCGCTTTGCACGGATGAAAGTTTGTCGTTCAGGGACTTAAATGAGTCTTTCAAATCGCTGAATTCCTGACGGCTGGGACCGGGTACGGGAGTGGCTGTGGGCGTCGCCGGAACAGCCGTATCCGTCGGAACCGGAATGACCGCCGCAGGGGGAGACACAACCTCAGTGGCACTTGGTGTGGAGGAGGCCCCGGACAGAATGGCTATCATTTTATTCAGGCGATTTTCCAGCTTCCAGGCCGAGACTTTCTTGGCCCGAATATCCGCGGACTTATCCTTAACCAGATCCAGCAAGGATTGAAGATCCGAAACTTGAAAAGAACTGTTACCTGCCTTGACCTGATTAAGGTCCGCCGCCATTACCTCATCATCCGCTTTAACAATAGCGTTCGTAATGTCGTCTTCGGTCAGCGTCAGGTTGGAGAGGTAATAATCTTTTTTATCACCCAAATAGCCCGCTTTAGCCAACTGCTGAATGGTTTGAATTTCATCATCTGAGGCGGCTGTCGGAGTCTGTGCGGCGTCCTGGGCCAAAACAATTCCCATCATTCCAGGTGTAAAAATCATCGTCAGAGCCAAAAAGCCGGCCAAAACTCTTAAGTAAAAAGACTTAATTTTCATACACCGTCCTATGTAGAGAAAGTAAAAAAGTTTTCAACGAGCTTTGGAAATTTCTACGGCGGGCGCGGCTATTTTGATTTCATAAAAATAATCCAGGAACGATACAAAAGTAAAACCGCCGCCCATAATCACGAATATAAATTCCATCGTTCCCGAAGTCACATCGTCCCAAACCGCGCCGCAGACAAAATAGCTGATGACCGCCACAATAATGAGCAAACCCCAAAAATACAAATTCGCGTAAAAATACTCTTCGAATGAAACCTGGTGGTTTTGTTTTTTAATCGTCTTCGAGTCAGCCATTTTCACCTCAAAATTTCGCGCGGGAACCGGGCTTGGTTACCGGCGATCCCTGTTTACAAAGCGGACAATCTTTCTCTTCCCAGCTCTCGACCTTCAACGAAGACAAAGCTTTCACAGGAACATCGAAATGGCTGGTTCCACCGCTACGGTCAATTAAACATCCCACCCCGACCACTTCGGCACCTAAACCGCGGACGACCTCAATGGATTCCTTAACCGATTTACCCGTGGTGATGATATCTTCCACCGCGAAAATCTTTTCGCCTTTTTCCACCTGGAAACCGCGGCGCAGCTCCATCTCGTCGGTTTCTTTATTGCGTTCGGTAAAAATGGCCTTCACCTTTAAAGCACGGGCTAGTTCCTGTCCCACAATCAGACCACCCAGCGCGGGAGAAACAATCGTCTGGGGGTTCAGCGGTTTCACCAGTTCGGCCAGCGCGGCGCAAAGTTTTTCGGCCACCCAGGGATATTGAAGAACTAGCGCCGATTGCAAATAACGGTCGCTGTGACGGCCGGAAGACAATCGAAAATGCCCCTTGAGCAGAGAGTGGGTTTCTTCATAAGCTTTAATGACTTCATCGTTTGTCATGAAACTCCTCGAAAGTAAGGTTTCATTTCATCCACCAGTTTCTGAGCCTCACGGCGGGACGCTAGGGCGTAATCAGAGCCCGATGAAGCATATAACACTTGGCGGGAAACATTCACTAGGATTCCATAACCATTCCCGGCCCGGCCTTCTTTCAAAACACCCTGCAGATCGCCACCCTGGGTTCCGACTCCTGGCACCAGAAAAACCGTGTCGGGCGCCAATTTTCGCAAATCTTTCAGGTATTGAGTCTGGGTTGCGCCTAACACCAGCCCCACTTCGCCCTTTTTACCCTTTTCCCAACCAATCGCTGTTTGAGCCACCCATTCATAAAGCTTTTGTCCATTTTGAAGGGTCTGAAGTTGGAAATCGGACGATGAAGGATTAGACGTCAGACAGAGCACAAAAGAGCATGTTCCGGGATAATCCAAAAAAGGTTCTACCGAATCCTTGCCCATATAGGGCGAAAGAGTGACTGAATCGGATTTAAGGTTTTCATAAAAGGCTTTGGCGTAAGCCTGTGAGGTATTACCAATATCGCCCCGCTTGGCGTCCATGATCAAAATCGCGTTATCCGGAATTGAAGCGCGTATTTGTTCAAGAACTTCAAGGCCCTCCGTTCCCATCGACTCAAAGAAAGCCAGGTTCGGTTTATAGGCCGCGGCGATGTCCTTTGTGGATTCGATAACCGCTTGGCAGAAAGTCAGCGCGCCCTGGGAATCTTTTGATAATCCGGCGGGCAGCTTGGCCAAATCTACGTCCAATCCCACGCACAGACAACCGCCCGTGCGCTGAATAGCCGATTTCAATTTTTCGGAAAAAGACATCATAAACACCTGTTCAAAAGCTTTGGTTTATCAAAATTCCACCGATTTAACCACAAACTCATTGTAACGAAAGGTTTTTACGAAGGTTACAGTTATTTAATCAGTCCCGTTTAAAGTGATCACAAATAAATTCAAAGAGGATTCTCATGAGCCCCGATAGCGTTAAAAATGTTCCCGTTACCCTTATCTGCGACTTTTGTAAAACACAGGGTTTGTTAAACCAAACCATTTTCAACCATGCGGGTTGGTACTATTGCCAAAATTGTTTAATTGAAATACCGAAAATGACAAACCGGTTAAAGCAGACCATCAGCCAACCCAGTTTATTTTGAGTTCGCGGGCCATTGGACAATGTCTAATTTTACATGAGCAGTGCCGGTCGAACTGATACCGACGGCTTCAGCCGCCGCTTTGGACAGGTCAATAATTCGTCCCGTCACATAGGGACCCCTGTCATTGATCTTCACTTGAACACTTTTGCCGTTATCCAAATTATTAACCGTAACCAACGTACCCAAGGGAAGGGTCTTATGCGCCGCGGTAAAAGCGTACATATCATAAATTTCTCCGCTGGAAGTCAGCTTCCCGTCAAAATCCGATCCATACCAGGACCCAATTCCTTCCATCTCATTTTTCCAGGCATCCGGCCCTAAATTTTTAAAATCATCCGGGCTTTCATATTGAACATTCGAATTGGGACGGGATTCCACAATCCCGCGGCCAGAAGGAACGATTTGACGGATGGGCACACAACCGGCCACACCAACAAATCCCACGAAGACAGTTAATTTAAAAATATTATTTTTCATTTTTTTCCAATAGGCCCCGGCATAAGCGAGCAGGCAGAAAAGGGCCTTCATAAATATAACCGGTATAAACCTGAACCAGACTGGCACCAGCGTTCAATTTTTCCTGAACATCTTGCGCGGTAAAAACCCCGCCTACCGCCACCAAAGGAACCTTTCCTTTCGTAAAGCGGGAAAGAGATTTTAAAACCTTTGTCGCCATTTTTTTAAGGGGTTGTCCTGATAATCCGCCATCCGGATATTTTCCAGAAGGCAACCCAGCCCGGGAAAGGGTTGTATTGGTGGCGATTAACCCCGCGCAGCCGGCGCTCAAGGCCGTGGAAGCCGCTTCTTTTAAAGGCTTCTCTTCCAGATCGGGAGCCAACTTCAGTAAAACGGGCTTATCTTTCGCTTCTTTGACCAACGCCGTCAAAAGCTTTTTAAGCGGTTTGGCTTCTTGAAGCTTTCGAAGCCCCGGAGTATTAGGAGAACTCACATTGATCGCGAAATAATCCGCGTAGGGTTTCAAATAGTTTAACGATTCCAAATAATCGCTGACCGCGTCTTCTAGTGAAGTTATTTTGCTTTTTCCGATATTGATTCCAATGGGAATGGAAGGCCAGCGCCCCGTCTCTTTCAGAGACTTTAGGTTCTGCGCCGCTTCTTTGGCACCCGGATTGGGAAACCCCATTTTGTTGATGAGTGCCTTTTGACCAGGATAACGAAAAACCCGGGGTGTCAGGTTACCGCTTTGCGCTTTTGAGGTAAAAGTACCCAATTCAGCGAAGCCAAACCCCACCCTTTCCCAGGCCAGGGGCAATTGTCCCTTTTTATCCAACCCCGCAGCCAACCCTATTGGATTAGGGAATTTTAAGCCAAATACGGTTTTTTCCAAACGAGGGTCAGAGACTGTTAACACGGAAGATAAAAAAGGAAGCATTGGTTCTAAAACGCTTAACGAACCCAACGCCACTTGATGGGCGGTTTCGGGATCCATCATGAAAAGCAATCGTTTCAGCAGTGAGTACAAAGGGATTCCGTCACTCGAATTGGATTTAGAATAGTTAGGTTGAACAGCTGTTTCAACCCCGAAGTGGATCCGCTATTCCCGCCTCTTGGAACCCTTTCGACCTCAAAAGACAAGAATCGCAGCGCCCGCAGGAACCGCCGTTAGGCTTAGGGTCATAACAAGAGTGAGTCAAACCGTAGTTTACTTTTAACTTCAACCCGGTCTTAATAATTTGCGCTTTGCTCATCCGGATGAGAGGTGTGTGAATTTTCAACTTCCACTTTCCCTCAACGCCTTTCTTGGTGGCCAATTTCGCCAATCGTTCAAAAGCCTGTATAAATTCGGGGCGGCAATCGGGATAACCGCTGTAATCCAGCGCATTCACTCCGATAAAAACATGTTCGGCTTCCAAGACCTCAGCCCAGGCCAAAGCCAAAGAAAGAAAAACCGTGTTGCGGGCCGGCACATAAGTGGAGGGGATTCCATTACCGATAGCCTGAACCGTGGATTGCTTGGGGACTTTTATTTTATGGTCGGTAAGAGCCGAACCTCCAAAAGCAGTCAAAGGAACTTCCAGTTCCAGATGCCGGCGGACGCCGTAAGCTTTAGAAACTTTGCGCGCGGCTTTCAGTTCCACCTTGTGCCTTTGACCGTAAAAAAGCGTCAAAGCGTAAAGCTCGAAACCCTGTTTTTGAGCAAGCGCCAGACAGGTGGTCGAATCCAAACCGCCCGAAACCAGAACAACCGCTTTTTTCTTACTCATGAAACTTATCTTCCCTTCGTGTCGTCAGGCCAAACATATTTATGCAGTTGAAGTTGAAACCTTACTAGCAGTCGGTCGGCCGTAATCCATTCGGCTAAGTCCGAAGGTTTTAAATGCTCAAAGGCGGACGAAAAAAGCAGCGTAAACTTGCCCGTCAACCGGTGCTTCTGAATTATTTCTTTCGCGTAATCGTAATCTCCCCGGTCTTTAATCACAAACTTAATCTCGTCCTGATGGGCCGTTAGCTTTTCAAAATTGCTCCATAAATTCCGGGCTTCCTCCCCAGACCCGGGGCATTTCACGTCCACAATTTTAACAACTTTTTGGGGAACGCGACCCACATCCAACGCGCCGCTGGTTTCCAGAAGCACTTGGTATCCCTTTGCCAGAAGAGCTTCCATTAAGGGATAAACTCCCTCTTGCTCCAAAGGTTCCCCGCCGGTTATTTCCACTAACCGGATGCCGTAACTGTCTACTGTCGCGAGGATTTTGCCTAAATCGTTGTCCGATCCCTCATGGAAAGCATAGGCTGTATCGCACCAGGAACAGCGGAGCGAACAACCGGTCAGACGAACAAAAACACAGGGTAATCCCGCCCAGGTTGATTCGCCCTGAACACTCAGATATATCTCGTTAATTTTAAGGGTACTTTTCGTAAGGGTATTCATAGGCTCCGCAGTTTAAACGAATCGTCCTTCATTTAAAATGGCCCCTACTTGCTTGAATAACCGAAAATTCGTCTTAAATTTAATTCATAAATCTTGCTGGATTGGTTCCTTTTTAAAGGTTTTGTTACCTTTTTGGATGTTTTCTAGTATGATTTTGGCTCCCTGGAAGCTTAGCTTTCCTTGGAGATTTTAAATTTTTGGTTTTGTAGAAAGGTTGTTGCAGCATGGCACAAGGTACAGTGAAGTGGTTTAAGAATGAGAAGGGTTTTGGTTTTATCTCCCAAGACGGAGGCGAGGACGTATTCGTCCACTTTTCGTCAATTCAATCAGACGGATTTAAGTCCCTGAATGAAGGGGACCGCGTGGAATTTGAAGTTTCACAAGGTGATAAGGGTCTCAAGGCTGAGAACGTCCGTAAAATATAATTTTACGGCTGTATAAAGCCTCCGGGGGCAACCCCCGGAGGCTTTTTTTATTTAGCCTCTGAAAGATATTCAATAGAGCGACAAACAGAGGGCTATCCCAAAGATTTCCGCAGGAAATTGCGGGATGCCCAAATGGCGTGATTACCAATTATTGCAAAGAGCCTGGGTTCTTCGGTAGTTAGCCGGAGTATCGATTTTTCCATTTTCCCGGGTGATTTCCTTTTTATAGGTCGCCAAAATCGGGTTCACAATCCGATTCAACCGGGCGTCAATAACCGCTTTCCCGTTATTCATGGAAACCACGCTCATGGGATGGGCCTTAGTCGGAATAGCCCGACTTTTACGTAGCGCTCTTTCAACTATCGCTCTGTATTTCGCTAAAACCCTTTGGTCGATAGCCACATGCTGGTTCTCGTGATTCAAAATAACCTGGTAGGGACAGGTTCCTTCCGGATAATTACTGGAAATATAAACATCCATTTGAGCGTAAGAAAAGCTGACGTTGATCGAATCGACCCAGACGCAGAAGCCGTCTTGATTGGGATGCTCTAATCCCCCGACCTGATAATCCATCTTGAATTCATGCTCCGCCAAAGTAACGCCGGGATTATGAAGCCGTCGGTTATGGAATTTGATATTCCGCATTTCCTCAATTTGAGCGGTGGAATGGTCGTGAAAATAGCGGACTTGAATGGGATCGGTAACAACGTGAATGACGGATTGCGGATTGAAATGGCGGTCGCCATCGCAATCCATCGCGTAAAGAGGAATGGAAACCGCGACCATCAACAGAAAGGCAATCCATTTCATTGCAGGCCGCTTAAAAAACGGGACAGGGATTTTTTTTCGTTAAAGGCATTGGCTGCCGTCTCAAAAGGATCAATTACTTTTCCGTTCTTACGAATAACCGACGGTAAAAACAAAAACTGTTTTAAGGAAGTGTCCGGCTTAAAAAACCATTCCCAGCCTTTCGACCGGCAAAGCGTTTCGCCAATATAAATGCCCACAATACCCAAACGGATTTTAGCTTTTTCTTCATCGTCCACTTCCATCAAAAGCTCAGGCAAATAATGTTCCAGTCGGCCTAAAGACTCCCAGCTGAAATCGGGTCCAATCTCTCTCAAATCCTCGTCCACGTTGCGAACTAGGCGGGTTACGGAACGACCGGCGTTAATCACATCATTGGGATCGGGATTTTCAATCACTTTTCGATTTTGAGCCGCCTGAACAATCCAGGCTTTCGCTTCCGCGCGGGCTTGAATGAGAGCCCATGCGTAGCCTAACCCTTTAAATGCGGCGTAAATGCCGGCCCCAGTCGCGATAATCGTGACCCACCCCTCCGGCGCCG
>Ga0302155_10001341_pt1 | contig 17960 bp, 14 predicted proteins | sample I_Bog_N3_1_FD_193508 | JGI IMG/M metagenome (GOLD analysis project Ga0302155, IMG submission 193508) | Peat permafrost microbial communities from Stordalen Mire near Abisko, Sweden - I_Bog_N3_1 | ecosystem: Environmental > Terrestrial > Soil > Wetlands > Peat | place: Sweden: Abisko, Stordalen...
TTCTTATCCTTATCCTTATCCATATCCATATCCCTATCTATAGACACCTACGCACCATAATGGTATAAGAAACAAACGACCATCATTTAAACTTACTCCTCCTAACTAGGGTAGGGGCTACCAGATCTAAATTCTCATGACGATATGGTCATCAAAGGGGATAAATAATTAGTATGGTGCAATATCAAATGCAACCAGGATACTAGGTACTAGAACAATAAGTGCAATCACTACAGGTAGCATTCCCGTTCAACATGCCTGCATAAGCTGGTCATATCGAAGTCGTGGAAGTGTTGCCCGGAATCATACGAAGATGAAACAGAAGACACAAGTTTTCAGTGCTAGCACAATACTTTGGATGTTTATAAAGGTATCATTAGGTACGATCTCAGGCATTAAGTAACCACCTGTGAATAAAATGGCTGTGAATGCTGACATTAATACAATACTACAGTACTCTGCAAGGAAGAAGAATACGAAGATCATACCACTGTGTTCTGTAAAGAATCCGGCTACAAGCTCGGACTCAGCTTCAGGAAGATCAAAAGGTGTACGGTTAGTCTCAGCTAATACTGAGATGAAGAAGATAACGAATAAAGGTAGTAATGGAATTAAGAACCAAACACTTTGTTGGCTCTCGATAATAGTTGTGTAGTGGAACGTTCCTGTTAGTAGGATCACAGCTAGAACAGCAGAACTAAGGATTAGCTCGTAACTGATCATTTGGGCTGTACTACGTAATGAACCAAGGAACGCATATTTAGAGTTAGCTGATCAACCGGCGAATAATACTCCGTAGATACCTATAGAAGATACCGCAAGTGAGTATAGAACACCAAGGCTAAAGTCAGTTAAGGCCAAACCACTACCGAATGGGATAACGGCTCAACCTAGAAGGCTAAAGACAAGACTGATCACAGGCGCTAAGAAGAATAAGCTCCGTGTAGCGTGTTGTGGTACAACCGTTTCTTTAACAACTAGCTTAAGGGCATCAGCGAATGGCTGCATTACCCCATAGTAACCTACTACATTAGGTCCTACACGACGTTGCATACTAGCAAGTACTTTACGCTCAATGATGGTCATAAAGGCTACTGATAGCAGGATAGGAACTAATACAATAAGCACTTCAAGAAGACTGTATAATACAGATAGCATATTAAGGGTAATAGTTAAACGATTGAACACTATGTATTCAATAATAAGGAGGAATAGTAAAAGGGGATTAATAAGACTATAAGGTCCTGAAGGTAAAGTCTAAATTAAACTTGTTCTTCAAGCCATGTTAAGTATTTGTCAAGACTAACAGCCTCAACAACGATAGGCATAACAATTTTGTTATCGTTGATTCATTTAGAAGTAACGTCCTAATATTACTATTAGGTTCAGACTATGTAATCACTCTCCATTTCTAGGAGAATGCCGAGCACTCGTGTGGATATTATTGCTAATATATAACTTAGTCGTTGAACGTTCCTGCTACAGTCATGCTGCAACAGACTTCGCTGCAAATATGCCCGATTAAGGGCCCTCCTTGCAATTCACTCGGTTTTCTACACTGTATGTAGGGTCTTAAATTAAACCGTGGTATACTCCACAGATCTCACTACATTGTCCGTAGTATACTCCCTCACGTTGGATCATAACAGAAATTTGGTTTAGACGTCCAGGGATACAATCAATTTTAACTCCTAATGATGGTACAGCTCAATCGTGGATAACATCAGCTCCTGTAACTACAAATCGGATGTGTGTGTCTACTGGAACCATAACACGGTTGTCAACATCAAGAAGACGTAATTGACCTAATTCTAGGTCTGACTCAGGAATCATGTAAGAATCAAAGTCGATAGACTCTCCATCAGCGCTAACAAAGTCACTGTACTCGTAAGACCAGTACCATTGGTGTCCTACAACTTTAACAGTCATAGTAGGTGAGATAACCTCGTCCATTAAGTAAAGTAATTTGAAACTTGGGAATGCGATAGCCACAAGAATTAATGCTGGAGTAATTGTCCAGATTAACTCTAGAAGTGTACCGTGGTTTGTGTACTTGTGTACAATTCCTACTTTGCTACTACTAAATTTAGTGATAGTAGTTGCTAGCATCCAGAATACTAAGAAACTGATAACTATTAAGTAGAAGAATATAGTGTCATGTAATTCAACGATTCCTTCGAAAGTAGGTGTACTACCGTCCTGGAAACCGATTTGCCATGGGTAGGCAGCATCACAAGATAATGGTAAGAAGAATGATAATAATGTCATATTTAAATAATTTGTGCGATCAACAGCTCTCTTTATGTACACATACCTTTATATGAGAAATCTCACAGGCATATGTAAACCTAGATACTACAGCCTTTATGTACTGTTGGACCACGGATTAAACCCTGATCATACCTAGTTAGAACGAACTCAAGTCTACATTGGCACCAAGGCCTTCTTATACTAGACCATATTTGTGTATGACGTCAATTTCTTATATTCATAATAAGACATAACCCTTTACAGGTATACCCTGTCAATCTATGTATTTGGTCAACCTGTTTAAAGATAATGTTGTGAGTTCTGTTAGTCTCTTATAGTTATGATGACATCCTATATTAGTATATCGTCATACTCTTATATTACTATGTAGTAATACATCATTCCATATACTATGTGCACCCAGAAAGGGGATTTAAAGTGTTATATTGTTCAGCAGCACCTTCCGGTACCACTCCTATATTTCAACTTCGACTGAATTGGAATGTATTCGCTCACACAAACTAACAAACCTTGACGACTTTATAGGATTAGCTCTGAAGAAGGCCAATCTTGAGACTATATACATCCTGAAGAGATCATTCGTGTTTAACGCTTACGCGCCTTTCCAGACGTGATGAGTAATTAGTACATCCCGAGTGGTATTTTCACCGTGTCGCACTACTACACGATTACTCGCAATTCCTATTTCATGTAGCCGATTGCAGGCTACAATCCGTGTGAGTTCATTTGGTGATTAGCTCAGCCTTGCGACGTTGCATCATATTGTTGAACTCTTCGCAGCACATCGGCAGCCCTACACATAAGGGTCATGGGGACCTCTCTTAGCCCTACTCTATAGTTATATCAACTATAAACTACTAAGTAATAATTAGTAGTAAGGATTGCGCATGTTAGCGGATCAAACCAAGCATCATAAAACACATGCTGAAGAGGGTCATGCAGCACCTGTCACCAGTCATTAAAAACTGGGATTCAAGTGTAGGTAAGGTTATGCGCGGGTCATCGCATTAAGCGACATGCTTCACTGCGGGTTCTCGGGACCGTCTAATCATTTGGTGTTCTGTCGTGTGACTGTATTTCCCAGGCGGAGTGCTTATTGCGTTAGCTAAGTGTCTGATCAAATATAGGACCAAGCACTAGCACTCATAGTTTAGGGCGTAGACTACCAGGGTATCTAATCCTGTTTGCTCCCTACGCTTTCGTACCTCAGTGTCAATCTCTAGCCAGTAACCTGCTTTCGCCATTGGTAGTCCTTCAAGTATCAAAGCATATCAGCGCTACTCTTGAAATACTGGTTACGCCTATTGGATTCTAGCTCCCTATCGATAATGGATAGGATGCGACCTACGTACCCTTTACGCCAATTCAAAACGAACAATGCTTGCCCCACCGGTATAACCGAAACTTCTGGCACCGGAATTGGTTGGGACTAATAGTTTAGCTGGTCATTATCCTGCTAAACGTTATCTCTTAAGCCTAGACTTAAATAAGATTCTGGCTTTCAGTATCACTCTTTCGAGCATTGTACATGATTCTCTACTGCTGCCCTTCTGATGAAGGTGTGGGGCTTCTCATCCTCCACTGTGGTCTTAAAGTCTTTCAACCGAGACTAAACGTCATTGTCTTGGTGAGCTATTACCTCACCAACTAACTGCTGTTAACCAAGAGCATCCATAGGCGAATACAATTCTTTGGATATGGTTGATTAAACCTCCTATGGGTAGCATCCTAGTATATACTCACCCGTACGCCATGGTTAAAATATAACCATTGACTTGCATGTATCAAAAAGCCAGATAGCATTCGTTCGGGGCCATGATTAAGCCCTTAATAGTATTAATAGTCTGTGACTACTTAGTATATCTACACCTGGATCACCAAATTTGATGTCCAGTACGTGATAGTGCATGTTACTTATACTCACTCTCAATTAGGTATGGTATAAGAGATTAACTCCATTATCTACATACGATGTGGGTTATACACGTTAGTTTCTTATAGATGATACGTCATGGTTATTATATACTATTTTACCCTCTTATGGATACATGTTCACTATATACACCATATTTGTACTATCTATTAGTTTCTTATATATAATAGCCTAAAAAGGGGATTGTAATTAATTAGGCCTCGATAGGAGTACGATTGATAGAAGAACGGTGGTCAGTGAATTTAAGAGCACCTTTTCCCAGTTCATATACAAATCCTACGGCTAAGAGGATTAGGAATAGAGTAGCGACCCAGAACCCGTAAGTAGTAACTTGGTATAGAGTTACACCTAGAGGGAATAGTACAGCGATCTCTAGATCAAAGATAAGGAATAGGATCCCGACTAAGTAGTAGGCAACAGAGAATGGTGCACGAACCTGTCCATATACAGGATTAAATCCACATTCGTATGGCGTTACTTTCTCTGTATCGGGACGGTGTACAGCTAATAGTACATTAAGTGCTAACAGAATAGCTACTAGAATTGGTACAAAGAATAAGAGAACGATCATTGTCATTAGTAACCATAGATAGACATTGCCATTAACTGAGTGCTATTTAATATTAATGATGGTTGTAGTACGAACAGTGCAATGAATAGTGTTAATACAGCTATTACATAACAGTGGGCACTAGATAATACTTCAGGTGATTCAACTGCGATATCTGTTGCTGGAGCGTCAAAGTAAAGCACACGTACAATTCGTAAGTAGTATGATGAAGAGATAACACTAGCTAAGATAGCTACAATTGAGATGAAGTAGAAACCGTTGTGGATAGCAGAGTAAAGTATTGCGTACTTTGCAAAGAATCCCATTAGTGGAGGAACTCCAGCCATAGAGAACAGACAAATGGTCATACTTAATGCAAGTAGTGGATTGTGTCGGAACTGTCCCCTAAGTTGTGAGATGAATTGTACATCACTATTTTGTCCTGACCCTATTGCTTTTTGACTATAGATTAGGTAACCAAATGCTAATAGAATGAAGAATGAATTCAGACTTGTTAGGCTATATTGGATTAGGTAGAATAGGAATGCGTCAATAGATTCTTCACCACTAACAGCAAGTGCTAGTAGCATGAAACCTACGTGTGATATAGTACTGTAAGCAAACAGTCGTTTAATACGGAACTGTGCTAGTCCAACTACTGTACCAGTGATTAATGATAGTAATGAACAAACTAATAATAGAGCTTGCCATATGTTAACAGTAATCTCTCCTAATGAAAGACCAACACCCTCAGTTAATGAATGTAGTGTTAGTAATAAGATCATGATAGAGATTTTAGGCATCACAGCTAACCAAGTAGTCACAATTGTGGGCACTCCATCATAAACATCAGGAGCTCAGTTGTGGAATGGCGCTGCAGCGACTTTGAATAGGAATCCTACTGTCATAATAACTAGACCAAGGATAACTCCCTGTGTTATGTTATCAGATGAAGATACAGATACTAAGCTACTTATGGCATCAAGGTTAGTTAAACCTGTGTATCCGTAGATTAGACTAGATCCTAATAGAATGAAAGCTGAAGATAGAGCACCTAATAAGAAATACTTAAGTCCAGCTGCTGTAGCTGTTTCACTGTTCCGGTAAAGGGCAGCAAGAACATATACAGCGAAGCTTTGTAACTCAATAGCTAAGTACAATGACACTAGGTCAGTACTAGATACTAAGAATGAGGCACCAATTGTAGTGAATACAATAATCAGAGGGTACTCTGCTATAGTTGGGCGTACAGAAATACCTGTAAGTTTAGCAGTGTTCTCTGATGATGCTCATGGTAGGAGAATAAGCCCCCCAACAACGAATATGAAGAATTCGATTGCCAGTGAAACTGTGCTAACATGGAACAGTCCACTATAAAGACTTACCCCGGACCCAATAGTTGTAACATAATAAGTGTTGAAACTAAGAGCCGCAGCGAAGAAGAATACTATAGAGGTCACCCGGGTCAGCTGCACGGGAGATATATTTGAAGAAGAAAGCGGTATCGCAATTAACAGTGATAATAGTGAAATAACTAGCATTACGTCTCCGGCAATTTGTTCCAATACTGAGTCTCTATAGGTACTCATAATGTTTCTTATGCACAGCCAATATTGTGGTATCCGTATATCTCTTTTACATGACATCATATTATGTCTGGGTAGTAATAACCCCAATGTTGAATATAGCCAATATCGTCTATCTCTTATACCATAACACCGATGTCGTCTGTCTCTTATATCCTAACCTTTGGATCATGTGGGTATTGAACCCACGTAACCTGTTTAGGAAACAGATGCCCTACCTTTGGACGAATGACCCTTACAGTTATTATGCATGTGTACTTAACATGATAGATCTACGCGAAACTGGGATCGAACCAGTGAAAACTCTTTGGAAGAGAGCTATGTTACCGCTACATCATTCGCGCCTTATCCTATGCTGTTGTGTTAGCTAATGTACACCTCGCACGATTCGAACATGCAGTCTACGAATCCGAAGTTCGCCGCGTTACCATTACGCCAGAAGTGCATTATGCCATAGTCATGACCATCGCTACTCTTATAAGATATCATCTTGTTGCACATATATAAGAGTATAGGATCATAGCTCAACGGTAGAGCGTACAACCGATAATTGTATTATGAAAGTTCGATTCTTTCTGGTCTTAACCGGTGTACCTATTATAGTCACCACAAATAAGAATAGGGGCCTTAGCATAATGGTAATGCCAACTACTCATGATGGTTCCAATGTACGTTCGAGTCGTGCAGGCCCTAATAGTACATCAATAGAGTCATCTAAACCTTAAAGTTAATTAAGCAAGTATGCTGGAATTGGTAGACAGGTGGTTCTTAAGCAACCATGGCGATAGCCGTCTGGGTTCGATTCCCAGTATTTGTATTTAATTAATAACTATCTCAGGAATAGCTTGACTCGAACAAGCTCCGCGAGACTTTGGAGATCTGCATGCTACCATTGACACTATATTCCTTGGGACACCTTACAGGTCAAGGGCACCACGAATCGAACATGGGTTGACGAATTTGAAGTTCGCAATTCTGACCACTGAACTATACCCCTCACATATTATTCTTTTATCTGATACCAAAGGGTTAAGAGGGAATTGAACCCTAAATCAACAGATTTGCAATCCGTGTGTAATACCATATTACCAACTCAGCCCGACTTAGTAAGGGGATTATAGTGATTTAGATGTAGTAGGTGTAGGACTCATACATAGTACGATAGGACCTACCATAGCTAGTAAGAAGATCACACTAGCAAGCACTAATCATAGTGATGCATATGTGTATAGACCTTGTCCGATACTCTCAATTTGAGTAAAGGCAGTCATAGTGTTGTCTGATACTACAGGGTTAAATGCAGCGTGTACATTAGCTTCTGTATCAAGTGAAGTAGTACCTGTGTTTGAGACACCAAGTAGAGTAGTATTTAATCAGTTAAATATACTTAATGGTACATGTAATGACCCACCATCGTGATAGTTAACAGGTAAGATTGAAAGTAATTCAAAGAAGAACAGTGATCCTAAGAAAGCACCCATAGGTAAGTTCTTAGTATACTCCTGTCCAGTGTCAACTAGCTCAACTAATCGTAAGTTAAGCATCATAATAACGAATAGGAATAAAATAGCAATAGCACCAACGTAAACAATTAGGTAAACAAGTCCTAAGTAGGCAACACCTAATAGAACTAAGTAACCTGCTACGTTAACGAACACAGAGATTAAGAACAGAACTGAAATTACAGGGTTCTTTGCTGTGATAACCATAATACCGGATAAAATGGCCCCTAAAGCTAATAGATCTAGAAGTACGTTATTCATAGTGAAAATAGTAAATACTCTATCCACCTAAGTACAAGTACTCGGGATGGATACCGTGAGGCAAAGAGTCATAAACCAATGCCATAAAGACAGAGGTAGGATAAACCACGATAAACTACTATCTGGAATCGAACCAGAATATATATTTCCCTAAGTAGTTGCGATCTCAAGTCCCCAACTGGAGTCGAACCAGCGATCTAAGAATTAACAGTTCTTCGCTGCACCGTATAGCCCTAGAGACATTAAAATAGTACCGTTGGTTGATTAACCCTCTCTTTTAGCCTTGAACTTAATTACTATCTCGTATTTCTCTTATAGGCCTAATATCTCATTACTTTGTAACCTTACTCTACGCCCTCATTAGCTCTACAACCTTATATCATTAATCTGTATCTCTCTTATATCTCGACGAGGCTGAAGCTTGGATCGGCAAGACTCGAACTTGCGACAGCAATGCTAACTTATTTACAGTAAGTCTCCTTAACCAACTAGGAAAACGATCCAAAATGATACTATATTCTATACTATACTATGTTATATTATAATACCAGATGATGCCAGAGGAGAGATTCGAACTCATCACTAACGAGATCTTCAATCAAGTGCATTACCAACTATGCTACTTTGGCCATATATCAAAGGTGTTTCACTGAGCCTTTTGTTAAAGGAATTGGAGATTGCAAGAATCGAACTTGCATAGCTCTGATGCAAACAGAGTGTAATGCCACTATACTAAATCCCCTATTACGGAAATGAATGATGCTCTATCCTTATACCTACACCTCAAGCCTTATTAGATATAAGAGATTAACAGAATATAGTAATACCTTTAGACTTTGGATTGTCTCTAGATAAGGGCGTACGGGCGAAGCGAGATTCGAACTCGCAGATAGAATAACTATGCGGCCGTTTAGCAAACGACGTCCCCCTGCCATGGTTGATTCGCCCATTACTACTATTATTATACAGGGCTCAGGTGTTGACAGGCTCGAACTGTCGACCATTTAGTTAAAAGCCAAACGCTCTACCACTGAGCTAAACACCCTATGCGAATAAACCTACATCTGGGTCATCTTGACTCGAACAAGAATCATACTCCACCAAAAAGAGCCGTCATGCCAATTAGACCATGACCCATACTACATTACTCTACTAAATACAGGAATCGAACCTATAATTGCTACTTACAAGGTAGCCGTTTTACCACTAAACTAATCTAGCCCTATCTCTATCCAAAGGAGAATAAGCTTGCTAGGATTCGAACCTAGATGCGAATTATGAAAAAATCCTATCCTACCATTAGATGACAAGCTCTTGATACTAATGCGGACCAAGGAATCGAACCTCGAACGGCTAGGCATGAGCTAGCGATGATACCGTTTCACTAATCCACGTATGTACTCTTATAACAGAACGTCTTAGTAGGTATATGTAGTATCTCTCTTATATATGTCCTGATGAAAGGGGATTAAATCACTCCAGTTCGTAATGAAAAGGGGATTAAGAGTATAGTAATGTTGATACTGAGTAGTGTAGATCAGTAAGAATAATGTTAGGGAAGATACCGAATAGGAACATTGTGAAGAGTAATGGCAGTAATACCATGAACTCTCGACGTGTTATATCAATAGCATACCCGAGGTAAGGAGATCAAGCACCGTTACATAATCGAGCGTATAATCAGATAGAGTATGCGGATGATAAGATGATACCTGAACTCATAGCTAGACCAGCTAGTGGACTACGTTGGATTGTTCCAAGAAGTGCCATGAATTCACCTGCTCAGTTAACAGTTAGAGGTGTACCCATGTTTCCAAGGATGAATAGGAAGAAGATTGCAGAGAATACAGGCATGTATAGTGTTAGACCACGGTAGTATCGGATCACACGTGTATGGTAACGATCATATAGGATTCCACCAACACAGAAGAACATAGCAGGTGATACTAGTCCGTGAGCAATGGATAATAGAATTCCACCCTCAATACCTTGTACAGTATTAGAAAATAGAGCGATTACTACTACAGACATGTGAGCAATAGATGAGTAAGCTACTAATACCTTGAAATCTGTTTGTCGTAGTGTAGTTAATGAACTGTAAATTAATGTAATAACAGCAATTGTTTGCACTAGAGGTGAGAAGTAAGATGTAGCTTCAGGTAAGAATGGAATTAGTACCCGTAAGAAACCATATGTAGCAAGTTTCAGAATTAGACCGGCCAGAATCATAGACCTTCCAACGGGAGCTTCTACGTGAGCACGGCTAAGTCATATGTGACCTGGTAGTAATGGAGTCTTAACTGCAAGGCTTAGGAATATACCAAGCCAGATCCATTTCTGGCTCTCGAAACTAATGTCAGCTAATGAGATAACTTCGAAGTCAGTGCTACCAACGTGGTAGAAGATAACTAAGAAAGCTAATAGCATGAATAGTGAACCAAATAATGTGTATAGGAATAGTAAGAATGAAGCACGTACACGGTCAGCACTAGCACCCCATACTCCAATAATAATGAATAGTGGGATAAGTACAGCCTCGAAGAATACGTAGAATAAAAGTAGATCTAGCACTACGAACACTCCAATTAATAGACTCTCAAGTACTAAGAAAGCAATCATGAAAGTTTTAATATTGTGTTTGATGTTATCTCAACTAGCTAGTACACATACTGGCATTGTGAAAGTTGTAAGTAGGACGAAGTAAAGAGAAAGACCATCAACTCCTATATGCATATGCAGATAGCTAAGTTGGTTGTACTCAGCAGTAAATTGGTACGCACTGCTACTACTATCAAATTCTCCTCACATGATCATTGATAAGATGAACGTCACTACAGTTGTTAGAAGAGCAACACGTTTAACACGTGAAATCTCTGAAGGTGTTGTTTCATTCATAGGAGCTAGCATTAAAGCACCTAGTAATGGAATAAGAAGAAGTCCTGTAAGCATAATGTAATAGAATAGTTTAGCCTCTTATCCTCATATACATACCCATATCGACCGTGCTAGGAAGACAGGATAGGTAATGAATGGATTGTGATAAAATCATTGTAGAAACTTGCAGATTAGCTATACGCCGAAGAACGACCTAATCATCGCCTATCTGTAGGGTGGTCAAGTATTGCTACCGACATTATCTATTAACCACCATATTAGGTTATACTGTCTATCTCTTTTACCACATAATGGCATGATATAGCACAATATAGTCTAGTATAATTATCTCGTATATCTCTTATAGTACCACATATCGTAACATAGAAAAGGGGATAAATGTATTGTATTAAATTAGAGTTTTGTGATGTACATTCGTGTTACAGACAGTTCAGCGAATACTGGAAGGATGTATGTACCGAATACGTAAACCATAGTGATTAATACGAAGAATGTGAATGATAATTGGTTCACAAAGTAGAATGGTAATAATTGTGGCATAATATGTATGACAAGTGTGGCCTTATCCTAGAGTTAAGTCTCGACTAGACAATAGGATAGTGTAGGCAGACCTCAATATACTTACCCTAGAGCAAATATACAAAATTAGGTCTAGTGTAGTGGTTAAGAAAAGGGGATTATATTAAAGTACGTCAATTAAGATTGTACTGGTAGAGTGTTAAATGAGTGGAATGGTACTGGACTAGCTAATGTTCACTCTAATGAGTGTGCATACTGTGGACCGCTTAAGAACTCAGATGTACTAGTGAAGAATTGAGGAACAGCCCAAGGGTTGTTTGAAACCTCTTTACCGTTAACAAATTGGTCCCAAATAAGGTAAATGAAGATTGCTGAAGCAACCACAGAAATAATTGAACCGATACTTGAGATGTAGTTTCAAGCAGCAAAGGCGTCAGGGTAGTCAGGGATACGTCGTGGCATACCGGCTAATCCTAAGAAGTGTTGTGGGAAGAATGTTAGGTTAACTCCAATGAACAGTACCCAGAATTGGATATGGGCTAATTGCTCGTTGTAAGATTTACCAATGATTTTTGGACTCCAGAAGTAGTACGCAGTGAACATTCCAAATACGGCTCCCATTGAAAGAACATAATGGAAATGAGCAACCACATAGTAAGTGTCGTGAAGTGCAACATCAAGTGAAGCGTTAGCCAGGATTACTCCTGTTAGTCCTCCCATAGTGAATAAGAAGATAAATCCTAGAGCGAATACCATAGGAGCAGTGTATCGTAATGATCCACCGTAACATGTAGCTAACCATGAGAAGATTTTAATTCCTGTTGGAACCCTAATAATCATAGTTGCAGCTGTGAAGTAAGCCCGTGTATCAACATCAAGACCTACAGCAAACATGTGGTGAGACCATACAATGAATCCTAAGATACCAATACTAAACATAGCGTATACCATACCTAAGTAACCGAATACTGGTTTACCTGAGAATGTAGATACAACGTGTGAAATAATTCCAAATGCTGGAAGGATTAGGATGTAAACCTCAGGGTGTCCGAAGAACCCTCCCCCCCACACCCCCTACTCTATTTGTCCCGGTAGGGGGGTACTGTAACACTCGGCATACTACATCCCTATCTATGGACTTAGATATTTCGTAGTAGCTTCAGGGTGTCCTTGGGTTTGCTCGACATGAAGTATAGCAAAGGGGGGGACGACTGTACATTAAGCATCCATTTCAGATACCCACAAGTGACGCAGTCTGTAGCGATCCTTTAGAGAACCGACGGTCTTGTCCGGGGATAGGATATTGACCGTTTTCACTTGTGTTGCCAGATGTGATAGCTATATTCACACCCTCTAGCCCTGTAAGGCTAGACTCACAAACACACTGATTCCTTCTAAAAGTTAGCTCAGGGTCTTTATTGTGAGGACTAGGGGATAGCATGCAATATGTGCATTGATGAAATAGGTCTTTGGTTTATAATACATCTGCCTATATCACCGTACTTAGCTTGCGCTAAACTATACCCTTTTTTCCTATTGTAATTACCGCACCTTGTACTGGTAGTCTGGATTAATATCATGTGACATCAACGTTAGTTCCGCACGCATTACAGGGTCTAGATGATCCTTAAGTCGCAATCGACGGTACATCTCCACATATTTGTAATAGCTGTGTACTTTCTTAGTTTTAAGAATGTGATCGGCTAAGTATGCAAAGACAGGACCCTGGTTTTTCAGAGCATTCACCCGAAGCTCCCAATTCAAGGGTGCAGAGTGAGGCTCTACTGTTCCTACCCCCAATAGTAAAGCTAGATAGTCTAGAATTGGTTTGTTTTCATCCCATTTCTGGCTAAGAATGAAACGGATATGAAATTTGGGCGGAATGGCCAGGAGTGATACCGTGAAGCAACCCTCAGTGTCAATAAACCCTAAAAGTCATGAGTCTAATAACGTTGGAAGTACTATAGTACTAATGAAAGGAATAGCAGGGAGAATAATTGTTCCTCGAGAGTTATAACGATTAAGAGCAGCAAGGAAAGCCTCGAATTTCCCTTGGCGTACAGGGAATACTAGGTTACCATTAAGTAACTGTGAAATAAGTCATAGACCCGCCTTATCTTGAATGATAAAACGATGTGTATTGTTAATTTTACTCTGTACAAAGACAGAGCCAAATCCTAGATTGTCACGTATGTAGTTTAGTATTGCTACATCTAGTGTGCTTTGAGTTATGATAAACATACACTCACCACGAATTGTTGACATAGTACAACCATCACCCTCAGTAAACCCAATTAACCATTCAAGAAAATCCTGAGATGGTAGTGGCTTGTTATAGCCGAATCGAGCTAAGAAGGCTGCATTGAAATTAGTGAAATCAAATGTGGAGCGTGTAGAATGTCGATAAGATATAGCGATTACTCCTTTGCTAAGTCCTAATACGGCGGTAAGACTATTACCAGTAGAATACAAGGTGTATAATGATGTGATTGGTAAGAAAAGATGCTGGAATAGTACAGGATCTCCACCTCCGGCAGGATCGTAGAATGAAGTGTTGAAGTTACGGTCAGTTAGTAGCATAGTAATAGCTCCGGCTAACACTGGAAGTGTTAATAGAAGTAGGATAGCTGTAACGAAGATAGACCAACAGAATAGTGGAAGTTTGTGCATTGACATTCCTGGGTGTCGCATGTTAAGAATAGTAGTAATAAAGTTCATAGCACCAAGCATTGAACTAATTCCGGCTAGGTGAAGACTGAAGATGGCTAAGTCTACTGAACCACCTGAGTGACTTTGTACTCCAGCAAGTGGAGGGTAAACTGTTCAACCTGTACCAGCTCCTTGTTCTACTAGAGCACTAGCTAATAGTAAAATTAATGAAGGTGGTAGTAGTCAGAAACTAATATTGTTAAGTCGAGGGAATGCCATGTCAGGAGCACCAATTTGTACTGGTACTAAGTAGTTACCAAAACCTCCAACAAGCCTAGGCATAACCATAAAGAAGATCATTAAGAAAGCGTGAGCCGTGATGATCACATTAAATAATTGGTGGTTACCATTTAAGTACTGAACTCCAGGTGATGCTAATTCCATACGGATAATAACACTGAAGGCTGTACCTAACATACCACTAAATACGGCAAAGACAAGGTACAGAGTACCAATATCCTTAGCGTTTGTACTGAATAATCATCGAGTCATAGTGTAAAATATATGTGTGTTTTCTAATCGCCAATAAATAGTGCCCCATCAGGTTAAATAGCCCATACTGTATATTGCTAAGCAGACAGGATATAGAAGCTGTACTTACCTTTCTAACACTGAGAATTCAGTGAAGGCAGATGCTCATCCGAGACACCCAGTAGGTGAGGGAACGAACTCTCTTATAGTTTAAATGATGGTCGTTTGTTTCTTATACCATTATGGTGCGTAGGTGTCTATAGATAGGGATATGGATATGGATAAGGATAAGGATAAGAATAAGAATAAGGCTGATGACCAATGATGAGGATGATGTCATCACACTATCCTGTTCAAGGTCGTATCTGTTCAAGGTCGTATCTCTCTTATATATTATCGCACCATAGTACTTGGAGGGTACAGCATGATGGGGTGACTCTATATGCTCCCTATCGATAACATAATCGGGTAATAGAACGAGGGGATTGGATTGGATCAAGATGAATCCCTTAGAGGGTGACGCGTGACTTTGATACAAAGTACTGGGCCTTAAAATGAGACGATTAGATCAATATGACCCTCTTAAATGGACATGTGCTAGGATGATAAGATGTAGGGGTAGAACGTGATGCTTTTGTCCTCAGCATTGCCTTTCATTAGGAGGCTTCACTGTGATAGGATCGGGTGGCAGAACAATATGAAGGCATCATCACTAAACCGATGGAGGCTCCTTACCTAGCTTGGAGGTATGTTCCATCCTCCAAGTAGCTATGTTAACGTGTGCTATATTTATATAGTAGTGATGTGGGTATCGAGTGTGATATGCATGTTGGCGAATAGTCGTACTCTTAGGTGATGTGTTTAGTGTCTATGATTATCAGCTCTGTTACTGGCTACAACAATGCATTGTGTACATCAAGGTATCGTCATTGCAGTGTAAGACATCGAAGCAATGTGCAGTTAGACCAAATTAGGTCGTGGCCTCCTATCTTGGAGGAATGTTTCATCCTCCAAGTAGCTATGTTCCATGTGTTGTTCTTAATGTGTGGGGCTAGGGTGTCAATATACTGACCATGATCTCGCCGTTGTTCATTATTTCTCCTAAGGTAATGACTGTATCCAGCGTTCACCCTACAAGTCCTGGTCTTAATGTTCTGGGTCATTAGCATCATGCCTGCTATATGTCGATGTCGCCTGTCTCTTATACTATGTGTCCAATAGTGATACTAGCTATATGATCTGGTGGACGTGAACGTGCCTTTTCCCTACCTTAGTCCTAGCATTATTATGGCCTGTTAATCGATTAGCTATGACGGGCTATGCCATTATACGTTCAACGACGTGCACGTAGTCTCCGTATAAAGTCAGTGCGCCCCGTCTGAAGAAAAAGTTCCTGTGCGCGCGTGTTGCTAGATAGTGTATTGCGACCCCACTATACAGAACGGTGTGTGGACTAGGGTCACTGAGTGCAAAAAAGGTTGTATGTTGTATGTCTCTTATATATTATACAAAGGTATTGTGGCTCCATGAAGTAATACGATATAACATGTTGGTCTATGTGGCAAGGGTATCAAGTCTCTATATTGAACCTGTGTAGTCCTGTGACTGGAGTTGCATCTGTTCACTGAGCTTATCCAGCCGTCGCCTGCAAAGTGTCGACACTAATGTTCTGGGTCATTGGCCTATATTTCCATATTGATATGTCGTCCGTCTCTTTTAATTGAATTGGTCATGTGGTTTGTCCCTAGCATACTTCTCCCTCCTCCTTTTTTTCTCGAACGTTGAAGGTCTATATGCTCTTTCTAGTTCAATTCTCTACGAACTCCACTTTCTCCCACTCACGTATAAAATGTCACGACTTTTATGGTTCTTCTTGAGGTTATCTCTCACAGGTCTCTGCTAATAGTGTTTTAGGTCAATAGGTAAATCTTGTTAGTTTCTTATATTTTATTGCATGATAACAGGATAAAAGAAGCTCCGGAGGTTGCTCTATCCCCATGCCAGATACGATTTTTCAACCTAAGATCCACACATATAAATTCATGTGGTCGAATGTCGTATCTCTCTTATAGTTGTCGCTAAGAGTTCATCTAATACACAAATCTCGTATCTCTCTTTTAATCCAAGCTCACACTTTTGGGTTGGTCAGGTAAAATTGCATCCTAACCGTGACTACCTTCCCTCTAGAGAAGTCGATTAGCTCATTCATACCCCCCACCTTAAAGATTCATAGTTGTGACGTAGACATATGCCATTGCCCTTTACTATGATCCATTGGATTTTAGACTAAATACAGGCATATTCTCATTTTAGTAAGCAGGATTAAGTACGCTCTGCACTAACCAGTCATGCAGTATACTAATATATAAGACCGACTCCCGCATCGCTCCCAGCTCCGCCAGCACATAGTATTCGTGCCGAATTACTAGCTGCTGTGCATCGCTTCCGCTCCTTTGTCTTATTGGGTAGTACCCTCTAGGATCTTACATCTCTAGATTAAATACGGGTCTGTTATGATTTAATGAAAAGGTACTAGATTAACCTGGTAGTGCAATTATGCAGTATTATTATAATGGGTTAAGCTACACTCCTGCATCGCCCCCGCTCCGCCAGCACATAGTCTCCTAACGAAGACTAGCTGCTGTGCATCGCTCCCCGCGCCTTGCTTTGAATTTTAGATCTGGAAGTTTTCCGGACGTAGAAATAGAATGTAATATGGTTAACTACACCCATTAGACCTCTGATTGGAGATCAGTTATCTCGCATCATCTTCTTGAATATTCAAAGGCCTTCTTATCTTCATTAAGGCTGACGATAGTACTCACACTCTTTTAGGTGTTATGGGTCGAATTTAATGAAGCCTATCTCTTATAGTTGATGAGCATGAAGATCGTTAATCTCTTATAGTTATCGCATCGTATCTCACCGCACGCAATTGTATGACAACATTATGGAATTATATTAGCCGATGTTGGGTTAATCTCATGACCGTTGAATAGAGCCCTGTGGGTTGTTTAGATTGGATATGATTATGAAACGTTAACCGTGGATGTTCGGGTGAGGACTAAACTTGGTTCTCGAAATAGTCTATGACCCGGTCCTGAAGTGATGGGCTAATACTAGTACCTGAGTCTCCTTAGGAGGCAGGTATTTATCTAACACAGAGTAGTGAACTATAGTGCGCCTTTCTCATTAACACTATAGCCCTATATGAGGTCAACTGCTCCTCATTACACTAGTTCCAGTATTCGACAAGATGTCTC
>Ga0302155_10001350_pt1 | contig 17909 bp, 9 predicted proteins | sample I_Bog_N3_1_FD_193508 | JGI IMG/M metagenome (GOLD analysis project Ga0302155, IMG submission 193508) | Peat permafrost microbial communities from Stordalen Mire near Abisko, Sweden - I_Bog_N3_1 | ecosystem: Environmental > Terrestrial > Soil > Wetlands > Peat | place: Sweden: Abisko, Stordalen...
GCATAACCTGCATGGTGATTGATGCCCCATCATTCAACTCGTAGGATAATTACCAGGCCCCGATCCTTTACATGCTTGTCCAAATAGGCTTAATGCTTTCACGGCACCAGAGGGGCGGCAGGGGTCGATTTGTATGACAACTCGAATGGCACGCACAAGATGGAACAACGCAGTTTCACGTTAGACGAGGTGTCGAAAGTGAAGTCCCCAGGAAGTGTCAAGCCCGAAATCGGCGTACTCGACGCAGATTCCGCAATTCTCCAATACGTTCACCGTATCCTTTCAGCGCGATTCAATGTGACCTTGTATCCCGAGGGCGAAGGCCTCATCGAAAAGCTGGAAGCGTTTGCGAAACTGGACCTGCTGTTGATGGACTGGCATATTGATGATGAACACTCTGGAGAGCATTCGCTTCAGCTTCTGGCACAAATTCACGCGCAGAGGCCGTCGCTCCCAATCATTTTGCTTGCCTGCACTGCCGATCTCCAAGACGTAGTTCAGGCGACCCGGATGGGCGCCACAGACGTTGTTCTGAAGCCATTTAGGAAGGCGGATATTGACCTCGCGGTCGACAAATGCCTGCGGAAACCGGGTAATCCGGATGGCGGCGAAGACGGACAAATCACGGAAATCCGTCTTGACGAGAACACTTCTTTGGTTTTATCGAGCAAGCGCATGCGCGAGATTGAGTCGCAATGCCGTCTTGTGGCACGGGCCGACATCCCGGTTTTGATTCTTGGCGAGAGCGGCACGGGCAAGGAAGTAGCGACCCTCTTCATTCATAAGATGTCTGCGCGAAGCGAGCGCACTTTCTTGAAAGTGAACTGCGCCGCGATGCCGGCGGACCTTCTGGAGAGCGAGCTTTTTGGATATGAGCAGGGCGCGTTTACGGGCGCGGTGAAGTCGAAGCCGGGCAAGTTTGAACAGTGCAACGGGGGCACAATCTTCCTGGATGAGATTGGCGAGATGCCTGCCGGCTTGCAGGCTAAGTTGCTCCAGGTGCTGCAGGACGGAAGTTTCTCGCGTCTGGGCAGCCGGACGACCGTCAAGGTGGACGTACGGGTGATAGCAGCGACAAACATCGACATCAAGGCTGCAATCGCGCAAAAGACATTCCGCGAAGATCTCTATTACCGTCTGAATGGCTTTACGCTGAAAATGCCTCCCCTGCGCGAGCGCCTTGAAGAGGTCCCGATCCTTGCGCACCATTTCATGCAGAAAGTAGCCGCCAAATACGGTCGTGAACAACTGCCGATTTCGCCGGTGCTCATGAAGGCGCTGATGACTCAACCGTGGCGCGGAAATCTTCGCGAACTCGAGAACACGATCAAACGGTACCTCATTTTGGGCAGCGAGCAGGCCATTCTTGAGGATTTGAACCCGATGCATCCGTCCGGAGTTCCAGAGCATGGGGGCGATAGCGGAGGAAACAATTCAGGCCTGAAACACCTTGTACGGAACCTGAAAGGCGACGCCGAATCGGTGGCGATCGCGCAGGCATTGGAGGGATCTGGATGGAATCGCAAGGACGCGGCAAATGAGTTACAGATTAGCTACAAGGCGTTGCTTTACAAGATCAAACAATACAATCTGAGTCCGCCGCAGAAGAATCCCCGGACTATGATTACAGCCACCGAATATGGTCGAGTAGAAACGGCATGAACGGACGTCTTGCGATTGGCGCTGAAGCAAGACGAGGGAGTCTGCTGAGCGGCCCGCAGGACGAAGGAATGCATCTGAGCCATTTCTCAGGCGCGCTATCGGAATAACGCTTACAGATCACGGCTTTCGAATTTGCGCTTTGTGGAGCCAATTTCAGTATTGCTCAGAATCGGATTCATGATGGATTGGCGTTCGATTTTGACATTCTACTCCGCCTTATGCAACTGATACGGGACATGCCTAGCACGAAACAGGCATTGTCTGTCAGCGTCCAATTCGGCATCATAGGAATACGAAGTAGATGCTCCTTCGAATGTCATTTAGCTGCAACTTTGAGCAAGAAGGTACATCAGCGCATGAGCAAGGCTAAGACGCACAAATCGGAACTGGTTGTGATTCAATTCGGAGACCGAACCCTGAAGGGCTATCTGGAGTCTCCGGTCTGGAACACGATTGAGGAACTGTTGAGTAACGCGCCTACGCACTCGCCTGAAAATTTCCGCGTTCGGCATCTTGAGTCCAATGTAGTTGAAGATATCCCGACCAGCGGAATGAAGGCTGTTTTCTACGTGAATTCCTTCGATGGCGACGCAGATCACAAAAACATAAATTTCCATTCCCGTGCGCCGGTGGCACAGGGAATTTGGATGAGGCTCCAGTTTCGCGATGGTGAAGTGATGGAGGGCATTGTCTACAACTCCCTCCGCTACCTGGTCGATCCTGGATTCTTCCTTCTGCCAACCGACCCGGAGACCAATAACAAGCTTGTTTACGTGGTAAAGAACTCGCTCGTTGACCATCGGGTTCTGGGCATGCGGAAGCTCTAAGCGCTCACGGGCGAATCCCTCAGAATTGAGTATTTCAAGATCTCCGCGGCAATTCCGAACATGGATTTCGGGTCGATCTCTCGGCGCAGAAGTCTTGCACGACATTGAATCCGGCAACGAGTGGAAAGTGTGATCTCGGGTGGCAACTCGACAATACAGTCAAATTCATCGTCGATTTGAGTGCCATGGTTTGGAGAGACATAGAAGTACATGCCGCGGTTGCTCAGATCGCGTGTGTAGCCAAGAAACTCTTTATCTCCGGCTGTGATAGTGAGGGGCACACTGACAGAGAACCGCTGGGTTTCCCTCTTCTTGTCGATCGCTGCCTTCAGTTTCTTCATAAGGTTCATGTCGATTTGCCATCATCTGCCCTGTGGTCAAGCCATCCAGAGCGTGATTAAGCTTCCAATCCGCGGTACGGCGCCGAACTACCGCTCGTGGTGTGCGTCCACTTGCCGATGCTGGATCGCACTGTTTGTTACTTAGTCAATAATGCAATTCGATTACCGAAAAATTGACAAATAACCCCTTATTTTTCAATGGCCACAAATTCCAGCCTGCAAAACTCTGCATACAAAGTGGACTGAAATTAGCCATTTTGGTTACGCGAGGACATTACGCACAATCTCTCCAGGCCTGCCGCGCAGGGACGGATTGGAGCAGTATCCAGCTGGTTTTGGCTTTTGGGAGAGAATTCAGGCAACCCGGTAGATCGCACGAGGCGGCAACCATCGAGCAATGAAAGACGCATGAAGAGGAGCCACTGATTCAAGTTGCTCCTGCTCCATGCGCCTGTCGCAGCGGTTCATCTGCTTGCTTTGCATGGTCCTCTGATTTGTTGACGACACAGCAGGCTTTTTTCGGCGAGAGCCGAAGGTTGCGAGTCGGCTATGCGCTCAGGACCAGGTTCGCGGGCCGCTTGGTTTCCTTCCGGAACAGGATCAAAGCGAGCCCAAGGAGGCCGGTGCCGAGCAGGAGCAGCGATCCAGGCTCAGGGGTTACCACCGCATCTCCCGAAACCTGCGTCAGCGTTACAGTTCCATCATTAGACTGCAAAGCGGGGAGGCCCGGGTCCTTCGAATCTGGAATGGCGTCGTTGTAATGGTAGGCGCCATTGTCTGCGAAGTAGAAGTAACTATTCAGGGGAGCTCCGCTGCCGGAGGCGCCGGAAAAGATGTTGAGCTCGTAGCCGTTGATATCGACAAGCAATCCGCCCCAATCCAGAATCCCATTTCCGGAGGCAGTCGTGTAGAGCTGATTGTCAAACAGGAACTGGCCATCCGAAGACAAGGTGAGGTTGTTGGCGCTGCCGCCGTTGGCGTTTTCAGCGGAGGTGGTGCCGAACCAAACGGAGGGATTGCCGGCGATGTCGAAGGTTCCCTGCACTGCTGTGATGGTCTGAGTCGAGCCAGAACCTGAGGTGGTGAGGATCAGGTCCGAGGTGAAGTTTGAACCGGAGATGGTGTATTGCCAAGTACCCGCGATCGCATTTGGGACAACTGCGAGGCCCATCGCCAACGCTAGAAATGCTAACAAGAACTTCTTCATACTTCCTCCTAAATTGACGGCCACGAATAGCCGCCCAACCCTAAGCGCTTTGGAAATCTCAGCCCTGGTTGCTGATTTTGGCCCCAATGGGTTAACTCTCTATATACACTTCGAATGCCAAACAGATATCGTTTAAACTCAATAAGTTATGGGAGGCAAGTTGATACTATGTGCAATTTCTTGCATATTTGCATAAACAAATTGCCATTTTTTCCACAAAGACAACTTAAAAACTCCTACGTCTCAAGCGGGACTTGTGACGACTGAATTGTCAGAGGCCTTTTCCCGCCACAAGCTATCTCAATCCTCTTGAGCGAACCGGTAACGCAATGATCCTATTTACATCCTACGAAATAGATCATGGACAGATGGTCGGACATTTGCTTCCAATTTGGCCCCGAAGAAGTACTTGGATGACAACCGGCAGGATGCCTGGCAACGGTCTGTCCCAGCTACGAAGCCCTTGAGCATATGAAGTGATGTTGATCGCGCTGGCCATGCCCGGGCGCGGTTGCGGAGCCGCTGCATGGGCTGCCGGCAGAACGCCCAACCAACGAATTTGACCGGGCAGTTCACCAGAAAGCAACGCCGGGTCACCTGCATGCCTACAGAGACAACGAATCATCTGTTGCGCAAACATGAGGGTGGATGCGAGATGGGCGCAGTTTTGATCATGGGGCGCTCGAAACGATATGTCTGATGGTGGTAGAAACTGATCGAGAAGTCAAACGCGCTTCTTCGGTCATCTCATGTTTTCAAGCCACGGGTCGCGAAGCCTTTTTCTCCGCCTTCCAGCGAGGCGATTCGGCAGAGTGCGAGCAGCGTTGAGCGAAGTGATTTCAGCGTTGCACTTGTTTCGCGCAGCCAGCGGTGACTCTTGCTTCCTAACCCCTGCTCGGCTCAAGTACCCTTAGAATCTGGTTCACTGCCGTGGTCCCTCGGCTATGGCGAACTCCACTCGGCCATAGAATGTCGATTTTGTCGACCTTGCTGTCCCCGCCCAGGCCGAAATGCACCCGCTTATCGCTCGAAGATCCGTAGCCTACGCTTGTGGTGGCGTGGTTGTGTTGTATGCCGGTTGCACTTGTGAAAGGCACACGCGCGCCCAGACCGTCGCGATTGCTTCGGGTCGCCACCAGGTGCAGAGTCCAATTTCGACCGCCGCCGGCGCGGTTCATCAGCAGTTCCGGTTTGTCATTCAGACAGTTAACGACGATGTCGATTCGGCCGTCGTTGTCAATGTCTCCGAACGCTGCACCGCGGTGCGCCGCACGAGAGCCGAACCCCTCATCTGCCTGGCTTGAGACTTCGCTAAATGTGAGGTTGCGGTTTTTGTGCACCAAGCTATTCTGCAATTTGCAGGGTAGATGGTATAGAAGATCCGAGTTATCGAGTATGGCGCCGCTCGAGGTGAAGATATCCTTCCATCCGACATTGTCGAAATCGTAAATGCCGGTTCCCCAAGCGCGATTCGGAAAGCATAGCAAAAGAAGATCGAGACCAAGAGTGTGGTCGTGTCCATCGTTGCTGCCAGAGCCGGCCTGATTGCCTTGGCGAGATTACGCTGTAAAGTTCCCCTCAATTCGTGAGTGTCTCCTCCACCTGTTTCATCGGACGAAAAGAAAATGGCATTCTTGGTCAATCGTGCTCATACGTGCGTATGTGGTTGGCGCTAAGGTACTGACCAATGAAGAGCAAAATCTACTCTCCCGTTCGACGTGAAGGTGCTTACGGTGGAAATCTTTTGGAGGTAGCGAATGAGGCAGGCAGCGGGTGGTTTTCGATTCTCATCATTGTGGAGCAGCTTGATACTCGGAGCACTTCTGATTGCCTTACAGGACTTCGCGATCCAGGCACAGGAATTTCGAGCTGTTATCACCGGGCAGGTGACTGATCCGTCGGGTGCGGTGATCAAGAATGTCACAGTGACGGCTGTCAACATTGCTTCCGGAACGTCTTACACGAACAAGACAACTGCTCAAGGGGTCTACTACATTCCCTATGTTCTTCCCGGAACCTATAAAGTCACGGCCGAGCAGGCTGGATTCAAGACTGCGATTCAGGATAACGTCCTCTTGACGGCATCCCAGTCGTACGCTCAGAATTTCATGCTCGCTTTAGGATCGGTTGCCGAAACGGTGGAGGTAACTGCCGCCCCTCCGGAGATTGAGACTGCCAGCGGCTCTGGCGGCACGGTCATTGACTCGCGCGAGCTCGAGGGCGTGCCATTGAATGGCGCGCAGGTGTACATGCTGCTCGGCACCACTCCGGGAAGCCAGTTCGCGCAGACTTCGTTCGGCACCGGCGGCTACTCTGGAACCCGCGGCTGGGACGTAACGAACAACTACACCTTGGGCGGCGGTGTCGTGGGTAACAACCAATTCACCTTGAACGGCACCAACATCACTCAGCAGACGGCTTCGCAGAACGGCGCCGGCGCCTGGATCGTGTCTCCGAACATCGATGCCATTCAGGAAACGAATGTCATGACGACAAGCTACGATGCCCGTTACGGCCGTACCAGCGGGGGCACCGTCAACATGGTGACGAAGAGTGGCTCCAATCATTTTCACGGCACTGCGGATGAGGCGTACGAAGGCGCGCTCATGAACGCCAATAACTACGAGAACAACCTTACTGGCACACCGAGGGGCGGCTGGGTTCAGAATCAGTTCCACATCACGGCGGGCGGTCCGGTCAAGCGGGACCGGCTGTTCTTTTTCTTTGGATTTGAAGGATATCGCGAATCGCTATCCGCACAGGTTCTGGAACATGTTGCTCCGGCGTATGAGCGGCCGGGGTACAACGGAAATGCGGGCGTTGATTTCAGCCTGATTCAGACATTGGATCCGGCGGAGTACCCAAACGGAATACCCATCTATGAGCCTGGGACGGCGTACTGCACGACCGGCGGCCCGGCAACCAGTTGCGGTGGCAACAGTCTGGCGCAGATGCAGTATCCGGGCAACGATATTCCTGGCACGCAAATCAATCCCGTTGGCGCGGCGCTGCTGCAATACGTTCCTTTGCCAAATATTCCCACCGCGTTGAACCTGGCGGGCGGAAACAACTATACGGCCAGCACGCCCGACGTATACGACTATAACCAGCCGATGATCCGTGTGGACTACAACCTGAACCAATCGACCAAGATGTACAGCTACTACGAGTGGCAGAAAGGCACCGAGAACCGCAACCAGAATGGATTCACCGGCGTTGCGGCGAAAGGCAATATCAACTGGACGAGGGAGAACTGGGTTGCCACGCAGGACGTTACCCACGTCTTCTCGCCCACCCTGTTGGGAGACTTCAAGGGCTCGTTCACGCGCTACCTTACAAACACCCCGGATGGCGACTTGTCCGCGGCTGTCGATCCGGCCAGCATCGGGCTGTCCATGCCGTTGCCGGATACGACCAAGCTGAAGGATCTTCCTGAAATCAATGTGAACGGACTACCCGGCTATATTGGCAACACACCGGGCTCCGACGTCAGCAACAGCCTCGGCTTCGACACGGACTTCACGAAGACCTGGGGTTCGCACAACATTCACGTTGGCGGCATGATCTACGAGTTCCAGTACAACAATTTCGGAGACCTGGGAAACGCCAGCGGCAACTTCTCGTTCTCGTCTCAATTTACGCAGTATGACCCGCAAAACGGCAACTGCTACCAGGCGACGCCGAACCCTGTTAACCCTTGCAACTCCAATCAAAATAATGGTTTGGGCGTAGCTTCACTTCTGCTCGGGTATCCAACAGGCGGCGGTGTTACCTGGAACGTAACACAGGCTATAGGACAGCCGGTGTATGCCATTTATGGACAGGACGACTGGCGGGTGACTCATCGTTTGACGCTGAACCTCGGTTTGCGCTGGGACGTGGAGCGCGGATTGCGCGAACGGAATAACCTGTTGGATCGTGGCCTGTGTCTGACATGCGTGAGCCCGATTACGAGCGATCCAAATTACGCGGCGAATATCGCCAACGGGGCCAACCAGAGCGCGTGGGCTGCGGCTGGTATTCCAACTCCTGGCACGGTGTACGGCGGGCTTGAATTTGCCGGCTATAACGGCCAGCCACGCAGTGCGTACGACCTGGACTGGACGGATATCGGTCCGCGCGTTGGATTTGCATACGCCCTGGATCCCAAGACGGTGCTACGTGGCGGATGGGGGCTCATGTACTCGTATGGGCTGGAAGGCGGAAATGCCAGCGGCGCGAGTGCGAACACGCCCTACATCTCCAGTTTGGACAGCGTCAGTCCAACCAACTACTTCCAGGGTGGCAGTCCTTTCTCGAACGTCTCAAACGTCTTGAACAAGCCGCCAGGCAACTCGCAGGGGCTGCTCACCGACGTGGGCGAAGGTATTGGCCAGGAAGATTTCCCGGATCGCAAGATTCCGCGGGAGAAGATCTTCTCGTTCGGAATACAGCATGAATTCCCAGGCGCGGTGGTGCTGGATGCGCGGTATGCTGCGAATTACACCAGCAAGCTGCGTATCGGTCTGTGGCTCAACGGCGTCGCGACCTTGGCACAGGAAAAAGCGGCGATAGCTGATCCTGCTATCTGGAACCAGCAGGTTCCAAATCCCTACTACCAGGTTGCCTCCATGGTGGGAAACGGCTGCGGCCAGGGCAAAACGGTGCAGGCGATCGACCTGTTGTTGCCGCTTTCCCAGTATTGCAATGCGGGCGGCAACTCCGTTACTGGCCAACCCAATGCCCCGCTGGGACACAACTGGTACAACGGTCTCGAAGTCAAGCTCACCAAACGCATCCAGGGAGGCGCTACTCAGGGCCTCAGCTTCCAGGTAGCATACACCTGGTCGAAGTCAATCAACGGCGCCGGCTACCAGAATGGCTGGCCGTATCAGGATCCGCAGCAGATCCATTGGATTGCTGGTACCGACCGCACCAATGTGGCAGGGATAACCACCGTCTATGATTTACCCTTCGGCAAGGGGGGCATGGTGTTGAACAGCCCGAACCGAATTGTGGGCGGGTTCATCAATAACTGGAGGCTGAGTTCCGTCATTGCCGCGCAGAGTGGACAGCCGGTCGGAATTAATACAGGCTACCAGTACACTTGCAGTCATAGTTACCGTCCAGATAACGGGACCTCGGTTGGCGGCGGACACTGGTTCAATGCCGATAAGTCCTGCTGGGCGGGCAACGGCCAGTGGGCACTGAGTGTTTTGGACGGCGAAACGGATGTAGTGCGCACTCCAACCATCACCAACGTCGACTTGTCCCTGATGAAGCAGATGCCGATTCGGGAGTGGGCGAACTTCTCCCTTCGGCTCGATGCCTTCAACGCTTTCAACTCCGTCCTGTTCGGCGGTCCGGATACGAACCCCGGAGATAACAACGCAACCTATACGCAGGGAGCAGGCTGGAGCGGCTTCGGTACTGTTGGACCATACCAGCAGAACTTCCCCAGAATACTCCAGGTCTCAGGCAAAATTACATTCTGACCTGCCCAGTGTCCCCGGTTCCTGCGTCCATGTCTACAATCGTAGGAGCCGGGGACTTATCGCGTAAGCTTGGTGCCGATGCAACTGGTATTTGGGCACACTGGAAAGACATGATGCTGAAGACATTGGCTAGGCAAAGCGTGATCTTGGTTGGACTCTGCGTCGTATGTGTGGCAGCCAGTGGCAACAGTGAACCCTCCGGCCCACCGAATTATTCTCAACAAGCAACGGCCGGGGTTCGCACTCTACAACAATGGTACTTACAAGGTTCGGGGCTTTACGCATCGCCATCCGGATGGTGGAATGCGGCCAACGCAATTACCGTACTAGCAAACTACTCCAGAGCCACCGGCAGCACCAAATATTTATCTGCAATTTCCAACACATTCAAGCACGCAAACAAGGCAAACGGGACCACCAACTTCATCAACGCATACGATGATGACGAAGGCTGGTGGGCGCTGGCCTGGATTGACGCCTACGACCTGACGGGTAAGCACGCATATTTGACGATGGCCGAAACGATATTTGCGGACATTGCCGGTGAATGGGACACGACCGTGTGCGGTGGAGGCGTGTGGTGGCAGAAGCCAAACAACTACAAGAACGCTATTGCGAACGAACTCTTTCTCGCTGTCGCCGCCTCGCTGGCAAACAGAACCAGCGGAAGCGAATCGGCCGCCTACCTGATGTGGGCGCGAAAAGAATGGAGATGGTTCAAGGCTTCCGGCATGGTCAACTCGCAAAATCTGATCAATGACGGGTTGACCGTGACCGACTCAGGCGCATGTACAAACAACGGCAGGACAGCATGGACATATAACCAGGGAGTCATTGTGGGAGGGCTGGTTGAACTCTCCAAAGCTGAACATGACCCGGCGCTATTGGGTCAGGCGATGGCAATTGGGAATGCGACAATTGCCAAGCTGACACGGAATGGAGTTCTGGTTGAGTCGACGATAAGCGGGAACGATGCACCGCAATTCAAGGGCATTTTCATCCGCAATCTAGCGATTCTAAATAAGGCCGCTCCCAATGCCGAGTACAAGAAGTTTGTCGATGCAAACGCCAACAGTATCTGGGAGAACGATCGCGGGCGCAGTGATGAGTTGGGAGCCGTCTGGCAAGGACCGTTTGACTCAGCCGACGCGATTCGTCAGACCTCGGCGTTGGATGTACTGGTTGCGGCAGCGGAGCTTGAAAAGCAATGAGAGATTCCTCGTTGGGACATGCATTTTGACTGAAGAATTTTTCAAGCTATTACGGGTTTTGAGGAGTTGCAATGCACAAATTCTGCACGATTCTGATTACGGCTTCAATGCTTGCGATTGCTTTGCCTGTTGCGGCAGGAGCGCAAGCTACGGATTCGCCTGACCTGAGCAAACAGCCGACGCTCTATGTGGTTGGATACGCGCACCTCGACACAGAATGGCGCTGGGAGTATCCGCAAGTCATCAACGAGTACATTCGTAAGACCATGGAGGATAACTTCAAACTGTTCGACGAGTATCCCCATTACATCTTCAATTTCAGCGGGTCGAATCGTTATCGCTTCATGAAGGAGTACTTCCCTGCCGACTTTGCCAAGGTGAAGATGTATGTAAACAAGGGACAGTGGTTTCCCGCAGGTTCTTCAGTAGAGGAGGGCGATGTGAACGCGCCCAGTGCGGAAGCCATCATTCGTCAGATTCTGTATGGAAATGAATGGTTTCGCCGCGAGTTCGGCAAAGCCAGTGCCGAATACATGTTGCCGGACTGCTTCGGATTCCCTGCCTCGTTGCCCACAATTCTGGCGCACTCCGGTGTAAAGGGCTTTTCAACGCAGAAATTGGTGTGGGGTTCATCGGCCCCAGTGGGAGGCTTGCAGTCGCTTGAGAAAACGCCGGAAGGAACACCGTTCAATGTGGGAATCTGGGTTGGTCCCGATGGCGAGACCGTGCTGGCGGGACTCAATCCTGGCAGTTATGGCGGCCACATCGATACCGACTTGAGCAAACCGCTGCCCCCGGAACCGATCGATCCGGCCCTTGCGGATATAGGGGAGAAGATCGGTGCGTTGCAGGGGAAGCTGCAGCGGGCCCGCCAGAACTCTCAGCAAGTCGATGCAAAGGAAGTTGAAGAGTTCCGCACACTACGAGCCGAGCAGTCCGCTCTCATTAGCGGACAACTGGATCGTAACTTTCAACGATATCAAGGCGATTGGGCTGCTCGCGTCTTGCGGAACGGCAAGGTCAGCGGTGTCTTCACCGACTACCACTACTATGGAACGGGAGATATTGGCGGCGCTCCCGATGAAGAGTCGGTGAAGCGGCTTGAAGCCATAGTGACAAAGGGGAGCGTCGCTCTTCCCGCGCAAGAAGGGTTCTTTGCGCCGGGCCGGCAGCATTCCGAGGACGCGATGGTAAAGGTTGGGGATGGTCCGGTGCATGTGATTTCTTCGACCGCCGACCAGATGTTTCTCAATATCACACCTGCCGAGGCCGCCGGGCTTCCGCGTTACACCGGTGAATTGGAATTGACGAATCACTCCGCCGGGTCCCTGACGTCGCAAGCTTACCAGAAGCGTTGGATTCGGCAGGAGGAACTGCTTGCCGACGCGGCGGAGAAGTCGTCGACTGCCGCAGAATGGCTGGGTGCGCGGCCGTACCCGCTGGAACGTCTCAATGACGCCTGGACGCTTGCAATGGGCGCACATTTTCACGATCTTGCGGCTGGAACCGCAACGCCCAGGTCGTACGAGTTCGCATGGAACGACGACGTGATCGCGATGAATCAGTTCGCAGGTGTGCTGAGCAGCGCCACCGAGGGCGTGGCAGCGACCTTGAACACAGAAACAAAAGGTGTGCCGCTGGTGGTTTTCAACCCTCTCAATATCGCCCGCGAAGATGTTGTGGAAGCCAGCGTCGACTTCCCAGACGGCGCACCCAGGGCAGTGCGCGTGAGCGGTCCTGACGGAAAGGATGTTCCCGCGCAAATTTCGGGAGGCAAGGTGATATTTGTGGCCAGCGTGCCGTCGGTCGGCGATGTGGTCTACGATGTCCAACCCGCCGCCGAGGGGGCTGATTCGTCATCGTCGCTGAAAGTATCGAAGGATAGCCTGGAGAACGAGTACTACCGCGTCAGCCTTAATCAGGATGGAGACGTTGCAAGCATCTTTGATAAGCAGATCGGTAGAGAGTTGCTTTCCGCTCCTGCGCGTCTTGCCATCTCCTACGACAATCCCGCCCAGTGGCCGGCATGGAACATGGATTGGGAGCAGGAGCAGGCTGCGCCGAAGGAGTTCGTCGCAGGTCCGGCGCAGATCAGAGTGATCGAAGACGGACCGGCTCGTGTGGCGATCGAAGTCTCGCGAGAGACAGCAGGATCGCAGTTTATTCAAACCATCAGCCTATCGGCGGGAAATGCAGGAAAGCGTGTCGAGTTTGGAAACGTGATTGACTGGAACACGGGGGAATCCAATCTCAAGGCAACGTTTCCGATGACGGCCTCGAACGAGATGGCCACCTATAACCTGGACATTGGCACAATCGAGCGGCCCACGGCAGTGCCGAAGAAATTCGAAGTGGCGACGCATCAGTGGGTCGACCTGACGGACATGAGCGGGGAGTTCGGCGCAACGATCCTAACTGACTGCAAGAATGGATCGGACAAGCCGAACGACCACACCATTCGCCTGACGCTGATAAGAACCCCTGGCACAGCCGGAGGGTATGCGGATCAGGCTACTCAGGATATTGGACATCACGAATTCATCTACGGCATCGCTGGACACGCGGCTGGCTGGCGCGAAGCGCAAACCGACTGGCAGGCGGAACGATTGAATGCGCCGCTCATCGCCTTTCAAACATCGAAGCACGAAGGCGCTCAGGGACGAGAGTTCTCATTGCTTAAGGTAGACAACTCTCGAATCAGGGTACTTGCGCTCAAGAAGGCTGAACAAGGGGACGAAATCATCGTGCGGCTCGTGGAACTCGATGGCCAGCCGCAATCCAATGTCCGAGTGTCTTTTGCTTCCGCGATCGCCAGTGCACGCGAAGTGAATGGGCAAGAGCAGCCCATTGGTGCAGCGACAGTAACCGCGGGAGCGCTTGTGACTTCGTTCGGGGGGTATCAGCCGCGCACGTTTGCGCTTCGGTTAACCGCACCTGCCGCCAAGGCTGCGGGCGTGCGATCGATCCCGGTTGCACTGTCTTATGACCTCGCGACTGCCAGCAATGACGGCGATAGTTCGACAGATGGTTTTGACGGCAAGGGGAATACGCTGCCGGCAGAGATGCTTCCCACACAAATCCAGTTCGACGATGTCCGGTTCCAGTTGGCTTCGGCCAAAACTGGCGCACCGAACGCGGTTGTGGCGAAGGGGCAGTCAATCGAGATTCCATCAGGGCACTACAATCGCGTTTATGTTTTGGCGGCATCGGCCGACGGGGACCAGAGAGGCACGTTTGAAGTCGGCAGTAAAAGGGTCGAGTTGAATATTCAGGATTGGGGCGGATTCGTCGGTCAGTGGGACAACCGGCGATGGAGTTCATTAGACAACTCGCATGACAACTATGGTGAGATGACAGGGCTGACGCCGGGCTATATCAAGCGTGCGGATCTGGCATGGTATTGCGATCATCACCACAACGCGTCGGGGCAAAATGTGGCCTACTCCTATTCGTATCTGTTTGGATATGCGATTGACCTGCCGCCCACGGCGAGGACAATCAGGTTGCCAAACAACAGTAAGATTCGCATCCTGGCAATCTCTTTGGCCGATGAGAATCCTGAGTTGAGGCCGGCAAGTCCGCTGTATGACGTGCTTCCCTCGCCGAATGCGGGCCCCGGCAATTTTGCACTGTCTGCGTCGATAGCGGGCGTTTCGGTTCCCCAGGGAAGGACAGCCGCAACCAGAATTGTCGTGTTGCCAAGGGGCAATTTCAACGGCGAGGTACATCTCTCCGCGTCGGGTCTTCCAGCAGGAGTAACCGCCGCATTCAGTCCGGCAAGCACCACCGAATCCAGCACCATGACGCTTAAGACAAGCAGTTCGACGCCCCCGGCGACCGCTTCATTCACCGTTACCGGCGTATCGGGCGACTTATCTCGCACGCTCGCAACAGGAGTTACGGTTACTCCTGTTCTCGCTGGGACCGTGGCTGTCGATTTATCGTCTGCCTTCAACGTCACGGGCATTTATAGCGACGGCTCGAAATTCCCGCCCTCGGCCGGTCTTGACCGCGATGGCTCCGCCTTTTCAGAACTACAGCTCGGTAAGGAACAGGTAGGCGACGGAGTGGTCTTTCGCCTTGGGCCTGCCAATGCGCCCGATGCGGTAACAAGCAAGGCGGTGACGCTCCCGGCTGGAACATTTGCCGGTATCAAGATCCTCGCCGTGGCCGTCGATGGCAACCAGGCTCTGCAGACATTCACCGTCAACTATGCGGACGGTACATCTTCTTCGTTCACTCAGAGTCTCTCCGACTGGTCTGCGCCTGGCGATTTGAGCGGCGAGTCCGTGGCTTCGGAAATGCCCTATCGACTCACCGCGGATGGCTCCAAGGACGCCAACGCATTCTATACCCACGCGTATTCCTTCGCTCTCGACAGCAACAAGGTCGCGAGCAGCGTAAACCTGCCCGCCAATGAGAATGTTCTTGTGCTCGCCGTGACCCTTGTGCCAGCGCAGAAGTGAACATCGTCGATGCGCTTCTGGCCTGATATGGAGAAACTGCTTTCATGATCACTCCCTGTCTATCGGCCAAATGCCTGGCCGTCGCTTTGCTGTTTGGATGTTTGCTTGCTCCCTGCTCGTCAGCCCAACGCGCGCCCACGTCCGGCAAGCGGCCTATCGACTACGTAAATGGCCTGGTTGGCACCGCGCCGCTCGACGATCAGAAGTTAATAGGCAATGCTCCGCCGCCGGGCGAACAACTCTATTCCGGCTTTACTTCGCCGGGAGCGGTGCTGCCTCACAGTTCAACAGACCTGGCGCCGATCAATGCAAATCTGGACCTTAACTATGACGCCGGAGTCAGAGCGCCCTACTTTTATCTGAACCGGACGATAGTGGGCTTTTCAAGCGGATCGGAAGACGGGCCAACTGTTATGCCGATGGTTGGCAACTTTACTGTCCCCCCGGAACGGAGCGGCTCAGTCTATGACAAGGCTCGTGAAAAGTCCGCGCCGGGATACTACAGCGTCTATCTGGATGACTTCAGAACCAAAGTCGAAATGACCGCGACAACCTGGACTGGGATTTTTCGCTTCACGTTTCCCGAGGCACAGAACTCGCATCTTCTTCTTGACCTTGGCCGTCACGGAGGAGACATCGAAATCGTCAACGACCATACCGTGCGCGGAAAGTCTCACGGCGGAACTTGCTTTGTAGCGGAATTTTCCAGACCGTTCGCGGGATTCGGCACATTCAAGGAAATTCCACCCACACATCCAGATCGAGGCCAGCCGCTGATCGGTGACGACTATGTTGAGCCCGAAGTTCGCACCATCTCCGGAAACTTTGCCGGAGCCTATCTGAGGTTTGCCACCGTTGAAGGCGAACAGGTGCTGGTAAAGATTGCATCCGGACTTACCTATCGGATGGCCGCAGACAGAATCAAAGACGAAGATCCGGGCTGGGACTTCGATCGCGTGCGAACCCAGGCCGAGCAAATATGGGCGAGGCTTCTCGATCGGATAGAAGTGGAGGGCGGCACGGAGAAGGAGAAGATGCTGTTCTACTCCTGCCTCTACCACTCCTTTGCGAGCCCGCGCCTGGTTGCAGCCAAGGGCGAACAGTTTACCGGTTTGGACGGGAAGGTTCGAACCGCCGCCTACGACCGCTATGGTCCTGTGCCGTTCTGGGATACCGGACGCAATCAGATTGTGCTGCTCACCATCGTTGAGCCTGCGGCGAAGCTTGACATCCTTCGTTCGCAACTCGACATGGCTCGCGAATCCGGTTACATGGGAACGTCCTTCCATGGAGACAATGCCGTTTTCATGTATCTGGGAGACTGGGAGCGCGGTCTGAATTTCGATTGGGCCGCGACCTACGACTACCTCCGCAAAAATGCCATGGATCCAAAAGGTCCCAGAGGCTATCTGGCGGAATACATGCGGAACGGGTGGATTTCGGATTTCATTCCCGAAGGAAATCCCAGCCCTCCTTATGCCGGAGGCAAGGCCGGCGTCGCCACAACACTCGAGTACAGTTGGGATGATTATGCGCTTGCTCTCTACGCCAGGAAGCTAGGCAAGGAAGACGATTACCAGATGTTCCTGAAACGGGCTCATAACTACAAGAATCTGTTCGACCCTACCGTCGGTTTCATGCGCGGCAAGACTGAGGATGACAAGTGGATTTCGCCCTTCGATCCGCGTGAACCCTATTACAACTTCATGATGAAAGAGGCTTCCGGCTGGTCAACATTGTGGCTGGTCCCTCACGATGTTCAGGGACTGATCGATCTGCTCGGGGGGCGCGAGAAATTCTCCGCCAAACTGGACGAGTTCTTCAACACACCCTACACCGCGAAAGGCATCTGCCGGGACTGCACCGGCGTAATCGGCCAATACGTGCAGGGCAACCAACCAGACCAGCAGGCTGCCTATTACTACGATTGGAGCGGTCAGCCCTGGAAGACTCAGGAACTGACGCGCCGGATTCTGCGCCTTATGTATGGCAGCGACAAGTACGGGCTGGCCTTCCCAGGCATGGACGATCAGGGTTCGACATCATCCTGGTATGTCATGAGCGCCATGGGCTTCTACACCGTCGACCCATCCAGCCCAAACTACATTCTGGGGAGTCCGATATTCGATAAAGTGACAATCCATTTGGGAAACGGAAAGGACTTTGTAATTGTCGCAAAGAGCAACTCACAAAAAAACATGTACATCCAATCCGCAACGTTGAATGGAAAGCGATGGAACAAACCGTGGTTCAGCCACGCGGAGACGGCATACGGCGGAAGCCTCGTTCTGATCATGGGGCCGCTGCCAAACAAAAAGTGGGGCAGCGCACAGGATTCTTCGCCTCCCTCTATGCCCTAGCGGATGCACAAATAGTCCATAAGTTTTAGATGGTGCTCCACCAGCATCGCTGCCTCCGGCGTCAATCCGTCGGAGTTTGCTCTCGCAAATGACTGCGACAGAAGTTGGAACTCGAGATGGAACAGGCTTTCTTGGAGACTCACCTCGAGCTAAAGATGATTCTGTTGAAATGCCACCCAGGGCAAACGCATTTTGAAAATCGATCGAACCACTGAATGTGCCTTCCGGCAGGCCTGCAACCTGATCCCCCATACCCCATCAAAAAAAAGCAAGCCCCTCCCCCAACTCACCTTAACTAAACTACTTAAATCCAACAACTTCCACCCACACCATACTTGCAGGCAATTCACCGCTTTTGGCG